>OHXQ01000015.1_pt1 | contig 55053 bp, 76 predicted proteins | sample 1580041 | NCBI WGS metagenome assembly OHXQ01 (sample SAMEA3882543, study PRJEB24775) | human gut metagenome | biome: human-associated habitat; feature: intestine environment; material: feces | place: Netherlands | collected 2009/2010 | reverse complement strand
ATACTTGTAAGTAAAAATATAAGTATACTTGTAAGTATACTTGTAAGTATACTTATAAGTATACTTATATAAAAAAATGTAAGTATACTTACAAGTATACTTACATTTCTATTCAAGTTATTACTTAGGTTACTCTTGAGCTTCTACCTATTTTTCTACTTACATTAAGAAGTAGAGAAACCCTACAATCCTCTCTACAACTTTCGTCCAATTTTCGAATTTCAAAAAATTTTCTTTCTCGCTTACTCTCAAACCTACAGTTGCGCGCAACCTTCATTTTATTTCTTCTATTTCAAGATTACCATCCTTATAAGCAATTTCATAAAACTTATCATTAACCGCCTTAACCGACTCAATAGCCTTTGTCAACGCTGCCATTAGCACTACCTTAACTGGCTTCTCATTATCCATCAACCCAAAACCTCGCCCGCATTATAGATAAGACGCTATCTTATGCTCATTCATAAACTTATGGACTCTTTTTATTGTATCCTCATAAAGATAATGGAACTTTTCATCCCAGTCATCCCAATAGAAATACCCATGGTCCTCCTCATCAAGTCCGGGGAAGTTTTGTTTTCCATACTTATCGAACAAATATTCTACCATACCACTTTCTACTTGTACGAACATTGCTTCTTCTGCATTTAGAGTTAGATTACCTTTTTCGTCCCACATTTTTGGAGTCATCTTTTGTTCATGATTACGACAGTCCTCTTCAGTCTTAAATGATACCTCATAAGAAGTTCCCGGAAAAGCTACATAAAAAGTTCTTACTTCCATTTTTATTATCTCCTTTTTAGTTTTATAATTATATAACGTTAGAACAAGATATTATCTCACCAATCTCTTTCGAATTCTTATCAATAAAATTACGTATCGCGTTAAAAAAAATCTTCCCACCAAAAAAGAATTGATGATGTTCCATATCATAAAAATAAAGTCCGGGTGTGCAAACAAGATAGCCGTCCTCATCAATAAGTCCTCTAAAAGGGCTCTCAGAATCAAAAAATATCTCGTCTCCCCATCGCTCACGAAGAAGCTGCTCGCCTCGTAAAGGAAGAAGAAGAACCATAGCCTCTGCAAAATCATCAGTTCTATCCCTGCCCAATCCCACATTTTTATACTATTCAAATATTCATATCTCTTACACTCTTCCTCAGAAGTAAAAATTTTCTCAAGCTTTGTTCCTGTAAGTGCTCTATAAACAACTTCCATTATATTTCCTCCTTACTCTTGCGCGCAACCATTAACTTTTATGGTCCGCCGCACACTCAGGTTTCAGTATATTTATCATAAGTGGCGATAACCTCTTTCAGCATCTCCAGCATCTCATCATCTTCTAAAGCTAACTGTCCGAATCGCCAATCAAGCATTCTCAGCCAAATCTCTTTAAAGGTTTCACAAAACTCTTCAATTCTTTTAGCATTTTCTGCTGATTTGAATTTCTTCTTAAAAGCTTCTTTTTCTCGCTGCTTTCTTATAGGTTCTGGTAGAGGCTTTGAGTTAACTTCCATCATTCGCTCATCGAACTTATTGAGTGCGCCTATTCGCTCTTTTCTTTTTCTTTCGGGGCGACAATATTCAAACCCCTTTACCCATTGGGGCATTCCTTTTTTGGTAGGAGAGCTTCCTCTGGTCCAACCCGATATCAGTTTTCTCTGCTCGCTTCCTTTGGAGAGAAAGGTCATATGCAGGCTTGGTACATAAACTTCAACATCATCGCAGTCTGGTTCAGTGCCAGTAAGACACTCATGAGTGTAGGCGTTACAACCATCTCTTTTTTCTTTCTCTCTCCAAAAAAGGGTCATGTCGTAAACATCATCTGCCGCGTCATAAGCTTCTTTTGGAGTACAGATATAGTTGCGTGCTATCTGTCCAATAGCATCATAAGAACCATAGTAAATGTTGCCCGTCTTTGAAAATCGAACCAGTGTATATACTTTGCTCATATATCTTTCTCTCCTTTCACTTTCTATATATATTATAACAAAAAAACTTCTAAAAGTCAAAAGTATAGGTGAAGTTGTAAACGAACCAATAAAAAAGACTTATGTAAATACTTACAATGCGCGCAACCATTAAAATTTACGGTCGCGCGCATTGTAAATACTTACTCATAAACTGTCTACCCAAATTGCTTATTAACTGTCCAAAACGCCAGTCGGGTACCTCTTTCCAAAACCTTTTCAGTAGTTCGCAAAACTCATCAATTTTTTTCGGGTCTCTCATTAGAATGATTATTTTCCTGCTCTGGCTCCTCCGGTTTAATCAAGCATGCTTCAATAAGAAAACGGCACTCATGCGGATTATCATCAGAACAGATTTTATATTTGCTCCAGTGTTGAGGGCACTTATCATTGCTTGCATTATCATAGCACATCTCCCGAAAGGGGCAAAGCTCCTCATAATACGGAAGTTCATCAACAACGAATTTCATTTAGTTCTCCTTTCTCTGGTCATATTTAGAATGACCAAAAAGAATCTTTTTTCTGCGGCGAACTGATAGATATCTTTGATTGTAGCGATAAGGTTTTGAAGTGCTTCCTCTTTTTCGGTAAGAAGCTCCCTTTCTGCCTTTACTGCTTCTTCAAGAGAATCAAAGAATGATTCAGCCATTGTTGAATAATATCTAACCATTTTTCTTCTCTTTTTATGGTATATTTTTACTTAAACTGGTACACTCTGTGAGGTTCGAACTCACCGTCTATCGATTAAAAGTCGATTGCTTTACCAACTAAGCTAAGAGTGCATATCGAACGGGCAGGAGATATCAGCCTGCAGTACCAATATCTTGCCGGCACCCACCCGTTCTTTAAAAAAATTACAAGGCACCACATGAACCTTCAGTCGGTATTTCGCAGTTCTACCAACCGCGAGACCGGAAGAAAGCAGTTAACTTTTTCAATTAAATCAAAAAATAATTAATTTGCTGTTCGTGCCTTTTTACATTTATATTATACCAAAATTTTAATTCTAAATCAATTTTCCTCAAGCGAGGGATAAATTGGGGCATATCTTACGCTGGCGACTGCCGCGTACATAACTTCCATTGGGTCAATGATAATTTTCTCAACCGTGCGGGCGACCCCATCCTCTTCTATCGTCTCTTTGGTATAGGTCGTTCCCTTAATAATCGCTTCGAAAAGGGAAGGAGAATATCCACCGACAATCGCACAGCTCTCACCCTCAAAAGTCTCCTGATACATACCTTCTCCCGCTCTAACATTCCAGTAGACAATTGACGGAAGAGTATAACCTGCTGCGGCGAACTTCTCTTTCATTGTCTGCATAAACGGTCTCAAAGGAGTACGAACACTGGGACGAAGATAGTTATAGGTATAACTGCTACGCGCCGCATCGAACTGCATATCAGAGATAACGTAGAGCTTGGACGGAAGGTCCTCGGGCTTAACGTTATTGTCAACCGCCGTTCTAAGAATAAGGTCAAATGCCGCTTCCAAATCAGTGTTGCCTGCATTTATACAAGGAAGATTAGCCACTTTCTCAACGATGTCCTTACCGGTAATCTCACAAAGCGCGGGATGCTCTGCAAAGGTAAGAAAATGGTTGTGGAACGGTCCTCGGCACTTGTCGGCGCAATAGATACCAAGAGATACAGCAACATCATAAGGAGTTCCCCACATTGAGCAAGAGGTATCTACCATACAAAGTGCGGTCTCATCAACTCCTTCCAAGTAATTCGGAAGAGCTTCCCACATTGAATTAAGAAAGATACGGTCTTTTGCCGAACACTTATATCTCTTCTCAAAGGCTTTCTTTATAATGTCTACAGGGAAAAGACTTTTCGCATTTATCTTGGACTGTCCTTTTGCAAGCCTCTCGATGAAATCGATATAACGCTCTTTGTCGTGACGATAAAAAGTATCAGAATAGTTCAAAGATGCTCGTGCGGGCACCTCTTCATAATCAATTTCATCCCACTCACGCGCGGACATATAGGTCTCGGTTACATTAGAATAAGCACGAAGCCTCGACAGTAATTGACGATATTGTTTCGAAGAAAGATCAAATCCTTCTCTTACCTTTTTTGCAAGTCTTCTCGTTTCCTTCGACGAAGCATTCTCCGAGGGCAACCACTTCCCAAGTAGAGAAATAGGCTTTCCCTCTTTCATACATTTAAAGTCATATCTCAGAATACGATAAAACTGAGATATAACGAAAGCCCATACACAAGTGCCCTCAAGGCAAAGATAATCGTCGGCTCTGCCATATTCCATAATGGCGCCAAGGTTTTCTTTCACATACTCGGGATAATTATCCGCAAGCCATTTAAAACAAACTCGAAAAACCCGTCTCATACCCTGCCCGCCGCGGATATCTCTCACATAGAAGAGTATTCTCATTGCAAGTGCACGGTCTTCGGCAAAAGCCTTGGAGAAATATCTAATGATATAATCCTCGGGCATCCCCTTTGCGGCAGGAAGTGTGCTAAATGCATCAAGGCAAGCATTTTTGGTTGACTTGAGTGCAACAGCACCATTTTCAGTTGTAGTAAAATTGTCTTCAGTTTTAAGCATCTCAAGAAAATCAGCCATTTTATACTCCCCTTAATACATATTATTTTCTAAAGACAAGGCTCTGTGACTTTTTTAGTCTAATCTACAATTAAAAAGTTTGCTGTAAGAGCCTTTTAAATTTGGGTGAGGTTTTCCGCACTTCCGCAGATTTCCATGCATGGTTCTTACCACTTGCCAGCTAATTGGCAATACGACCTCACAAACCCTTCTGCTCTCAATTAACGCGGGTAGGAACACGTTAAACGCCGGTTATGGTTCTGATACCGAAAAACATCTTGGAGACTTTATTTATACTCGTTGCTCCAATCCTCGAGATGCTTTCTCCAAGTATTAGCCCTTATCTTTAGTCATTTTGCTCACCAGTGCTTTGTAGGAATCGAACCTACCTCTCTTCTCACCAGACCTCGACCACCGAGTCGGAATCGAACCGACCTTCTGGGTGCAGAGACAGGACTCGAACCTGTGACCTCCGGGTTATGAACCCGATGAGCTACCAACTGCTCTACTCTGCGTGGCGCCTCCTACTGGACTTGAACCAGTGACCCCACGATTAACAGTCGCGTGCTCCACCAACTGAGCTAAGGAGGCGTATAAACAAGGCGGCATTAAGCGAGGCTCAAAAGACCACAACAACTAAGTTAAATTTGCTGAAGCCGCCTTTATTTTTATCTTCAATCTTCTTCTTCTGTTTCTGTTTCTGTTTCTGAGTGCCAAACTGCGTAAGGACCACCATATACCCAAGTAGGGGAAAATTCAACCATTGGGACTCCTTCACAGTCAGCCCTTACAAGGCATTCCCAATGTTCACTAAGTGCGATATCCATAAACTTATGAAAATTTTCCTTATTACTAAATGAAACCGTACCTAAATCTTCCATTCTTAATCCCCCCAATACCCACAATAGTCAATCAGAACGGGTCGTCCATTAATTATTCCGCAATTATTAAAGCGAATGTCATTTATATAATTATCTTGAAGGAAAGTGGTCAGCTTCTTACAAAACTCAATGCCATAATACCGAACGAAGACTTCCCAAAGTGAAGCATCCCAAGAGTAATCAAGCTCATCTTTCTCACAAGCTTCGGAAGTTGCTTTCGAGGGAGTTATTCTCTCTTCTATTTCTTCTGCTCGCTCCATAACATAGACCGGAATACCATTCACCATATCATAGAACTCACAAGGCGCAAAAGCTTCATCAAGTCCTTCCTTAATAGAAAGTTCATAGTTCTCTAACTCCACCGCACAGTGGTCATCAAAGTCCCATCGAGATTCTTCTTCCCACTCACCCTCTTCGTTCTCTTCCCAGCGAGCTATCTTAGTTATGGGAAGCTTACAAACAAGATTGTGATAAGGAAATACAAGGCGGGAGGCTCCTGACCAAACCGTTACATCAGCATTCCTGTTATAAAGGACTCTATCATAGTCGCTTCTTTCACAATAGACAACATTGTCCTGAAGTCCAAGCGCATCCATATCAGCGGTCACATCTTCACGGAAGTAAGGATAACATTTAGTCATTTCAGACATTTCAGAAACCCCTTTCTTTTCTTTCTCTCTCACTTTCTATATATATTATACTAAAAATTTTTTAAGCTTTCAAACTTTTAGGCTCGGGTCCTCTAAACTGTGGGTCTTTTTAACCGCGAGAAGAAAAACCTTACCCTCATAGTTATTGAAATGGCTGTGCCATGTAGGTTCAATTTCTTTTCGGTCGAGGGTTTGGATTTTCTGATTGCCCATTTTATGCGCCCAAGACCCATCACTCATACGACGAATGAAGTGGAAGTCACATCCCGATGCACGGAAGAGTACAAGATACTCATCATCCTGAACCTCGCTGGACTTCTGAATCTCCCTCACAAAGTCAAGACTCGAAACCATAAAATCAACCATAATTCTGCCGCGACCCGTACAAGCTTTTGAGTAGTCAAGACCTCTTTCCTCATCATCAAAGAGTTCTGGATGCGCCCACGCATAATCATCAAGCTCCATTGACTCATCGGTATCGTAATCCGAATTATCATAGGGGAGATACCAATAAGGAAGTCCAAGTGCGAAGCCGCCGCAATTGTATTCAAAATCATACATATCTAAAAGGCTGCCCGCTTCCTCTATTATTTGCTTTCCGTTCCTAAGGTTGAGTACATAATTATTCCCTCTCGTCATTTGCTCTCTTCCTTTCTCACTTTCTATATATATTATATCAAAGGAAAGGAAAAAATTCAAATTTTTCCTATGTCTCTTACCTCTACTATCGGGTCATTAAAGTAGGTTAATTTTGTTGCAAATCCAATAACATAGACCTCTTGATTTATAGAAAGCGTTTTGACTTTTGCCCACTTTTCCTCAGGTACGTCCGCGCGCAAGTATCGATTCTTATTATCAAGGTCCTGTAAGATAATTGTATGCGTTTCATCATCTTTATGGACTAATCTTCCATTTAAGTTTACATCTACGAAGAAATACTTTGTGTGCGGCGCACCGTCCAGTATAAACAAATCAGTATACTGAACTATACTGTAAACCACGGGAGCTTCTTCTTTTTCAATCGTGGAGTTCTTTTTCCCCATTTCATAGCCTGCCCACACGGTAATTGCTAACAGTCCCGCGCAAACAAAGGCTAAAGCAATTTTAACTCGTTTCATATCACTTCTCCTATAGAAAGAAAAAAAGAGAAACACCCCCATGCTTCTCTTTTATCTCCCTTATCTCACCTTGTTAAAAATTTCCATAAATCTGCCGCAGTATTAAGATAATACTTGTCGCCATGAAAGACATAGGGCTTCTGATTTTTTCCAAAACCGTTTTCCCACATCCACCAAGAAATTACTCCCTTTTTTTCAATATGATCAACCGCGCAAGTTTCGATAAGACTAATTAAGTCTCGTTCAATCTTTTCAAAAATTGAATCTTCTGAAAGCTCGATACCAACCTCGTAAAGTAAATCCCTCTTGGTCTCAAAATCCTCAATGTCCTTCATGTACTCGCTAAATAGATTAAAACCCATAAGCATTTCCTTTTACCTCCTATATTCTATACTTATAGTATACTAAAAAAATCTAAAAAAGTCAAAGTTTGTCGATTCCTACGACCTTCCCCTCAAACTTTTCCAAAGAACTAAGCGAACCACTTAGTTGAACTGCGGCGGGAAGCTTATTGGTATCAACAATAAACTCAATAATATCTTTATTATAGATAGTATACTGATTTGTTGAGTTTGTATCTTTATCTGCTTTTTGGTCTGCAAGGATTCCAAGAAAGCTTGTTCCATCAGAGAGATGAATACGATACTTCGCGCCAATTTCGCTTCCATAGTAAGACCCCAATGCTATACAGAAGTAATTACCTACCTTGCGGCAACCATTACTATCGGTATAAGCTTGTTGTTGCAATTCAAACTGCGCGCCCCTTGTTATCATACGATAATCCATATAAGACTTAAAGTTTGATATCTCGGTTGGCACATTTAAAACCTTTTTAGGTTTAACCGCCGCGCGCGTTGTAGTAATTGCTTGTGTCGTGGTTATAATTTCGGTTTCAGTTTCAATTATAACCGTCTCTTCCTCGGTGGTTTCTTCTTGTGGGACTGTTGTAGTAGTGGTTTCAACTATTGTAGTGTTGATTACACCGTTCGCCGCTCGCTCCGCAGGAATAGTTTTTACGGTCGCCGCAGACATAAATCCGCAGATAAGTAAAAACACTCCGAGGAAGAGAAGATTTTTCATTTTCATAGTAACCTCCAATTAGTTGACTTTTATTTCTCCCAATTCTCAGTTAAAAAGTCAGTTTAGTCAAATATTTTATATTTGTTTAAATCAATAAAACTTGAAGACACCTTAAATCCTGATTGCATACTTATATTGTTCATTAAATTATCAATTTTAGTGTCTTGTGTCGGCTGCCGTTGCCATATTGAGGGGTCTCCCTCTTTATATGGTCCACTAAGCCTTCTCCAATATTTCTTCGCAGGTACTTTATTACTCCGTGAATAAAAATAAGATTCATCTTTAGCAGTGGGCCAGCTAATAATAAAATTGCTTCGAAAGCCTTCCATATTTTTAGCTGCTTCTAATATAACTGATGCAGGTAGTATAACTTTTCCGCCAATGCTATAAAAAAGAACTGTATCATTAAGGCTTTTGCCTCCGTCTAATAGACTATCTTCTACCGCTAAATGATACATTTCAGCGTAGTATGTTGAAAAAGTTTTTTCAAGTGCTTTTTCCATTGAATCTATACCATCAATTTGTCTAAATGATTCGTTAAATCCATAATTAGCAATAAAAGACTCTAAAGACATTGCAGTATTTTTTTCAATTAAATTTTCATGCCGTAATTTGTCAAGAAATCGTCTTGGTGATATTGTAGTCGGCATGACTCTTGAAAATTTTTCGGGTTTAAACATTGTATAGTTTTTAACCTGTACACCAATATCTTCAAACAAAGTAATGTCTGTTTTCTTTTGTTGCTCAAAAATAGTAGTGGATATAGTAGCTTTTACTCCTTCTTTTAAATCAGGACATTTACATGCCAAATAATTAAAAAGCATCGCCGTTTGATATTCGCCAAAAGCGCCGGTTAAATAATTAAGATTCCCGCCTTTTAAAAAGAAAGCAGATTTATATAAGTCTCCCTCAATTGTGTCTTTCCAAGTTTGATTATATGCTGCTTTTAACTCTTGGCTTCCATTTACTATTCCCATTTTAAGATAAATAAGTTCTCGAACACTCTTTAAAGCTTGCTTTATCTGCATATCATTTCCTGAAATTACAGCACTATCGATATCCTCTTTCTTAAAATCAAAAGGTGTGGATTTATCAGCAGTGCCTAAAACCAATTGGGTTTTTTGAAGCGTCTCAAAAGTGTTTTGCAAATGCTCTTTTCCGCCCCGTACTTCTACAATGTTGTCAAGTTCTTGAAGCCCATTATTTGTCAAACTGGCTATAAATTCTGTTATAGCCTTTGGATTAGCAGATGTTGTATGAAATTGAGTCTTAAAAACAGTGTTAAAATAGGTTTTTAACTTTTTAATTCCTTCGTCGCTAACACCTACATTAATTTTAATTGAATTGCCCGAAAGATTGATTTCTTCTATACCCTTTACTTTTTTATCTTTAAGTTTTATTTCAATTGGCTCAGGGTTTTTTACTTCAATATCTAAATCAATAGAAGAATCTTTTGATGCGCCAATCCAATGAGTTCCATAAGTGCTCGTAAGAATTTTTCGGACGTTAGCTGAAGTGAAGTTTCTTAATACTTCTATGTCTTGAGGGCTATTATTAAACAGCTTTCTGAATCGTTCTATAAAGTCCTCATAAGTTGAACAGTTGGTAAAAAAACGCCCATAAAAATTAGCTTCTTTAGTTTTTAAAAAATCTATTTGTCGGTCAAGATTTTCTTCTGAATTTTCTTTAAGGAACTGCGCCGCGCCTTGTTCACCCAATGCTTCTACAAGATTTTTATCTCTTTGATACCAAGCAGTTGGTTTAGTATGAAGATAAATTTCCACGCAAAACCTCCCTCCAAAAATAGAAAGGGGAGAAAACTTTTCTTTTTTCTCCCCTCTCTTATATATAAAAGTAGGCAAAGCCCACTAAAACTCAATCGTCAAGCTTATTTGCTAAGTTTGCAATTGGACCTCTCTCTGTCTTGTCCAAATACACCATCCCAAAAAGTGGGTCATCTTTTAATCTATCAATCATCTTGATAATGCCATTATCTCTATCGTAGATTTTATTATCCGTCTGATGAGTATCGGCATTTATCCAAAGTTCTGAACCCTCTCCGACGCGAGATATCAGAAGCTTTGCTATCTCCGAGGTTATATTCTGTCCTTCGCAGACATAGACAATCGAATTTTCAAAACTGCGCCCGCGTATAAAAGGCAGTGGTACAAGTTCAAGCTCACCCTGCGCGATTAGATACTCAACACCTTCCGCACCGCCGACCTTATCGTAAAATGGTCCAAGCGTCCAACTCAACTTCTCATAAGCATCTCCTTTAAGATATCCAATATCAGGCACGTCCTTTATCGAGACATTGGGACGAATAAACACAAGCTTTTGGAACTTGCCAACTTCAATATCATGAAGTGCCTGAGACAACATTAAGTAATCCTTGCCGCTACCATACACGCCACGTAATAACTTGACACCAACCGCCGCGTCTTGTAAGAGAGCTATAGCAACTTTCTGCTTAATATTGCGCGGCTTTAAAGTTCCAGTTATACGAGAGTTAATAGTTGGATACCGAACAGCTATCGGACCTTCGGGAGAGTTTTTATACACATCAATCGTAGTGCCGCTTAAATCTTGGAGTAGTATATACTCATTCGGATTTAAACGAAGTAAATTCGCACAATACTCTTTCGGATTGGCATAAAATTGACTTAAATGCTCCTCATCCATTATAAGTTCCTGATAGCCTTTATAAAGATTGTCCATTAAAAAACTCCTTATAGTAGAATTGCCATATCATCAACAATTTGATGGCAAACTCCTTTTTCTATTGCTTCGTCTTTCCTTACATACCATTCACCAACGATATTATCAGTAATCTCATCAAGTGTATAGTTTGTTCTCTCTTTCATAAAAGAGCTTAACTCGTTGACTTGGCTCTGGTAAGCTTCCATCGCGGCGACTATTTCACCATAAGTACCTGACATTTGTGAACTACCCTGATGGAAAAGGAAATACGAGTGCGGCAACATAAAGCGTTTATGACACGCGAGGTAAATATATGCCGCCGCACTGCAACAACTTCCCATATTGATACCATAAACAGGAGTTTTGCTCATCTTTATGGTATCAATAATGGTATAATTGACATCAAGGTCGCCGCCGGGACTAAAGAAGAACAGTTTTATAGGAGTTCTGTTGCTTATGGATAGGATTTCGTCTTCTCTATTCCACTGGATGATGAGACGGCAAATCTCAAGGCTGAGATTATTAATCTCATCGTCTATCCAAAGACAGCGATACTCTTTGTCTTTATAAAAAGTCAAGAGTTCAGGGGTTGGTAACTGAACATTCTCGATTTCGGAAGGTATCTGGATTATCATAGGGTCAGTCATAGGTTTTTATCTCCTTTTCGACTTTCTTTATTATATTATAACAAAGATTTTTAGGGATTTCAAATTTAAGAAGTGCCCTCAGTTATGATTGAGAGAGCCTCTGAATCAGAAATATTGGTTGTTTCAACCTTTGTCCAAATTTGGACGATTTCATTTTCTTTTTCTTCCCAAGAGTCTTCATAGACATTTTCATCAGAGGGATAATCGGTAAGAGTTACGGGTTTATAACCACATTGTAGAAATAATGAGGGGTCATTCGTGAATACATCTTTGTCATCAATTTTTAAAGGGTTCGGCGCACCACGAAGTTCTCCGTTTACAAGTTTTCCGTATATCATATTTTCACCCCCATGTGAAGCTGCCCGCGCCCTGATTATATAGCGCCGTTTTGCCTATAAGGTCATAAAGACACGGCACACCGTTTGCATCGAGACACGGGACAAGCCGCTGTGCATCGCCGTCGGTGTAGCTATATAACCGCATAACAGCTTTATTCTTCGCCCAGTTGTTGTTGCCGACGTCAAATATCAGTCCGTTTGTCGGCGTCTCGAAGTCGGCGACATCGCTCCAAGATGTTTTTAAAATATCATTGGCCCACACGCCGGCTTTGTTCATTCGGATTTTTGTTCGTTCCAATGATTCAGGTATCGTAAAACGGTACTTTGGATATTCGGAAAAGTCGCCGACGAAAAGGCCCCTATCTCTAAACAGCGCAAGATTATTTTTACGCGCACTCTCACGCGCACCAAATATGCCCACGCTTTTGTTATTTTCGACTATGCTGAAATCTATGGTGATATCAGAATCCTGTGTTAGCTTGCGTCCGGTGTCGATATACTGAGTGCCCGAGGACTGCAAAAAGCTCACGGGAGTAAAGCCATCCGGCAGTCCGCTCTGCGCTTGCGCCTTTTGCCATATAAATCTGCGCCTGTTCAAGTGCCCTCACCGACTTTCTGTGCCGCCAGAACCTTGTCCTTGAAGCTGAGCTCCCATGTCTCGCCGTTTTTGAAATCCGGCGCAGTGCCGATATATCCGGTGCCCGCGGGCAGAGTGACGGTGATTGTCCCGCTCTCGGCAAAGGTTAAGCGCATCCAGCACTCGAAGTTGCGTGTAGGATATGTCAGCGTTAAGGTCGTGACATCGATAAGACGGTATTCGGTGTTATCAGCGAGGGTTATGTTTGAACCTGTAGCGTGAGTGTGGGATTTGGGAACGAGCTCGTCGAGTGCCATCTTAACATTTTTAACATTCGGTAACTGCGTGTTGGTATAACTAACATTCGCAGCGGTTGACGTACCACCTGTTCCGCCACCACCACCAGTAATGCCCGCAACAGGAAAAAATTTTCCATTGGCTCCGCGCAACATTAAAACTGGAACATTGTTACTCATTTTATCACCCCTTTTTTTATAAGATTCGAGTTGTACCTCGATATACTTTTGCTTTTTTACTGCCTACATAGATGGCATCAAGACGTTTAGAACCGACATAAAGTTCTTTTTTACCAAAGATTGCTGTATAAGTTAGTTGGGTATTACTTGAGGTTAGATTGGCTTCCTCTAATACAATTGCGCGCGTCGGTTCTTCATTACCATCACTCCACCCCATAAAGAAATAACCGTCTTTTGGGGTAGCGGTTATAGTGGTTTGTTGAGTTTGACCTTTTGTAGTAACATCAAACTCCATTGAGGAAGAACCATTAGCACAAGCCACTGTACCTTTTGTTGTATCGGTTTGTACATTAAGGGTGTACTTCGGGCAATTATAGGTTAAGGCTATGGTAGGATTTTTTAGGTATAAATGATTAGAGTTTAAATTAACAGAGCAAGACCATGTAGCATTTCCAGCAAGAGTTAAATATCCTTTATTAGTTCCTTCTTCAATTGTTATTATCACAGGTTTTGTAGTATCAAAATCTTTCGAAATAGAAGTATCATCTTTAGCAATGTCTACAGCTCCTATTTCTTGTCCATTTATTTTTAAAAACAATGGCTTTGAAGAAGCGGCCACTGTCTTTCTCGCAATACAAGACATTGTACCATTTATCCATTCAGCATACTTGGGCGCAGTATAACTATTATGGTTTAAAAAATCAGTTGGAGTCTTAGAATAAATTCTAAAGTTCGCCTCTGTATTCGTAGAATCTTCGCCCGTATTTATACTTATGTCTATTTTTGAAGTGCTAAAATTAATCGATAAATTACCTGTAGCCATATTATCAAGCCTCCATTACAAGAGTGATAATATTATCAGAAGTCCCTGCAGCGGGTACACTGGTAGCTTTTCGTATTGTATAACCACCCATTGCGGCTTGGACCTTACTCGGTATATCTATAGGACTCGGAACTGCCAAGTTTTTATCATTCATCCAACTTAGAACTCCCGCCTCGCTAACCGATGGCGTAAAAGTAGCTCCACGCAAATTATCAAAAGCAAATGTAAACTTCTTCTTTTTATTGTCTCCACTTGTCGTAATATTAACTGTAGGAGTGCCTACATTATTGCCTACACTCGCAGCAGGTGCATCAAAGCCCGCAGCAGCACCGGTATCCCCTTTGTCGCCCTTTAGGTTTTTGAAGTTAAAGCTAAAGTTCTTCGCTGTATCGACCCCACTGGGCGTAACAGTAACTGAAGGTGTACCAACGGCATTATTAACAGTTGCCGTAACCGTTCCGAACCCTGCGGCCGCACCTGTAGATCCTTGCTTAGCGACGGAGTAAGCGGTCTTAGAAGTATTATCCGTCATTGATACGATAAATCTCGTCCAAAGATAATTTCCTGCGGCGACACTCGGTGGTGTTGCTTGCCAACCAGAAGTCGGTGCTGTTGTGTTTGAGGTACTGCCCGCATAAGTAATATTAATTGATTTGATACCATTACCCGTATCGCCTTTGTCACCTTTATCACCTTTGATATCGGATTCCATGCCTTCAGGATTAATCCATACTTTAACTGATGGATCTGTTGGTTCAGTCGTACCAACGAAAACTCCGGGGTCACCCTTAACACCTTGTATGCCTTGCTTACCCGGAATGATAACGGTTTCTGTAAATACGGGAGGGTCTATTGTAACTTCTACGAAATTATTCTTACTCATCAGTTACCTCCTGCATTATCTTCAAAAAGAGTACCATTCATAGTAAGTGGTACGATACTTGTTTCGGGATAGACAATACTGCCATCGCTACCTTTTAGCTCGATACGAGTATCCATATATAAAGTCTGACCCGGTTCAAACAGAAGAGTTTCCTCCCCAGTAAAAGGTACAAGATAAAGTCCTTCATCATCGCCTACTGTTACTTCAGAAGCCCCTGTTGCAGAGTATGTTTTTTTAACACTTGCAATATCGTTTTCTGTTTGGTAAGGCTTGAAGAGAAATTCAATCTTGTTTACTGTTAAAGAGGATTTATTCTTAACTCTTACGGAAAGAGTGCAAGGATTTCTTCTTTTCATATTAAAACCTCCTTTAAAAAGAGTTTAAACTCTCTATTTATAAGTAGGAGGCTGAGGATTAACTAAAGAAAAAAGAGCCAGTTACGGCTCTTTTCGGTAGGATTATTTAACTTTCCAATGATATCCACAATCTTGGCAAGTTCCATAAGTGACAACTATATTTTTTGCTTTTTGTTTTTTATGACTAAAAATTTTTATTAAAAGAGCAGGGAGTGTAAAGAAAGCCATTTAATAGGAACCCATATCCACCCAATAGTAATCCACCATAAAAAATTATGATGTTTATCTTTTAATTTAACTTCATTTACTGTCTGAAAATTTATATTTGAACTTCCGCATTTTTTGCAACATTTTTCTTCCATAGCTATTCTCCTAAAATCTTGTTTAGCGTTTTAACAATTTCTCTTCTACCCTCATAGTCACTTCCGTGATACTTCATTGCAATGTCATGACTTACATCTTTAAGAGCATAATCCCAATCTATCTTCTGTCCGCAATGATGGCAATAGCATTCTTTGTCTCTATAAAATGCAAAGTTCGTATTACAACAAGGACAACAATAAATGATTTCTGTCATTTCGTTCCAATCACTAATGCGCGCGACCTTAGGCTTTAATGATTTCATAATTAATTCTCCAATCTTGGCTTAAACGTAGAACTCTTTCCAACACTGGTCGCAAGGACCCTCATTAAACACACATCCATCAATTCCTGTGCCGTAAATATATCTTCGACAAACCACTGGTATAGGATCCAAATATTTAGGGCTAAGCTGAAGCGTCGCGTTAGGAAATTTATCACGAAAATCGGACATATAGTTTGCATGGTCATCAGCCCATTTACTGACAATATCGACTACCTCTTCGGGATACATACGAAATAGCGCAGTACAAGAATCTTCTCCTTTTTCTTTTCCAAACTTCATAATAGGACATTTATTACAATAAGGAACCGCATGACACAATTTATCCTTAATTTTTAAAAACTGAATATTAGTCAATTCCATAGTAAGTCTCCTTCTTTATTTTCTATATATATTATAGTTTAAAAGAAAAGAAAAATCAATTTTCTTCTATTTCGCCCGTTATAAGTTCGGAATGAGGAAGGTTTTCAATCCACTCACAAAACGTGCGCCACTCGTCAAGTTTATGATTGCGGCGGGACTTGTATATATTGGCAAGCACTTCATAGTTCAGCATTATGGTGCGGCGCTGGTTGTAGGAGGATGGAAGTAACTGAATAAGTTGCCACCAGTATTTTTTATCTTTAGTTTCAAGAAATATCTTACGGTAATAATTTAATGTATTAACGGTGGTTTTAAGAAGCTCTTTCCCTGATAGTCTAAAGCCGGAATCTGATTCATCGGGCGTATAATTATCCTCATGAGAAACTTTAAGTCCTCTTCCATCTAATAGATGTTCTTGTGAAAAATCCTCCAGCGTAAACTCTTTTGCATGAATCTTGTGCATAGTTGAACATGAGTTAGCAACCGTACCTACCTTATAAGTGTCGAATTCTTTCCCATTTATGGACTATCTTTTACTATGCATAAACATAGGATACCATTTCGGCATTTAAGACGCTTCGTTTCCTAAAACGTCGCTACGTATCAATAGTAGCCCTACTCTCCTGCCCATAAGGCTTAGGAGATAGTCTCTACAGGTTCATTTCAAAAATATAAAAAAATTTGAAATGTTTCCCACGGGATTCTTGGGTAAGTTCCCCGTTAGCTATATTTCTATAACCCCTACCGATAAGTAGGAAAAGTATTTCATTGGCAGAAAGTTTACCAGTACAGAGGAGCTGTTATATCCATATACACCGTAATCATTCTCATAAACTTACGATGGTCAGTGCCCGCATTGCAAAGACGTTTTGCGAGGGCGAGGTCGTTAGAACCGACGATATCTTTCTCGAAATCGGAATCCGACTTATCCCATGAGTTCATAGCATTTCGCGCTGAATATATGGCTCTGGATATACTTGATACAGACTCATTTTCAATTTTTATCATTTAATTTAACCTCTTCTCTTAAAAAAGTTCAAAATCTTATTAATAATTGTATAAATAACTTTAAGGGTAAGTGCCATAGACGGTTCCTTAATTGGGTCTTTATCTTCATCAAGCACGTTATTATAATCCTCAATGCCGCGCGCTTCCGTAAAGCTCATTGTATAGGGAAGGATAAACCTGCCGTTCATTCCCCAGTCTGCGCCCCATGAGTTCTGACAAAGGAAGCCGTCTTTTGTCCATCCAATAACCATAATTGCGTGTCCGCCGCAATACTCGGGACTCTTTTCCTCACAGCTAAGTATACCCTTATCATTAACATAAAAGCTATAACTCCAATTTAGCGCGGCGAGTACAGGTCCGTAATTATAAATTGCATATTTGATTTCTGCTGGTGAATTACAGCTAAAGTATCTATTAATACGATAATAATAAGCCGCTTCTTTCTTCTCGGAAACTTTAAGAGTCGCTTCTGCACTTTCGTAGCAGTCCGGTACCTCAATATTGCCCGGGCAGTCCTCATACTTCATATCGCCATACTTCAATGCAGTCGCGCAAGCATCACGAAGATACATACCTTCGCCCTCATGTCCATACAGCATCTTCTGAGTGCCATAGATAAAATTAGTTGAAAGGTCGTCCTCAGTATAAGACTCCAAAATACTTGACATCGCATGGGCAACACAAGAATTTACAGCGCCTTGATTCTTAACGGGAGCTTCAACACCAAAAGTAAACTCTTCGGGCAAGTCCGCCGTAGAGATGACGCCTGCTTTTAGTTTATAATCTCGAACATCTTTCTTCTCGGGTAGGCATCCACCTACTGGATATTTTCTCTCTTCCATTATAACTCTCCTATTATTTCTTTTTATGAAAAGGTGAGACCTCAACTTTCATTGTCGGTCTCACCCCAGCGATCTAAAAAATTATTATACCCCTTTTCGGTGCATATAATAATAGGAGGTATATCATCGGTACCTTCCATAACAACAAGACTATCATTTCTAAGCTTTACCATATCTTCCTCATCAAGAGTAATAAAGAGCTTATCATATCTTTTCAATGCTTATACCTCCTGCAATTATTTGTTTTTGTTTTGGGATTAGTAAAAACAGTATCGCCACGTGAAGGCTCCCAAATGATACCGCACCGGCTGTCAGATTCGAACTGACGTGGAGTTTCCTCGACGGAGTCAAAGTCCGTTGGTTTCAGCCGCTCACCCAAGCCGGAGTATTAAAAAAGAAAGGAAAGGGTTGTTTGCTTTGCGTCTTTATATAGCGTTTCCCACTATGCCACATATCGCTTTCACGCTGGTGGTAGTTTAACAACCAAAATCCATGATAACGCTGCTCCGGCTGAGCCGGTTGGTAGGAGTAGCGAGATTCGAACTCGCACTGAACAGATTTTGAATCTGCTGTCTCTGCCGTTGGACTACACTCCCATAAGATGGCTGCTATTTATGTCAGGATGGGCAGCCACTCCACCCGTGCTTAACGCCCTTGCCGCAAGGTAAGCCTCATTCTGTATATCTTACCAAAGCGTCAGAGAAGAAAGTAATTATAAGTAACGCCCCTATTCCCAAAGTCGCGGTTATTTCTTACCTTTACTTTCTATATATATTATACAATTAATTTGGAGAAAGTTCAAATTTTCCTTAGGTGCTCTTCCGCAAAACCATCTTTTGTGGTATAGAAAATTTTTGTAATTCCCAAATCTCGTATAAGTTGTAGACAACTCGGACAAGGTCGCGCGCAAGCCGGGGTTCCGTCTTTAAGTTCCCGATAGACAAAAACTTTAAGTCGAGAAAAATCAATTTCCTTTTTGCCTATCAAAGAGTTCAAAGCGGAAACTTCTGCGTGTACTTTCGCGGGAAAGCGCACATCAATATTACGGTAATAATTATATCGTTGCTGAGTCGGATTTGTTTTATTGGAATTATATCCACTCGACAATATGCGCTTTCCATCAACAACGATACAACCAACCTTAGTACGCGAAAAGTCTGAAAACTGACTTACACCGCGCGCGACCTCGAAAAACTTCTTATCAAATTTAGTCATTTTCTTCTCTCACTTTCTATAAATATTATAACAAAAGTTTAAGAAGATTACAAATTACTTCCGTTTAAGAAGCTCATTAACCTTTTTCTGAACGGTATAGTAGTTGTAGCCAGCCTTAGTAAGTAGGCGAACTCTTGTGACTCCGTTGCCCCACTTGCCAGCAATAACCTCACGGGCAACCTCATCGACAGACTTCTTCGCGGGCTTGGCAGGTTCTTTCTTTTCTTTGAGAAGTCTCTCGACCTCTTTCTGAACCGCCGCGTAATCATAACCCGCTGCTTCAAGTCTTTGCTTTCTCTCAGCGCCATTACCCCACTTGCCAGCAATAACTTCCTTAGCTATCTCGGTGTTTGACTTCTTGTTTGAAGGAGTCGGCGCAGGTGTAGGTGTAGGCTTGCTATTAAGTTTAAGACCGTAGAAATTTGCAACTGCGGTGGCAATAGCCTTCGCGCACTGCTGCTGACCACTTATATAGATTACCTTATCTCTGTCGCTCTTTGTGTCAATAAAGACGGTCTCAACAAGAAAAGACTGACATTTTATTTCTCTAACGCAACCAAAATAGTCCTTTCCGTTTACGACCTTAGTTTTTGCGCCACGGTCTTTAAGACCAAAGGTAGTCGCAATAGACTTACTAATCGCGGCGGCAAGAGCCTTGCCCTGCTTATTACCACTCTTATAATAAACCTCGGGGCCAGTGCCACCGCCCGCATTAAGGTGAATTTCCATATTCAAGTCATACTTCTTTGAATTGACGTACTTAATACGTTCGCTAAGGTTTTTGTCAGCATCGTAGTTAATGACATCGACGTGACAATTATACTTAGAAAGCTCTTCACCAATACACTTGCCTATTGCGCGACCAAGTTTAAACTCCTGATAGCCAGCAGAAACCGCGCCGCTATCATAACCACCTGACTGGGACTTACCGTGTCCAATACATACAGATATATTCATTTCTTTATTCCTCCTTTAGATAATTCCAACTTTCTCATACTTAGAGAGAGGATTCTCGTGGTCCATAATAACCAATTCCATTCTTGCATTAAGAAGCTTTACAAACTGTCGAGTTGCAAAGTCATTCTTAAAATGAGCAGTTATATATTTATGACCTTTACCATAGAGAGTCGCGCCGAGAATATCACGACAAAAACGAAGATAATTGGCGTAAGAGAGTTCAAGAAGACGTGAAGGAAGAACATCATAGCTTCCAGTAGTAGTAACCTCATACTTATCTAAAAAATCCTCGGTAACACAAATCATATAATCCTTATCATTTGATACCGAAGTTTTAAGTTCAAAATAAGTCATATTGCTATTTCCTCCCATAGCTGTCGAATTTCTTCTTCTTCCTCTTCGTCCAATATACAAAGGTCGCCTATATTTGTATAAGCACCGCTTACTTCGCTTACTACAAACTCAGGCAAGTCACCCTTATAGCGAACTATTTTCGTCTCGTCGATCTTATGGTAATTCTTATCAACATATTTAGAAACCGTTGATGCGCTAAATCCAATTTGACGGGCGACTGCCGCATAAGAACCAAGTTCCTGATACAGCTCATTCATTTGGACTATATCTTCTTGTGTAACCTTTTTCATACTTTTCTTCCTCTCTTACTTTCTATATATATTATAATATATAAGAAGGAAAAAATCAATTTTTATTTTCTCCTTCTTTTTAAGTAGGTATTTTGTTTATAGACTCTATTAAATGTCATCGGGTGTTTTGTAATAAAGACCATAATGGCATATTCCCGGTTCTGATTGCGCGCGGAACTCTTGACAAGGACATTTTGTCTCAGGAGTCTTTATAAGACGGCAAGGACAATAGCCGCCATTTTCCTTTAAAGCCGTGCGAATTTTTGCAACATGCTCCTCATCTTCACTCACAGATATCTTCATTAAAACAATACCTCTTTGCATACTGATTAAGACTTGCCAAATTGATACCTAAAACTGAATCATAGTGTGAAACATCATCAGGGCGGAAACGACCAAACTTTATAACAATATTTGGAGTTTCGATTATATTCTGGAAAAGATGCTGTTGAAGTATGGATAAGTTTCCCGTCTCTCCTAAAAGCTCTTTTTCAGTATAACCTGTATAGATAACAACATCATCATCACACTGATACTCATCTCGTAGCAGGCTTATAAGCGTACAAACTTGCTCCATTGACTCTACAGAATAGAAAGGTTCAAGCCCACCCATTACAATTGCGTGAGTAAGAGGATTCTCAATATATCGTTTAATAATTTCCTTATCATCATAACTTACAATCTGCGCCTTAGCGAGAGAGCTATTCTGACAAATAGCTCTCCCACACTCTTTCTCGCACTTAAAGTCACAGCAAGGAAATATCAAAAACATTGAAGTCTTACGATAATTTACTATATCCTCATCCACTAAACCTTTAAGTTTAATCTCCATCTTCTGTGCCCTCTTTCAAATGTAGTTCAAAAAGCGCGGCTTGACAAATTTTTATTATACTTATAAGACGAGGAAGCACAAGATTAACAAAAAGTTCTTCTTGCTCAGTAGGTAGAGGAGTAACATACTGCTTCTCATCGATAATATCTGCCATTTCAGTAATCTCATCAAGAGCTTTGTCTAATGTAACGGCAAAACCCTCTATTTCAGACTGAAGCATTGTTGCCTCAATACCTTTTTGGTTCTCTACCCAATCATCACCAAGAGACCCATCTATAAACCCTTTTGTGCGCGCGTCCCTTATCGATTCTTGTACGTTCCTATAAACATTCGGAAATAAGCTTGCGGTCAAAAACTCAAAAGATAAATCTGGGTCTGCTGTGTTGGAAATCTTCTCAATTTGCTCTGTAAGTTTTTTTAATTTTGAAAGTTTTGTTTTATCAACACTCATTTATTCACATTCTCCCATTCTCTCATTTCAAACTCCTGTTTTCGCGCGCGAGACCATGTACGTACTGGTGTATAGAATCCGACAATTCTTGTATACTCCGTCGCCACGGGCTCTCCACAAACTGGGCAAATACTACCATAGAATCCGTGGTTGTGCTTACAAGCTTGGATCTTCGTGTTAAAAGCAAAATAGGTCAAACCTTGTGAAGCAATATAGTTGGTCATATCCCAAGCTTGTTCAAAGGAGTTAAATGGTGCGTCCAAATTTAGATGAGCTATCGACCCACCGTTACAGTAGCTATCAAACAGTGAAGCGATACGTATCCGCTCCTTCATGGTTGTTTTAATGCCAAGTGGTATAAACTGATTACCATACAGCGGCAAGTCTTTGATGACTTTATCGGGGAACAGATATTCGTCCGCTTTTTGTAGCTTGCCTGCCGCAGACTCACCGGGTATTTGTTCTATAGAAACTTTGTAGTTTTTGTCCAGTATGAACTGCTCTTTGGTCATATTTATAACCTCAAAGATTCGGCGTCCAAACTCATCTGCTTTGGAAGTATAGTAGGTATTGCCCTCTTCGTCCAGTCTGGTATAACCAAAAGCCTTCATTGTCTCGTACACACCAATGATACCTATAGTGTTGTATTGGCTGGTCAGATCAATGAGTCCATCATCATAGTTCGGAAGAAGTCCTTTCTCACAGTCGCGCGCGATAATATGTCGAACCGTATCCAATACTTTAAGGTCAAGTTCAACTCTATCTCTAAGGCGGCAAAGGTAATCTTGCTCGTCCTTCGACTCATACGCAATGCGCGCGAGGTTGATGGTAGATACCTTAACAGAGCCTACTCTTAGCGCGGTACCACCAATTGAGGAAAAGAATCCAAGGTCTCTTATATTACTCTTCAATCTACAACAGTTGGACAGCGAAGTAACGGAATCACTCGTAAAGAGATTTGAATCGCTCCACTTCATATTGTGTCGAATCGCCCACTTTGCAAAATCTTCATCCTCAAAATGACCGTCCTTATAGATAAAGGAAATTGAAGAGACGGGGAAAGTAAACATATTCTTAGAACGAATATCACTCATTCCCTCAAGGAACATTTTCTGAAAGTCCATAATGCCGTCCAGTTCGTCAATCATGGGCTTACCATCTGGAAATTCCTTGCCGCCAAATAATGCAATCAAATATGGTGTATCGAAGAAGTTTACATTCGTAAATGCGCTTTGAATGGAATCACGCACAGCCGGTTGATTGACGGCATAAATCAAGCGCTGGATGTTCTGAAGCGCGTACGTAGTTGAATCTTTGGTATAGTAACCGCTTGCAACATCCCTTGACCAGAAATAATACATATACGGAATTAGATCTGGCAAACCACAAGCACCAGAAGAAAGATTGCTCGTATAGCTCACAAACTCCTTAACAAAATCTACGAACGTTGTAAGATGCCGCGCAGGCTCGTAGTTAAATCCCTTGAGGAAGAACAAACCCTCTTTAGCGAGTCGTTCAAGCGTATATGCGAAACAGTACGGCTTATACGTAGACGTATCAGCATCATGCAAGTACAAAGCCCGTGACCATTCTGCATCCAACCACTCATTCGCGCATTGGAAGCCATATTTCTTATTCAACTCATAATAAATCTTATTAAATGCAAGAAGCTTTCTATGAGATTTTGGCATCTCATTAAGAAGAGTTCTCATATCCTTATTGCCAACATTAGCACTACTATCAATTGAAGCGTCTGCCACTGTCTCGGTATCAATAAAGTTGTCAATAAAATCGGTAAAGCTTAATTGCTTATCACTAAACCCATTCAGCTCGGCAAACTCTTCGCCATATTTCTCCTGCATTCTATTATACTGAGTAGTAAAATTCTTACTAAGTTTTACATTAATATTCAAACCTGTGCCTCCTGTTGGTTAACCCATATAATAGCATCCCTAAAATTATAAACTGTTCCGTCAACCTCGAGATTTGGCGCGGCTCTAAAGCCTTTCATAAGCATGGTGTCAATATCATCGCAAACTTGATACTGAAAGTTCTTTGCCTTGAGTTTCTTTTCTAAAATCTCACACTGCGGGCAATGGGTTGTATAAAGAATAATCATTCATTTTCCTCCTTATAACAATAAATACAGTATCCACCCTCATATTGGTGTTGACACTGTTTTTGTAATTCGGCGTTCTCTGCGAGAAGCTTCCTTACAGTATTGTTAAGAGTGAATTGATTTGGCGTAAATAGACTTTCGATTATTTGATTATTGTTTTCAATTTTTTGTTTAATTTCTAACTGAGTCATTCTCAAATTTTCCCCCTTTTAATGTAACTTCATTACACTCGTAAAAGAGCTTAAAAAGTTCATAGTTCTCTTGCTTAACGAACTGAAGAATATCGCGGATTTCTTCTCTTCTCTCCACACCTCGTAGGAAGAAAGCTCCTTTATAAACACCTTCAATATAAAATGAAAATGGAGCTTTTATAAAGAACTCATTATCAGTGTTTTTCGGTTGTAGAACATAAGATTGCCAAAGAATCAGTAACTTTTTCCAGCGAGGGTCGAGAAAAAAATCCTCGGTATAATTAAGTCGAATTTTAAGCTTGCGGCTTCGCGAAAAGACGATTTGCTTAAAGATTTTTGGAAGTTGGTTCATTAAAAAGTCATCCGTGGCGTATCGTGCGCCCGCGCCAATATTGTAGACAAGCTGGTCAGTTATTGTGGTTCCTTTTGTATGTTGGACAAAATCATAAAAAACTTCGTCATCCATTACTCCATTATATTGTAAAGAGTAAAAAGCCGCAGTGTTACGAAAATTCGTCCAATCTAAAAGGTCTTGATCATCTTTTACAACGATTGGAAATTTTGAACCAACTCGACGCCCCGTAACATTGTTGGGCATATGATTCAATAGGCTATTGATTACATCTCGCGCGCCCTCTATCTCACCTAAATTGGGGTCATGAAGAAAAAGGCAATTTGCATTACGGAGATTCGAAAGTTGCGTTGCATATGCTTTCCAAATTGTTGAGCCATCCAAAGATAGACGAAAATGGATGGCTCTGGACATGACTTTAAAGGCTTGGGTATAAAAGGCGTTCGTACAAAAGAGCGGTTCGACCTTACTGTAGATACCTGTGTCTGCACTACAGCGTTCAATTGCCTCGTCCATTGGGGCATATGTGCCGCCAGTGTAGGCAAGCCCGCCTGTTGTAAGATTGTCATAAGACAACGGATTCCGTATAAATATACCATCATTGTAATCTTTTTGAAGAAAAATAGAAGTATGTCGGTCTCGTTGTATGCTTGGTGTTAAAACTACTATCTCATTTTTTCGTTTATAGTAAGTTGCCAGCTTCATTAATTCAAGATTGAAAGGAACATGAACATAACGCCGAAAATCATCATCATATAACGCTATGCTCATATCTCTTCATCTCCTGCTCTTTCATGTCTTACAACTACATGTCCGTCTTCATCTACACTCTCAATCTGTTCTACAAGATGCCAAGGTGTGCGCGCATACTTCTTTCCAAGGAAAACCTCACCGCGTCGAATTCCACTTATAATTATTTTCGAACCTCTTGCGAACCAAGACTTCTCAATGACGTGTTTTTTACCATCGTCGCCGCGCTCACTTATCTGCTTATCATAATGCGCGAAAACTGGACCAAAGATTTTTACAGTCACAACGCCCGAAGTTGTCAGAAGAGTTACCGAATGTTTGTTCTTATCTCTGTCTAAAACGGTGCCCGCAATACGAACAATTTTATAAAGAGGGACTTTCTTCCCTTTTATCATAATTTCAGTTTCGATGGGCGGTTCTTCTGGAAGAGAAAAATAATCAACACAATTATAAGCACTCAAATCTGCACCCGCGAGTTCATGAGGATGTGAGTAAAAGCTAACACTATCCATTTCCCATTTACTCAAGCTACCTTTACAATACTTATTCCACATCTCATTCTCGAGACGATCATTAACCGCTTTTAAAAGCTCTTGATTATGAGATTGGACATAAGGTCTAACTTTAGCCATATAGGAGTCATAAATGGGCTTCCAACTGGTCTTTAAGATGCTAAAACCTGATTCTGCGCGCGAGTCCTCTTTCAGCTTATCCATATCGAAATTTTTCTCATAAAATCCAAAAGCTACATCATTAAGAAGATAAGTTTTCTTATCATCATCAAGAAGCTTTCTTAGATAAGCATTATAATTAAAAACTCTGCGGCTCATATCATATTCGTCTGGAATGAGACCAAAATCAATTAACATTCTCATATTTTGAAGTGTAATTCGTTTTTTCTTGCCTGAGATTAAATCAATATATTCGTGCATAATCTCAGTTCTGTCTCCGAAACAATCAAGTGCGCCTGCTTTTATAAGATTTATCACTTGCGGCTTTTTCATTTTAACTCGATTTAACAAATCTTCCAAATTCTGATATGGACGATTCTTTATTATCTCGTTGACTACATCTGCGCCGACCCTTGTGATTCCAGTTAAACCATAACGAATCTCTGAATTTTCAACATCAGGAGAAAAAGTAAGCTTTGACTCATTAATATCTGGCGGTGCAATCGAAACGCCCTCTTCGCGCATCTTGCCAATTGCTGTCGCAATTTTGCCATAGTTACTACTTTTTGCTTTTTTCTTTTTCTTCTCTACTTTCTTCGGAGCTTCTTCATCCTCATCATCTTCATCATCTTCATCATCATCAGGCTCGTCTACAAAACTATCGATTGAAGATACTGCCACTTCTTCATAGCAATTTTCGCAACTGTCCGAATCTTCTGATTCTTCTTCACTATCTGAACCGCCGCCCGCATCATTAATCAGACACGCGCAATCCCATAATATGAGAGGATACCTAAATGCTAAATTCATTTCCTGTAGTGCAACGAGTGAGTACGACAAAGTGTGACTCAGATTGAAGCCATATCCACGTGATGTAGAAACTAACACAGACCAAACATAGTTACAAAGATGTTCGTCCAAACCCTTTTCTTTGGTAACAGTATAGTATTCTTTCTCTAATGCCTCGAATTCTGGTGCCTTCTTCTTCGCTATCGATTTTCTAAGTCGGTCTGCCCAGTTCAGATCAAACCCACCACATTCCGGAATCTGAACCAGTTCCATAAATAACTCCTGTGCCTCACAAATACCATAAGAATTTAACAGAATCTTTTTTAGTAACTCCTGATGCTCTTTCTTGACACCATAATGGTCCATCTCATCATACCAAAGATTTATATCATTCTTAAAACGAGCATACTTCGCAAGCGGAAGTTCTGCACCTTTCTCCTGCGCCATTAGTCGAATAACTGAATTCAAGTGCGCCAAGTCATCAACAGATTGAGGATGAGTTAATGCAATACCTTGAATACCGCTCTGTTGCTCCATCTGGAAAAGACTTAGGATACGATGTTCCCATATCATTTTCCACATATCAGGATTATCGCGCTCCAAATTATAAATACCAACGACTTTTTCATATGTCTCTTTCAAAGTTGGTTCTGGAATTACATATCCATACTCAACTAACAAGTCAAGCTCATTATGAATTTTGTCCAATCCTTCAATAGACAATAAGTCATATTTAATCAAACTTACCGCTTCATCGTCATGTAGATCATATGCTGTAACCAACGTACCATCGGGTGCGCGCATTAGTGCAGTATAATCAACCAATGGCTTATCGGTAAAGATAACTCCACCTGCGTGCTGACCGAGACGATTAACCAACCCTTCAATACGAAGTGCAACTTCCCAAAGCTCAGGATAATTCTCTGTCATCTCATATACAAACTGCTTAACTGGGGCAAATCCTGCTTCTTCATCTCCATAGAAACATTGCCTTAGGCTTCGCGGCTGACCACGGTCAACTGGAATAAGCGCGGCTATTGCTGATGCCGCATCTATATCAATACCAAGTCCGCGCGCGGCTGTGAGTATAGCAGATTTTGGCTTTTCAGTACCAAAAGTTGCAACATTTGTAACATAATCTTCACCATAAGCTTGACGAAGATATTGTAACACCTTCTTACGCCGACTTCCCTCTATATCTATATCCACGTCTAATACACTAACACGGTCAGGGTTCAAGAATCTCCATGACTTCGTCTGTACCGTCTCCCACAATGGGTTTATCTGTGTGATATCACATAGATATAATAAGATAAAGCCGACGCCTGAACCGCGTCCAGGACCGACCAACGTTCCAGCATCCCAACAACAATCGATTATCTTCTGTAGATTAAGATAATATGAACTCCAATGTGTTTTATTCTTAATCGAAGATGTCCAAGTTTTCTCAAGGCAATCTTCTATCGCATCATAAGTTTCTTTATTCTGAAGCCTTTCATCACTTTCAACTTTTTCAACAATACAGTCAATTAACTTTCTATCGCCTATAAAATCTGACTCTTCAAAAGTTTTAAAATGAGATATCGCCGCGCGCATTGTGGGTCTTAGCACATTTTTTGGATTAAATTCTCTCCAAGGCAATATCGGAATTTCCAAAGGCTTTGTTAAATCATAGTCCTTACAATTATCTCTAATTGTAAGTATATTACCATAAGCTTTTTCCAGCTCTTCTTCTGTAAGGTCAAGATGACTTTCAAGTTCTTCCGTATCCATCATATAAGTGGTTAAATAGAAACTCTTAACTTCTCTATCACCATCCTGCGCATTAAGAAAAGCCTCATGTATTGGTGCATCTTCTTTCTTCAAATAGTGGCTATCCGTAGTGATAATATACGGTATGCCTAAACGTTCGCTCATCTCAATAAGCTTTCGATTAACATAGGTCTGCTCAGTTGTCGCTGACGGCTGAAGTTCGAGATAGAAATTACCTTCACCAAAAAGATTATGAAGCTGAATCGCCCAATTATCAATTCTTTCAAGTAACTCTTTATTGCCCGGATTGGTCGACGCCCGCATAATTTGTGTCGGTAAACATCCACCCAAACAGGCGGTGCTACCAATAAGATGTCCCGGATTCGCTCCAACAACTTCAAATAAGTCTGAGTAATAAGTTGGAACTCGTCTCATCTTACCTTTTGATATCCAACTTCTTTTCCAAGCTCTTGTTGAAAGCTCTCTCAACTGCGCGTGACCAATCTCATCCTTTGCAAGAAGAATAAAGTGATAATATCTATCCTGTCCCGAAATGAAATTATCTTTTGTTAGACCATCACGACAAAGATAGATTTCATTGCCCAAAATTAATTTAAAATCAGGGTTCTTCTCCTTAATTTTTCGATAATACTTTTGAGCCTTAATATGGCAACTCAGCGCTTCATGGTCTGTTATAGCTAACACGGAATGACCCAGTTCTATTGCATAATCAATCAGTTTATCTTCTCTAATAATACAGTCTCGAAGTCGCAAGTTGCTATATTGCGTATGGTTATGAACGCTTCCGGGATATTCAATTTTCATCCACATCGCCTCCTACTCATTTTCTATATATATTATACCATTTATTTGCCCTAAAGTCAAGTTAAAATTAATAACTATCATAAAAGATAGCTTTAATGTTATCCCCTTGCTTTAGTTTCTCCTCTATGAGAATTTCTAAACTCTTAACCTGCTGCTCAAGTATCGGGTGCATAAGCTCATATTCAAAACTGCTATTGGCTTGATCATCAAAATATCTCTTCGAAATAGCACACTGATGGATAAGCCATTGAATATCTTTTAAATCCTCCACTGTAAGAACAAAATCAAATTTACCATCAGTTTTTTCATCATGATTTCTACGGATAATACTAAGAATATAAGACCTTATTCCATAAGCCTTGCACCAATAAGCTACCTCATACTCATATCTAAAGTCTCTGTCAGAACCCTCATTAAGCTCGATGGGGTCTTTTATGCCATCGTATATACTTTGTACCCTTTGAAAAAGCTCACTTTTCTCTTTAGTTCTAACTACGACACCATTTTCAAGTCCCATATTAGTCCTCCTTTGTGCGCGCAGCACCATATCGAATTTCCCAAGCTTCAATTATTTCATCAAGAGCCCGCGGAGTATAGTCCATCCAAGGCATCATACAACCAACATTCATAAAATGACCTGTTGTGCGACCGGGTGCATCGTGAGCAACATCAATAATCTCTTTTCGAAGTCTCCGTAGATGGTCCTCCTCTATCGTGCCATGAACATGACCATACAGCATCCAAAAATCCTCGTTATAGGCCGCTCGATGAAAAGGCAGAGGATAGTGGCAAAGAATCACATGACGTCCATTATCCTTAATCTCAACAAGTTTGTCCTGTCTAACAAATCCACCAAGCCCGCGAGTTTCTTTGGGAAGTTCTCTATCGTGGTTTCCCGTAATCAAAATTTTTCGTCCATTAAGCTCTGCACCCATTTCAAGCGGATTGACATTCTTCCAGCAAAAATCTCCAAGTATATATACGGTATCATTTTTGCCAACTTTTTTGTTCCATCGCTCTATCATATCTTCTTTCATCATTTCCACGTTTGCAAATGGACGCTTATCAAACCTTATTACATTCTCGTGCCCAAAATGAGTATCTGCAATATAAAAAATTGCCATATTATCTCCTTCTTTCTCTTTTCTTATATAAATATTATAGCATAAAAATTTTTCTTTTGCAACTTTCAAAAGACCACTTGTCATATGACAAGTGGTCCCACTTTTAAAATGAAAGCTCCGCATTGTGTACTTCCGCTTCTTTTATTAAAATTTGAGGAGTGGTCATTCCACACCATTCATTTAAATTAGCTTCACCAACAACTTCTATATCAAGTTCGGGGTAAGATTGAAGCTTTTCTATGAGGTCTTCTGCTCCATAGGTCTTAACATAAACAATTCCATTTTTAGAAAAACGAACCGCATTTTTATTCTTACCCATTATCTGAACATCATTGCGACTTATTGTGATGTTATGGACATAAATAAGAGGAGTTGAATTACCTGTCCCCCAAATTGAATTATACTTAGATAAATCTGTTATAAGTGTTTCCAAATCCTCATCTGTAGCAAAACGAGAAAAATTAACAGGGAAAAAAGACTCCGTAAAATTATATGTGCTTAACTGTTCATTAGCAAGCTCATGAAGCCGATGTAGATTCTTTTCAGGAATCGCACAGCCCGCCGCACCCTCGTGTCCTTGAACAAAATCAAATAGTCCAGTATCATTAAGATAGCTTCGAAAATTACTGAACTCACTGTTACTGACTCCACGGATACTTCCCTTTATAACTCCGTCATCATTAAGGCGCGCAACTATTGTTGGATGCTTATATTTTTCTGCAAGCTGAGTGGCAACCAAGCCATTAAGTACCGAGGGAAAATTATCTTCATTGTCAAGACGAATAAAAAGAATCTGATTTTCCAAAAGGTCATACTTAAATATTTTACTCTCAATGCGCGCAACTGCTGCTTCTTTGTCTTTATTTTGATGAGTCCGCGCGTTGACACATTCTCTTACGCTCTCAACTGCTGCTTCCTCAAGAGTCCCTTTCGCGCCTCGTTTATTACAAGGCACCATATAATGACCGTCAATCATCCCAAGAAAAAGTCGAGACTTCTCTTCTTGCGTTCCAACTCTTATCATTGCGTTTATTAAAGGAACAATATAAAATGCAACTGTCATTGGCGTTAAATGGTCTTGAATTTCACTCCAAGAAGAAGCCATTTGTTTTGTAATTGAGTATGCCTGTTTAATAGCCATTGTTTTAAAGAAGTAATTGTTTACTTTTCTAAACCCAGTCTCAATTATATAACGATTCTCCATATCAAGGACAGAACCCATATCACCAGTAATACCAAGCGCGGCAAGGTCAATATACTTATCTGCATTGGAAAGATTATGAGTGGCATCGTATCTACGACAAAACTGATAAGCGACGCCCGCACCCGTAAGTGCTTTGTTTTTATAATTAGGAGAAAGCTGATTATTTATAATTATGGCGTTATCACTAAATGGAGGCTCCGCCAAGTGGTGGTCAAGCACGAGACAAGGAATACCAAGCTTACCAAGTCTTTCATGGTATTCATAATCGTTACTTGAGCTATCAGGAAGAATTATCAAACTATATTCTTTCTTGCCGTTTTCAATCGTATCAATAACATCTTCTAAACCATGTTGCTTGCCCTCGTGGAGAATATACTCAATCTCTATTTCAGGCTTGAGTTCTTTTATATATTGATACATAATAGCTGAAGATGTAAAACCATCACAGTCGCAATCAACAAGCAAAAGCATAGGTTTGTTTATCTCTAAAGCTATGTCTAAAGCCTCAACGCCTCTATCAATATTCTCTAAATTTTCGGGTGATTCTAAATATTCTTCTGTAGGATGAAGAAAATCTTCAAGATTATCTACACCACGCGCGAGAAGTAGATTATTAAGGTAATTTTCCTTAAAGTTCGGATTTTCTAATTTTATTTTCACTTCACATGTCTCCTTCTTGATAACAACTCTAAAAAGACAGCCTCTCCTTGATCAACTGGGCTGTCTTTTTTCAGCGTCAGATTTATATCATCATATATAAAGGAGAAGGTAGCATAGTTATTATATTTTTTACATATATTATAAAGTTTATTAAAATACTCTTCCTCATTGGGTTTTTCTTCATTGTCTAAGCACAGACAGATTTCTTTAGGGGCGCACTCGTGCATTAGTAGGTTTAACTGGTACTTATTAAAATTAGAACCACAGATTGCTACACCACAATTTGGGAAATTAAAATCTTCCAGCTTATAGATTGATTTTTCGCCCTCAAAGATAAGTGCAAATCCATGCTGTTTTATATTTTCTTTCGTCTTATTTAAACCATACAAGTTAAGTGAAAGACGATGGGTATACCATTTCTGTTCAATTTGGACCGGCATATATTTACCATAAGTCTCAGCTTCGTACTCATCAAGCGCGCGACCTCTAATCCCAACCAAATTCCCATTCACATCATAGTGAGGAATAATAATTTTGTTCTGAGAAATAGAAAAAAGTATATTGTATTTATCCATGGCGGACTTAGAAATACCTTCTTCTAACCACTGCGCGGGATAGCATTTTTGGAATACATCCAAAATACCCTTGGGATAGGTGGGCAAGCTTTGTGTGCGAATAATTGGAGAATATCTATCTCGTAAAAGGTCGTGTTGCTCAACACCAAAACGCTCTTGTAACGGCTCAGAGATACTACAGCTGCGAACTACTTCATAGATATCAAAATACCAGTCATAATCAATATTGCGCGCTTCATAATAGTGCTTTAAAAAAGTAAAAATAGACATCGGACCACATTCTGTGTAGCAATAAAAAAGATGTGTATTTTTATAATAATAAAGTTTAAAACTACCATCGTGAGTATTATGACAAATTGTATTTGTTAAAAGAAAGCTTGCTGTTTCTTGAACATCTTCTGCTCCTAAAGCCAATAATAAGTCCTTAACTCGACTTGTATCAAGGTTATCAGCTAATTCTTTATAGTTCAAGTAGATTCTCCTTTCAACTCTTTATTTAGCTCATTAATATAATCCGTAACCTCTTGCTTTTGTCCCTCTTCCCAGCTTTCAACATCAAAAGCATAGTCACGAAAGAAGTCATCAATCGGCTCCATTTGACTGTTTGTAATAAACAAATCTTGACGCCGCATTGTACCCATATCAAAATAGCTCCAAATACGAACCTGTGTCCACTGACCGCTACGAACCTTAAAGACGTCTGTAACCAAATTCGGTTCAATTGTTGCTAAATTTTGAATAAGTTCAAGCTCTTCTTTTGTAGGACGCGCCATAATAACACCATTATCCGCTTTGTTAATTGTTGAACGACCGCCCGCAAGAGAGGCTTCATTACGAATTGTTGTATTATTATCTGCATTTGCATTAACCTGAGTTGACGTAAAGACTGCAACATTTAATTCTATTGCGAGGTCCTTTAAAGCCGTTGCAAACATAAGCAAAGCTTCATCGTTTCTGATGTTAAATCCGCGGAACTCTCCAAGAAGTGCAGGACCAATAAAGATATAGTCATAAAAAACCGCTAATGCATCATAGTTTAGTAGTTCTTCTCTTACCACCGATTTTATAAGGTCAATTGTGGGATTTGGAATACGAATCATATGGAAGTTATCTTTATATTCTTTGATAATCTCGCGCGCCTGTTCTATAAGAAGCTTTTCTTCCTCTGAGAATCCACCATATTTGAAACGACTTTCATTAATGCCAGTTAGGTATGCAATTACCATACGAATAATTTGCTCAGGCTTCTGCTCAGTCATTATAAACAAGATTTTTTCTGAAGAACCCACCTGTTCCCACTCACAAGTCTTATCATTATATCGGAACGGGAATGCCAGATAACAAGCATCACTGACTGCTGATCTTGTCTTACCTGTACCACTGCCGCCACTTCGAATTGTCAGCGCGCCTCGTTCAGCACCATTAATTACTTGAGAATAAATTTTACCTTGTACAGGAAGTCCAATAAACTCCGGATTACCAAAGCTATCAATAACATTATCGATTTCTTCTCCAATATCCCAAGTTTGAACTTCTTCTGTTTTTGAATATTCACCCTCAATGCGTGCCAGCTTTTTTCTTATCGCATTTGAGATATCCGCAGTTGTAAGTCTTTCAAACTTCTCATTTACTTCCTGCGCGCGAGGGTCAAAAGTATCTTCAATGTAAAAGTCGCTTATATCAACACCTATCTTCTGATAAGCATTTAACATATTAAACTTCTTTAGCTTATTGTAATAATAAGGGAAATTTTCTTCGTTTGAGAATTCCTCAACATCTTGAAGATACTCAATACCATTACTATTCTCAAAACAAGCTTTCGCCGATTCGTTTGTTGAGAGGCAATTCTCCACATCAAATGCTGAAATCTTTTTTGCACCTTGCGAATACAGTTCCCAAATTGCAGAGAATAGAAACTTCTCAAATCGACTTTGAAAGTCATTTGGAGTCAAACAATATTTGTCTGATTCGCCTAAATACTGTGGATGTTTTAAGAGGCAGCCGAAGATTTGCTGTGTTATTCTTTTATCAACAATCAATTAATCTGCCTCCGTCTCTATCATTTCAAGTGAATATTTCTTCTTTTTCTGCGCGCGATGCTTCGTTTGCGTTTTAATTCCACGTTTCTGTTCCATCTCCGCGCGCAATCTAAGTTGTTGAGTAATACGTTCACAAATACCTTTTTCTCTTTTTTCGCGCTCAACCCAATAGCCGCATCCCTCATCATAAACATAGGGAACAATACCTATACCGCCTTTTGCTTTATTGCGCGGAGCCTTTTGGATATCATAATAATATCTTAAAGAAAAATATATTCCTTTGGCTGTCATATTCTTCTTTAAGTAACTATCCCACTGTTTTTGAAACTTGGGATAGTCAATTTCCATTAACATCTCTTTTGTTAAAAACTCCCAAGTATAGTCAAGCCATTCTTCGTTGTTTTTACTTGCATGGAGGTTATCTTTTTCTGCGACCCAGCCATCATAACAATCTTTATGATAAAACCATCCTTTGGACCGCATTATCCAATCTTTTCCCTCTTCTGTTGTATTTCTATCTATTTCTCCATTACAAACGCGGCAATGAACAATACCTAATTTTCTTGCCAATAGAAACACCTACTTTCACTTTTCTTCTATATATATTATACCAAAATTTTTTCAAAAAAGCAAATTCAAAAGAGCCGACTCATAATAAGCCGGCTCCTGTATATATAAAGGAAAGAATTTATTTAAGAAGAGATTTCATTTCTCCGCAAACCAACTCAAAGAGGTCTTTCTGGTCTTCGGTTATTTCTGAAAGCTTCATCTTTCTACCGAAAATCATTTCAACCTTTTTAAGAACTCTCGATGCATTTTCTTCGTCCTGCTCAATAAGAGCCTTCCAAAGTTCAAATGCTTCCGCTCTTATCTCATCATAAGAGCGCTCCTCAGTCTTCATATCAGCAGAGTGATTATCTACCAATATTGCGCCATCTTTCTTCGCCTGCTCTTCTATTGCATCACCGATAGCAGATACAAGCTCTTTGTATCCAAAGGGAATCTTCGGTGAAAGATAGGGTAGACGAGAACCAGCAAGAATAGTCGGGGTTGAACGCGTAAGTAGAGTACGTGTACAATTACCCTTATTATCCCACTCACAATTAATATAGCCAATAATATCGACAAGACGGTTTACAATGTCCGCCGCACGTGCGGGCATCGCCGGTGAAACATGCTCAACTATATTGCCATCGCCAGCATCTTCATTCTTTATCTGACTGTGGCAAATACAGATAATACCATAACCCATCATGGTAATCTTACGTAGGCACGTCTCGAACTCACTTTTGAGTGCAGCGTAGCCACCGCCATACGGTATTTCACCGATCTTCTGGACACCATTCTGCAAGCAAATATACTTCTCACAAAGTGTATAAGCTTCACCTATTGTATCGATAGTGATTGTATCATACATTTCTTTGGCTTCGGGCTGTTCAAGCTGGCGAAGAACCTGCTTGAACTCAACCCACTTTTCAATAGGCTGCGCGCGAACACCAGACAGGAAATTGGTGCCAATCTCAAAACTCAGTATCAAGTTCTTGTCCATCTGGGCCGCGAAAGTGGTTTTCCCACACTTCTCGGGACCATAAATGCATAGATACTTACCTTTAAGGTCTCTTGAAATAACACTCGGCTGTATATTAAGGATATCTATTCCCATAACTCTCTACCTCCCTTAATTAAAATCCAAGGGCCGCGGAGTCAGCTGCAGGAGCCTTTTTTGTCTTTGGAGCGTTCTGAGTCTTTGCCTTTTCCGCCGCAAGTTTCTCATCTCTCAGACGGAGACCTTCCTTAATTTTCTCTATATCATAACCAACCTCAAGCGGAAAATCACCGCCGGTTATAATAAGCTCACTGATAGAAACAGTGGAAGTCTTCTCAACCGGATCACCGAAAGCAGACTCGATAATCTTGGTCTCTGTCTTAGTTGAGAAATTAAGCTTACCACGGAAAGGAACTGTATCCTGCGGCTGCCAGTTATCCTCGATAAATGCAATTGCCTTGGGGCTTTCGACATAGAAAGGCATAACATCAACAAGCCCACCCCACTGAGGAATGCACATATTTATACGAAGTCTGCCCGTCTCAACACCCTGAGTATCAACCTCATTGCACTTCTGACGGATAACGCCATCATACTCAAAGATAGCACCCATCTTCATATCATCCTTACGAATTTTACGAATAAAGCTACCTCTGACCTGCGGGAAAGACACAAAACGATTGTCTCTACCATAATACTCATTCATTGCAAGCTGACCAGAAATACGGACTGCGTCAGCCTTATCTTCACCACCCGCCGCGGCAATAGAGGTATAATCAAATACTTCGTGCCACTGCTTATAAGCGGGATTCTCATTGCCATCTTTCTTGAGCTTATTGGCAAAGACATGGACAGGAATCTCAAGAATTTTATTCGATGAGCCTATCTTCTGAACAACTTTGACTGTAACAGAACCACTAATATAGTCATTCTTTACGCCATTCTTCTCATAAGAACCCTCTCTTAGATTGTTTTCGCTTAGTATACCTATAATTTCTACTACATTGCTGTTTGCCATTTTCTTTTCTCCTTGTTAATATGGTTCTTATTCGGTTGCCCGAAGTTAAACCTCGGGCAACATTAAATAAAAATTACTCTGCGTCCTCGGAGGGAACGAAAGTACGACCAGCCTCGGTAAGAACAACATAAGTGATGGGCTTCTCCTGACCCTCAACAGAGACCTTCTCTCTATCGACAAGACCCTTAGCATGAGGACCCTTGCAACCAAGAGCGGTGACAGTACCATTGATAGACTTCTCAGTCTTGCCAAGAGCGGTAGCAAGCTCGGGGATTGAGACGCGACCACCATTGTCCTTAACATAGTTGAATACGAGGGATGCATTTTCAGTAAGTTTCATTTTGTTTGTACTCCTTTTTATTAGTTAGTTTAAATTTATTCGAAGCCATCTCTGACTTTCTATTAATATTATATAAGTATTTTAGAAAAAAATCAAACTTTCACTTTTTAATTTTCATCAAAGAATGTAAAAACATTTGTAGTTGTATATTTTCACCTTTACTTACATAAATATTTTTAAGATTTATAAAGTCCTACCACACAATCCGTAAGAGATTTAAGAGTAATTGCTTTTACACCTTGAGCATCTTTAAGCTGATTTGGAATAGAGCCACAATCCAAACTTATTTGTGCGCGGGACGTCGTTACAGTAACTTCTTTATCACTTAATTGAAGCGGTAGAAAATCAATCATATAATCAGATTCGGTTAATCGCTGGGGCTTAACTCCTTTGTTTCCGCGCGAACCAAGTCCAAACTCAGAAAGAGGAGTCCTTTTAGTATATCCATTTCCAGTTATAAACAAAAGATATTTGGTCTCAACTGGAATTGGGCGCACCGATACAACTGAATCTCCGTCATTAAGTTTAATGCAACGAACTCCTTTGGAGACTCTTCCGACCGTGCGGATATCTTTTATGCTACAGTATAGGAACTGTCCCATCTCGGTTAGTACGCCAACTTTGTCGCAATCTTCAAGAAAAGCACAACAAATCTCATCGCCTTCATTAAGTTCAATTGCTTTAAGAAGTCCAGTACGATTCATTTTGTACTCGGAAAAAGAGCTTCTCTTGACAAGTCCTTTTTTTGTAAAGAAAAAGATATCTTTATCTTTATCACTCTTGTCCAAACTCATAACTGCAACTATGTTTTCCGCACCAGTTATACCAAGAGAAATTGTAGAAAACTTCTCTCCAATAGGTAAGAGTGAAGCAGGACGATGGAAGAACTCTCCTTTAGAAGTAAAGAAAAGAATTTCATTTGTTGTATTTGTCGAAAGAGTATCAACCACAAATTCCTTTGGATTAAGCTTAAACTTCATACCAACTCCACCACGCTTCTGGATATAGAGAGTTGAACTTTCTTGGGCAAATAGATTACCTTGATTGGTGAAAGAAATCAGAAGTTTCTTTTCCTCTATTGTTTCATCTTCGTTGCCAAGATTAAGAATTTTCGTGCGGCGGCTATCACCAAATTTTTCGGCGACCGCGCGCAAATCATTCTCAATTTCTTTCTTTAATAAATTGACATCGTTAAGAATTTCTTCAATTCGTGCTTTTTCTCTGAGAAGTTCTGCCTGTTCACTTTGAAGTTTGGTAATTTCCAAATGAGCAAGTTTTGCAAGTTTAATATCCAAAATTGCTTTTGCCTGAACCTCGTCTATTGTTAAATAAGATTGAAGTTTTGAAGATGCTTCTTTGGTGTCTTTCGCGCTTTTTATAATCTTAACTACTTCATCAATAGAAGCTATAGCTCGAAGTAAAGCTTCAATAATATGAAGCCGCTTAACAATTTTATCCAAATCAAATTCATGCCCACGAGTGTAAACAATTATCTGATGGTCAATATAGGATTGTAGAAGTTCACGCCAAGTCATAACTCTTGGGAAGCGTCCATTTTCCAGTACCGTCAAATTAATGTTATAATGATACTCCAAAGAAGTATTCTTATAAAGATACCTTAATACAAGGTCTGGATTTGCACTCTTCTTTAGATAGATTTTGAGACAAGGAGTAAGCTTTGTAAGGTCATTATACCTTTCTATACCGGGATTTTCGTCACTTTCAATAATTGCATGGATTTGTTCGCATATAGTATTTGTGTAAACTCCATAAGGAACTTCGGTTACAATAAAGCAACGATCTTTGGAATCATATGAAACCAAAGCTCTCAACTTACAAGCCGCGCCCGACCCCTTTTTAAGACTTTCCTTTACAGCGGCTTCGTTGAGAAGATACCCACCTGTTGCGAAGTCGGGGCAACAATAGATGTCATCATAACTACAAACAGGATTCCATAGAAGATGAATGAGCGCTTCGTTTACATCCTGTATACGAAACTGTGGCAAATTACTGCTCATACCTATTCCAATTCCTGCGCTACCATTTACAATATTATAGAAGCCTTTTGTGGGGAGGACTGATGGATACTGTTCAGTATCGTCATAATTGTCTCGCCAATCTTCTATTGTATTTTTGTCTATGTCTCGAAAGAGATAAGATGAAAGCTCACTTAAACGAGAGCTCGTATAACGCGGCGAGCTCCAGTTTCCTGTTTCTGTAGGCTGTCCAACGCCACCCTCTACTTCAATCAAAGGATATCTCATTGCCCACGGTTGTGCAGCACGCATTATTACGCCGACGCAACTTGCATCACCGTGGATATACATTCTCGACGCACTACCCACTGCCTTGAGAGTCTTCTTCATCGGTTTGGAGTGAAGAAATTTATCCGTATACAGACAATAAAAAATCTGACGTGCCGATGGCTTCAAACAATCTCTCGCATCTACGAGTGCGCGCGACTGTAGAACAGCACCAGAGTATTGGATAAAACTCTCTTTTATAACTGATGTTAAATCTTCCATTTAGCTCTCCTTTCCTCAATTTCTTTTAATATTATAGCTTAGTTTTTAGATTAAAACAAATTTTTACTGTTTATAATTATAATAACAAAAAATAAGATTACCTTGGCAATTTACATATGGAGTATCCTTAATACCATAGCAATAGCCATATTTCTTACCCTCAAAATTTTCGCCTATTAAATGATAATAGGGACAATCTTTGTCTTTTAGAAAAAAATTTCGTATCTCTTCTTCTGAATGGGTGGCACAGCAAACGGCTTCACCTTGAGAAGTCCATGCAACCTTTTGAGTAAAATCAAGAGGAACTTCTTCCCCACATATAAAGCACTTCATTTATTTTTCCTCCTATCTTTTACTTTTTCATAGGAACTTATAATACGCAGGTATACTCTTTGAGCAAAAGTAAGCTGAATCCCACATAGCTTACAGAACTCATCGGGATGTGCTCTAAAAAATTTTATCCAATCTTCGCTTATTAAATTGTCATCTATTTTATCTTCAATGTCTAAGACTGCTCCCACGTCTGGTTTGGACTGTAACTCAAATTCACACTGCGGGCATACCATTCTGCCCTCGGGAACTATTTCACCACAACAAACGCATCTATCTACATCAGTCATTTGTCATCTCTCCTATTTAATCTTGTATACTTCCAGTTAAGTCTCTGCCCACAGTCAGGACAATAATGATGCCATTCATTAACAATCCCACCACAACAAGGGCAGTGCATTGTATTATATTGGCTCTTTTTTGGCTCAAGTGCCATCGTTTTTACAATTGCGTCACCTACAGCAATAGGTGGACATAAGTCTTCGCCATTTTCAAAAAACCGAGCAACAGGAACCCTCAACAACTCTTCTATAACTGCTTTATCAAGCATTATTTCCTCTTCCAAACGTCTTTCTCTCCTTTCTTTTATCTGTTTATATTATATAACAAAAAGGAAGGAAAATCAATTTTCCTTCCCTTAGCATTAATCTTATTCTCTTATAGTAGAAAAGTCTACATTCTTAAAGATAAAATCCGTTCGCGGTTCTACGTCTTTACCCATAAGAGCACACAACAAGTCGCGCGCCTCTGGTGAAGTCTGGAATATATCAAATCGCTGATATTCTGGATTAAACATTGAATTGTGCGCTTGCTCTTCAGTCAATGAACCAAGACCCTTATTTCTCTGGATAATACCTGATATATGACTGCGGGCGGCATCCATCTCTTCGTCAGTGAAGTAGTAAGTTTCGTTCTTTCCATTCTTAACGATATAAAGAGGAGAACGTAACCAACCAAGTCTTCCTTCTTCAATGAACTGCGGTGCCAAGTACTGTAATGCAGCCATCAAAAGTAGGCCTATATGGTACCCATCAGAATCTGAGTCCGTACAGATACCAACACGTCCATACCTCAGTTTTCGACCATCATAATGTCCTGGTACTATATTCAATGCGCTCAGGAGAAGTTTAATCTCTTCATTCTGGTAAATTTTCTCCTCATCATTAGACAGACAGTTTATGGTTTTTCCGCGTATACACATAATACCATATGACTTTTCATCGCGCGCGACTCCTACTGAAGCCATTGCTGAATTTCCCTCAACGACAAGAAGCGTAGCATTCTGCCCAAGAAATTCTGCATCTTTGAGCTTGTCGCTTGCAATATACTTTTTCTTCTGCGTTTTTTCAACCTCTTTTTGTGCTTCGAGAACTTGCTTTCGCGCACGCTCCGCCGCAAGCTCAGCCTTTTGCTCTTTTGCAAGTAGGTCAAGAACTCGCTGAAATTCCTCTGCATGTTGCTGTTCAAAACTTTCAAGCATTTGTGTAGTAGCGCGTTGACATAACCCTCTTAGTTCGGGATTGTTAACCTTAGTCTTTGTTTGGTTTGCAAAAGATGGATTTGGGACTTGACAGTTTATGGCATAGAAGAGTCCTTTTCGTAAAACCTCGGGAGGAGCCTCACCTTTAAGCTTTTTCTTAAAGAAGTTTGTAAGCGCTGTTTTAACACCTGTTAAGCTTGTACCGCCTTCGACATTTTCAAGACCATTAGTAAATACATAAGAGGTTTCTGCGCGGCTATCAGTCCATTCCATCGCTATTTCAACGGTTATATCTCCGTCTTTTAAACAAATGCTTAAAGGTGTTTTATTTAGTGCCTTTCCACCTTTAGCTTTCATTAAATCTACAAGTCCATTTTTTGAATAATAAGTAACTTTTTCTCCTGTTATATTATTCATAAGTTCAAAAGTTAATCCCTTGCAAAGATAAGACCAATCTTCGCACATCTTCTTTATATCTTCAAACTTTATATCAATGGGTTCAAGGTTATAAACTTCTTGAGAAGGACGAAATTGAACGAAAGTACCGGACTTTATTGTCTTTTGCTGTTGAGTTTCAAGGTCAACTTTAATACCCTTTTCCAATATTAAAGTGGCTACTTTATCATCGCGGCGGGTCCGTGCAAAGAAGAAATCTGATGAGAGCGCAACACCCTTGGCACCGATACCGTTCATCCCCGCCACATTCTGGTAGGTTTTGTCATTGAACTTTCCGCCGCTATGGGGCAAGGTATAAATTGCCTCAAGGGCATCTATACCATCTTCACGTAATCCAAATGGCACACCGCGTCCGAAGTCTTCTATTGTAACGACATTGTCCTTATCAAGAGAGACCAAAATACGATTGCCATAACCCATTGTATACTCATCAATTGAGTTGGTGATTATTTCTCGTATGCACTGAAGTACACCTTGATTATCCGCGCTGCCCATATACATCGCAACACGTGTTCTTATTGCATCACGGAAAGATAGAGTTTGTATACTATCTGCATTATAGTTCTGATTAACTTCACTCATATATCGTCCTCCTCTTCGTCATGTTTCAATTCATACCAACCATCCCACTCATATCCAGCAGGATACCAATACTTATCATCAAAAATATATCCTTTTACATAAGTATAAATTTTATGAGTAATTAAAACGGTATTCTCTTCTGGATTAACAATTATATTTTCTTTACCATACATTGAAAAATAATATCTTAAATCCTCGTTAGTATAGTAATAAAGCCTTTCTTTTTGCGTATATTCTTTTTCTTCAAATACACTACCAATCGGATAAATTTCTTTTATCTCTTCCAACGTCTTAAACTTGTCTTTTTTCTTCATATTATTCTTTCCTTTCTCATATTTCTATTAATATTATAAAAAAAATCAGAGGAAAAATCAACTTTTCCTCTGACTGTTTATTTATTTAAATTTACGCGCTTACTTCCTCGAAGTATTGTCCAACAAGCTGAGAAGGGGTATAATATAGAATCATACCTTGACCATTACTATCGTCTCTTGTACATTTATAAATCTTATCTCCCTCTTTATAATACTTGTCTTTATAATATCTCATGCCGACTTCTGCCGTAATAGGATTGTTAAGAGTGCCTTCTTCTTCTGGCTTTGCAACTGCTTCCCAGTGCGCGAATGTCACATCAGGTGTCCAATTAGGCACGCCACCAGTAATTGCATTATAGCATTTGTAAAGTTTACCATTATACCTACACCTATCACCTACATTGTATGCAATTGGTTCCCATGCAGGAAAAAGTTCAATACTCTCAAGCGCCTGTTCGTCCGGAAGCAAGGTCGCCGCGGACTCTATTTTTTTTCTAAATGCCAACGCTTCTGCTCTTGTCATATAGCTTCACCACCAGTTATTATTAATAAAGCTTCGTCAGTAGTAATTTCATCATCGGTGACGATTCGATAATTTTGTTTAATTACGGTCTCTTCTTCCGTCCAATATGGCTCCGCCCTCTGATCAGGCCCAAGAGTCGGATATTCATTTTCTTCTATTGGTTTATACCCTAAAGCTAAGATAGTTTCCGCGGGCGGATTGGTTATTATCATTCCATCCTTAGCATACCAACCATCGAAGCCCTTTGGAAAAGTATTCTCATCTATAAATTTATAATAATTTGTAGCCAACTTCTAAACTCCCCTTGTTATAAAAATTTTGTGCCGAAACTCTATCATATAAACAAGGTCGGCGCGATGAATCTAAGCAAGGCTGAAAGTCTCGTACAAGAGTTTGACCATCCCATATTTTTAACCAGTATATTCTTTTTTGACCGTCGTCACCTTTATCAGCACGAATACGAGTTGACGAGCTTGTACCAAAAAGAAAAATATTACGATTTGATGTAAAATTATCTGGATCATGAGTTGACCTTGTAACTCCATTTATTATGCACTTTTGTGGTGTCACATCTGCTACAAAACGACACTTAGTCTCAGCAGGCTCGGCAAAATTATTTCTTGCACTTCCACTTGTAAATTCCCACAAATCTCCTTTAAGCCTTCCAAGACCTAAAGAATATCGCACAATTGCGTTTTCACCTTGAAAAAGCCATATATAGTCGTTAGCAATTGTATTTGCATTAAACCACCATTCTCCCAAAAGCCTTGTTTTATAAGAGCCTTTTATACCACTATCAAACCATTGTTTATGAGAGGTTGATTCTATATACTCAACAGGAGTATAACCTTTGGGTAATCTATAATCAATTTCGCTCATTATTGTTTTTCGTTTTTCTTCAAAATAGTTCACACCCAAACACCTCTTACAGCGGCATTAAAACCAAAAGAGTTTTTCCAAAAAATAATATCATAATATTTATTACGAACTGGCACAAACTGCCCATTATTTATATCTATTCCACTCCAAATAATGCCAGTGGGATAACTAAATTGAGGAGTTGCAGTAAATGTTATGGAAAGTTCTGACATATATGTGTCAAGGATGTTTTCGGGAAAAGTAACAGTACATGAGGCACCCCCATCTGGTAGTCCTTGATATATTTTGTTATTACCAAGCTGGATTGAAGAACTAAGACGCTCTAATTTTGGAACGGTTTGTATTAAATATTGCTGCGTATTTAACTGGCCATATCGATAACCAAGTTGTGTATCTTCTCCGCTACCAGAAACAAAAAGACTATCAAGACAATCTTTGTTAGTGTGCGTATGTGCCTTTTCATTTAACGCTGTATACTGGGTATTAAGAGTATCAACATCTTGCGTAAATGTCTCCTGATTCGATGCGAGCGTAGAAATATCCGTTGTGTTCTTTTTGACCCTTGTGTCCATCGAATCAATGGCGCTGCCAAGAGCCTCGATATCAGTCTCAGCTTGAGTTTTCGAACCAACCAACGCATCAAGCGCGCCTTGTGCATTTGTAACACCTTCCAAGTTTGCATTTGTGTAGCTTACCTCGGAGGCAGTTGTTGCGCCGCCTCCTTTTAGAGTAAAAGCTACGCCATTGTAAGTTACTGATTCAACGGTTTTACTTGTATCAAGGCTCATTCATCAACACCCCCGACAATAATTCGAAGTGCATCACTATCAGTACACTCCATTATCTCATCCGTCTCTATATAAGTATAGCCAGAAGTTGGAAGGTCTACTGCTTCACAATAAGTTTCTTCTGTACCAACTTTTTTTATCATTTTGTTCTCGTCACTATATGTGCGAACAAGACCGTTTGAAAGTGTCTCAGTTTTTATCATATTAGCTTCCCTCCAATTCTGAAATAGGTTTAATCTGGTTGGCAAAAGTTACCCAGTTGGTTGCGATTTTATAAGAGTCTACAAGATTATCGGGAACATAAATATAGCCGGTGCCAGCGGCGATTTTTGTACTATCGAAAGCATCAATATTTTTAAGAACACAAACATTTGAGTTTCTTAAAATTAAGGTATCTAACTGTCGAGCGTAAATAAAAGCATTACTTTCAATATTATTAACAGATAAGAAATCTATTTTTTGAATAACAGTATCTCTAAAAGTAAAAGACATTATAGTTGTAACCAACGGTAAACTTACTTGAGATAATTTACTACATCCCCAAAAAGCGCTACCAAGTGCACCAGTTCCAAGAGTATGACATGAAGGCAATGACACAGCTTCTAAGTTGTTACAGCCATAGAAGGAGCTACCACCTACGACTTGACAATGAGGAAGGCTTATGGCTTTAAGTTTGGTACATCCATAAAAGCTATTATAGCTAGTATTTATGACATTTGGAAGATTAATGTCTGTTATTTCAGTGCAATTTGCAAAAGCATATTCACCAATTTGTGTAACTCTATCATTCGTATAAGCCCCGCTAATCTCTCTTGTTATTAAGCTATCAAGCTCATTGGCATTTGATCCGCTTGCATCCGTAATTACCAGCTCAGAATTTCCATCATCGAGTAAATTCTGTACTATATTATAGGCTCCTTTCTGTCCAATAAGCGTCAGTATTGCTTCTACTAACTCGTTTATTGACATATTCTCAGTAGCCAAATCAGTGTTATCCTTTAAATAATCCGCAAGTGCCTTTTTAGCATTTGTTATTCTCGCTATTTGCTGACCTATCTTTGAATCTGCTGGCGCAATTGTAGCCATTATCCTTTAACCTCCTGAGTTTCGACTTTATATAGCCGCAAGAGCTGTTTCAATATCATCAGTAAGTGATATGGTACCGCCAGAAGTCTTGCCCGCAGGAATTCTATAAGAAGTAGTAGTCAAACCATCAATTGTCGCGGTGATAGTGCCATTATCAGCCATAGTACCAGTAATAACAGTACCTTTGGCATCCACTATCTTCTTACCGACAAGAACATCAGCGGCTGTTGCGGTAACCCCAGTAACATCCTGATAGTTAACAGGGATGGCTGCAACCGTAACCTTATCAAGAACCTTACCCTTGGTAGGAGTGATTGTCTGCGTGGTCTTGGTAGGAGTAGCAGTCTTCTGTTCAAGAACAATAGTAACTGCGCCTTTACCACTATGGTGACCTGCCGCGATTGTAAATGACTGGTTATTAGCAGTAGCATCAAGAGTTTTGGTAACAGTGCCATTATCTGTCATAGTACCATCAATAACAGTACCATCTGTGCCAACAATCTTCTTACCAACAAGGACATCCCCTGCGGCAGCAGTTACGCCAGTAACATCTTGATAAGCACGAGGAATAGCGGCAACGGTTATCTTATCAATGACCTTGCCCTTAGTAGCAGAAATAACTTGCTCCGCCTTTGTGGGTGTGGCTGTTTTAGACTCAAGTACGACTGAAACAGTACCCTTACCACTATGATAGCCAACAGGTACGGTATAAGTTTGATTGCCAGTAGAAGCATCCAAAACTTTTGCTACTGCGCCATTGTCGGTCATTGTACCTTCAATAACAGCACCGTCAGTACCTACGATATTCTTACCGGTAAGTACATCTGCTGCTACTGCAGTAACACCGGTAACATCCTGATATGCAGCGGGTATTGCAGCAACAGTAACTTTACTGAGAACCTTGCCTGTGGTAGGAGTAATATCCTGTGCTTTCTTTGTAGGAGTAGCAGTCTTCTGTTCAAGAGTTATCGAAACAGCGCCCTTACCATTGTGTATGCCAGCAGGAACAGTGTAGGATTGATTATCTGCCGTTGCATCAAGTGTCTTTGTAACTGCACCATTGTCTGCAAGAGTACCTGCTGCAGTAGAACCATCCGCCTTAATAAAAACCTTGTTCGCGCGGACATCTCCTTCTACAACTGTAACAGCACTAACATCCTGATAGTTTTCGGGTATGGCTTCAACCGTTACGGAAGAAAGACCATAGTGACCTGCATCAGGAACTACTGACTGTTGTTCTTTAGTAGGAGTAATTTTCTTTGTTTGAAGGCTGTAGTTACCACCACCCGCAACACCTTTAACGGTACCGCTACCATTATGATAACCTGCGGGTATTGTATATGTCTCACCTTCCTTGACATTTGCATCGACTGCGCCGTGATTCTTAATTGCAGCAGCCTTTGTTGCTAATTCATCAAGCTTATCTGTGCTTGTAGCGATTCCCAGACCAACTTCCCATGTTCTTATCTTATTTCTCGCTTCTTGTAGTCTGGTAATTTCAGTTTGTGTGCTCATTAATTAGCCTCCTAAATTGTTTCTAAAAGTGCATTTATATTACCGATTTCTGTAAAAACTGCCGCAGAGGTAATCGGTTTAGTATTATCTTCATCCACTGTGGTTGCCGTATCAACAGATAAACGACGACCTTCCAGTTTTAAGCCGTCTCCTATGATGTAGCCACCGGTTCCGGGGTCTCCACCACCGCCACCACCGTATTTATCGGTATACGATTTTGCGAGTGCAAGAGTTACGACATCTAAACTCAATTCTCTTCACCCCCAAAGTAAGCTTATATTTGACTAAATACCTTTGACAGAAGTTCGAATATTGCTCTGCCATAAAGTCCAATTAAGTTTAGTAGATTAAATAAAATTGCTTCTAACATTTTATGGTCCCTCCGTTATAATTCCAAGAGCTTCTGAATCCGAAACTTCTTCTTGATGTGTTAGGAAAAGTTGATATTCCTCCTCAGAAACCTCGGTTAAGTCTGTCTCGGTTAGAGATTTAGCAAGAACTATATAATCTGGATAAATTTCACCCGTTATTTGATTTTTTAAATGTAGATTTTCCGCAGGGTGAATTATATTATTAGTTACTGTCATAATTACACCTCACGCTATTGTCCAGTTTTTATTAGTAATTGCGGTCGCTATTGTGACCGCGCCCACATCCGTCGAGTCACAACTAATATAAAGATTTGTTGTAGCATCTAATTTAACATAGTTGGTATAAAAGACGCCTGTATCGGCGTTTTTTAAATTATCATGTACTGTTACCGTTAAAGCAGTTTCACCCGTTAAGTCTTTTAGAGCATTGAGGACATTTATACATGATGCTAAATTTAAATTCCTTTGTCCGCCAAGATCTAATGCAACCCCAACCGTATTAGCCCTTATGTCCAACTCTACAAGTCCTCTTTGGGAATAAAAAAGCTGGGATGCAGTTGTAACGGAAGTAAAATCCAGCCCTGATATTTTTTTTAAATTATCATTAAGACCTGTACCACCACAAGCAAAAGCAGCGTTTAGGGTTGTTACTTTTGATAAATCACCGTAAAAAATAATTTCCTCTAATGAGCCACCCGCGCGATTATTAAAAACATAACTCATATTTGTTAATTTTTCACTAACCGTCAGTTCAATTTTCTTTAAATTGTTGGCTTGGATACCAATATTAAAAGCTTTGTTTAGAGTAGTCACATTAGGAATATTTAAAGTTAAGTTAGTTGCAGTATTAGCACTGGTCACTTGAAAATGTCCCAAGCTTTGCACAAAATTAAGCAAATCTTGGCTCGTTATAGAATCAATCGCATCACCGAAGCCTTTTGAGACGTCCCATGTTATTAAGTCAGTGCTATCAGTTTTAACACGTATACGATTAGCCGTATAGGTCAGGGCCTCATCAAATTTAATGGAGTCAATTACTTTGTCATATGCCATCAATAACTGCCTCCTGTCCAAGTCGGTAGGGCAGCAAGAACATCATTAACTATTGATTGCTTGTCTGCTACCGTCCAATAATCAGTACCTTTAACGGGTGTTTTGCCATCAATACCCTTCACACCCGGGTCTCCTGTATCACCCTTATCTCCTTTTAAACCAACATTCGAGCCATCATATTGAAGCTTTCCGCTCACCACATCAAGCTTATCAAGAATGGACTTATTGCTATGAGTATGAGCATCTTTCACAAGCTCGTCAAGTGCTCCTTTGACATTTGTAGCACCGGCCAACTGCTTATTAGTATAACTGACTCCGTCCGCAGTAGAAGCTCCTCCGTGCTGATCGGTATACGATTTTGCAAGGGCCAAAGTCATAACATCAAGACTCATCTACTGTCGCCTCACATTTCGTACCATTTTCCATCATTTCCCATAATAAAAACTTGCTTTGTAGAAATGATATAAACTTTATCACCAAAGGCAATATTCTCATTTTGAGCCAGTGCAGTCTTATCAGCATCTGTCATACAATACCATAGTCGATCCTGCACGTTCGCTCGCGCCCACGATTGAGCAAGGACATAATTATCCATCTTCTTTCCTCCTATTTTAAAAATAAAGAGAAGTACCTTCTCTACAATACAAGTAGAAAAGATACCTCGTTTATTCGTTATTCCCAGTCTACATACCTTTTCTTTTTTTTCGGCGCGGGAGTTGTCCATAGGAGTAAATCCATGGCACGAGTCGCCGCGACATATTGTATACGCTTTTCTTCGGTGTTCCATCCGCGTGCACCAATAACAACAACATTTTTTGCCTCAAGACCTTTCGAAGTATGGATAGTAAGAACCTTTACAGTATCTTGAGCCATTTTTTTGGAGAACTCTTCTTCAGTAATCTTACCTCTTTTAAAGGTATCGCAAGGGATTCCTTTCATTTCAAGATAGGTATAAATAGCTTCCAATTCTCCATTGGTGCGAGTTAAAACAAACCAATCCTTGTAATTGCCCTTCTTCAAAATAAGATTGGCAATTACATCAGGGTCATATTCCGCGCGGGCAACTATACCTTCGGACTCTCTCATTGAAAATGAATCGTCAAAATACTCATCTCCCGCCTTGCGAATAAGTGCTTTTGCATAATCAAGAATTTTGGATGAATTACGATAATTCTCATTTAAGTGATAGGTTGTAACTCCTGGGCTATTTGCCAACTCGACCAGCAGGTCGGGTCGAGCCATATTAAACTCGTAAATACACTGACGGTAATCTCCAACAAAGAAGAAATTCTCGGGTTTAAGCATATCAAGTAGAAACTCAAACTGAATTTCACTTGAATCCTGCGCCTCGTCAAGGAGTAAATGCTTTACAGGAGACACAACAACAGGGTTCTTCTTTATAAGATTGAAAAGCCCGTCAAAATTCTCTTTTGCTATATATGAAGTCGTATTGATTCCATGAGAAGTTAAAATCTTGTTCGCATAAGAATGAACCGTTCCAATGAAAACCGAAGTCTCACCGAGTCTTTTCCTCATTTCTTCCGCTGCCGCATTAGTAAACGTGATAACTACAATCTGCGCGGGGTCCTCACCATTCTCGAGAAGATAACGTACTCGTTCGGTCAGAACGCGAGTCTTTCCGGAAGCAGCACATGATATAACTACCACCTTATTATGAGATGTTTCAACTATTTCTTTCTGTGCTTTACTAAGTTCCAAACTTAATTATCCCCCCTTTTTCAAATTATAACCATAAATATTTGACTGATATAAATCTATATAGAACTTCTCTCGTTCGGAGAGTTTATCTTTGTCAACTTGTTCAAGTACAGTAAATGTAAAGTCGCTCCAATTGCCATATAAGGCTTCATGGATTTTTTGCTTTGAGACTGTACCAATATTGAGCGAAGTTTTTATATGCTCTGCCCAACGTTTTGAGATTTCAGCAGATGTTTTGCCTATATATTTCTTATGAGATTTTTGATTTTCAATACAATAAATGACACTGCGCGGCACACTATTACCGAAGAGTGCGTTTATCATATCATTAAAAGACTTTTGAAGAAAAGCTGTCCATATCAATTTATAGATGACTGTCTTTTGGTTAAAGGTTCGGCTTAACTCAAGAAGCCTATCAATATCTTCTTTTTCCAAAGTAGATAAATGTATTATATGAGATTCTTTCTCGTTCTCTAAAAGCTCCTCTTGACGCCGTTGCTCATTTATTGCGTCACATTGTGCGCGATAGTCATTAATTTCTTCTCGAAGTGCCAAAATAATTTCCATCGCTTCTTCTGCGGCGAAGTCCGCTTCGGATTTATGTTGCTCCGCTATTGAGTCATAAATATCAGTTAATTGTTGAAGCTCTTCTACATATTTATCCGTGCGTTCTTTTCTTTTTTGTTTCTCTTTTTCCCAAAGATAGTTACTATAACTTGTAAGTTCTCGCTCAAGTTCAGCTTTCTTATATTTTGCTTCTTCTTTCTTCTGGCGCCGTGCGCATTGTAAGGCAACTTCGGCTTTTTCCTTTTCTTTTCGTGTATTGGCAAGTTCTTTATCTAAGACTTCTTTTGCTTTTATTTGCTCATCAAGTTCTTCTTTAATTTTCTTTGAAGACTCAATGTCGTTTTGAAGTTGTAGATTTTTCTTTTTTCTATGACTTCTGATTAAACTGGTTATAAAAAATATTAAAACTATTCCAACTTGTACGCTTAGAATAGTTAAAATAAGAATATCTCTGTCCATTATTTATTCTCCTTTATTTCTCTTATTATAATTATAAGAGAAAAAAGAAAAGAAGTCAAATTTCTTTGACTTCTTTTCCTCTTACAGAGGTAATTTATCGTTCTCTTCAATTTCCCACTTACATATCTCTTCATACAACAGTTTACCATAGCTATTTTGATGAAATTGTTCACTATAAATTTTATATAGCGAGTCTGCCATCTTTCTTTCATATAAAGGTATTTTTCTTGTTGTATTATACTGATAGTAAATGTTTTTAATTGCATTGCGGCAATCTTCCGCACAAAAGTTTTGAACCTGAGCAAATCGTGCATCTAATTCTTTAAACTTCCCATTAAGCTCCTTTAAAGCAACTTTAATTTCCTCTATTTCCTTGGATTGCTTTTCGTCATGTTTCTTTATCTCTGCTGAGTGTTCATCAAATAACTGCTTAAAATGCTTATTCTGCATTTTAGTTATAACTCCGATAGCACTCATTACACTAAGAAAAAGCCCCACAAGCGCGCCAAGATTTTTTATTACCTCAAAAAACTCCAACTACCTTCCCCCTTTTCTTAGGATCTCCATAAATAAGTAGTCGGATGTCACAAACTATATTCTATTTTCATACTTCCGCCATAAATCATCATTATGCCAGATTGTAACCACTCGAAATTCAGGTTTAAAAAGATCCCGACAGCTCTTGAGATTGTCTAACTCCCAATAAGGAATACGATATAACGATAATCCGTGCGCAAGAGCATAACTATTCTTTTGTCGGTCATGTCCTTTAGTTTTAAGAAAGTCTCGTTGAGTCTTCTGAAGATATGCAACTCGTTTAAAGTGTTGCTGTCCGTCAAATTCAATTAAAGCTCCCAGTGCGGGCAAGTAAAAGTCATAACGATAACGCCCACCGCGTAAGTCAGAGAACTCCTTTTCTCGTTCAAATTGGAGTCCTCCTTTACGCAACAAATTAACGATTGCCTGCTCACCCTTCGAGGTCTTCATGGAACTTTTCTCCAATCAAATAATTGATATAATCGACAAACTGGTCACGAACTTGACGAAGCTGCGTAATATTGAAAGTTTTAAGAGCAGAGCCTTTGGGGAGATAGATAAGATTATCGATATTTTCCGCTTGCAGTGTATACAAACGATCAAGCGCCGCAGGGTTAAGATCATCAACATCATAATAAACTACTTCAATTCGTTCACTCTTGCCGCGCTGATAGCCAAGTTCATAAGCAGTATCGGAAGAGCTATATATATCTTTAGACATTACTCATTACCTCCAAACACTTTATTGTAGGTGCAATCTTTAATTGTCAAATCGTCTCTAAACCCGACCATTTTTGCATGACGAAGACCGTTGGTTCCTTCCATGACCTCCATACAACTGACTTCAATGCAACGACCTTTGTACTTGTCAGGGTTCATTTTTATTTCTTCTGTGAGATTGCTGAGAAGACCAATCGGTATAACCTTATCTCCTTTAACTACACCAATCTCAAGAGATGCCGCCCAGTCATAGTAATAAGCTTTTGTAACAGGTTCAATAGTACGATACTTATAATATTCGAGATAATGCTCTCCCTCGGGAAGTCGTTCATCAGTTTTTGAATTAACCCAATACTTCCAAGATTCAATTTCCTTGCCCGCATAGACTTTCGTGGGGCGAGTAAAGTGTCCTGTAAAGAAACAATCTATTGTCTGGTTGATTTCTTTCTTTATCTTAATGGTCTGCCGCGCAGGTGTGCGCTTAGTATAGATAGGACAGTATTTATTGGTTATAACTACACCCTCTCGTCCTGACTCAAGATATTCTCCAATCTTATCCCAAAGCTCTACACCTTTATAGTAAGTCGCATATTCAACATAGGGAATATTGCCAAGCGTTTCTTGAAGTCTGTTTACCGCTTCAAATCTTTTCTCTGCGGGATACTGCATCCAACTCTTACCAGCCCACGCACAGATATCAAAAATATAAAAGTGAAGTTTCTTACCCGCTTCCTGTCGAGCAATACACTTATCTTTTAAGCAACCAAGAAGAGAAGTTATTTTTCTTGAACCCTCATCGCCCGGAAGATAAACTTCACAAAGTAGTACAGTACCTTTTGGCAGGGCGGCCATTAAAGGTTTAATCTGTGGTACCCACTCAATCTTATCAACGACTTCACCTTTAACATTACGATTGCGGGCAATCATCATTGTATTACCGTCTTCATCACACTCAAGTCTCTGGTAATAACCGTCCACCTTCAATGCGCCATAGTAATCTCCCGAAAAGATAAGATTTTTAATCTCTTGATTTTTATCGTGAGCATAATTTTTGGGAAAGCTCCAATACTTCATCGCTTCCATATTGCGAAAATCAATGCCGTCTACATAACCGTACATTCTTTTTTCTCCTTTCGAAATTACATATATTTATATAATATAATATATAATAT
>OHXQ01000014.1_pt1 | contig 56377 bp, 53 predicted proteins | sample 1580041 | NCBI WGS metagenome assembly OHXQ01 (sample SAMEA3882543, study PRJEB24775) | human gut metagenome | biome: human-associated habitat; feature: intestine environment; material: feces | place: Netherlands | collected 2009/2010 | reverse complement strand
ACAGAAAAACAAGCCATCCGCCCGCTCCCTTGCTCCTCCTCTTTCGCAAAAAGTCCCGCTCGGCGCGCCTGTACGGTTGCAAGCGCCCGCAGGGCGGCGCGCCGTCGCTACCAACTTTTTGCGAGCTGCGAGAGACCGCCGCCCGCCTCCCCCAAACGATTCCACAGTCCTCCGCCTCGTCGGAGCAAAGTCCGCTTTGCTCCGGCTTGTTTTTGTCTGCGACAGAAAAACAAGCCATCCGCCCGCTCCCTTGCTCCTCCTCTTTCGCAAAAAGTCCCGCTCGGCGCGCCTGTACGGTTGCAAGCGCCCGCACGACGGCGCGCCGTCGCTACCAACTTTTTGCGAGCTACGAGAGGCCGCCGCCCGCCTCCCCCAAATGTGAGAGATCTTTATGCGTCCGCTTTCGCGCTGCCGGCCCCTTCCCGCTTGCCCGCCATGGCAGCGCGCACGGCGGGTTTTGCATTTCGATGCGACATATGGTATCATATTATGCAAATCCATCGTCCACAACCATGCGGGCGCGCAGGGGGAGAAGCGTTTTGTCGGACATACACATCATCTGGAATCCGGTGGCTGGCAACGGTGCGGCGCGCAGGGTTTTTGCGCATGTGCGCGGCCTGCTTGAGCGCGCCGGGGCCGATTTTTCCGACGCGATGAGCGAGTTTGCGGGCCATGCCGTCGAGCTGGCACGCACGGCGGCGCAGGCGGGCCACGGCCGCGTGATCGCGCTCGGCGGCGACGGCACGGTGCGGGAGGTCGCCATCGGGCTCATGGGCAGCGATACGCCGCTTGCACTGCTGCCCTGCGGGACGGGCAACGACCTGGCGCGGGCGCTGCGCCTGCCGGCGGAGCCGGAGGCGGCGCTCGACACCGCGCTGCACGGCCATGTACGGGAGATGGACGCCGCCATGGCAAACGACGAGCTGTACTTCAATGTGGCGGGCTTCGGGTTCGACGTGGACGTGCTGGACGAGACGGAATACTTCAAGACGCGCACAAAAAACGGATCGATCGCCTACCTGCGCGGGCTGCTTGCCGCCGTAAGCAAACTGAAGCTTCGGCGAACGCACATCACCTGGGAGGGCGGCGAGCTGGACCGGGATGTGCTGCTCATCGCCGCCGGCAACGGCACACACTTCGGCGGCGGCATGAACGTTACGCCCAAGGCCGATCCGTTCGACGGCTTGCTGGACATCTGCGTGATCCACGACGTAAGCAAGCGTGCGCTGCTGACCGTGCTGCCCCTCTTTCTCAAGGGCCGGCATCTGGGTACGCGCTTTGTGACCTATTTCCGCGCCAAGGAGCTGAAGGCCGTGTGCGACCCGGTCTCCCGCATCGAGGTGGACGGCGAGGTCATGCCCGGTACGCCGGTCACGTTCCGCGTGCTGCCGGGCAGCATGCGCGTGGTCGTGCCCACATAAAGACACAAAATGTTTGCTTTACACCGGAAACCATCTCTGATAAGGTGAGAGAAACGGCATGGAATACGTTAGGATGCCGCGCGCGCAGCAGCGCGCCGCGCAACAACCGGATCCCCGCGCGCCCCGGCGCGCTCAGACGGGACGGCGGCGCCGCCGCCGTCGGGTGTCGCGCACGCTTGCGTTCACCGCGCTTATGCTGATCGTGGCGGCGGGCGCCGTGCTGGCGTATCTGCTGTTCTTCTCCGAGCGCGAACGGACGATCTCCATGACGGCCACGCCGATTACCGCCGGCATGACCAAGCTCAACACCGGCAGCGGGTTGCTCTACCAGACGGAAGGGCATATCCACTACTACGACTGGAACAATCAGAACCGCAACTACACCGAGGGCACGGCCACGTCGGACATCCGCATGAGCGGCAGCGCCTCGCTCTCGGTGGTGTACACGTCCTCCATGCTCCAGATCGTCGGGCAGGATCAGCCGGTGTCGTTCACCGGGGAGATCCTGTCGGTCGAGTGCGGGACGGAGCACATCGCCGTGTTGCGGCGGGACAGCGAGGGCGGCGAGAGCATTCTCGTGCTGACCAAAACGGGCGAACAGGCGGATCAGCTTTTGCCGGACGACCAGTACATCGTCGATTTCGGGTTTTACACCACCACCGGCGAGATGCTCTGGATGCAGACGATCTCCAGCGCGTCCGGCACGCCGACCACCCGCATCACCACCTACGATCTGCAGCAGCGCACGGGCATCGGCGTGATGCAGGTCCAGGACCAGCTCATCGACGGGCTGTACTTTACGGACAGGAGCGTGTTCGCCGTCGGCACCAGCCAGATCATCCGCTACACGCACGACGGCAACAAGGAGATCTACCGCGAGATGGTCTACGGCTATAAGGTGCTGGATTTCTCCGCCGCCTCCGGCACGCCCACGTTCCTGCTCGCCCCGCGCGACGGGGATATGTACGCCGTCAAGCTGCTCACGCTGTCGGAAGGCGAGACGTCCGAAGCGGTGGAGACGCATCTGCAACTGCCGAGCGAGGGCGTCGCCGGCTACATCATGAACGGTGCGCTCGTGGTGGTCGCCCGCGAAAAACTGTTTACGTATTCGCTGCGCGGGAATCTTTCTTCCACGGCCACGCTGGAGCTGCCGGTGGACGAGGCGATCAAGCTGTCCGACTCCATGCTGCTGCTGTTGAGCAACGGCGTTTACTATACCGCCAAGGTGCGGTAAAGGCGCGATTGGCCGGCGCCGGGCTTCTTTTGAAAAAAGAAGCAACAACGGGCGCTGACATGGATATATATGCGTGAGGGGCTTGCCGCCCCGGCTACGCCGCCCGTCGCCCGCCCGCAACGGACCGGCCACGGGTGCAACCGGCGCAAAACCCGCAAATGAGGAGGTGCGCGCATGAACGTTGTGGATATCGCCATTTTGCTGGTGCTCGGCATCACGATTCTGGGCGGCTGGTATCGCGGGTTCGTTTCCGCGGCGCTCGGCGTCATGGCTACGCTGCTGGCATGGATCATTGCGGCCGCCTGCATTTCGCCGGTCGCCGGACTCATCAAGGGCAACCCGGACCTGTACAACATGATGCTCTACTACACCGAGGGCGCCGAATATGTTGCCGTAACGGATGTGGAGCTGACGCGCACGCCCATCTCCGAGGTGTCGCTCGAAGAGCTCAACCTCGTCATTGAAAACGCGGATATGCCGCTGCCCATGGGCAACCGCGTGGCGAAAAATGTGGCGACCGAGGCGTTTGCCGCCGATGGGATCACCACGCTCGGCGATTATTTCAACCAGACGATCGTGTGCGTGGTCATCAACATCGTGTCGCTGCTGGCCGTGTTCCTTGTGGCGCGGCTCATCATCGGGTTTGTCATCGAGTGTGTGGCGCACGGACGCGGCGGGTTCCCGGCGCTCTCCCAGCTCGACGGCCCCATCGGCGCCGGCGTCGGGCTGATCCACGGCGTGCTCGTGCTGTTCCTGCTGTTCCTGCTCGTGCCAATCGCCCTGACCGTCCTGCCCAAGCTGTACGAGTTTATCGAGGAGTCGTTCTTCGGCGAGTTTTTCTACCGTACGAACTTCTTTCTCGCCCTGATCCCCGGCACCTGATCGCAGCGTTGACAAACGGCCGGCCGGCCCGTATACTGATACCGTCCCATTTGTAAAGGAGGAGCGCTCGCGCGCCGCCGTACCGGCCGCAGCCGCATGCCGATGCGGGGCGCCGCCCTCCGGGCCGTCCCCGCCGGGACGGGAGACGGAAGACTGGCGGCCCGATCCCATGGCGGACGGGCCGCTTTTGTGTTCCACGGTTCCATCACACACGCCCCTGCGGGCAAAAGGAGCGACGATATGAGCGAATCTTTCCAGCACCCCGAGACCCTCTGCATTCAGGCGGGGTACCATCCCGGCAACGGCGCGCCGCGCGTGCTGCCCATCTGCCAGAGCACGACCTATCGTTTCGAATCGGCGGCGCACCTGGGCGACCTGTTTGACCTGGCCGTGCCGGGACACATGTATACGCGCATCTCCAACCCCACCGTCGCGTGCGTGGAGGAAAAGATTGCGGCGCTCGAAGGCGGCGTGGGCGCGCTCTGCACCTCCTCCGGGCAGTCGGCCACCCTGCTCGCCGTACTCAACCTCGCCGGCGCGGGGCAGAACATCGTCAGCCTTTCGTCCATCTACGGCGGCACGGTCAACCTGTTCGCCGTAACGCTCAAAAAGCTCGGCATCGAGGTGCGCTTTGCTTCGCAGGAGCAGCCCGATGCGGCGCTGGACGCGCTGTTCGATGCGAATACGCGTCTCGTCTTCGGCGAAACGATCGCCAACCCGGCGCTGACCGTGCTGGACATCCGGCGCATGAGCGCGCTGGCGCACCGCCACGGCGTGCCGCTCGTGGTGGACAACACGTTTGCCACGCCCATCCTGTGCCGCCCGTTCGATTTCGGGGCGGACATCGTCGTCCATTCCACCTCCAAGTATATGGACGGCCATGCGACGGTGCTCGGCGGCGCGGTTGTGGACGGCGGCCGGTTCGACTGGACGGCGGCCGGGCGGTTCCCGGAACTGACGGAGCCGGATCCCTCCTACCACGGCGTGGTCTACGCAGAGCGATTCGGACGCGCGGCGTATATCGAAAAGGCGCGCGCCCAGCTCATGCGCGACCTGGGCACGACGATGCAGCCGCTGGCGGCATTCCTGCTCAACCTGGGGCTTGAAACGCTTGCGCTGCGCATGGAGCGCCATTGCAGCAATGCGCTGCGCGTGGCCGAAGCGCTCCGGCGCGATCCGCGCGTGGCCTGGGTGGAATATCCGTTGCTGCCGGGCAGCGGCGGCCATGCGCTCGCGCGGGAATATCTGTCCAAAGGCGCCGCCGGCGTCGTTTCGTTCGGCGTGAAGGGCGGGCGCGAAGCGGCCATGCGCTTTCTCGACGCGCTGCGGTTGGCCGCCATCGTCGTACACGTGGCCGACGCGCGCACCAGCGCGCTGCACCCCGCCAGCACGACGCACCGGCAGCTCACCGACGAGCAACTACAAGCCTGCGGCATTACGCCGGAGCAGGTGCGGCTCTCGGTCGGCCTTGAACACGTCGACGACATCCTTGCCGACCTCGACCAGGCCCTGACCGCGTCGCAGGAGGGCTGACATGCCGATCCGCATTCCGAACCGCCTGCCGGCCACCCGGACGCTGCAGAGCGAAAACATCTTTGTCATGACCGAGTCGCGCGCCGACACGCAGGATATCCGTCCGCTGCGCGTGGCGCTGCTCAACCTCATGCCGACCAAGATCGTCACCGAGACACAGATGGCGCGGCTGCTCGGCAACACGCCGCTGCAGGTGGAGCTGGAGCTGCTGTATACCCGCTCGCACCGGGCGCGCAACATCGCCGAGGAGCATCTGCTCTCCTTCTACAAAACGTTCGATGACGTGGCGCACGAGCGATTCGACGGGCTGATCGTCACCGGCGCGCCGGTCGAACATCTCCCGTTCGAGCAGGTCGAATACTGGCCGGAGCTGTGCCGCATCATGGATTGGAGCCGCACGCACGTGCACAGCACGCTCCACATCTGCTGGGGCGCGCAGGCCGGGCTGTACCACCACTACGGCATCGAGAAGGTCGCGCTGCCCCAAAAGCTGTTCGGCGTATTCGAGCATACGGTCGAATACCGGCCGTCCATCCTCATGCGCGGGTTCGACGAGGTGTTCATGGCGCCGCATTCGCGCCATACCGGCATCCGGCGCGAGGATGTGGAGGCGGAAAAGCGGCTGAAAATTCTTGCCTCTTCGGAGCGGGCGGGGCTCTACGTCATGACCACGGCAAAGGGGCGGCAGGTGTTCGTCACCGGCCATGCGGAGTACGACGCGCGTACGCTGGAGAGCGAGTATCTGCGCGACCGCGCCGCCGGGCTGCCCATCGCGCCGCCGGAGAACTACTATCCCGGGGACGACCCGTCCCTGGCGCCGCGCGTCACCTGGCGTGCGCACGCCAATCTGCTCTATGCCAACTGGCTCAATTACTTCGTCTACCAGACTACGCCGTTTGAAATTGGCGACATCGGCACGCGCGGCACATACGACGCCGACCCGGCGCAGTAGCCCCCGCCGCCCGGAATCCTTCACGCCCCGCGCCGTTTGCGTGCGGGGCGCTTTATCGCCTTTGCATCCGTCGCGCATCCATGGTACAATATTATTGGAAATATATGCGCGTGCAGGACGGGGTGAATGCATTGGCACAGGACACGCTGTTTGAAGGGCAGGCGGCGCAACCGCTGGCGGCCCGGCTGCGGCCGGATACGCTGGAGGAATTCGTCGGACAGCAGCACCTGCTCGGCGAGGGAAAGGTGCTGCGCCGCCTGATCGAGAGCGACCGCATCTCCTCCATGATCTTCTGGGGGCCGCCGGGTGTGGGCAAGACGACGCTTGCGCGCATCATCGCCGGGCGGACGCGCGCCGCTTTCATCGATTTTTCCGCCGTGACAAGCGGCATCCGCGAGATCCGCGCGGTGATGACCAAGGCGGAGGAAAACGTCCGCTTTGGGGAAAAAACCATCGTGTTTGTGGATGAAATCCACCGCTTTAACAAGGCGCAACAGGACGCGTTTTTGCCGTTCGTGGAGAAGGGCAGCATCATCCTCATCGGCGCGACGACGGAGAACCCGTCGTTTGAGATCAACGGCGCGCTGCTGTCGCGCTGCAAGGTGTTCGTGCTGCAAGCGTTACGACCGGAGGATCTGTTCCTGCTGCTGCGCCGTGCGCTGAGCGACGAGCGGGGCTTTGGCGGGCAGCGCATCCACATCGAGGAAGAACTGGTCGAGCGCATCGCGGTTTTTGCAAACGGGGACGCGCGCGCCGCCCTGTCCACGCTCGAGATGGTCGTGCTCAATGGGGAAACGGACGACTCCGGCGCCGTGACCGTCACGCCGGAAACGCTTGAGCAGTGTACCTCCAAGCGCTCGCTCCTGTATGACAAGGGGGGCGAGGAGCACTACAACCTCATCTCCGCGCTGCACAAGTCCATGCGCAATTCCGATCCGGACGCCGCCGTCTACTGGCTGGCGCGCATGCTCGAGGCGGGGGAGGACCCGTTGTATGTGGCCCGGCGCGTCGTGCGCTTTGCGAGCGAGGACGTGGGCCTTGCCGACCCGCGCGCGCTCGAAGTCGCCGTGGCGGCGTATCAGGCCTGCCACTTCATCGGGATGCCGGAGTGTACCGTGCATCTGACGCAGGCGGTCATATACCTGTCGATGGCGCCCAAGTCGAACGCGCTGTACCTGGCCTATGATCGCGCCCGCAAGGATGCGCTCGAGCAGCTTGCCGAGCCGGTGCCGCTCAACATCCGCAACGCGCCCACGCGCCTGATGAAGGAGCTGGGTTACGGCGCGGGATATCAGTATGCGCACAACGCGCCCGATAAGCTGACCGACATGCAGTGCCTGCCGGATTCGCTCGAAGGCCGCGCCTATTACACGCCCACCGAACAGGGGGTGGAGGCGCGCTATGGCGAACGGCTGCGGCAGATCAAGGCGTGGAAGGCGCAGCGCCGCGCCAAAAAAGGGACTTGATGAACGCGCCGGCCATTCCGCTCCCGGCAGTGCTCGCCATGGCGGCGTGCAACGTTGCAGCATTCGTTCTCTTTGGGGTGGACAAGCGGCGCGCGCGCCGCGGCCAATGGCGTATCCACGAGGCGGTCCTGTTCGGCGTGGCGGCGTGTTTCGGCGCGGCAGGCGCGCTGGCGGCCATGCATCTGTTTCGCCACAAGACGAAAAAACCGCTGTTTCGCTTTGGCGTGCCGCTGCTGCTTGCGGGGCAGGCGCTGCTGGCGGCGGCGCCGCTGATCGCGCGTTGACCGCGGCATCCGCCGCGGCGCATGAAGGGGGGGAACCCGTCCGGCGCGGTTTGCGCGCTACGGGCGAGTCGCCGGCAAGCCCGGAGGACGGGCGCGAGGCGCAATGCGGGAACCGGCTCCCGCTTGCCGGGCGCAGGGACCCGCGGGGTGTGACCGGAGGAAAATCCGGGTGCCGGGCGACGCACGGGCGCGCCCTTGCACCGTATTGGGAAAGAAAGGAACTGGAACGATGGGACGTGCGCTGCTCCTTGCCGCTTGCGGCACAGGCTTTACCTTTTTGATGACCGCGCTTGGCGCGGCGACGGTGTTCTTTTTCCGCAGGCGGGTTGACCCGCGCTTTCGACGCGCGGCGCTGGGCTTTGCGGCGGGCGTGATGATTGCCGCCTCGGTCTGGAGCCTGCTCATCCCCGCCATCGAAGAGGCGCAAGCGGCCGGGCAGGCGGGCTGGCTGCCCGCGCTCGGCGGGTTTGCGCTCGGCGTAGGCGCGCTGCTGCTGCTGGATGTGCTGCTGCCGCACCTGCATCCCGGGGCCAGCAAGGCGGAGGGCATTTCCTCCTCGTGGCGGCGCACGACGCTGCTCGTGTTTGCCGTCACGCTGCACAACATCCCGGAGGGCATGGCGGTCGGGCTGTCGTTTGCGCGGGTTGCCATGCAGGAGGGCGCCGCAGCCGGCAGCACGGCGATGTATGCGGGCGCGCTCGTGCTCGCGCTCGGCATGGGCATCCAGAACTTCCCGGAGGGCGCCGCCATTTCGCTGCCGTTGCAGCAGGAGGGCCTGCGCGCCGGCCGCGCCTTCCTCTATGGCGCTGCCAGCGGCATTGTGGAGCCGATATGCGGCATACTGGTCGTGCTGCTCTCGTCCATGATCGCCCCCGTCATGCCGTGGATGCTTTCCTTTGCGGCGGGCGCGATGATGTACGTTGTCGTAGAGGAGCTGATTCCGGAAGCGCATCTGGGAGAGCACTCCCATGCCGGCACGCTTGGCGCAATGGCCGGGTTTGCCGTAATGATGGCGCTTGAGGTGGCGCTCGGCTGACCCGCCGCCCGCTCTTCCCGCACCGGGAACGTCAAACGGCCCACCATGCCTGTGCGCATGGCGGGCCGGTTTCAACAACAGCCATGCGGCCGTTGCCGCGCCGCAGGGGGCGCGTTTCCGTCAGAACGTGACCGTCCTGCCCGTGCGGGCGGACGTATAGATGGCGAGGATCAGCTCCAGCGGCGGCCGCCCGGTGGCGGCGGGCGCCATGAGCGGCGCGCCATGCAGCACGGCGTCGACGAGATTGCCGATCTGCCGCACATGGCCGCTTACATCGATGGCCTTCGGGTCCGAGGAGGCCACGTTTTTCGCCCCGGCGCCGACCGGCAGGCTGCACGGGATGGGCAGATCCCAGCGCAGGATGGCGTCCTCCTCCAGCACGACGCTGCCCGCATCGCCGCAGATCTCCAGCCGGCGCGGATAGCCCGGGTAGCAGGTGGTCGATCCCTCCAGCGTGCCGACGGCCCCGCCGGCAAATTCGATCGCGGCTACGGCGCTGTCCTCCACCTCCACCCGCCTCGTCTGCGTTTTGACGATGGCGGAGACGGATTTGACCGGCCCCATCAGGTAGCGGAACATATCGACGCCGTGAATGCCCTGGTTCATCAGGCAGCCGCCGCCGTCCAGCGCCCACGTTCCGCGCCACCCGCTGGAAGCGTAATACTCGTGGGAGCGATAGTACTTCATCTGCAGACTGCCGGAAACAATCCTGCCAAAGGCGCCCGCCTCCATGGCGCGGCGGATCTCCTGCACGGCGGGGGAAAAGCGAAACTGCGAGATGACGCATACCTTCGCGCCCGTCTCCTCCGCGGTGCGGATGAGCAGGTCCGCATCGGCAAGCGAAAGGCTCATGGGCTTCTCCACCACGACGTGCTTGCCTGCGCGCATGGCCTGCACGGCCTGCGCGGTGTGCAGCCCGCTGGGCGTACAGATGCACACGGCGTCCACATCCTCCGAGGCGAGCAGCGCCTCCAGCGTATCAAAGATGCGCGCCGGCCGGTTCTGTACAAACCGTTCCGCTCCGGCACGGCTCCTGTTGTATACGCCCGTGAGCGTCGCCTCCGGAATGCGCTCGATGGCCGTCGCATGAAAATCGGCGATCACGCCGCACCCGATCAGGGCAAACCGAACCCTGTCCATCCTCTTTTTCCGCTCCTTTGTTCCGATATATGCCGCGGCCATGCGCCGGCGGCGGGCCGCACAGATGGCGCTCGTAGCCGGCTGCGCCACGGGCATGCCGCCCCTTTGGGAGGACGGCCTCCGCCGGGCCGCCGGGCCGTTGAAAGCCGCATACGATTTTATTATAGGGGTCCCGCCGCTGTTTTTCAAGGACGGCGCCCCGCTTCCGGCCGCCGGCGCCGGCCCGGTTTTCGCATGGACGGGACCGCCGCCGGTCTTCACGCGGATGGGCCGCCGGTTTTCGCGTTGTTTGGATTTCACACGCTCAAGCCCCAGGTGAGGCCATAAAGCCACAGCTCGCTTCCCGCGGGTTGTGGCTTTTCGTTTCGCCTCAACTGGTCACATTCATCGGGAGAACAGGAAAGTCATCGTATTTGTTCGGCGATCCCCCGATCCATGGAAAACACGGAATCGCACAACGCATCAATATCCTCTTTGTTATGGCTTGCCAATATGATGGTAGTCCCCTCGTCCTTGAGCTTGAGAAACAGGGAACGCATATCCTCTACGCCCGCATTGTCAAGGCCGTTCATCGGCTCGTCAAGCAGCAATATTGACGGATTCTCCATGATGGCTTGAGCGATACCAAGCCTTTGACGCATACCAAGTGAAAACTTCGCCACATGCTTTTTGTTATCGGGATCAAGCCCGACCAATTCGAGCACCTCGCAGATTCTTTCCGGCTTAACTTTTCTTTTTATGCTTGCAAGCAGGGACAGGTTCCTATATGCGCTGTAATTTGGCAAAAACCCGGGGGCTTCAATGATTATGCCAATATCGTCAGGGACGTCTATGTCCTTGCCTATTTGCTTATCGCTTACAAATATCCTGCCGGATGTAAGCGGCATAAATCCGCAAATCGTCTTAAACAAGACGGTTTTTCCCGAACCATTTCTGCCTATAATTCCATAGGTCTTTCCCTTCTCAAAATCAATGTTCACGTTGTTAAGTACAACATTGTCCTGAAATCTTTTCATGGCCTGTTCGACTTTAATAATATTCATTTCTCTCTCCTTATACCGGCATTAACACTTCTATTTGCTTTTTCCTCGCAAGCAGGGATGAAACAGTCATCAAAATAACATTAAGCAGTAAAAGCAGTAAAACCGCATAGCTGACCGGCGGATACAGCGATTTTCCGCTCGTGTCCAAAATGGAAATATTCGCCCATGTCGTCGGAAGCAGATAATATATCAACGTACCGCCGGCCACGCTTGCGAAAGCAGGGAAAAACGATAACACCAATCCACAGAACACGCCCACCGCGCGGCTTGTGATTGAGTTAATAAAAAACATTACCGTGCCAATCAGGCATGTCTCTAAGGTTAAGAGAGAGCCGCTTAAAATCATCGCCTGCAAAGGCGTGTATGTTTGCTGTATGAGGTAAGAGATTGGGATAAGGCTGTATATGCTGCCTACATTCGTCTGGGCCAAAGTGCTGTAGACCTTTCCCCAATCGGTTGATAAGGTAACATTCGGGAGAAGACAAACCACGCTTGCCAGGAACAGATACAGGACAAATATGATGGATGCGACGACAACATACACTAATTGACCGTGCGTCCAGGCCCGTTTGCCGCTTCTGATGCATTCGTAGGGAGTACCGTTGTTCATAAACGGCGCGTCGCAGAACAGCAGCACCGCCCCGAGCAGGAGAACCATGTGCGGATACCACGCTGTCAGCAGAAACGGGAAGCCCCAAATCGTTGCGTTGACGCCAACGCTTTGAGAGAAGGCCTTTATCGGGCTTATAAGATAATGCACCCATACAAGAGCAAGAACGGCAACGATGTAATAACGCGGGTTATTGATCCATCGGCGCAGGTTGTTGCCGCACAAATGCAACGGTATTCTCATTTTATCCATTTGCAAGCCTCCTCCTGACCCGAAAGCAGAAAAGCCATCCAAAGATAACGGTAAGCGTGAAAAAGAAAAACAGCGCATACAGAAACGAAGTCACCGTGCCGCCCGCAACCAGGCGCCCGCCGGACAGGACGTTAAAGCGCAGATAGATAGGCAGAGGCAGGTTTACAACGAAATAATAGCCGATCACGGGTGCAGCGAAGGTGGCAAACACATTTGTCACAAACGATGAAACAAACAGGGCAAACACCGCCCAAAACGCACAGGCTGCGCCATATAAAGCGATTCGCGCTCCCAAATACAGCCACGGACTGATTTCCATCAGTTTTCCCAAAGCCCCGTTATCATACAGCTCATAGCCCACGCGATAGAATTCGGCGCCGAACATTGGCAGGTGCAGAGAAAACAATACGGCGGTCAAAAGATAACCGATGAATATGGATAGGAACGCGGTCAGCGCGACTGAAATCACCTTGCTCCAGGCATATGACAGAGGTGAACAGCGAATCAAACTGGGTCGGATAAATTGATTCTTCCAGTCCGCACAGAACGATTGTCCAAAGGGAATTACTCCGATAAATGTCGCGATGATGCAGAACGATCCGTCAAAAGCGAACAGCAGCATAAAGTACATTACGCTTCCATTTATTACCATGGCCTCGGCAGAAATGGATATGTAATTCAGTATGATCAACAGAGCAATGGCAATGAAAAATGCGGATGAGCCGAAGGCTCTGCGCAAATCAATTCGCAATGCCCCCCCAAGGTTCTTCATTGAGCTGCTCCCTCCTATATTATTTCGCTGCCATTGCTGGCGTCTATCATAAGAATATATTCATGTACATAACTGCTGTCGCCCGTGTCTGACACAGCGTTTTCTTCGATTGAAAAGCACCATGCGGGTATCACGCGCAGATCGGTATGCTGCTTATCCGCATATTCCGGCACATAGCGCAGTTCGACATTTCCGATGGTATATTGGTTGCTGGTAATGATAGAGTCAAGTTTTTTTACGACAGTCTCGAGCGCTTGTTCGGAAGAAATGATTTCACACTGCCCTTCGACGCTCAATTCCCTATAGATGTTTATCATCTGCAAGAGCTGTATCCCATCTTTGGACAGGATAGCAAGCACGCGATTACCAAACATGATTGTCCCCGATTCCGTCCGCTCAAAGTCGTCGGCGATAATGGGGATATTATGCAGACAACATTCCATAACGAAAAAATAGCAATCATCGTTTTCCGTCCAACTGTCCTTAAACTTAATCTGCCCGTTTTGAATATCAATGGCATAATCGGGATTGTTCTTTTTCGCTGTTTCTGCTTCTGCAAGCATCGCATGGTCAAGCGTATATACGGTTGATCGATCAATGCTGTCAATACCCATGGAATGCAGCACATCCGCGACCTGCATTTTCGCCTCGTCTATCGGGCAAAAACCCAGGTCCTTATTTGTTAAAAAAGTGTCTGCATTGTAGGAGGTGTCATTTTTTGACCACGTAAACACATTATTGATATAGATGGAAAAATTGGTATCGAAGCTAAAAAAGCTGCCCGTGGCCGACATGTTGCTTCCGTCGCTTGTGGTATAAACCTCCGTAGCGCCGCTTTGAACATGGTTTGTGATCTCTTTACCCGCCAAAAGAAGTTGTTTTGCAGCTTCCATGTCTATTGGAGCAAATCCAACGGTAAGGATATCGACTTTGCCTGTGTTTTGGGGGAGTTCGGCGTCAAGCGTAATGTTCGTGGTCAGTTGTTGCGGCAATCGAGATGCGGGCGCACCTGCAGCGGGGTCAAGGGACGACGGCGGCTGCTCTGTTATATCAACAGCGGATTGATTCGAACAGGCACAAAGGCTGAACAGCATGAGGAATATCAGACACATTACAAACGGTTTTTTCATAATTTCTCCTTAAGATCCTAAAATATCCACAAAAAGGGAATGGCGAGTGCCTGGATTGACCAAGCACTCTGGCCATTATGCTACTTGCTATGCTGCCGCTTATGGACACCATGTGCCAACAAGTCTCAATGCCGAAAAGGGATCGCTTGCAGGCTTGTCCGCATATAGTCTATAGCAGGCGCCACCTACAGAAGTAATAGAGTATGGATGACTAAACGTTTTACCATACAGCGAATTGGCCCCTTCTCCCTGCGTTTTGGTAAACAGACCGGATGCGATATTCGCAGCTGCATCTCGAACACGGAAACGGCACACTTCGCCGGGCCTCCAATTGCTCGATACTCCACCTTGAGATGCTTTGGGCGTTACATACCATATGTTCTCATAAGCAGACCCACCATTCTTAAGAGTTAAATCAGAGTAAGCAGAGGGGCCGCCAGATTCCATATAGAAGTTAAAGTCGTTATTTACGGCAAGCGCTGTCGCAGAAAAGCAAACAAGAAGCAGCGCTGTAACCAGGGCACATACGATTTTCTTTCATTCATTTATACCCCTTTCATTGACATTTGTTTCTCTTGGTTGCGAGTTACTTTAGAGGTCGCTATCATTTTTTGGCAATGTACAGTAATGACCCATAATATGCGAAAGCCCTTTATGTGCAGACAATCATAGGCATCACTCTCCCCCCTTTCTTCAGAGTGCACCTGACGTTCCGGGCAGTTACCGGGGACGCTTTCTTTCAATAACCACATCCCATGAAAGAAAACATCGTGGTTTTATAAAATACTGCTTCCCAATCCTCCGTTTCTTCTGAGTCCATAAGACAAAAGCGCACAAACCGACTTGATGATTAGCCTGGCTCATGCGCCAACAGGAACGATTTTAATACGACCTTTCCATAATTGAGAGCCGCACCGATACCGCCAACACACGAAGCCAACCCAGGTGTTACAGGGATGAACCATGGCGCTACCACCAATCATAGTTTTTAGATGGTTTTAGGATACTTACTTTCCATAAGCATATCATACCCGCGAAAAACAACAAACGTTTTTCGAAAAATATATTGTAACTTTTTTATGAACAGGCAGACACGAAGACCGTTCTAAGCGGCAGGCCGCTTTTTGACGCCCTCCTTCTGCAATGATAACAAAATGATAACATCCCGGGCCTTTTTCCCCGCCCGGTATGTGATAAAATGTTGGTGAAATCCTGTGGCAAAGGAGAGCGCATGGCTAAGAACAGAATCCTCATCGCAGAGGACGATCCGTATATCGCGGAAACCGTTGGGGTCCACCTGGAGCTGTCGGGCTATGACCATACGATCCTGCACGACGGGCTTGCCGTAGCGGCGCATCTCGGGGACGACCACGCCTACGACCTTGCCCTGCTGGACGTCATGCTGCCGGGGCTGGACGGCTTTTCGCTCATGGAGCACCTGCAAAAATACGGCATCCCCGCCCTGTATCTCACGGCGAAGGCGGACGTGTCCTCGCGCGTCCGGGGCCTGCGCCTCGGAGCGGAGGACTATCTCGTCAAGCCGTTTGAAATGATCGAACTGCTCGTCCGCATGGAGAAGATCCTGGAGCGCACCGGAAAGCGCAACCGGAAGCTCCAATACCGGGATATCGTAATCGACACCGAAAACCGCATCGTTACCAGGGGCGGCGTCCCCGTCGCGCTGCAACCGCTGGAATTCGACCTGCTCGCCATGCTGGTAAGGTTCAAAAACTGCACCCTCTCCCGGGACCGGCTGCTAAACGAAATATGGGGCGTCGAGTATTTGGGCGTGCGCACGGTAGACACCCACATCGCCATGTTAAGAAAGAAACTCGGGCTGGAAAGCGGTATCGTCGCCGTAACGAAAATCGGGTACCGGCTGGAGGATTAGCCATGAAGCTCAAAACCAAGATGACGGTTCTTGCGGTCCTGCTCGTCATTGTCGCCGTGGCCGCGTGCTGCGCGCTGATCGTGTGCTTTGCCTGGGATATGACGCTTTCGCAGGCGGTCACAACCGCTCGTTCGGATTTTGAGCGGTTCTGCCATTCATTTTCCGGCGCTTGCGACCAGGATTTTTCCGAAGAACAGACCGCCTTTCGCAGCTATCTGCTCTACAATTTCCGCTCCGTTTCCGGATTTGGCGAGTTTACGCTGCGCTACGACGGAGAGTACCTCTCGAACAACGCCGGGTTTGCGCCGGAGGCGCTGCTCGCAGGCGGCGCTTCCGCCTCCCCGGACGGAGCGGTTCCGTACCGGAACGTTACGATAAGCGGCGTAAGCTATCTGCTCTTGGGCAGGGCGATGGAGCTGGGGACAGGAGAATGCTCCGTCTGCCTTGTGAGAGATATTTCCGCGCTAACGGCAAGCGTTACGGCATTGGCCGTCAAGTGCGTGATCGCAAGCGCGGCGATCCTTGTAATCGCCGCCTTGCTGATGCGGCTGATCGTCGCAAGGTCGTTGAACCCCGTGAAAAAGCTGAAAGAGGGCGCGTCGGCGCTGGCGCACGGCAATTATGAAAACCGCATCGCGCTAACGGGCAGAGACGAGCTTGCCGAGCTTGCCGCCGACTTTAACAGCATGGCGGACGCCATTGAGACAAACATTGCCGCGCTGCATGAGACATCCCTGCAGCTGCGCGAAAAATCCGAGCGGCAGCAGACGTTCATCAACGATCTGTCCCACGAAATGAAAACGCCCGTCACCTCCATTCTGCTGAACGCGGAGATGCTGCTCGGCAGAAAAGTCGCCCCCGATGTGTTCCAAAGCGCGCTGGAACGCATCTGCGACCAGAGCAAATGGCTGGAACGGCTCAGCCAGAAGCTGACGACGCTTATCATGCTGCAAGGCGAGATCGAATTGCGGGAGGAAAGCGTGGAAGAGCTGCTTACAGCGGTGAAAGCGGCGTCCGGGGGGCTCCTGCAGGAGAAGGGGGTTGAGCTCCTTATAAAATGCAGCATGGACACGCTGCCCATGGACTTTGACCTCATGCGCTCGGCGCTGGTCAATCTTGTGGAGAACGCCAGGCGTGCAAGCAGCCCGGGAGGGACCATCCTTCTCTTTGCGCACGACAACAGCATAGAGGTCATCGACCATGGCAAAGGCATCCCCAAAGAAGAAATTCCCCGCATCACCGAACCGTTCTATATGGTGGACCGATCCCGCAGCAAGCGCAGCGGCGGCAGCGGCCTTGGCCTGGCGCTGGTGAAGAAAATCGCAGGGGCGCATGGGGCGGAGCTCGTCATAGAAAGCGCCGAACATGTGGGCACGACGATACGATTGGTTTTTACAGAACGAAAATCATAACAAAAAGATAACCGTTTGCAAACCATTTTAACCGAAAAGTATGACACAATACCCTTATCATGAGAAGGGGGCAAGGCAATGAAAAAGATATTTTCGTTATTGCTTGCTGTAGGTTTCACGCTCGCCCTTTCGGCCTGCCAGGAAACGCCGGACGAGGTGGTCGTCGTGAAAAAAGATACCGAACGGCTGGTGGAACAGGTGCGTGAAAGCAGCGGCGAAGAGGATCAGGATGCCTCCGGCGCAAACACGCTTGCCGAAAAGCTGGGCGCGCCGGACAGATTCCATGCCGAAAACGTGTATTCAGACCGCTTCATTATGACGGCGGACGCGGAGATCATTCTGCCAAATGTCGAGGCGCTTCCCACCGTTCGGGTTATCCCGGCGGACTTTTCGCAGGAAACGGTAGATCGTCTGTATGACTATCTCGTGGGAGATACCGTGATGTACGAAATGACGTCGCTGCGATCAAAGGCCGACATCGAAGCGGAGCTGATCGACTGGAAACAGACGCTTTCCGACCCGAACGCTTCGCCGGAGCAAAAAGCGCAGGCAGAGGAAAAGATTGCCGAGCTGACCGGCCAATATGCCGCGGCGCCGGAGACGATGCAGTACGAACGGGGCAATCCCACGATACGCGAACTGGAATCGCGGGATTTCACTTCTGGAAAACTGCAATACACGTATATGGGGGTGAAGCTCACCGAGGAACCCGGGCATATGGATACGAGCGGGAAGTATTTTGAAGTGCATCAGAACAACACGGGCGGCGAGATCATCAAGACGGAAAACGTGGGCGGGTTCAGCGTCGTGGACACGGCTTCAAGAGGCGCTCGCTTTTATTACACGAACACCGCCCTTCTCGAGAGCGCGCTGGGCGGAACGGGCGGACGCAGCTTTGAGGTGGGGAAAATCACGCAGGAGGAGTGGGAAAAGGCGGGCTATGGATTTGCCGGCATGGGCCCCGATGAGGCCAGCGCGGCGGTCAACGACCTGTTGTCTGCGGCCGGCATCCACAATCTGACCGTCAGCTCCGTTGAAATGTGGCTCCATACCTCCTATGATGCAGGCTACAGTCTAAATGGGGATTCCTATGAGGCGTATCAGGCGGCGGAACAGGAAATCCTGAGCGGGAAGCACAACGATAAGATCACGGGCGCCACCTATCGGGTGTACTGCGTTCGGCAGGTCAGCGGCGTGGACGTCACGAGCGACACGCTCTCCAGCTATCTGGATGATTCCTATGGCAAACAATGGTATTATGAAACATTTACGGCCGACGTCTGCAAGGACGGGATCTACTGCGTTTCGTGGGTGTCCCCGTACGAGATCACCGAGACGATTGCGGCGGATACGAAGCTCCTCCCGTTCATGGACGTGGAAAGGACGATCCATCAAATGTTCCGCGCGAGCCACGATCCGGGGCCGGACGCCGCCGCTCTCTTTGAGTATGAAGTGGATCGGCTTGTCTTATCGCTGCGTCGAATTGCGGAGCCGGGCGGTGTGGAAAGCGGGCTGCTCGTCCCGGTGTGGGATGTTTATGGCGTAGCATGGATCACCTATCCCGGGGAACCCAAAATGTCGGCAAGCGGCGCTGCTTCCCTGCTCACGATCAACGCCATCGACGGCAGCGTCATCGATTTGTCAAAGGGTTACTGAGGAGGCACGCATATGAAAAAGCATGTGGCGTTTCTGCTCGCTCTGATCGCGGCGCTCGCCCTTTCGGCCTGCCAGAAAACGCCGGACAAGGCGGTCGTGGCGTAGAGGGACGCGGGCGGCTGATCGGCCGGGCGGCAGGAACGGACGGCGGGCGCTGCCCGCCGCCCGGACATCCCGCAGGGATGCAACGCCGATGGAGACGGGACGGCGGGCGGATGGCTGCGCATTCCTGCGGCCGATCGGATGCGCCCCCCGCAACGCCCCCGTGAGGGGCCTCTGGATTGAATCGCGCAGAACAAACCGGAGCAAGCGCCACGGCGCTTGCTCCGGTTTGGCGTCCCCGGCGCGATTTGAACGCGCGGCCCCTCGCTTAGGAGGCGAGTGCTCTATCCACTGAGCTACGGAGACAGATATTCAATTTTTCGGTTTTTGCCCCCGTCTGGCGACGGGTCGCTTTCCGCCGTGGGAGGCGACCCGCTATTCAACCGCGCTACGGGGCAAATGCGGAAAATATTCAAATTTTGCGGGGCTCCGGGATTCGAACGATTCGATTGGGAGGAGGCGAAGACGTTCGATCCTGCTGCGCTACGGAGGCGGACACGGGCATCGGCCCGACCGCTCTTGCATTATAGCCGCCGGAGGCGGAACTTGTCAAGGAGGCGGGGCATGTACGGCGGGATGCCTCCAGCAGCGCAGGGGGAGGCGGGGCCTTTGCGCGGCGAAGCGTTCCCGCCGCCGGCAGGAGCCCCCGTGGACGCCGCTTCCGGCAGAAACGGCGAGCTTCTTCTGCCGCCTGCCGGGATGTCCGCCGCTGCCTCCGCTTTCCTTGCGGAGGCTTTCCCGCGGCGACCGTCCGCCGGGAACTCACAAAGCCCCTTTCTATGCGCGGGCGGGGCGTTCCGGCGGGGTTTTTGAGCGGCAAAACGTTCCCGCTGCCGGCAGGAGCACGCCAATGGACGAACGCCCCCGCCGGCGGCGCCGTATCTGCGGCAGGGGCGCGTTTGCCGGGCTTTCGGCAGCCACGTTCAGCAAAGAAAGGCGGCGCAGGGTCGGCCTGCGTCGCCTTCCGGAACGATTTGCCGGCAAATCGTTCGGCGGCCCTGCACAAAGGCGGCGTTACATCAGCTCGCGGAACAGCGCTTTGAGGTCCTCCACGTTCGTGTCGCGCGGGTTCCCGGGGCGGCAGGCGTCGGCATAGGCGGACTCGGCCAGGAACTGCAGATCCTCCTCCCGAATGGCGGCGAGCTTGGACGGGATGCCCACATCCTCCGAGAGCTGCCGCACGGCCTGCACCGCCGCCGCGCGATACGCCTCCTGCGTCATGCCGTCCACGCCCGGCACGCCCATGGCGCGCGCGATCTCGCGGTATTTTTCGCCCGTGCAATCGGCGTTGTAGGCCATGACGATGGGCAACATCATGGCGCAGGCCACGCCGTGCGGCGTATCGTACACTGCGCCGAGCGTATGCGCCATGGAGTGGGCGATGCCCAGCCCGACGTTCGAGAAGCCCATGCCTGCGATATACTGGCCGAGCGCCATCCCTTCGCGTCCATCCGGCGTGCCGTCGACCGCCCCGCGCAGCGACCGGGCGATGATCTCGATCGCCTTGAGATGGAACATGTCCGTCATCTCCCAGGCGGCAAGCGTGATATATCCCTCGATGGCATGCGTCAGCGCGTCCATGCCGGTAGAGGCGGTCAGGCCTTTCGGCATGGTCGCCATCATGTCCGGATCGACGACGGCGACGATGGGCATGTCGTGCGGGTCCACGCAGACAAACTTGCGCCGGCGCTCCACATCGGTAATCACGTAGTTGATCGTTACCTCGGCGGCGGTGCCGGCGGTCGTCGGCACGGCGATGATCGGCTTGCACGGCTGCTTGGTGGGAGCGACGCCCTCAAGACTGCGCACGTCCGCAAACTCCGGGTTGGCCGCAATGATGCCGATGGCCTTGGCCGTATCCATCGACGAGCCGCCGCCAATGGCGATGATATAGTCCGCGCCCGCATCGGCAAACGCTTTTACGCCGTGCTGCACGTTCTCGATGGTCGGGTTTGCCTTGATGTCGGAATACACCTCGTAGGCAAGGCCCGCTCCGTCCAGCAGATCGGTCACCTTCGTGGAAACACCGAAACGGATCAGATCCGGGTCCGAGCAGACGAGCGCCTTTTGAAACCCGTGCGCCCTCGCTTCGTTAACGATCTCGCCGATGGCGCCTGCGCCATGATAGGAGGTCTGGTTGAGCATGATGCGATTGGCCATAACAAACTCTCTCCTTTATCTTTTTTTTCCCGCCGCGCCGTAAGCCGCGGCGAATCCGTCCAAAATTACTGTATCCCAAACGGGTCGGCGCGTCAAGCGGATGGACGGCAGAAACGGCCGGTTTTGGGGAATATATCATCTGCCGGCGGCATCCGCCCGCTTTTACGGGAAAACCGGGTGCGCGCTGCCGCGCAATGTGCTATACTGTTGAAGAAGCCAGGAGGGAGGAACCGCCATGTCAAGAATGAGGATGCTGAACGCCCTGCCCGCAGGACAGCTCAATTTCGAGGGGTTTTGCCTCGTGCGCTCGTGTCAGGTGCGCACCAACGTCAAGGGCACGCCCTATCTCGACCTCGTGCTGGCGGACTGCGAGGGCGAGGCCGTGGCCAAGCTGTGGGATTACTCACCGGAGATGGGCGCCTATGAGAGCGAGGACATCGTCAAGGTGCGCGGCGTGATCACCGTCTGGAAGGATACCGAGCAGCTCAAGATTGACCGCATCCGCCACGCGACCGAAGACGATGGCTACGACCTGTCCCTCCTGCTGCCGTGCGCGCCGTTCGACCCCGCATGGCTCTACGACGAACTGTACGCGCTCGCCGGCGGGTTTGAAAACGAGGATTTGCGCATGCTTGTGCAGTATCTGCTGCGCGAGCACCGCGAGGCGTTGCTGCGCTTCCCCGCCGCGCTCAAGCTGCATCATGCCACGCGGGGCGGGCTGCTGCACCATAGCTGGACCATCGTGCAACTGGCGCGCGGCGTGTGCGACACCTATCCCCTGTTGGACCGGGAGCTCGTCTATGCCGGCGCCATCCTGCACGATATCGGCAAGCTGGCGGAGCTCGAAACCGGCAAGCTCGGCATCGCTTCGGCCTATACCGCGCCGGGACAGTTGCTCGGGCACATCAGCATCGGCGTATCGATGATTTCGGAGGCGGGGCAGTTGCTCGGCGTATCGGACGAAACGGTGCTGCTGCTCGAACATATGCTCCTGTCGCACCACGAGAAGCCGGAGTTCGGCAGCCCCAAGCCGCCCATGTTTCCGGAGGCGGAGGTGCTTTCCGAGCTTGACCTGCTCGACAGCCGCCTGTATGCCATGTTCTCCGCGCTCGACGGGGTGCAGCCCGGCGCATTTTCCGAGCGCATCTGGTCGCTCGACAACCGGATGCTGTACCGCCGCAAATAGCGCAGTCCTTTTCCCAGGAGGCAGCCTTCCATGAATGAAATCGAGACCGTCGTCTTTGTGCTGGAGATGGTCGGCGTTGCGGCGTTTGCCGTGTCCGGCGTAATGGTGGCCGTCGCCCGCGAGCTGGACCTGCTGGGCGCGCTCGTGCTCGGCGCGATTACGAGCGTCGGCGGCGGCGTCATCCGGGATATCCTGCTCGGCGTGCTGCCGCCGGCCATGTTCGTCGATCCGCGCTATGTCATTGCGGCCGTCGGCGTGTCGCTCATGACGTTTGTTGTCGCGCTGTGCCTCGGCGACCGGTTTTTGCAGCGGATTGAGCGGCTCGGCCCGCTGATCAACGCGCTCGACGCCGTCGGGCTTGGCATCTTCGTCACCGTCGGCGTCGATGCGGCCGTGCGCGCCGGCTATGGCGACAACGCTTTCCTCGCCGTGTTCGTCGGCACCATGACCGGCGTGGGCGGCGGCATTCTACGCGACCAGCTCGTCGGCCGCGTACCCATGGTGCTGCAAAAGCATGTGTACGTGCTCGCCGCCATTGCGGGCGCCATCGCCTATTACGTCATGCTCCGGCTGGATCTGCTCCGGCCGGTCGCGCTATGCCTGAGCAGCGCGATCGTGGTCGTCATTCGCCTGCTCGCCGCGCACTATCGCTGGAATCTGCCGCACATCCGCCGCAGCTGAGGAGCGCGGCCGCCCGGTTATGCATTGCGACAACGCCCGGCGCTCCGCGCGCAAATGCAGCCTGCCGGCCCCCGCTTCGGCCCTTTTCTGATAATGGGCTCAAAAGAAGCCGGCATACGAAAGGGGAGCGGGCGCGCCGGCCCGTTCCCGCTCCTCCCCGTTTTGTTAAGGCTTTCTTTCTCTGGCGCTGTTCTTTCTTTTTCTATTAAAGAAGGAACAGCTTTTTGTAACTCCGCCGATCTGCAAAACGACGCCTCGCAAGGACGGCAACAAGCGCCCGCTTTCCGGCAGCAGCCGCCGATGCCCTCCGCGGTTTGGGAAGCCGCCGATTGAGCGCCGGGGTTGCCCCGCTGCCGCGCCGGGGGCGACCGCTAACGCCGCCAAAATCGCGCCCGGCAACCCCGCGCCCGGCAACCCCGCGGCCGGGGTCCGCGCAACGGCGCGCTGCCGGCGTTGTTTGCGCTTTCCTCCCACGGCCGTTTCTTCAGGCCCCGTTTTCATGTTTTTGCATTTTCAGCTCGTTTTCCAGCAACTGTTCCACGCGGTCCGCCAGATAGTCCGCCGCGCGAAGTTTGCCCTCCTCAGAGAGCCCCTCGCAGGGAGCGCTCATCTGCACCGTCAGCACGGTGGACGGCGGCTGTTCGGACACGGACAGCGCAAACCCGCTCCTGTTTCCGTAAACGGTTACTTTGGCGGCGATACAACCGTTTTCCGCTTTGGCATATTCGCTTTCTTCAGAATCCAGGATGTCATACAACGCATACAGCACGAGCTGCTTGTTGTACGACAGGATCCGCTGGACCGATTTCACGATATCGCCTCCTTTTTCAACTTCGCATGCCACTGAAATCCTGGCGTGGCGCCTCCGGGGGCGTTGCCGTGGCCGCCCGCCCCTGTCCTCCGGCCCTGCCCGTGTACAGCGCGCCGTCATGCGCAGATCGAACATCCGCAACGGGGGGCGCCATACCGGCGCGCGCCCTGCCGAACTGCCCGCCGGGAATCCGTCGAACGCGGTCCGTTGTGCGGGGAGCCGAAATCCGGCGACGCGCTTCAGTCCGTCGGACAAACGGGAACCGCCGGGGGAATGTTGTCTCCCTTCCAACGGTGGTCGGGCATTCCGGCGGCACCCTTGCAGGCGATCGGGCCGTTGCCGCAGGCGAAGAGGCACGGATCGAGGGGACGCCCCTGCGCCCGGCTTCCGGGAGGAGGAGGATTCACCGCCGCCCCCCGCCGTTGCCGCCGCCCCCCCGCCGTTGCAGCCGCCCCCTCCGGGGCGGCGCCGCCCCGGAGGGGGCGGCTGCCGGCAACGGAGCGGCGTTTCCAGGAGCCATGCCGGCGATGGGACAGACGGCACGGTCCCCCGTTCCCCCCTGCGGATAAAATTCCATGGGTCGCCGGGCGGGACCGGGGCAGGCCCGCCAAAATTTTCCGGCGCTTTCCGGCCTAAAGTCGATCACGGCGTTTCCGCTTTTCGGCCGGACAGCCACGGTTGCTGCGCCGGCCATCTTGGGCGGCGGCGTTGGGCATCGCCGCCCCAATCAACGCATTGCGCGCCGTAGTCGCCCGCGGCCTGTGGATTTTCGGCCGCCCGCCCCGAATCCCGCGGCGCCGTTCGGAGCGAGGACGCTTCCCCGGCCGTCGGAGACTTCCGGGATGACCGGCGCGCCCGGGCGGCCGATATGGGCGCGGTTGCCCCCTTCGCGCTGCGCCATGGCCGTCCGGACGGCCGATATGGGCGCGGGCGTCGGCTCGGGCTTCTCCGCAGAGGCGGAGGGAAGGGGGGGCCGGAACCCGGCCCCGCATTCGACTATGCCGCAGGCGATACGGGAAACACCCCGGCCGGCAGCGGCAAAAGCAGCTTCCTCCGCTTCACGGGGCCTTCGGTTCGCTCCTCAATAGATCGTGCCGATGTCCATCATGATCCCGATGATGTCATAGCTGTAGAACTGAAGCATCAGGTTGGGATCGTCCGCCGTTCCCCCGGCATTTCCGTTATACATGAGGATGACGCTGATATGCCCCTCGCTGTCGTCCATCCCTCCGAACCACAGCAGGACGTTCGATGCCTCCGTCCGGATTTCTTCCCGGCAGCCCGCCCCGATGAGCTGGTCGACATAGGCGGACATCTGCTCCCCCTCGAAGGAATTCACATAGAGCGCGAACTCCGTCCCATCCTCAAAACCGTATTCTTTTCCTGTCGCCGATGTCATAAGGCCGTCGATGTGCTCCAGCGGCGGCACGCGGTCGGAGAAGAAATACCCCGCCGGCCAGGTCCCGTCGGTTTCTACGATTTCGGCCGCCGATTCGGGAACCGTCGTGTAATACTTCAGCCAGAGCGCCGGGTCCTTCGCTGCGGCGCTCGTCATATTATAGATCCTTGAAAGATGGGACAGATAGTAATCCGCGTAATACTGGAAGTCTGCGTCCGTATCGAGCGCGGCCAATTCCTCTTCGCTCGCTTCCGCATACTCCATTAAATAGTTGCGCAGATTGTCGAGCTCCTGGCTCCACTCTGCAATCAGCCCGATCAGCGTCGAATCCCCCGAAAGCCCGGCTTTTTCGATGTTGGCAACGGCCAGGTAAAACTGGTCCGTGCAGATATCGCGCGCGGCAACAAGCTCTGCATGTTTGTTTGCGGGGTTTTTCTCCGCGATCAGATCATCCAGCCGCTTCTCCCCGTCGGAAGGCGCGGAGGCGGCGTCGTCCGTTTCAGCGGGCGGCTCGCCGGATGCTTCGCCCTGGTCCCCGGTCGTATCGGCAGGCGCCGGCGCTTTCCCGCAGGCCGCAAGGCAAAGAAGCATGGACAGAATCAATCCGATTGCGATTATTCTTTTGAACATTGCTTTTCCTCCCCTTTTATCGCTGGCGTATATTATACATACAAAGCAGACCTTTTTGCAGGCCCCATGTGCGCCATTCCGCCGGAAACGGGGGTTCGTATGCGCGCCATCCCGCAAAGCGGAAAAAAACGCCGCTTTCCCGGGGGAAAGCGGCGCGCTGCTCAGAGAGGGTTCAGTCCGTACTAAAATGGATGTAGCTCTGGAACAAACCGACCCGCGTTTTTGTTTCGGTTTTTTCATAAAGGGAGGAAACATACCGCTGCACCATCCGCCGTGAAATGTTCAGGCCGTCGGCGATCCCCTGCAGGTCGTCCTCGGTGGTCAAAAGCCGTTCCAGGACATCCGTTTCACGGGGGGTCAGAGAATAGTGGCGCGCATACAGCTTCAGCTGCTCCTGCGGAGATGGTTCCTGTTGCGCGGGGACTTCCCGCTGCTCCGCGGCGGTGGCCGTGCGGCCGACGTGCGGCAGCAAGACCAGCAGAATGCCAATCGAAATCAGACAGCTTCCCACGGCCAGCGGCGTGCTGCCTACAGCGTCATAGATCTGTAAGGCGGGAAGGACGGTCGCCGCGACCGTAAGGCTGCGCACAGCGCGCCCCATACCGGCCCACAGCTCCGGGCACCTGCTTTTCGGCGCAAAATCCAGAAACATCACGGTAAAGAAGATCACATAAAAGCCGCTGTACAGGTACATCAGCGCGGTGCCCGCAAAATAGCTGGCCTCTTCGGAGAGCAGGAACATGCAGGCGGAGGAGAGCAGCATGGCGCATACCGTGGCAAGCGGAAGATAACCCCTTCCCCTGAAATCCGCAATCCCCCCCGCCAGGAGAAGCCCCAGCACATAAAACAGCCGAACGCCGCTGTACACGTCATAGATCTCCTCGGCGTGAAAGGCGGTCAGCACGCTGTCGATCATTCCCGCGACAAGGCTCATCAGCGCAACGGCAACGGTCAGGATAACCGCCGTTTTGCGGCCCCTTCGGCTGTCCGAAGAATACGGAAGCGGATTTTCCAGGATCCAGTCCTTCGGCGCCTGAAGGATCGCATACATGACAAACGCGACGCTCAGGAAGATGCTGATCAGGAAAACGATCGAGCGCGGCATCAGGCTCTGCACGACAAACTGCAAAAGGATTGCCGCCCCCATCCCGGCGCCAAGCGTCCTGCCCAGATACCGGCTCCCGATAAAACACATCGCCGTATTGTAATACACGCAGCCGCCGATATGGCCGGTCAGCAACAGGGCCGCCGTAGAGCTTGCCAGGAAAACGGCCGGCCGGTCCGCCAGCAACAAAACCGCGGCGGCCCCAAGGCACAGGGCGCCGATCACGAGCAGCGCCGCTTTTCTTGCCCTTTCCGCCTGACAGATTTTGCGAAGCAGGGGAAAGGAAAGGAACCCCGCCCCCGTACAGGCAAGCCCGAAAGCATATACGGCGTTTACGGCGTCGCTTCCGAGAATGACGGCGCAGCGCTCGTTGATGAATGCTTCGGTCAGCATGAAGGAGAAGAAACACAGGGCAAAGCAGATCCCGCAAAAGAGCTCTGAAGATGTGATCCTCTGTTTTTTCATCGTTCCCCCATCCCCTGTGCGTCTCTCCGCATCACCGGTATCACGATGAAGCGCCCGGCAGAGACGGTAAAAATCTCGGGGTCGGCATACTCGCCATGGCCGAGCCTTACAACCGTGGAAGCCGGGATGCCTGCCGCCTTGGCCGGGAATGTTGTATTTTTCCTGTCAACCTGCCGCTTCCACAGCTTGTCGCCATATGGTTCCCTCACCGTCATTATGACGGCAGCAGGGCACAAAAGTCAATGATTATTACGACTTCCGTAATTTTACCTGATCGGCATTATTGAACAGATCGTCCCAGGCGTTCCGTTCTGTTCCCTGCCGCATGATCCAAACGCTTCACAGATTGCTTTGAGAGCGGAGCTGCGGCGCAGTCCCCCTGCCCCGGGCAGAGCGGGCGGGCTATCGCTTTGGACAATCGCAAATCCCGGTCGCCCCTTCTGCCGCGGGGCTGCTTCATAAAGAGAAACCGTTGCACGCTCCCCGTGCAGGCAGGGACGTTTCCTCCGGGAAAAGCTCGCGCTCCCTTCGATCAGGGCTGCCGACGGAAAATCCGGCGCCGTTTTCTGGCCGGACGGGCTGCAAGTTGAGCCCTCGCATAATCTTTCCGTTGCGGCTGGCGGCCGCCCGTGCATAACCGGTTTCCCACGTCATGCGTCCAAACCGGTTCCGCGTTCCTCCCCTGTCGGGGGTTCCTGCCTCCCGAAAAAAGAAGAAGGGACGGGTTTTGTTCGTTCCCGTCCGGTTGGTTTCCCAAAGAAAAGCCGAGGGGAAGCCGGCGTTTATAAAACGGAGACGAAACAGGGCTGCCGGCCCCCGCTTTGAAACGGGTCAGGGCGTGATGCGGAGCGCGGCGAAAGCGTCCGGCAGGCTGGTCATGTCCTGTTCGCGGGCGAGGGCGGCGACGGCAAGATTGAGCCGATGGCGCGCTTCCCGAATGGCGGCGGCGGAGGCGCCGGCATCGACGACGCTGCGCACGCGCTCGGCGAGGAAATACACGTCGGCCACGAGGTCATGCGTTTCGGATTCGTACACGCCGGTGGGCAGCACGGCCATGGAGGCGATATCGTCCGCCTGATCGGCCGCCTTCTTCGCCTCGGCGGCGGCCTTGTCACGCTTGACGGTGGACACGTCGTATTTTTTATCGCGCGTGATGGTTATGCCGAATTCCTCCTGCACCAGGTCGATGAGCTTATCGTTGTACAGGACGTAATAGGAAGCGTTGTACACATTGGAGATGTATTCTCCCGCCAGCGTCGTGCGCTTGAAGTTGGTGAGGTCGAGGCGCGTCAGGAACACGGCGAGCGCCGCGAGCTGCGGCAGCGAGAGGTTGGTCACGATGTCGTCGCGCACGGCCAGATAGATGCCGGGCAGGTCGGCGAGACGTTTTTCGCGCCGGAGCTGGTCGAAAATGGCGATCAGAATGCGCTGCTGGCGGTCGTTGCGGCCCACATCCGTGCTGATTCCCTTGCGGGCGCGGCAGTAATCCAGCACCTGCTGCCCGTCGAGGTGCTGCAGACCGGTCTCCAGCGTGCGGCCGTTGAGATGGATCTCGACGTCCACATCGTAATCCACGCCGCCCATCGCGTCCACGAGGCGCTTGAGCCCCTCCATGTTCACGCCGGCGTAATAGTCCACCGGCACGCCCAGCAGCATTTCCACCGTTCGCTGCGCGTACAGGAAGCCGTCCCCCTCCGCGGCGCCGCCCTTGGCGAATGCGGCGTTGATCTTATAGCGGCCCTTGACGTTGTAAATGGCGGCGTAGGTGTCGCGCGGGATGGAGATGAGGTGGATGCTGTCCTCGTTAAAATTTACGGCGGCAAGCATCATCACATCCGAGCGGTAGTTGTTCTGCTCGTCGCGGTAGAGCGCGCTGTCCTCGTCTTCCCGCTCGGGGCTCTGGTCGTAACCGAGCAGCAGCACGTTCACGCGGCCGTCCATGAACGACAGGTCCGCCTGTTCGAGCAGCGCCTCCTCCGGCGACGGCGTCGTCACGGGCTGCGACGTGCGCGCCGCCTGCGGCGTGGCCGTGGCCGCAGCCTGTACGGGCGGCGTTTCAAACGCGCTCTCCGGCCGTTGCCAGATGCCGTACAGCGAGACGAGCAGCCAGACAAGCACCAGGGCGGCCAGCACGCTGCCGGCAATGATGATCCTGCGCATGCGCATCCTCCGTTTCCGTTTTGCTTTCCCATAGTGTGCGCACCCGCACACGGCCGCCATACGAAAAAAGGGCGGCTGCCTTTTTTTGCCGTTTTTTGGCGCGGTTGCGGCGATGCGGCGCGACTTCTGCGCGACGGGTTGTAACCGGCGGCATTTTCTGGTACCATAGGGATACCATGGATATCGTGGGAGTATGTACCCAAAGGGAGGCATTGCGCATGGAACTCATTATTGATGGCAAGCCAGTGGATGCGCAGCCCGGCGAAACGCTGCTGGCGCTGGTGCGCAGGCTTGATCTGGATACCGGCGAACTGCCGACGCGGCCGCTTGCGGCGCGTATGGCGGGCGAAACGTTTACGCTCAACTACGTCCCCCTCCGCGAGACGACGGGCGACGCAAAGCTCATGGCCCGCCGGGCGGTGCGCGCTTCCCGGGGGAACATCGCGCTTGTGCGCTATGATTCCCGCCGCGGCAGGCGCGTGTACGAACGCTCGCTGCTGTTCGTGTTCCTGCTGGCGGTGCGCACGCTGTTCCCCGGCGTGCGGGTCCACATCGACTATTCCATCGGCGCCGGCATCTACGCCACGGTGCAGAAGGACCCGGCGCTCACACAGGCGGACGTGGAGGCGCTCCGGGACGAGTGCCGCCGCATCGTGGAGGCGGACTATCCGCTCGTGCGGCAGCGCATGGACATCGACGACGCGATTGACTTCTTTGCCGCTGACGGGCAGACGGACAAGGTGGACCTGCTCGAGTGGCGGCGCTTCACCTATTTCGATGTGTACAGCGTCGGTGCTTTCAAGGACTATTTCTATGGCGAGATGGTTCCGTCGACGGGCTATGTGTCCGTGTTCGACCTGCGGCTTGAGGACGGCGGCGTGCTGTTGCAGCGGCCGGACACGCAGGACCCGTCCCGGCCATCGACGTACGTGCCCATGCCCAAGCTGGCCGCCGCCTTCCGCGAGAGCGACGAGTGGGGCCGCCTGCTGCACTGCGGCGTGGTCGCCGAGCTCAACGATATGGTGCGCACCGGGCGCGTGCGCGAGCTGATTCGCGTCAACGAGGCGCTCCACGAGAAGCGGTACGCGCAGATTGCCGACGAGATCATCGCCCGCAATGCCCGGGCGGTGCTGATCGCGGGACCGTCCAGCTCCGGCAAGACCACAAGCGCAAACCGCCTGTGCACCCAGCTGCGCGTGCATGGCAAGTCGCCCGTGCTCATGTCGCTCGACGATTATTACATCGACCGCGACAAGATCGAGCCGGACGAGAACGGCGAGATCGACCTGGAACACATCAACACGATCGACACGGCGCAGTTTTCGCACGATCTGTCGCGCCTGCTCGAGGGCGAGGTCGTGGAGCTGCCGCGCTTCGACTTCAAGACCGGCAAGCGCGTCATGGACGGCCATACGCTCCACCTTGACGCGGACACGCCGCTGGTCATCGAGGGGCTGCATGGGCTCAACCCGATGCTGTTGCCGGACGCGGTCGACCGTTCGCTGGTCTACCGCCTGTACGTCACGGCGCTGACTACGCTCAACCTTGACGACCACAACCGCATTTCCACCGCGGAAATCCGGCTGCTCAGGCGCATCGTGCGCGACCATGAGACGCGCGGGGCGACCATCGAGCATACGCTCTCCATGTGGGAGAGCGTGCGGCGAGGGGAGGAACGCTGGATCTTCCCCTATCAGGAACAGGCCGACGCGATCTTCAACTCCGCGCTGGTGTACGAGCCTGCGGTGCTCAAGAAGCACATCTTCCCGCTGTTACAGGCGGTGCGGCCGAACAGCCCGTATTTCGACGAGGTCCGCAGCATCGTCAAGTTCCTCAACTACATCGTGGAGGCAAACGTGGAGGACGAGATCCCGCCCACCTCGGTGCTGCGCGAATTCATCGGCGGCAACGCCTTCTACCGGTAACCGCCGTGCGCGGCCGCATCCGCTACGCGGGTGCACGCCGCCATACCGACCAGATCCGCGGGCGGTCGCGCGCCGCCCGCCCTTGCAAAGGGGGTACCCCATGCGCAAACGCTTTGCCATCATGCTCAGCACGCTCGCCACGATCCTGCTCGTCCTGTGCATCCTGTTTACGGCGCTGCAGCTCACCATCAACAACCGGACGTTCCTCGAATACGAGTACGGGCGCCTGTCCCTTGCGCACGACATGGGCATGAACAACCTCGACCTCATCGAATCGTGCCAGCGGCTCATCGACTACATGGAGGGCCGCGTGGACAGCATCGACATCACCGTGACCGTCAATGGCGAGAGCGTGCTCATGTTCGATCAGGAGCAGGAGGTCAGCCACATGCGCGATGTGCGGCTGCTCTACCAGACGTGCCGCTCCATGCGGGACTTCGGCGTGCTGCTCGCGCTCGTGCTGTATCTGCTTTCCGCCGTGCTGCACATGCGCACGGCCATGCACACGCTCGCCGCCGGTTACACCTACGGGGCGTTCGTCGTGGCGCTGTTTGCGGGCTTCATCGGCACGTGGGCCGCGCTTGATTTTTCGAGTTTCTGGACCTTTTTCCACCAGATGCTGTTCTGGAATGAGGATTGGCTGTTCGACGCCTCGACCAGCCGCATGATCAACATGCTGCCCGAACGCTTCTTCTCCGACGTGATCGTGCGCATGGTCGCCCTTGCTGGCGCGGTGTTCCTGCTGCTGCTGGCCGCGTCGATTGCCGCGCTCGTCTCCATTCGCAAAAAACGCCGGCTTGCGCGCGCCAGGGCGATCGCCGCGCGCCGCAAGGCCCGCGCCGAAGCGCAGACCGCTGCACCGACCGAAAGCGCCGTGCCGGACACGGCGGCGCCGGCGCCGCCCGCTTCGGACGCGCCGGAGGCCCGGCCGTGAGCGCGCAGCCGTCGCCGGCCGTCGGCCCGGACGCCTGCCTGCTGGCCATCGAGACCTCCTGCGACGAAACGGCCGCCGCCGTCGTGCGCGCCGGGCGCGAGGTGCTGGCGAGCGTCGTGCATACGCAGATCCCGCTGCACCGGCGTTTTGGAGGCGTGGTCCCGGAGATCGCGTCGCGCAACCATGTGGAGATGCTGCCGGCCGTCGTCCGGCAGGCGCTGCTGGAGGCGGGGTGCGAAGGCGGCGCGGGGCTGGACGGCGTCGTCGTCACGCACGGCCCCGGACTGGTGGGCGCGCTGCTCACCGGCCTTTCCTTCGCCAAGGCCTACGCCTACGCCAGGGGGTTGCCGTTTGCGGGCGTGAACCATATCGCCTCGCACATTGCTGCCAATTACCTGACCTGGCCGGATCTCGCGCCGCCGTTTGTCTGCCTCGTGGCTTCCGGCGGACATACGCACATCGTGGCGGTGGAGGATTACGATGCGTTCCGCCTCATCGGCCGCACGCGCGACGACGCGGCGGGCGAGGCGCTCGACAAGATCGCCCGCGTGCTCGGCCTGCCGTATCCGGGCGGTCCGGCGCTCGAGGCGCTTGCGCGCGAGGGCGACCCCCATGCCATGCGCTTCCACTCCGCGCTCCACGCCGACGACGGGTTCGATTTCAGCTTTTCCGGGCTCAAGACCGCCGCCATCAACCGCATCCATACCGCCGGGCAGCGCGGCGAGGCGATCAGCCCCGCTGACCTGGCCGCTTCGTTTCAGTTTGCCGTGGTGGACGCGCTGGCCACGCGTTCCGTGCGCGCCGCCGTGCGCTTTGGCGGCCCGTCCCCCACGCTTGCGCTGGCGGGCGGCGTATCGGCCAACGGCGCGCTGCGCGCCGCGCTGCAGCACGGGTGCGACCGCGCGGGCGTGCGCTTCTGCTGCCCCGCGCTCGCCTACTGCACCGACAACGCCGCCATGGTGGGCGCCGCCGGGTTCTACCGCCTGCGCAGGGCCGGATCGGACGACTGGTCGCTCAACGCCGTGCCGAACCTCGCCATCGCGCGTTAGCGCGCCTTGACCTTGCCGTGCAATTCTGTTAAACTGAATTTGTTATGCAGAAGCAGTGGTACACAATCGAAGGCGGTCGCCGGCTCGAGGGTACCGTAACGATCAGCGGGGCCAAAAATGCGGCCGTCGCCATGATCCCGGCATCCATTCTCGCCGGCGAATGCTGCATTCTTGAAAATCTGCCGCATATCCAGGACGTGCAGGCGCTGCGCACCATTTTGCAGGGCCTCGGCGCGACCGTTGATTTTACCTCGGGCGACTGCATGCGCATCGACCCGACCACGCTGTCCACCACGCGCGCTACGTTCCCGGCCGTTTCCGCCATGCGCGCATCCTACTATCTGCTGGGCGCGCTGCTCGGCCGCTACGGCGAGGTGGAGCTGGCGCTGCCGGGCGGCTGCGAGATCGGCGCGCGTCCAATCGACCAGCATATCAAGGGGATGCGGGCGCTCGGCGCAGAGGTCCATGTGGACGAGCAGACCAACACGCTCACCGCCCGGGCGCGCAGGCTGCACGGGGCGGAGGTCTTCTTCGACGTGGTTTCCGTCGGCGCGACGATCAACGTCATGCTCGCCGCCTGCCGTGCCGAGGGGCAGACCGTGCTCACCGGCGTGGCAAAGGAGCCGCACGTGGTCGACGTGGCCAACTTCCTCAACATGATGGGCGCTTCCGTGCGCGGCGCCGGTACGGACGTCATCCGCATCAACGGGCGCCAAAAGCTGCATGGCTGCGGCTATGCCGTCATTCCCGATCAGATCGAAACGGGCACGTTCATGATTGCCGCCGCCGCCACGGGCGGGGACGTGGTCATCAAGAACGTCATTCCCACGCATATGGAGGCCACGAGCGCCAAGCTCATGGAGAGCGGCGCGCGCGTGATCGAGGGCGACGACGGGCGCGATTTTTATCTGCGCGTCGTCATGGAGGGGCGGGCGCGCCCGGTCAACATCAAGACGATGGTCTACCCCGGTTTCCCGACCGACCTGCAGCAGCCCATGATGGCGTATCTGTCCACGGCGGGCGGCATCTCCACCGTGACGGAAAACATCTTTGAAAACCGGTTCAACCATGTGCGCGAGCTGCGGCGCATGGGCGCCTCCATCAGCCTGCGAGAGCGCGTGGCCCGCGTCAAGGGCGTGAACGCGCTGCATGGCGCGCAGATCTATGCGAGCGACCTGCGCGCCGGCGCTTCGCTCATCATCGCCGGACTCATGGCTGAGGGCCGCACGCAGGTGCATAACATCGAGTTCATCGACCGCGGCTACGAATATCTGGATCAGAAGCTCTCCGCACTCGGCGCTTCCATCCGACGCGAGACGCGATAGCGCCCCCGAAGACCGACGGCCCGCCCGCCCGGCAGCAACCGGACGGACGGGTCTTTTTGCTCTCAGTTTTGCCGACTTGTCGCCGGTCAGCGCCGCGCTTTACGGCAGTAGCGTTCCTCCTCGCTGAAGATGCAGCCGCAATACTTCTGCATGTACAGGCCGAGCTCCCGCGCGCGCTGCTGCCCCTGGCGGAACAGCGGCCGGAAGTCGCGGTACAAAAAGTCGATTCCGTGCGCCGCGGCCGCGCGCTCGCCCGCTTCGATGAGCAGCGCGTGCTGCTGATACGGGCTGATGAGAAGCGTGGTGGTGAACCGGGGGAAGCCGTTTTGCGCGGCATAGGCGGCCGCCGCATCGAGGCGCATGGCATAACAGACCGGGCAGCGCGCGTCCACCGCGCCGCCGACCGCCGCAAGGAATGGCCGCAGGCCGTATGTGTCCTGCTCCACGAGCGGCAGGCTGATGGATGCGGCGTAAGCGCGCAGCGTGTCCCGCCGCGCGCGATACTCCGTAAACGGGTGGATGTTCGGGTTAAACCAGAACGCCGTGGGCGCGAACCCTTCTTCGCGCAGGCTGTCCACACACGCAATCGAACAGGGCGCGCAACAGACGTGCAGCAGCACGGGCGCGTCCGCCGCTGCCCCGCTCACGGCGTTGCCTGCCGCAGCAGTTCGAGCGCGCGATCCTTGCGCACCACATGGCACGCCGGGTTCTGAAAGTCGTTCTCCGGGCAGTAGCCGAGCGCCACGCACGACGGGCCCGCATCGCGGAACAGGTCGGGCGCGGCCTCCTTGCACAGGCGGAGCATCTTCCACGCCATATCGCGGATCTCCGCCTGCGCGTTTTTGCAGCAGCGGATTTTGAACCAGTCGAGCAGCGCGTGCGCGTTCATGCCGATGATCGCCTTGAACTCCGTGGCCTGCGGCTTGAGATAGCGCAGGTCCTCCTCGGGCATCCCCTGCGCCACGCCAGCGTTGTACCACTGCTCCGTCAGGCGCAGCAGATCCTCGCCCGAGAGCGTGAGCGCCGTACCGTCGGCAAGCGTGCAGGCGGCCGTATGCTCCAGCACGCCGTTCGGCACGACCACGTCGAACGCGCGCTTGCCATGCTTGTCCACGCGGCCGCTCTTGATGAGGTAGTTGGCCATGCGCTTGCGCACAAGCTGCACCTCCGTCACGCGGGAATACCCCTCCACGCCGAAAAGGAAATAGTCGAATTCGGTCGCCGCCAGGTGTCCCTTGTCCACGATGGTACGCACGAGCTTCTCATTGTACGGCGAAGCGAGGATCTCCGTCAGGCTGCGTTCCGAACGCGTGAAGCGCGCCGCCACATCCGTATACACCCTGCCGCCGCCGGCGATGAGCACGACCGTGCCCTCGCCCACCCGTTTGACGTTCATAGCCGCCCCTTTCTGCCCGCCGCGCGGGCGCAAAGCCTTACAGTTGGACCTCCCCGCGCCGGTTGAAGACGTGTGCGATGCCCGCGTTTTTGATAAGCCGGTTGCAGATCAGGCACGGCTGCGGGTCTTCGAGCGGTTCGCCGTCCTCAAAACCGGCCAGATACAGCGTGGCGCCCAGCATCTCCTTGCGGCTCGCGCTGATGATCGCGTTACACTCGGCATGCACGGCCACGCACTTTTCGTACTGTTCGCCATGGGGGATGCCGTGCGCTTCGCGGTAGCACTGCCCCACGTCGCAGCAGTTTGCCTCGCCCCTGGGGGCGCCGTTGTAGCCCGTGGCCACGATTTCGTCGTTGTTCACGATGACGGCGCCGTATTGCCGCCTGAGACAGGTCGACCGGCGCGCCACCTCCGCCGCAATGGAAAGATAATACGCCTGTTTGCCGATGCGCTGCATCCTTGCTTCACCTCGCCTTTCAAAATGGTTGGCTTGTCGATTGCCGGTTGCCGCCGCCCGGCCGGATCAGTCCATTCCGTCCTTGCGGTGCGCCTCAAAGTGGCGGCGCATGCAGGCAAAGCTCTCCGGGCTGATGACGTGTTCGATCCGGCAGGCGTCCTCCAGGGCCGTCCGCTCGTCCACGCCGAGCGACGTCAGGATCTGCGCGATGACGCAATGCCGCTCGTAAATCCGCTCCGCAACGGCGCGCCCCGGCGCAAGCAGCACGAGCGAGCCGTCCGTCTCGACGCGAATATACCCGTTTTCCCGCAGCTGCTTCATTGCGACGCTTATGCTGGGCTTGGAAAAGCCCGTGTACGCCGCTACGTCCACCGAGCGCACCTGCCCCTGCCGGTGCGAAAGGATCAGAATTGCCTCCAGATAGTTCTCCGCGCTCTCCCGTATCTTCATCGCAAGCATCCTTTCGCAGCGGCGCCCGCCGTTCTCTTTCCCCCTATTGTAGGAGATTTTGCCGCACCTTGCAAGGGGCGCAGACACTTTTTGCCCGCGAAGCGCCATCCGATTACCGGAAATCACCGCCGGCCGCGCATGCCATACTGGTTTGGGAAGGACCGGAAAGGAGAATCGGATGGAGGAAACGACGGCAAGGGAAATCAAGACCTTTTCGCTCACGCTTGATATGATGCGCGCCATGCGCTCGCACCCGTTCGAGGTCGTGGCGGGGGACACGGGAAACGTGCTCGAGGTGCGGCTTGAAAACGACGGCGTCCCGGTGGCGCTTGCCGGCCGCTATGTGTGCATGGTGTTTCGCTCCGGCATCGGCACGGCGCTGCAGGATACCGAGAGCGGCATTGCGCTTGGCGAGGAGCCGGGTACGTTTTCCATCGCGCTGCTGCCGGGCAGCTACGGCCCCGGCAACGTCAGCGCGGATGTGCAGGTATACAGCGGGACGGACCGCAGCACGCTGATCACGAGCACGCGGTTTACGTTCCGCTGCCGCAACGCGTTGCTGAGCGATGAAACCATGCGCGCGCAGGCCACTTATCCGCCCCTGATTGCCGCCACGCAGGCGGCGCAAACCGCCACCGGGCAGGCTGTTGCCGCGGCTCAGGCCGCCGCCGGCGGCGAAGCGGCGCGGGCGGCGGCGGAGGCGTTGCGCGACGGGGCGGAACAGCAGCGGCAGACGGAAGAAGCGGCACGGCAGACCGCGGAGGCCGGGCGCGTCGCAGCGGAAATGTTGCGCGATGAAAAGGTAGGCGAGGTGTATGCTGCCTTTACCGCCGGCGAACTCAAGGGCGACAAGGGCGACAAGGGGGACAAGGGCGACCCGGGGAGCTACGAGACCCACGCGCACGGGAACCTGACAAACGGCGGGGCGATCGGGACGGCGGCGGGGAAGCTCGTCGTGACGGGCGCTGGCGGCCTGCTGACCGCCGGCCGGACGCTCGCCGTGGGCGCGACGGAGCCTTCCGAGATGGCGGCAAGCCTTGGCGAAGGGGACGTGTATATCTATTGCCCGACGATGGCGGGGTGAGCTGAATGGCCAAGACGTATACGTTTACCGCCACGGTCAGCGGCGGGACAAACAAGATCCTGACGTATGGTTCCGGATCAAATTATTCCACCTTGATGACGTGCTATACCGATAGCTATGGCGCGCCGGATAATCCGGGGCGTGTCGGGCGGAATAGCAATTACTATATGCGGGTCGTCGCCGTATTCGGCGGCTTGACCTCTACAATAAAGTCGCGCGCAACTGCGGTGTCCATGAAGGTCAATTACAGCAGTACGGGTACATCGACGCGCACGTCATACCTGCGCCTTTATCACGATGTAAACGCCACCGGCAGGGTAGCCAGCAGCAGTGATTTTATGGGTTATGCCGCCACTTTCGTAAGTGGCACGACCAGTTCTGAGGTGGAAAAACAGGTTTCTGGATACAGTTTGTTGGATGAAGTTAAGGGTTCATCCAACAATCGGTTTATCTTCTTTCCCTCCCGGTATGGAACGAACGATACGGCATTAGAATACAACACGAATTGGGCCGTCGTATCCAGCATCGTGTTGACGGTCACGACGAACGAGACGGACTATACGCTTTCCTACAATGCCAATGGCGGGAGCGGCGCGCCGTCAAGCCAGACGGGAACGGGCGTGGGCAGTTACACCTTCACCATAAGCAGCACCAAACCAACAAGAACCGGCTACACGTTTCTCGGCTGGTCGCTCTCGTCCACGGCGACGGCTGCGTCCTACCAGCCGGGCGGGAGCATAACGCTAACCGCAAGCGATATTCTCTATGCCGTCTGGAAGGCGAACACCTACACCGTCAGCTACAACGCCAACGGCGGGAGCGGCGCGCCGTCGAACCAGACCAAGACCTATGGGGTTACATTGACCCTCTCGAACACCAAGCCGACAAGAACGGGCTATACGTTTTCGGCGTGGAACACCGCGCAAAACGGAAGCGGAACGTCTTACGCGCCCGGCGGCAGCTACACGGCCAATGCGGCCGTGACGCTGTACGCGCAGTGGACGGTGAACACGTATGTCGTCACGTTCGACGCGCAGGGCGGGAGCGTGACGCCGGCAAGCAAAAGCGTGACCTACGGGCAACCGTATGGCAGCCTGCCCGTGCCGGTGCGCGCGGGATACCGGTTCGACGGCTGGTTTACGGCGGCTACCGGCGGGACGCAGGTGACGGCGGAGACGGTGGTAACGGTCACGGCGGCGCAGACGCTGTACGCGCACTGGACGGTGCAGTCGATCGTACACGTCAAAGGCGCGGACGGGGCGCTGCACGACGGCATTGTAACCGTGAAGGGCGCGGACGGCGCCATGCACGTCGGGATCGTCTATGTCAAAGGCCCCGACGGCAACCTGCATGTGAACGGTTGAGGCGTTGACAACGGCCCGTCCGGTGCCCTATGATACAGAAAAAAAGGGGCGCGCCGGATGCGCCCGAAGCGGGAGGAGATAGGATGGCATACGACTATGACCGGCTGCTGACCAGCCTGAGGGGACGGGGGTTCCTGCCGCAACTGCTGCCAAACGCCGCGCAGGCGCGCGAGGCGGCGCTCTCGATCCTGGGAGCGCGCAGCGTCGGCTTTGGCGGCAGCGCCACGATTCAGAGCCTCGGGCTTTACGAGGCGCTCAAGGCGCGCGGCAACGAGGTGTTCTGGCACTGGTACGAGCCGCCGGAGGCGCGCATTGCCGTGGAGCGCCGGGCGCTGCAGGCCGAAGCGTTCCTCACCTCGTCCAATGCGGTGCTCACGGACGGGCGGCTCGTCAACATCGACGGTACGGGCAATCGCGTGGCCGGGCTGCTGTTCGGGCCGCCGCTGGTGGTCGTCGTGCTGGGATGCAACAAGATCGTCGACGGCACGGTGGACGACGCGGTGGCGCGCATCCGGCGTGAGGGCTGCCCCGGCAACGCCCGCCGGCTCGGACTGGACACGCCCTGCGCGCGCACCGGCCGCTGCGCCGACTGCCGCACCCGGGCGCGCATGTGCAACGTCGTGGCCGTACACGAGTATCCCACGCGCGTCGTGGAGGCCTTCCATGTGCTGCTTGTGGATGAGCCGCTCGGCCTGTAAACGAGCAGGGGGAGCGCACTGTGAAACAAACCAAGAAGCCCCGGCATGGGGCCGGCACCACCCTCCGCTCGCGCATGTATGCGCAGATGCGCCAGAACCGCAGCACGTTCATCGTGTATGTCGTGCTGCGCGCGTTTGTGCTTGTGGCGCTCGTCGCCTCGCTCCTGCGCGGCCATTATGAAAGCGTGTTCTACTGCCTGCTCACGCTCGTGCTGTTTCAGCTGCCGATGTTCGTGCAGGCCAACTTCGGCATCGAGCTGCCGAGCACGCTGGAAATCATCATCCTGTTGTTCATTTTTGCGGCCGAGATCCTGGGCGAGCTGGCCAGTTACTATCTGCGCGTGTCCGGCTGGGACACGATGCTGCATACGGTCAACGGCTTTTTGTGTGCGGCGGTGGGCTTTGCGCTCGTGGACATCTTCAACCGCAACCGCCGCTTTACGTTCGAGCTGTCGCCCGCGTTCATGGCCGTCGTCGCCTTCTGCTTCTCCATGACCATCGGCGTGCTGTGGGAGTTCTTTGAATACGCGGGCGATCAACTGCTGCACATGGACATGCAGAAGGACACCGTCGTACACACCATTTCTTCCGTCATGCTCAATCCGAGCGGGGAAAACGCCGCCGTGACGATTACGGGTATCGACGAGGTGATGATCAACGGGGCGCCGCTCGGGCTTGGCGGTTATCTGGACATCGGCCTGCACGATACGATGAAGGACCTGTTCGTCAATCTGATCGGGGCGGTCGTGTTCAGCGTCATCGGCTATTTCTATGTCAAGAATCGCGGCCGGGGCAGGTTTGCCCGCCGATTCATCCCCACCGTGCCGGAAACGAAACCGCCGGAGCGGGAGCCTGACGCCGGACGTATCGAATAAGGACAGGCCCCGGCCGTCTACTGGACGGCCGGGGCCTTCGTCTATTCTCTTTATTCGCTATTGCAGAAGGGAAGCCCGTCAGGCGGCATTGGCCTCGAGCGCGGCGGCGAGCGCATCGACGAGCGCGTCAAAGGCCTCCTGCTCCATGCCTTCGGCCGTGAGCGAGCAGACCGTTGTGCCGTCTGTGAACCAGGCTACGAGCATGCTCTCGAGCGACCCGCTGTGCACCGTGGTTGCGCCAACGGTGCGCTCGGTCAGCGTCGCGCCGTATACGCCGGAGATGTCCTCCGTACCCGCAGCGGTGCGCAGGGCCAGCACTTCGCCGTTTGCGCCGGTATAGCCGATCTCGCCGATGGTGCTGTCGATTGCGACAAAGGTGGCGGCCGTATAGCCGGACTCGGCGTCAAGCTCCATTACGGCAAAGCCGAGCGCCGTGTTGAGCTCGTCCACGCTCGTATAATCCACGCGCGGGTTCGGCATCTGCGTCGTATCGTCGCCGGTCGTATCGCTGTCGGCATTGTCGTCGCCGGTGGCGTTTTCATCCACATCCACCACCGTGGCGTCAGGCTCCCCGGTGGGTTCCGTGCCCGCCGTCGGTTCCGTCGTGGGGGCGGCGGTCGAAGACGGATTGCCGCTTGTCGAACAGGCGGCCAGAGAAAGCGCCAGCAGCGCGCTCAGCAGCAGGGCGAACAGAGTCTTGGTCTTACGGATCATATCGGATATCCTCCTTTTTTCGATGGATTCGCGTCGAACTTCGTCGACAACCGTACAATATCGCACAGTTTTAGTCTCCGTATGAACGTAATATGGCCGTATTATGAAAAAACCGGAAAGAAAAATCGGCTTTTCGTCACCGGAAATCTGCGCCGCGGTACTTGTCCATCAGGATGCGGAACAGCTCGTTGGTGGTCGGCGGGGTGTAGCTGATGGCGTTGGCGCCCGCCTGCACCGTGCGCGCGATGGTCTCCTCCGTCGGCCCGCCGGTAGCGATGATCGGCACGTCCGGGAACCGCCGGCGCACGGCGGCGACGACTTCCGGCGTTCGCGCTGCGGCGGAGATATTGAGCATCTGCGCCCCCGCGTCGAGGCGCGAGGCGATGTCGGCATCCTCGTGCAGGACGGTGCAGACAACCGGAATATCGACGACGGCATGCATCTGCGCCACGATCTCGTCCGTAATGGGCGCGTTGACGACCACCGCCATCGCTCCCTGCGCTTCCGCATCCTGTGCGAGCGCGGCCACGCGCGGGCCGCCCGTCGTGCCGCCGCCCACGCCGCAGAACACCGGCAGACTGGCCGAGCGGATGATCGCGTCGGTCACGGCCTGTTGCGGCGTGAACGGATAGACGGCCAGCACCGCGTCGGCGTTGCAGTTGCGGATGATGGCGATATCGGTGCTGAACACCAGCGATTTGATGCGCCTGCCATGGATCACGATGCCGCTGCAGGCGTAGATCGCCTGCGGCATCTCCACGATGTGGTCCCGAAGCGGCGAATGGACGCGCGGCAGGATCTTTCGCTCCATCTCGATCACTTCCTTTTTATTTTAATCTATGAGCCCTGGGGATCATGTTCTAACGTTATAACATTCTCTTCCCGGCCGCCGACTTCCTGCCTGCAAATGTGGAGAAAAAGCGAACATTTCGTGCAGCGCCCGGGCGTGGCGAAAGCAACGGGGCGGCGACGGCCTGCGGGCAGGCCTCACGTTGCGTGATACCGGCCGGCGCCCTGCCATCGCGGCGTGGCGGGCATGCCGCCCGGCGGCCGGGCTGCAGCCGGGGGAAAACCTTAAGGAAATCTTAAACATTCCCCCGTATGTTCGTTCATATCCGTACGCTATACTGAGCCGGAACGACACGATGGGAGGTGCCGTATGGAGATCTTCATTCGCATCAACGAGGTGCTTTCGGCGTTGCTTTGCGCCTGCTTTTCCTATCAGTTCCTCTACATGGCGGTGGCGCTGCTGCGCCGGCCGCGACCGTTGCCGCAGGCGACGCCGCGGCGCTATGCGGTGCTGGTATGCGCCCGCAACGAGGAGGCGGTTATCGGCAACCTGATCGACAGCGTCCATGCCCAGCGCTATCCCGCCGCCCTGCTCGACCTCTATGTGTGCGCCGACAACTGCACCGACGCCACGGCCGCCCGCGCGCGCGCCCACGGGGCGACCGTGCTGGAGCGGCATAACACGCGGGAGGTGGGCAAGGGATACGCCATCGAATACCTGCTTGCCTATCTGCGGGATGCCGGCGTGTTCGCCCGCTATGCCGGCTTTTTCTTCTTTGACGCGGACAACCTGCTGCACGAGGATTTCGTTGCCGAGATGAACCGGACGTTTGCGGCCGGCAACCGCATCGTTACGGGCTACCGCAACTCCAAAAACTATGGCGACAACTGGCTCAGCGCCGGGTATTCGCTCTGGTTTCTGCGCGACGCGCAATACATGAACCGGCCGCGGATGCTGCTTGGCACGTCCGGCATCGTGGGCGGCACGGGGTTTCTCGTGGCGCGGGAGGTGCTGGAAACCTGCGGCGGCTGGCCGTTCCATTCGCTGACGGAGGATACCGAATTTACCGCCGACTGCGTGGCGCGCGGCGAGCGCATCGGCTACTGCGCCGACGCCATCCTGTATGATGAACAACCCACCGATTTCGGCCAGTCGTGGCGGCAGCGGACGCGCTGGATTCGCGGATTTTTGCAGGTGCTGCGCCGCTATGGCAAAACCCTGCTTTGCGGGATGTTCCGCGGCGGGCGGCGCGGCTTTGCCTGTTTCGACCTGCTGCTTTCCACCATGCCGGCCGTTCTGTTTACCTTTGCCTGCGCGCTCGTCAGCCTTGCCGGCGCGCTGTACGGCGGGCTCGTACTGCACCAGAACGTGTTGCCCCTGCTCGGACGCCAGCTGTTCGGCTGGTTTTCGGGCATGTATGCGACGCTCCTGTTCCTGGGCGGGCTCACGCTCGTTTCGGAGTGGAGACGCATCTATTGCAGCGCCGCGAAAAAGCTGCTGTACCTGCTCTCGTTCCCGCTGTTCATGATGACGTATCTGCCCATTTCCGTGGCGGCGCTGTTTGGCCGCGTGGAGTGGACGCCCATCCGCCACAGCGTCAGCAAGACGCTGGAGGAGGTCAAGCGCGCCGCATAGGCGCGCGTGACGCGCTTTTCCCGGATGAACGGGCGAACGGCCCGTTCATTTTTCGTTCTAAATTTATCCATAAAATGTTCATAAATCTGTTGCGCAACGATAGCTAATATGATAGTATAAATATACAGCGAAGCAATTCCAGCCAGAGCGGCGGACCGGGAGCGACCGGCCGCTGCGGGCGGCGCTTCGTTTCATGGGGGAAACTGAAAAGCCCGAAAGGGAGGTTCAACCATGAAACGAAAGCATGGGATTGCTGCGATTGTTTTTGGAGCCGTTGAAAAGGCATTCCCACCGACGGTATTTGCCGCTTTGCTTTTGCGGGTGGGGATGCCTTTTTGTGTATAAAAACAAGGGAGAGGAAAAACGGATATGAAAAGAAGGACACTATCCTTACTGCTCTGCGGCCTTCTGGCATTGGTGCTGCTGCCCGCCGCCGTGTTAGCGGGAGGGGACAGCTATGATCTCTGGGTAAACGGCAGGCAGGTGACAAAGGACAACGCCGCGGATGTGTTGAACGACGGCGGGACCGTCTCCTACGATGCGGCGAACAATGTCCTTACGCTCCATGACGCCAGCCTGGGCGGCGGTACGCACAATGGGTACTCCATCTTCGCCGCCATCTTTGCCGATCAGTCCATCGGCACGTTGAAGATTCGGCCGGAGGGGACAAACACCATCAACTGCACGGTATTCGGTTCCCTGACCGCGGGCATCTATGGATATGGCAACCTGGTATTTGACGGACCGGGCAGCCTGGAGATCTATGCCCTGAGCCTTGGTTCGGAAGCAAATGCGGTCTATGCGCACACCGGAAACGTTACGATTTCAAGCGGCACCTACAGCTTTGAGGGCGAGGGCACGACGATCAGCTACGGGGCCTTTGCCAACAGCGGGATGGGAGCCGTTACCGTTACCGGCGGTACCGCAACGCTCATCGGCAAGCCGAGCAACAGCGGCGTCGGGGCGGCGATTGCCGGGACGCTGGATGTGAGCAGCTATGCCGGATGTACCGTATCCGCCGGCGTGAATGCCGACGGCAGTCAGGCTTCGGACTATGACCCTGAGGTTAACTACTATACCTATATTCATATCGAGCCGTCCGTCGTGCCGCAGTATGACGTGGACGGGTTTCAGATCAACGGGTCGGGGTATCAGCCGGCCATGTTGGAAAACGGCGCGTATCAGATCAAAAATGCGGGGAACCTTTTCTGGTTTGCCGAGCAGGTCAAGGACAGCCCGGAGGGGACGGCGGTAAACGCAGTTCTGGCAAACGACATCGTCATCCCGGCGAACAGGGCCTGGACGCCGATCGAAGTGGGCCTTTACGGAACGCCCTATACCGGGGTCTTTGACGGGGCGGGACACACCATCGGGGGCATGCAAACAAACGACCAGCAGGGCGGCCTGTTTAAGGCCATAAGCGCCGGCAGTACCGTAAAGAACGTCGGGATTGTGGATGGCGTGCTGAACGGCGGCGTCTACTGCGCCGGCGCCATTGCCGGCTCCAATAACGGCACGATCGAAAACTGCTACAACACCGGCACGGTCACCGGCACCGCCATGTTCGTGGGGGGCATCGCCGGGGATAACAACGGTACCATCCGCAACTGCTATAATACCGGCAAGATTACGGTGAGCGGCATCGGAGAGGGCGGCGGCGGCATCTGCGGCACGGCCGGCGACGATGCGATCATAGAAAATTGCTACAATTTGGGCGATGTGGAAGCGCGCTGGGGCGTCGGCGGCGTGTGCGGCTATCTTGCGTCGTACTCCGGGGACAACATCCGCATTTCCAACTGCTACAACGCTGGAAACCTCATCGTTACCGCGGGCGGTACTCCCCCTGCTGTCGACGGCATTGTTTTCCTGAGCGACGCGGGCCTTTCCCATGCGGATTTTGTTTCCAACTGCTATACCACCGCGGCCACCGGCGCAACCGGCGCACAAAAGACCGCGGAGCAGTTCGCCGCCGGCGAAGTAGCCTGGCTTCTCAACGGGCAGACGAGCAGCGGCGCCTGGGGGCAGACGATCGGGACGCAGGCAACGCCGGTGCTTGGCGGGGCGGCGGTATATCGCGGTTATCAGTTCTGCTATTCGGACGAACAGGGATACAGCAACGATCCCGCGGCGGTGCATGCGACCAGACCGGCGCATGATTTCTCAGAGCTGGCCTGTGATGCGGCCGGACACTGGACCGTATGCGCCAATAGCGGCTGTACGGAGACCGACGGGCATGCCGCGCATACAGCCGAGCTGCGGAACGTGCGGCAGGCGACCTGCACGGAGGAGGGGTATACCGGCGACGAGGTCTGCACGGTATGCGAGTATGTCGTCGCGCGCGGGCAGGTCGTTGCACGGTTGCCGCATACCTTTGTGGACGGCAAATGCACCGTGTGCGGCGCGCTCGAGGACGCGGAGATCCCCGAGACCGGAGATTGCAGCAGCACCATTTCCTATCTGCTGCTGCTCCTGCTTGCAGGCGCAGGGCTTGTCCTTTCTGCCGCAAGGACGGGGCGGCGCAACGAGGAATAGCGCGCTGCCGCGGCGGACGGTTTCGCCGGCGCCGGGCCGCATGCGTTCCGCCCGCTCGCCGTTGCGCCGGCTTTTTCGAGCCTTATAAAAGAGAGAGAACGGGTGCATGCCAAACCCGTTCTTTCTTTTCAAAAGGAACCGGGGAAGGGAGGCCTGAACGAAAGCGGAAAAAGCGGGAACGGGGCGGCGCGCCCTTGGGGCGCGCCAAAAGCGACGGCCCGCGCGGATGGCGCGGGCCGTGGGGATCGGTCGATTGGCCGGATTACCGGATTTCCAGCCGACGGGTGGTGGGCAGCGATTCCTGCTTCTTGGGCAGGCGAAGCTTGAGCACGCCGTCGGTATATTCGGCGGTGATCTGGTCGGTCTGTACGCCGGTCACGTCAAAGCTGCGGCTGTAAGAACCGTAGGAGCGCTCGCGGCGGACGTAGTTGCCCTTCTTGTCCTTCTCATCCTTTTCGGCATGGCGCTCGGCGCTGATGGTCAGATAGTTGTTGTCCAGTTCGACCTGGATGTCCTCCTTCTTCACGCCGGGCAGATCGGCCTCGAGTTCGTAAGCGTCGCCGGTGTCCCGGATGTCGGCCCTGAACTCGCCGATGCTGGAGCCCTTGAAGAAGTTGCGCTCCATCTCGTCAAACAGACGGAACGGATCGTATACGGCTGCATTGTTCCTCTTCACAAACGGTGTCAGTTCAAACATCTGAAATCCCTCCTGTCAATTCAATCCTATATTCGCATCATGCCCGGTTTCCTTCCGGGCTATGCATCCGCTTGGATTGTCTGTATTGTAGCGCATCATTGTTAAGGAAAAAGAGCGGAATCGTAATGCAATTGTGAACTTTAGCACTCTTATCCGGAGAGTGCTAACAACATGGCCAAAACCGCCCGGTATACGGGGAAAAATGGGGACACCCTGCCGCAGCGGAGGGGACAATCGTAAAGAAATCATTACTTTTGGCGGGGCGCGCTTGTCATTCTGCTCCGGTATGCTATGATGGTAACGGGCGCGAGGCGCTCCAGCGACGGATGCAGAAAGGGCGGGGATCGGCCGAGTATGCGGAAAGGATGGGGATTGACCGATGAAGCGAAGGATTGCGGGCCTGCTCTGCCTGCTGCTCGCGGTTGCGGCATGTGCCGGGTGCAACAGGGGCGGGGAGGACGCGGCGGCCACGGGAACGCCCGACCAGCAGGGGGTCGTTGTGCTGGGTACGCAGACGCCCGGCCCGCCCGGCGAATTGCCGACGCCGGAACCCACGGAGGAGCTGCCGATGCCGGACGCCACGCCGGAGGAGCCGCTGCCGGAGGGCGGCCATGCGTGGACGCTTACGCCCATGGGGCAGGAGGAGAACCTGACGTTCGACCTTTCCGGCGTGGGCGATGCGACGGCAGTCGGCTTTGTGATCAAGGAAGGGGCGGACGACGCGCAGGAACTCTGGCTCGATGTGAACGAGACGCCGTTCCTGCTGGAAACGGAACCGTATGCGATGTTTTTCGGCGCGTGGCTGTACGTCAAGGACGGCGTGGCGACGCTGATGGCGACGATGGATCTTGCTTCGTGCGATTATGAGACGTTTTGCTGGCAGCTCCAGGACGGCAAGCCGGTGCTGACCGGGCGGGCGACCGGCGCCGTCGAGGGGCCCACGGATGACGGCGACATCGTGCTCGGGACCTCCGTCAACGTGCTCGGCACGTGGTGGGCGTTCCGGCCGTATGAGACGGATGCAGCGGGCAGGCTGGTCCCGCTTGCAGACAGCCTGTATGAGATCGTCCCCGCGGACGACATGTCGCTCAGGACCACGGACGAGCTGCCGGTGGAGCTGTTTGGCGTCGACGGATATGCAAAGGGATCGGTGCCCGCGGGCACGACGCTGACCCCGATGGCGACGGATGACGAGCGGTACTTCTACTTTATTCTGGACGATGGGCGCGAGGGCCGCGTGGAGTTCGAGCGGCGGGAGTACGAGGTGTACATCGACGGCGTGTCGGAGAACGAATATTTTGAAGAGCTGATGTATGCGGGCTGACGCGGGCCTGCCCGGCCGCCGCCCGCCCCCTTGCGGGGCGGGCGGCGACCTGTTTTGGGGGGCTTCGGCCTTTGCACGCGCCCCGGGGCCTTTCCGTCCCCGGCGGCGGCAGGCAGCGGCCCCCCGAAACAACGGGGCGCCCGGCTTCCCGCTTTCCGAAGGCGGCGGCGCCTTGCGCGCCCCCGCGGCGGTCATTCTGCGCCGAGGGCGAGGGCGCGGCGCAGGTATTCGCCGGAGAGCTCCCCGGCGGGGCGGTTGTAGCGGCCGAGGTTGAACAGCGTGTTCGGGTCGCCCTGCACGAGCGTGTTCTGCTGCTCGCGGCAGGTGAACGAAGCGCGGAACCCCATCTCGCGCAACAGCGCGTCCGCCTCCGGGCAGGTGCTGCCATAGGGATAGGTATAGGCGGTGGCGGCGGCGCCGGCATATTCGAGCAGCAGCGCCTGCACGCGCCCGGCGTCGCCGGTAAAGGCGGCGCGATAGGCGGCTTCGCTCTCGCCGTCCAGGCGGGCGCTGCCATGCCGCCCGTTCAGGCCGTGCATATCGTAGCTGTGATTCTGGAATTCGATGCGGCCCGATTCGGCCAGCGACCGCACGTCCTCCCAGGAGAGATAGGCGTAATTCGGGTTGGGGTCCTGCTCCTGCGTGGCGCGGTCGCTGAAGGCGCCGACCACGGAGATGACGGCGCACAGGTCAAGCCGTTCGAGGATGGGCAGCACATAGTAGAGATTGTTGTAATAGCCATCGTCGAACGTCACGACAACCGGCTTTTCCGGCAGGCAGCCGTCGCCGTCCACGTAGGCGATGAGGTCGGCAACCGTGACGGTGGTATAGCCGTAATCCAGCAGGCATACCATATCGGATTCAAACTGGGCGGGGGAGATGATGTAGGCGCCGGCGCGCGCCGGGTCCTTCAGGATGCTGTGATACATGAGCACGGGCACCTGCACGCTTGCCCGCGGATCGGCGGCGTCGGCTGTCGCGGTCACGCTCTCCGGCGCGGCGCCGCGCGGCAGGACGCCGGTCGCCGCGAGCAGCAGCGCCAGCAGCAGCGGCGCCAGGGCGGCCGGGCGGGGAGGGCGGATCGTGCGGGATGGCAAGCGTCGGCTCATACGGCAACCTATGCGCTGCCGGCGCCGCATAGAACGACTGCGCGGGCGAGCGCAGGGCGCTCAGCGACGGCTCATCGATGGAAGAAGGCGACGGCGATGGCGCCGGGGCCGGCGTGCGTGCCGATCGTCCCGCCGACGGTATGGACCGGCAGCGCATCCGTCTGGTCCTGCCAGAGGGCGGCGCTGTCATGGATATATTTTTGCAGCAGCATGTCGCTCGCGCCCGTATAGCCGAGCGCGAAGGGCATGGAAAAATCAATCCCGCCGCACTGGCGCACCTGTTCGGACAGGAGGTTGTTGCTGTTGCGCGAGCCGCGGGCGCGGCCGAGCACGGCGATCTCGCCGCCTTCGATGGCGATGACCGGCTTGATCGAGAGCACGCCCCCCACAAAGCCGACCGTCCGGGAGATACGCCCGCCGCGCATGAGGTATTCGAGCGTGTCCAGCAGCGCGATGAGCCGGATGTCCCGCTTTCTTTGCTCGAGCGCGGCGGCGATGGCGGCGGCATCCAACCCCTCGTCGAGCAGGCGCAGCGCATACTCGATGAGGATGCGCTCGCCCACGCAGACCGTCTCGCTATCCACCACGGGGACCGGCGCGCCGCAGGCGTTGGCGGCGAACAGCGCGCTTTGGTACGTGCCGGACAGGCGCGACGACAGCGTGACGGCGAGGGGGTCCTCGCCGGCGTCCAGCGCGGCGCGAAACGCCTGTTCAAACGCGAAGGGCGAGAGCTGGCTCGTGGTGGGCAGCACGTCGCTCTCGACGAGCTTGGCGTAGAAATCCGCGTGCGAAAGGGTCACGCCGTCGAGGTAATCGTCGCTGCCGAACGTGACGGTCATGGGCAGCACGGTCAGCTCCGGCCGCACGGCGGTCATGTCGGATGCGGAATCGGTGATGATGCGGACTTTGCGGTGCATGGTAGCCTCCTCTTTCGGCTGCGGCGGGCGGCGCAGCGGCGATGTCCCGCCCATTATATGCGCAAACGGCGCTCCCGTCAACGATGCGGCCGGCGGAAGCATCACAATCTGTTCATTTGCGTCGCCGGCATGAATATGCTATCATATTACCAACGGTCAACCGATCGCGCCGGCAGGCGCGCGGGAACCCGGCAAGGAGAGGACGGACATGGCGGCAAATCAGGGCAGGGCGGAGGATCGGAGCGCGCGGGGCATCCGCGTGGCGCGGCGTACGCTGATGTATATCGTGCGCGTCATGCTGCTGCTCGTGGTGGGCGCCCTGGTCTGCGTGCTCGCCTTTTTGACGGCGGAGCGCATGAGCAACCTCTACATCCTCGTGACCGAGGGCATGTCGCTGCGCGCCGAATATATCCTGACCGACGACGTGGAGATGAGCGAACTGGAGGAGTACTTCCTGCTCACGCATCTCTCCGAGGACGAGGCGCTGACCGCCGACGCCTATGCCAATTACAGCATCAGCAGCTACGATTACGACCTGACCATCGAGGGCATCTCCGTGCTGCCATGGACGGCGACGGGTACGGTCACGGCGGTGGAAACGGTGACGGTACGCGGTTCCTATGACAGCGAGAAGCTCGGCGAGGGCGAAACGCAGGCGGATCATCCGTTGCCGTCCTGGCCGTCGCGGCGCTACCGCATCCGGTTTGTGAACACCGGCTCGCGCTGGTACATCGCCGAGCTGGAGGTCGTGGAGGAGAATCCGGCGGTGGAGCCGCTGCGGACCCCGGACCCGAACAGCACGCCGTTGCCGATGGCCACGCCAACGCCGACGCCGACGGCGACCCCGCTGTCGCTGGTCGTTTCTTGAGCGCGTTTCCTTTTTTGCAATCGGATCTGCCGCCCGTGTTCCTCGCCCCGATGGCGGGGTTTACGGACGCGCCGTTCCGCCTGCTGTGCCGCGAGCAGGGTTGCGACCATACCGTGACGGAGATGGTCAGCGCCAAGGGGCTGCTCCATGGGAGCGAGCGCACGGCGGCGTTGCTCTTTACGCTGCCGGCGGAGGGGCCGGTCAGCATGCAGCTATTCGGGCGGGAGCCGGCCGTGCTGGCCGAAGCGGCCCGGCGCATCGAAGGCGAGCATGGCGACGCGCTGGCGGCCATCGATCTGAACTTTGGCTGCCCCGCGCCCAAGATCACGGGCAACGGCGAGGGCAGCGCGCTCATGCGCGAACCGGCGCTGTGCGGGCGGATCGTGGCGGCGGTGGCCGCGGCCGTACAGGTGCCGGTCACGGTCAAGCTGCGCAAGGGGTTCGATGCGGCGCACAACAACGCCGTGGAGGTTGCCCGCATCTGCGAGGAGGCCGGCGCGGCGATGATCACCGTGCATGGTCGCACGCGCGAACAGCGGTATGCGGGGCAGGCGGATTGGGACTGCGTGGCGGCGGTGGCCGCGCAGGTGCGCGTGCCGGTCGTCGGCAACGGGGACGTGGCGTCGGGGACGGACGCGCTGCGGCGCCTGCGCCAGAGCGGTTGCGCCGGCGTAATGGTCGGGCGTGCCGCGCTTGGCAACCCGTGGATCTTCGCCGAGATTCGCGCGGCGCTCACGGGAGCGGCGTATACGCCGCCGGACGGGGCGGCGCGCATGGCGCTTGCATTGCGGCACGCGCGCATGACGGTCGAGACGAAGGGGGAGCACGGCGTGATCGAGCTGCGCAAGCATCTGGCGCGGTATGTCGCCGGGCGGCGGGAGGCGGCGGCGCTGCGCGTGCGGCTGCAAACGGCGCGCACGCTCGGGCAGATCGAGCAAATACTGCTTGACACCTGCGGCGCGCAACAATATAATGAGGAAGCGCATCCGTAAACGGCGTTTGGTTTGGGCGAAAAAACTGACAAAACACGCCGTTTTTCGGCATCCTGTGGGCCGACCGGCCCGCTTGCAGAAAGGAGTACCCGACATGGCAGAGATATGGCTGACCCCGGAGGAGATCAAGAAGCGGGAGGAGCGACTCGAGTACCTCAAGGGGCCGCGCCGGCTGGAGATTGCCGAGCAGCTCAAGATCGCCCGCGCATTTGGCGATTTGTCCGAAAATGCGGAGTATGACGCCGCCAAGAACGAGCAGGCGAAGAACGAATACGACATCGCGCAGCTGGAGAACGAGCTGCGCAACGCCAAGGTGATCGACGAGGCGCTGATCGACACCAGCATCGTGGGCGTCGGCGCCGTTGTCAAGCTGAAGAATCTCGAGAGCGGCATGGAGTTCTCGTTCCAGATCGTCGGGTCGGCGGAGACCGATCCTGCGCAGGGCAAGATCTCGAATGAATCGCCCGTGGGACGTTCGCTGCTCGGCCACAGCGTGGGCGAATCCGTCGACGTGGCGACCCCGGGCGGCGTCATGCACCTGACCATCCAGTCCATCGGCCGATAACCCCCGCGCGGGCGCAGGCGCGCTTTCCCGTCTTCGCCCGCCAGGCGCGGTGGCGCGAAAACGGCAACGACCCATTTTCAGACAGGAGCGCAAACCCGCATGGAACAGCAACCGCCCATCGCACCCGAAGCGGAGGCCGAGCAGCTTTCCGAACTGCTGCAGATCCGCCGCGACAAGCTGGCCGCCCTGCAACAGGCCGGTCACGATCCCTTTCGCATCACGACGTACGAACGCACCCATGCGCATGCCCAGATCCGCGCGCAGTACGAGGCGCTCGAGGGCGCGCGCGTCAGCATCGCGGGGCGCATGACCGCCAAGCGCATCATGGGCAAGGCGAGCTTTGCACAGCTGCTCGACGGCAGCGGCGCGATGCAGGTCTATGTGCGGCGCGACGACGTGGGCGAAGAGACGTACGCAGCGTTCAAGGCGTATGACATCGGGGACATTCTTGGCGTGACGGGCACGGTGTTCAAGACGCGCACGGGCGAGATCTCCGTGCATGCGGACACGGTGACGCTGTTGTCCAAGTCGCTTCGGCCGCTGCCGGAGAAATTCCATGGCCTGCGGGACACCGATCTGCGCTATCGCCAGCGATTCGTGGATCTGATCATGAATCCCGAGGTGCGCGAGACGTTCCGCAAGCGCAGCCGCATCATTGCCGAGATCCGCAACCGCATGGACGCGATGGGCTTTATCGAGGTGGAGACGCCCGTGCTCAGCACGACGGCCAGCGGCGCTTCGGCGCGCCCGTTCATCACGCACCACAACACGCTCGATCTCGACATGTACCTTCGCATCGCCACGGAGCTGCCGCTCAAGGAGTGCATCGTAGGCGGGCTGGAGCGCGTGTATGAGATCGGCCGGCTGTTCCGCAACGAGGGCATGGACGCCATGCACAACCCGGAGTTCACCACCATCGAGGCGTATCAGGCGTATACGGATTACAACGGCATGATGGCGCTGGCGGAGGATCTGTTCTCCCATTGCGCGCTGGCGGTCAACGGCACGACGAAGATCGTCTATCAGGGCGTGGAAGTGGATCTGACCCCGCCGTTCCGGCGTTTGCCGATGAACGAGGCCGTGCGCCTGCACACGGGGGCGGATTTTCTCGCCTGCGAGACGGACGAGGCGGCGCGCGCGCTCGCAAAGTCCATCGGGCTTGCGGTGGAGGATGCCGCCGCCACGCGCGGCAAACTGCTCGTGGAGGCGTTTGACGCGTTCGTGGAGGACAAGCTCATAGCGCCGACCTTTATCATCGACTATCCGGTGGAGGTGTCGCCGCTCACCAAGCGCAAGCCGGACGCCCCGCACCTGACGGAACGGTTTGAGCTGTTCATCTGCGGGCATGAATATGCCAACGCCTATTCCGAGCTGAACGACCCGATCGATCAGCGCGGGCGCTTTGTGCAGCAGGCACAGGAGCGCATGAAGGGCGATGACGAGGCCATGATGATCGACGAGGACTTCTGCCTCTCGCTTGAATACGGCATGCCCCCGACGGGCGGCATCGGCATCGGGATCGATCGCATGGTCATGCTGCTGACCGACGCGCCGACCATCCGCGACGTGCTGCTCTTCCCGACCATGAAGCCGCTGGATCGATAGGGGCGCAGACCCCCGGTGCCTGCTCGAGGAGCGCATATACCGCAGGATTTGCGGCGGCCGGCGCGGGAGGGCGCAAGAAGCCGGACCTTTCAAATCGATAAAATGGACGGGCAGGCCCATTGCGGACCTGCCCGCCTGGTTCAGGGTAGCGCGCTCCATCGTAAGGGGACGATTTTTGCAAAAACGAGGGGCAATGGGAACTGCAAAAAGAAAATCGGAATCCGAAGAAAAACAGAGGATTAAGAAGAAAAACGATGAAGAAACGAATGAATGTAAATTATCCGGAAAATTTTGAAAAAAACGGGGAATAATCGAAAATAGCGGGGCAAGACTCCCGTTGTTTTTGCTTGCGGATTTTGCTATACTACAAAAGCTGCCGAGAAGCGGATCGCGGGGAGCGGGGAGCGGCGAGGCGGCGGGAGCACCTTGAAAACTATACAGTGCAAGAAGAAACAAGCCAAGAAGCGCGGGCGGCGGAGCCGGGAGGCGAAGCAGCTCGCGAGCGCAAACTTAGAGACGACCAAGCGAAACAGTGAGCAACGGCTGGAGACAGCCGCAGGAATTGAACTCAAGAGTTTGATCCTGGCTCAGGACGAACGCTGGCGGCGTGCCTAACACATGCAAGTCGAACGGGGATATTGATTTCGGTTGATATCCCAGTGGCGAACGGGTGAGTAACGCGTGAGCAACCTGACCTTTTGAGGGGGATAACACCTGGAAACAAGTGCTAATACCGCATAAGACCACGGAGCGGCATCGTTCAGGGGTCAAAGGAGGAATCCGCAGAAGGAGGGGCTCGCGTCCCATTAGATAGTAGGCGGGGTAACGGCCCACCTAGTCGACGATGGGTAGCCGAGCTGAGAGGCTGATCGGCCACACTGGAACTGAGACACGGTCCAGACTCCTACGGGAGGCAGCAGTGGGGAATATTGGGCAATGGGCGCAAGCCTGACCCAGCAACGCCGCGTGAAGGAAGAAGGCTTTCGGGTTGTAAACTTCTTTTGTCAGGGACGAGAAGAAGACGGTACCTGACGAATAAGCCACGGCTAACTACGTGCCAGCAGCCGCGGTAATACGTAGGTGGCAAGCGTTGTCCGGATTTACTGGGTGTAAAGGGCGTGTAGCCGGGAGGGCAAGTCAGATGTGAAATCCACGGGCTCAACTCGTGAACTGCATTTGAAACTACTCTTCTTGAGTATCGGAGAGGCAATCGGAATTCCTAGTGTAGCGGTGAAATGCGTAGATATTAGGAGGAACACCAGTGGCGAAGGCGGATTGCTGGACGACAACTGACGGTGAGGCGCGAAAGCGTGGGGAGCAAACAGGATTAGATACCCTGGTAGTCCACGCTGTAAACGATGAATACTAGGTGTAGGGGGTATCAACTCCCCCTGTGCCGGAGCAAACGCAATAAGTATTCCGCCTGGGGAGTACGGCCGCAAGGTTGAAACTCAAAGGAATTGACGGGGGCCCGCACAAGCAGTGGAGTATGTGGTTTAATTCGAAGCAACGCGAAGAACCTTACCAGGGCTTGACATCCTACTAACGAGATAGAGATATGTTAGGTGCCCTTCGGGGAAAGTAGAGACAGGTGGTGCATGGTTGTCGTCAGCTCGTGTCGTGAGATGTTGGGTTAAGTCCCGCAACGAGCGCAACCCT
>OHXQ01000010.1_pt1 | contig 67104 bp, 63 predicted proteins | sample 1580041 | NCBI WGS metagenome assembly OHXQ01 (sample SAMEA3882543, study PRJEB24775) | human gut metagenome | biome: human-associated habitat; feature: intestine environment; material: feces | place: Netherlands | collected 2009/2010 | reverse complement strand
ATTTTGCCGCAATCGCCGACGGACTGACCCTGCAACTGCCGCTCTATCTCTCCGCCGTCATACAGGCGGGGGGCTGTGGCGGCGGCATGTACTATATGCCCGTGCGCGTGCCGCCTGTGGCCGATGGCGAGGATGAGGCGGCGGCGCTTGCCACTGCCTTCCGCCTGCGCGGGCTGACGCTGTCGCAGCCGCGCGTCATCGAGCTGACCGATGCGGCGCTCGCCGGGGAAACGGCGGCGGCGTCCGACGTGGTATACGGCCTGCGCCGCCGGCGGGACGGCACGCTGTCCGGGCCCGCTGCGGATGAAGCGGCGTTTGCCGGGCTGCTTGCGGCCGCGCGCAACAAAGCCGTTTCCACACTGGAAAACATGCTTGACGGCGTTGCCGCCGCCGCGCCGGCGGAGGGCGCCTGCGTCTACTGCCCGCACAGGAGCATCTGCCGCTTTGACCCGCGTCTGCCAGGCTGCCGCACGCGCCGTAGGCGCACGCTGTCGCAGCGGGCGTTTTTTGAAACACTGTAGCCGCCATGCGGCGGAACCTGACCGATGAGCGGGGGGTCGCCCCGCAGGGTCGGAGCATCGAACGAAGGAAGGAGCGAGCCAATGCGCAACTGGACGGAGGCACAGCGCCGCGCGATTGAAACGCAGGGGAACCTGATCGTATCGGCTGCGGCGGGCGCGGGCAAGACGGCCGTGCTGACGGAGCGATTGACGCGCATCGTGGCCTCCGGCACGCCGGTGGACCGGTTGCTTGTGCTCACGTTTACGCGCGCCGCCGCAGCGGAGATGAAGCAGCGCATAGAAAAAAACCTGCGCGACGCGGCCGCCCGGGCACAGACGGCCGAGCAACAGGCCTATCTGCGCGCGCAGGCGGGCGCAATCGGGCGCGCCTACATCTCGACGATCGACGCATTCTGCGCGCGGGTTCTGCGGCGGCACGGACACCGGATCGACCTGCCGCCCGCCATGCGCGTGCTCGACGAGCTGGAGGCGCCGGTGCTGTCCGAGCGCGTAAAGGATGCGCTGCTTACCGCGTTTGGGGCGGAGGAAAACGCGCACTGGCGCGCGCTGCTCGCCGCATTCGGCAGCGAGGACGCGGCCTGGGCGGCGGTTGCGGAGATCTCCACGTTCCTGCAGACCCAGCCGGAACCGGAGGCGTGGCTCGAGCGCGCGACGCTGCAGTACGCCGAGTCTGCCTGGATCGCGCAAATGCTGCGCCTGGTAACGGACGATGCGCGCAGCGCGCTCTCGGAATCGCTCCGCGCCCTGCAGGCCGTGCGCGATACGCTGCCGCCCGACTGGGCCGGCGTGATCGGCGTGCTGGACGCGGACCTGCTCTCCCTGCGTGCCGCACTGCTGCAGCAGGACTACGATGCCTACCGGGCGGCGCTGCTCGCCTATGCGCCCGGCCGGCTGACCTTCCCGCGCGGTACCGCCGAGGCGGACAAGGCGGATGTGAAGGACGCGCGCGACGCGCTCAAAAAGCTGATCGCCGCCCAGCAGGCGCAATTCTCCCGCACGGCGGAACAGGAAAGCGCGTTGCTGCTGCGCACCGGCGAGGTGCTTGCGTCGCTCAGGGCGGTAGTGGAAGCCTACCGGGATGCTTATGCCGACGAAAAGCGACGGCTGGGCGCGCTGGACTATGCCGATCTCGAGCATCTGGCGCTGCGCCTGCTCGGCGATGAGGCGGTCGCGGCGGAGTACCGCGAACGGTTTTTGTACATTGCCGTGGACGAGTATCAGGACAGCAACCGGGTGCAGGAGGCGTTGCTCGACGCCGTGCGCCGCCCGGACAATCTGTTCCTCGTGGGCGACGTCAAGCAGTCCATCTACCGTTTCCGTCAGGCAGAACCAGGCCTGTTTCTCGAAAAGCTGGAGCGGTTTTGCGGCGAGGCCGGTACGCGCATCGACCTGACGAGCAATTTCCGCAGTGCGCCCGACGTGCTCGCCTGCGTGAACGACGTGTTCTCCGCCATCCTCACGCGCGAGGCGGGCGAGCTGGACTACGATGCGCGCGCACGGCTCGAACCCGGGCTGGCGCAGTTGCAGGGCGGCGCCGAACTGCACGTGATCGAGCGCGGCGGTGCGGAACCGGAGGCCGCGGCGGACACGCCGCCGGACGCCGTCGCGCGCGAGCGCGAAGAGGAGGAGGATGCGTCCTCCACCGATGCGGCGGAGGACGCGCTGGACGCGGAAATCGAAGCGCGGCTGGCCGCCCGGCGCATCCGTGAGCTGATGGCGTCCGAAACGATTCCCGACCGCGAGACGGGGCAACCCCGACCACTGCGCTACGGCGACTTCGCCATCCTGTTGCGCGCCACGGACGAGGCGGTACACTTTGCAGCCACGTTGTCGCAGGCCGGTATCCCCTGCTATGCGCAGATGAGCGGCGGTTATTTCGATTCCATCGAGGTGATGCTCGCGCTGAACCTGCTGCGCGTGATCGACAACCGGCGGCAGGACATTCCCCTGCTGTCGGTCCTGCGCGCTACGGGCGCGGACACGGGGCCGTTTTCGGCCGAGGAACTGTCGCGCATTCGGATGCGCGAGCGGGAGGGGACGTTCTTTGCGGCGTTTGAAGCCGCCGCATCGGCGGCAAAGGACGGCGCCGGCGACACGCTCTGCCAAAGATGCGCCTCGTTTCTCGCGTGCCTCGAGTGCTGGCGCGAGGACAGCCTGTTGCTACCCCTGGACGCGCTGCTCGGCCGTCTGTACGAGGAAACCGGCCTTTATGCGCAGATGGGCGCGCTTGTCGGCGGCGCGCAGCGGCAGGCGAATCTGGACGCACTGCTCGGCCGCGCGCGCGCCTTTTCGCGCGGCGCAGAGCGCGGCGTCGGCGCCTTTCTCCGCTTTATGGACCATGCCGGCCAGAGCAGCGCGCGCCTCGGCGCGGCGCAACAGATCGGCGCGGACGTGGTGCGCGTGCTGACGATCCATCGTTCCAAGGGGCTGGAGTTCCCGGTCGCGCTCGTGTGCCGGCTCGGCCGGCGGTTCCATATGGACGCGCAGCGCAAGAACCTGCTGCTGCACGGGGAGGCGGGCGTCGGGCTCAAGTGGCTCGACGGCGGCGTACAGCGCGACACGGCGGCGCGGCGCATGATCGCACAACGCCTGCGGCGCGAACAGCTCGCCGAAGAGATGCGCGTGCTGTACGTGGCCATGACACGCGCGCAGCACCGGCTGATCCTGATCGGCTCCTGGAAGGAGGCGGCGGGCCTGCTCGACCGCGCAGAAGCGCAGCCATCCCCCGCGCAGGTGCTCACATGCCGCGCCCCGCTACAGTGGGCGCTCATGGGCACGCGGGCGCATTGCCCGACCACGGTTCATGCGCGCGAGGCCTTCCTCGCCGCGCCAAGCGCGCAGCGGGCAGAACCGGCCGTTCCCGCGCCGGATCCGGACGCTCTCGCCGCGCTCGAAGGGCGGCTCTCCTGGCGCTATCCGTTTGCCGAGGCCGCCGCGCTGCCCGCCAAAGCCGCCGTCAGCGCCATCGTCCGTCAGGCGGATGCGCAGGCACCGCAGCAGACGGCACGAATTGCATTTGAGACGCCTGCGTTTGCCAAAGAGGGCGCCCAACCGGGCGAACCGGCTTCCGCGCCGCTCTCTGCGGCCGAACGCGGCACAGCCGTCCACGCCGTCCTGTCCACGCTCCCGCTGCTGCCTCTGTCCGAAGCGGCTGTGCGCGCGCACTGCGCCGCGCTCGTGCGCGCCGGGCAACTCACCGAGGCGCAGGAGGACGCGCTGCCGTTTGCCGCACTCTCCTGGCTTACCCATACTCCGCTCTGGGCGCGCATGGCGGCAAGCGCGCGCTGCGAACGCGAACTGCCGTTTTCACACCTCGTGCCCGCCGCGGAACTGTTCGGCTCGGACGGGGCGGCGGAGGCGGTCCTGTTGCAGGGCGTAATCGACTGCTGTTTTTGGGAAAAGGCGGGCTGGGTGCTCGTGGACTACAAGACCGATCGCCCGTTACCCGGCGTATCGCCTGCGCAGCAGGCTGCCGGTCATGCGCCTCAGCTGGCGCTGTATGCCGAGGCGCTGCACCGGCTCACCGGCCACCCGGTGCAGGAACGGCTGGTCGTGCTGCTTTCGGCACGAACGGTCGTGCCGGTATAGGGGCGCTTGCAAATGCCCGGAACTAATGATATAGTGAAAGGGAATATACGGGGGCGTCCCGCGTCGCCCGCATCCTGTAAACATGCCCGGCGGGCTGCCGGGCGCAAATCCACTGCAAGGAGAATGCTATGAACGACGAAATCGCCCTGCGGGATATCTTAGTTGCCATGCTGCGGCGTTGGCGGCTGTTGCTCGCAATCGCCCTGATCGTTGCCGTCCTGCTCGGCGGCTATCGGACCGTAAAGGCGTTGCCGACAGGCGGCAGAGACGTCGAAGCCGAGGCGACCTATGCGCGCGAGCTGGAAACGTACAATCTAAATAAAGACAGCATGGAACAATCGCTGGAACAGTTGAACGCAAACCTGGAGCAGGCAACCCTGTACAACGAGAGGAGCCTGCTGATGCGCGTCGACCCCTACAACAAACACGTATGCAGCCTGGTGTTCTGCGTGGATACGGCGGTGGACGGCGCGCTTGGGGTTGCCGGGATGGAGGTGGACGGCACGGAGCAGCTTGTCCTCGTTGACCTCGCTTCCCAGGTCGCCGACCGCATCGCCGGCCGCTACGTCCTTGCGCTCCGCAACGCGCCGCTTGCTGAACTGCTGGCGGGCATCGCGCCCGACAGCCTGCAGGATCGCTTCCTCGAGGAGATCGTCCAGGTGCAAAACGCCGGCGACGGTACGGTGATGATCGAAGTATGCGGTACGCCGGAACTGGACGCAACGGCGGCGGCGAAAGCCCTGTATGAATACGCCGTATCCCGGCAGGCGGATGTGGCCGCCACCACACAGGCGCATACGCTGAGCGTGCTCGCCTGCAACGAAAGCGTGACGGTCGACAGCGAGCTTGCGCTCAAGCAGTCTGAAAACAGGGGCAAGGCGGCCGAGATCTCGGCGCAAATTGCCGAGCAAACGACGGCGCTTGAGGACCTTGTGGAACCCGTGATGAAGACCGCCGGGCTCGGAAGCGCCATAAAAAGCGGCATCAAGTATGGGGCGCTCGGCCTGATCATGGGGCTCGTCATCGGCGTCTGCCTGATTCTCTGCCTCGTGATCTTCAGCGACAGGCCGCGCAGCGCCGAACAGCTTGCCAAGGCGATAAAGCTGCGCTATCTGGGCAGCCTCGAGCCGCAGTGCATCCGCAAGGGGCTCGACGGGCTGGCCGACCGGCTGGTGGGCGACAAGAACCCGCTGGACGAGAAGGCGAGCCTGTCGCTCGTCGCCGCGAATCTGGCCGAAGCCGCCGGCGGGCATGAAACCGTCCTGCTCACCGGCATGTTGCCGGTTGCGCGGCTGCAGGCCATCGCCGATGCGCTCGACGCCGCCTGCGAGGGCCGCTTCCGTTTTGTGGCCGGCGGCAACGTCTTTGTCAGTGCGGAAACGGTAGCAAAGTTGCAGGCGGCCGACGCCGCCATCCTGCTGGAGGAGCGGAAGACGACGGTCAGCGATATCATGCGGGAGACCGAACGGCTGCAGGCGGCCGGCAAGCCGCTCGTCGGATTCGCGTTCGTCTGAGCGCAGCACCCCGCCGGTAGACGGGACAGTGCCGGAAATGACAGGGGCCGGGACGGCATCGCCGTCCCGGCCCCTGTTGCGTTTGTCCTCCCCCGATCCGCTTACGACCGTTCCATCAGCAGCACGAGCACCGCCTTTTGCGCATGCAGGCGGTTCTCCGCCTCGTCTATGATCTCCCCGGCATGGGATTCCATAATCTCGTCGGTGATCTCCTCGCCACGGTGCGCCGGGAGGCAGTGCTGCACGATTGCGTCCGGCTTGGCAAAGCGCATGACCTCGTCGTTGACCTGATAGCCCTGGAATGCGGCGCGGCGCGCCTGCACCTCCGCTTCCATGCCCATGGACGCCCACACGTCCGTATACACCACATCCGCATCCGCAATGGCCTCTTCCACGCCCTCCACGCAGGTGAAGCGGCCGGTCTGCTCCGCCCACGCCATGATCTCTGCATCCGGCCGGTAGGCGGCCGGACACGCGATGGATACGCGCATGCCCATCTTGATGCAGCCGACGATGAGCGAATTGGCCATGTTGTTTCCGTCGCCCACGAAGCAGAGTTTCAGCCCTGCGAGCGACTGCTTATATTCCCGAATCGTCATCAGGTCCGCCAGCACCTGGCACGGGTGAGCGTAATCGGTGAGGCCGTTGACGATGGGGATCGTGCCGTAGGCAGCGAGGTCCTCCACGTCGCTCTGCTTGTAGGTACGGATCATGATGCCGTCCAGATAGCGAGAAAGCACGCGCGCCGTATCCTTGATCGGCTCGCCACGCCCGAGTTGCAGGTCGTTGGCGCTCAAAAACAGCGCGCTGCCACCGAGCTGATACATCCCCGCCTCAAACGAAACGCGCGTGCGGGTAGACGATTTTTGGAAGATCATGCCGAGCGTCTGCCCTGCAAGGCGCGGATGCGCGATGCCATGCTTCTTCTCATACTTGAGCTGATCGCCCAGGTTCAGGATCTCGGTGATCTCCTCCGCCGTGAGATCGGACAGTTTGAGCAGATGTTTCATTCTTCGATCACTCCTTTGATAATTTCCGCAGCCTCGGCCAGCAGCTCGAACGGAATGTTCAGCGCCGGCAAGAGCCGCACCTTGTTCTTGGCCGTCAGCGCGAGCACGCCGCGCTCCATGCAGCGGCGGACGATGTCAGCCGCCGGTTTTTCCGCCTCCACGCCGAGCATCAATCCAAGGCCCGTGACGCTCTTCACGCCAGCCGCAGCCGAAAGCGTCTCCTTCAGATATGCGCCCTTTTTGCGCACATCGGCAAGCAGCGCCTCGTCAATGCGGTCGAGAATGCTGAGCGCCGCCGCCGCACAGACGGGATTCCCGCCGAACGTGGAACCGTGATCGCCGCTTTTCAGCACGTCCGCCGCGCGCGCGCCCAGCAGCGTCGCGCCAATGGGCAGGCCGCCGGCGAGGCCCTTGGCAGTAGTGACCACATCCGGCTCGACCCCGTAGCCCTGATACGCATACAGCGTGCCGGTCCGGCCGTTACCGGTCTGCACCTCGTCGATCATGAACAGGGCGTCGTTTTCGCGGCACAGCCGTTCCACTGCGCGCACATAGCCGGGATCAAGCACATTGACGCCGCCCTCGCCCTGTACCAGCTCGATCAGCATGCCGCACACCGTGCCGTCGAACAGCCGTTCGAGCGCCGCGACATCGCCCGCGGGCGCATACCGAAAGCCGTCCGGGAACGGACCGAAATGCTGGTGCATGGCCGCCTGTCCGGTGGCGGCAAGCGTTGCAATGGTGCGGCCATGGAAGCTGTTTTCCAGCGTGATGATGTTCGGCCGCGCCGTGCCATACCGGTCGCTGCCGTACTTGCGGGCGACCTTGAGCGCGCACTCGTTCGCCTCCGCGCCGGAATTGCCGAAGAAGACCTTCCGCATGCCCGTGCGCGCGCAGAGCCGCTCGGCCAGCAGCGCCTGCGGCCCGGTGTAATACTTGTTGCAGGCGTGCTGGATGCGCCCCGCCTGCTCTGCCACGGCCGCCGCCCACACCGGGTCGGCTACGCCGAACGCATTGACCGCGATGCCGGTACCCATGTCGATATACCGCCTGCCCGCGTCGTCGAACACGATCGACCCCTGCCCGGAGACGAGCACCGGGTCGTACCGGTCGTACGTGTTGGCGATATACGTCCTGTCGAGCGCGCGAATGTCCATAAGTTCCTCCTCCTATGCGGGAAATGCCACGCGGATGAGCAGCATATATGCCGCCGTGCCGCAGGCGATGCTCAAAAGCGTATTGCGCCACTTCAGGTGCAGCAGCGCCGTGACCGCCACGCCGAGCAGCGCCGGCAGGCCGTGGTCGCCGGAAAGCGGCTGCACATTGCGCAGGCAATACACCAGCAGCGTGGCCATGATCGCCGGCGGCAGGATGCGCCCAAGATAACGCACCGGCTCCGGCACAGGCCGCCTGGTGCCGAACACGGCAAACGGGATCAGGCGCGTGAGCAGCGTACAGGCCGCCGTCACCGCAATCACCAGCAGGACATAGACCGGCCCCGTCATGCAGCCGCCCCCTTCCGTACGAGCAGGCCCCGCCCGCACACGAGCAGCGTCACCGTAACGAGCAGCGACGGCAGCAGGAATGCCTCAGGCCCAAGCAGCAACAGCATCACCAACGCGCTCACACCGCCGATGAGCGCCGGCAGCCGCTGCCCCGCCACGCGCACCTGCTCGACGAGGATCACCGTGAAGAGCGCCGTCATGGCAAAGTCGATACCGGTCAGATCCACCGGCAGCGCCTGCCCGAGCAATGCGCCGATGCAGCCGCCCAGCACCCAGTAGCTCTGGTCGAGCAGCGCGATGAGGAGCATGGCCCGGTTTTCGTCGATCCCATCCGGCACCCGCAGCGCGCACAGCAGCGAATACGTCTCGTCCGTCAGCGAAAAAATCATATACCAGCGGCCGGGCATGCCGCGAAACCGCTCGACAAACGTCAGCCCGTAAAAGATGTGGCGGCTGTTGACCAGCAGCGTCGTCACCGCTACGGTCAGCAGGCCTGCCCCGGCGGCCAACAGGTCCGCCATGACGAACTGGCCGGAGCCGGCATAGACCACCGTGCTTGCAAGCAACGCCCAGGGCGCGCCGTAACCGTTTCGCTGGAGCACCACGCCAAAGGCGATGCCGAGGAACAGATACCCGAGCAGGACGGGGATCGTCTTGAAAAATGCAAAGCGCAGAGCCTCCCGCATGCCGTCCCTCCGCACGTCAACGAAACATCGTGCCGATGCCCTCGTTGGTCAGAATCTCGATCAGGATGGCATGGGGCGTCGTGCCGTCCAGCACAAACACCTTTTTCACGCCGCGGCGGATGGCCTCGATGCAGCAGCCGATCTTCGGGATCATGCCGCCGGAGATGACGCCCTCGCGCATGAGCTGCGGCGCCTCGCTCACCCCGATGTACGGAATGACGGAACCCGGATCGTTCCGGTCGCGCAGCACGCCGGCGGTATCGGTCATGGAGATCAGGCACTCGGCCCGCAGGGCTGCGGCAAGGCGCGCCGCTGCGGTATCGGCGTTGATGTTGTATGTTTCACCCTTTTCGCCGCGCGCAATGGTGGAAACAACGGGAATATACCCCTTCTCCAGCACGTCGAGCACCGGTTGCGGGTCCACGCGCGTGATCTCCCCCACAAGCCCCAGCCGCTCGTCGAGCTGTTTGGCCTCGATCATGCCGCCGTCAAGCCCGCACAGGCCGATGGCCCGTCCGCCGAGCGTTTGCAGCAGGCTCACAAGGCTCTTGTTTACCTTGCCCGCCAGTACCATCTGTACGACCTCGGCCGTTTCCTCGTCGGTCACGCGCAGGCCGTCCACAAATTCGCTCCGTTTGCCAAGCCGCTGGAGTAGTCCGGAGATCTCCGGGCCGCCGCCATGCACGACCACCACGCGCACGCCGATGAGCCGCAGCAGCATCACATCGCCCATCACGCTGCGCTTGATGTCCTCGTTCACCATGGCGTTGCCGCCGTATTTGACGACGACGATCTTGTCCTTATAGGCCTGAATATACGGCAGCGCGTTGCACAGGACTTCCGCCCGCTGCGCGTTGGTCAACTGCATGAAAACATCCTCCGCTTCAGGTTCTGTAATCGCTGTTGATCTTCACATACTCGCATGTGAGGTCGCACCCCCACGCCTCGGCGCAGGCGTCGCCATCGGCAAGATCGAGCAGAATGTCGATCTCATCTGCGGAGAGCACCGCCTTGGCCGTCTCCTCGCTGAAGGGCACGCCGTGGCCGTTCTCGCAGACGGCGACCGTCCCGGCCGCGGAGGAAAACCGCACCGCCACGCCGTTCACATCCACCGCCGCGCCACAGTAGCCCACCGCGCAGAGAACGCGCCCCCAGTTGGCGTCCGCGCCCGCCATCGCCGTCTTGACAAGGCTCGAGCAGATGACCGCCTTTGCGATTGTGCGCGCATCCGCCGCGCTCCTTGCGCCGCTGACGCGGCAGGTCAGCAGGCGGCCGGCGCCCTCGCCATCCTTGGCGATTGCACGGCACAGCCGCCTTGTCACACAGGCAAGCGCCTCGGCAAAGGCCGCATAATCGCTGCCGGGCGCGTCGATGACCGGATTGCCGGCAAGGCCGTTGGCAAGGATGGCCACCATATCGTTGGTCGAGGTGTCGCCGTCGATGCTGATCATGTTGAACGAATCCTTCACGTCGTTGGCGAGCGCCAGACGGAGCATATCCGGGCTGATCGCCGCGTCCGTCGTCAAAAACACGAGCATAGTGGCCATGTTTGGATGGATCATGCCCGAGCCTTTGGCCACGCCGCCGAGCGTGCAGATGCGGCCGCCCGCTTCAAATGCAACGGCAACCTCCTTCTTCGCCACGTCGGTCGTCATGATCGCCTCGGCAGCGTCGCCGCTGCCGTCCCGGGAAAGCGCCGCGACAAGCGCCGGCATGGCCGCCTCGATGGGCGCGGGGTCGAGCGGTTGCCCGATCACGCCCGTGGATGCAACCACGACGTCCGCCGGGTCAAGGCCGGTCTCCCGCGCCACCGCCTCGCACATGCGGGCGGCGACCTGTTCGCCGTCGGCGTTGCAGGTGTTGGCGTTGCCGCTGTTGCAGACGATGGCCTGCGCGAACCCGTTTTCCAGATGCGTCCGCGTCACGATGAGCGGCGCGCCCTTCACAAGGTTTTGCGTGTAAACGGCCGCAGCCGCGCAAGGCTCCTCGCTGACAATCAGCGCAAGGTCGCGCTTGGTCCTGTTCTTGCGGACGCCGCAGTGTACGCCCGCGGCCGTAAATCCCTTCGGCGCGCAAACGCCGCCAGATACCTGCTTCATGGTCGCTTCATTCCCTCCAGAGTTTAAGTCCTTCCGTTTCCGGCGCGCCGAGCAGCAGGTTCATACACTGGACCGCCGCGCCCGAAGCGCCCTTGCCAAGATTATCATACCTCGCATGAACCGCGAGCCGCTCGCCATTGCCGGTTACGATCAGCTCCATGCCGTCGCACCCGGAGAGCGCGTTGGCCGCCAACATCCCCTCGTCCGTCGGCGGCAGCACGCGCACGCACGCGCAGCCCGCATAATGCGCCGCATACAGCGCGCTGAGCGATTCCGGCGTGGCCGGGCGACAGAGCAAGCCGGCGTGCAGGGGCACTGTCACGAGCATGCCGCTGTAAAAATCCGCTACAACCGGCAAAAACACCGGCGCGGCAAGCAGCGACTGCGCGCGCATTTCCGCAAGGTGCTTGTGCTGCTGCGCCAGGCCGTAAATGCGCGGCGCAAGGAGCGCCTCCGGCCGCTCATCCCCCTCGTAATCCGCGATCATCGCCTTGCCGCCGCCGCTGTACCCGGTGATCGAGGTGCAGCTGAGCGCCGCGTCCGGCGCGAGCAGGCCCGCCTCGACCAGCGGCCGCACAATGGCCAGATAGCCGCTCGCGTGGCAGCCCGGCACCGCGATGCGTTTGCCGGCCTGCACCGCCTCGCGGTGGGCATGCGTCAGCTCCGGAAAGCCGTATGCCCAGCCCGGCGCGGTGCGATGCGCCGTCGAGGTGTCAAGGATGCGCGTGCGCGGATTGTCCACCATGGCGACCGCTTCGCGCGCCGCCGCATCCGGCAGGCACAAAAAGGCGACGTCCGCGCTGTTGAGCGCCTCGCGCCGTGCGGCCGGGTCCTTGCGCAGCGCCGGATCAAGCCGGATCAGCTCGATGTCGGCGCGCGCGGGCAGCCGGTCATGGATGCGCAGGCCCGTCGTGCCTGCGCTGCCGTCGATGAACACACGGATCACAGCGACAACCGTCCTTTCATGGCGGCGATCTGCGCGCGCACGGACGCGGGCGACGTCCCGCCGAACGACTGCCGCCGCCGCACACAGGCGTCCAGGTCGATCGCTTCGTATACGTCCTCGTCAAACTGCGGCGCAAACCGCCGGTAAACCTCAAGCGGCAACGCTTCCAGCGTCGTGCCGGCCGCAATGCAATGGGCCACAAGCTCGCCGGTGATGCGATACGCCGTGCGGAACGGCACGCCTCTCGCGGCCAGGTAATCGGCGCAATCCGTCGCGTTGATGAACCCGGCGGACGCCGCACGGCGCATATTGTCCGTGCGCACGCGCATGGTGGAAAGCATCGGCTCGAACACGGACAGGCACTGCCGCACCGTATCCACGCTGTCGAAGATGGCCTCCTTGTCCTCCTGCATGTCCTTGTTGTAGGCAAGCGGAAGGCCTTTCATCATCGTCAGCAGCGCCATCAGGTCGCCATACGCCCGGCCGGCCTTGCCGCGCACAAGCTCCGCAATGTCGGGGTTCTTCTTCTGCGGCATGATGCTCGACCCGGTGGCATACGCATCGTCCAGCTCCACGAAGCGGAACTCCCAGGAGCACCAGAGCACGATCTCCTCCGAAAAGCGGGACAGATGCATCATCATCACCGCAAGGCAGGCGGCCAGCTCCAGCACAAAATCCCTGTCGGACACGCCGTCCATGCTGTTCTCGCACGCGCCGGAAAGCCCGAGCGCCGCCGCCGTCTGCTGCCGGTCGGTCGAAAACGTCGTCCCGGCGAGCGCGCAACTGCCCAGCGGGGAAACGCGCATGCGCTTTTCACAGTCGGCCAGCCGGTCCAGGTCGCGCCAGAACATGTTCGCGTATGCCATGAGATGGTGCCCGAATGTGACCGGTTGGGCGCGTTGCAGATGCGTGTAGCCCGGCATGGCCGTCTCCGCATGCGCTTCCGCCTGCATGAGTATAGTCCCGAGCAGCCGCCGCGTCAAGCCCCGGATTGCATCCGTTTCCGAAAGCAGGTACAGCCGCAGATCCAGCGCCACCTGGTCGTTGCGGCTGCGCGCCGTATGCAGCTTTTTGCCGGCGTCCCCGATGCGGCGCGTAAGCTCCGCTTCGACGAACATGTGGATGTCCTCCGCCTCGGGATCGATGGCCAGCGCGCCGCTGTCGAGATCCTCCCGGATGCCGGCAAGCCCCTCCGCGATGGCCGCCGCCTCCGCCCCGGTGAGAATGCCCTTGGCGGCGAGCATCGCGGCGTGCGCAAGCGACCCCTCGATATCCTGCCGGTACATCCGCGCGTCAAACGGGATGGACGAGTTGAAATCGTTGACCTCGGCGGACAGTTCCTTCTGAAACCGGCCCGCCCACATCGCCTTCATGCTGTGCCGCGCCTCCCTTTCCTCCAAAGGGGCGCCGACGATACCGGCGCCCCCGTTTGTATGCTCTCGATTATCCGGCCCGCCGGATCACTTCAGCCCGTATTCGCGCGCAAGCGCGTTCATGCGCAACGACAGTCCGAACAGGTTGATGAAGCCGGCCGCGTCCTTCTGGTCGTATACGTGATCCTCGCCGAACGTCGCCAGCTCTTCAAAATACTGCGAGTAGGGCGAGCTGACGCCTGCGTTGATGAGGTTGCCCTTGTAAAGCTCCAGCTTTACGTCGCCGGTGACGTGCTCCTGCGTCTTGTCCACAAACGCGGAGATGGCCTCGCGCAACGGCGTGAACCACTTGCCAAAGTAGACCAGCTCGGCAAACTGCTCGGCCACCAGCGTCTTGTAATGCAGCGTGTCGCGGTCGAGACAGAGCGTTTCAAGCACCTGATGCGCCCGATACAGGATCGTGCCGCCCGGCGTCTCATACACCCCGCGGGACTTCATGCCCACAAGCCGGTTTTCCACGATATCGACCAGGCCAATGCCGTGCGCGCCGCCGATCTGGTTGAGCTTCTCCACCAGCGCCACGGGCGGGAGCGCCACGCCGTCCACAGCCACCGGCACGCCCTTTTCAAACGAAATGGTCACATACGCCGGCGTGTCCGGCGCCTGCTTGGGCGAAACGCACATCTCGAGAAAGCCCGGCTTCTCATAGAGCGGCTGGTTCTTCGGGTCTTCCAGATCGAGTCCCTCGTGCGAAAGATGCCAGAGGTTCTTATCCTTGGAATAGTTCGTCTCGCGGCTGATCTTGAGCGGGACGTTGTGCGCCTCGGCGTAGTCGATCTCCTCTTCGCGGGACTTGATGCTCCACTCCCGCCACGGCGCGATGATGCCCATCTTCGGCGCAAGCGCCTTGACCGTCAGTTCAAAGCGCACCTGATCGTTGCCCTTGCCCGTGCAGCCGTGGCAGATGGCGTCCGCCCCCTCGGCCTTGGCAATCTCCACGAGCCGCTTGGCGATGACCGGCCGCGCCAGCGCCGTGCCGAGCAGGTATTCCTTTTCATAGACCGCGCCGGCCTTGACCGCCGGATAGATGAAGTCCGTGACGAACTCCTCCTTCAGGTCCTCGATATACAGCTTGGAAGCGCCGGTCTTGAGCGCCTTTTCCTCAAGGCCGTCCAGCTCGCTGCCCTGCCCGACGTCGCCCGAAACGGCTACGACCTCGCACCCGTCATAATTCTCCTTAAGCCACGGGATGATGATGGATGTATCGAGTCCGCCGGAGTAGGCCAGCACAACCTTGTTGATCTTCTTCATGTCCATTCCTCCTAAACCGCGTTCTGCAACGTGTTCTTTAATGTTTATACATGATACGCGCTTTATTTCCGCTTGTCAAGTATATTTATGCAAATATATTGCATTTATTTTCGTAAATTCATCCCCTTGACCGCCCCGGCGCCATTCATTATAATATGAAAAAACGCCGGCGGCCCATTCGCCGCACAGGGAGGCACCATGCACAGCGAAACCAACCACGGCTGCCTGACGACCGAGCGGCTTGTGCTGCGCCCATTCACGCAGGACGATGCGCCGGAGGTCGCGCGCCTGTGCAACAACGAGCGGCTCAACCGGCGCGTGCTGCTCCTGCCGTACCCGTATGAGGAGACGGATGCACGCGCCTGGATCGGCACGCATGCGGAACGGGCCGCCACGGGGCGCGCCTACACCTTTGCCGTCACGGGCAGGACTGTCGGCACGCTGTACGGTTGCATGGGGCTCGAGTGCGATGCAACCAACCGGCGAGCCGAGGCCGGCTACTGGTTCGGGGAGCCGTACTGGGGGCGCGGCTATGCGACCGAGGCGCTCGGCGCGCTGCTCGCATTTGCGTTTACGACGCTCAAGCTCCATCGGGTCACTGCGAAGCACTTCGGTTCCAACCCAGCCTCCGGCCGCGTGATGGAAAAGAACGGCATGCGGCTCGAGGGCACGCTGCGCGAGCACATCCTCAAAAACGGCGTCTTCGAGGACGCGGTGTGCTACGGCATTCTGAAAAGCGAATGGCTTTTGCAGGAGAAAAGGGCACGGTAGCCGCGCCGTTCAGCCCGCCCGCTTACTGCCGGAGAAGCGCCTCCCACTCGCCCACGATGCGCCGGTCCGAAAAGTAATCGATCTGCATTGCCGCCTGCACGCGCGCCAGCGTGGCGTTCGTCTTTTCGCGCGCCCGCGCCGTGCCTGCGCGCAGGATATCGTACACGCCGTCGATATCCGCCTCCCACTTTGCGCGCGCGGCACGAATGGGGGCCAGCGTCTCCTCCAGCACCTGAATCAGGAATTTTTTGCACGTCCCGTCGCCCAGGCCGCCGCGCCGGTAATGCGCCTTCATCTCCTCCAGATTGGCGTATGCGGGCAGATACTCGGCAAACATATCGTCACAGCAGAGCGCATCCAGATATGTGAACACCACATTGCCCTCGATGTGGCCGGGGTCCTCGATCCGCAGATGCTGCGGGTCGGTGAACATCTTGCCGTTGACCTGGCGCTTGACGGTCTTTGCATCGTCGCTGAGATAGATGCAGTTGCCCAGCGACTTGCTCATCTTGGCCTTGCCGTCCACGCCGGGCAGGCGGCGCTGCGTCTCGTTCTCCGGGATCAGCGCCGTGGGCAGCACGAGCGTCTCGCCATAGATGCGGTTGAACTTCTCGACGATCTCGCGCGTCTGCTCGATCATGGGGAGCTGATCCTCGCCGACGGGAACGACCGTCGCGTCAAAGGCGGTGATGTCCGCCGCCTGCGAGACGGGATAGACAAAGAAGCCCACGGGCAGGCCCTCGTCCGCAAAGCCGCGCATCTGCATCTCCGCCTTGACGGTGGGGTTGCGCGACACGCGGGCGGTCGTCACAAGATTCATGTAATAAAAGGTAAGCGCATGGAGCGCCGGCAGCGCCGACTGGACGCAGATGGTGGCCTTGTCCGGGTCAATGCCGGCCGACAGATAATCCAGCGCCACCTGGATGATGTTGTCCCGGATCTTGCGGGGGTTGTCCGCATTGTCCGTCAGCGCCTGATCGTCTGCGATGAGGATGTTCACCTCATCGAACAGGCCCGAGTTTTGCAGCTCCACCCGGCGTTTGAGCGAGCCGACATAATGCCCCAGGTGCAGCCGCCCCGTAGGCCGGTCGCCCGTCAGGATGATCTTCTTCTCCGTCGCGTTCCCTTGCTCCCCGTTCACTTTCAAATCCTCCACCATATTATCCGCCTTCCTTTCCGGCGCTTTGTCCGGCCGCTTCTTCGCCGCCCGCCCGCCGGCACGCCAATCGCGCTGCTACCGGCTTCCATGGCATAGATACAAAAGATTCCCTGCGCGCAGGTCCTTCGACTTGCCGGCCGCGTTTGAAGCCCTTCCCGGCCTTATCCCCCATCGTCCCTGCGCTGTCCAGAGCCAAGGCGGCGGCAAGGGGTCGGTCAGGCGGGGCCTCGGCCGCCCACATCCATGGCAGAGAAGGGGCGCTGTGAAGTCGGCGCCGGCGTTCGGCATGCAAGCTTGCAGCGCCGCCATTTGCCGCGAACGCGCATCCCCAGCATCGTTTGGTCTCGTTTGTCGCGGCCGTTTTCCATTTCCGATCATTCCTCTTCAGCCGGCAAGCCCAACGCCAGCTCCACTCCGCCCATTACAAACGTCGGCGCTTCCCTCCCCGTTCATAAGGGGGCCACTTGCCCCCGGCCGGCGCCGTTTCCGGCGGCTTGCTTCCATTCGGCCGCCCTGGGCACCAGTATACCACAGTCCGGGGGAAAGGGGAATAAACGGGGCAAAAATGAAAGATCTTTTCCCATACCTAAGCGCCAGGCGCAACCCCCTTCCAGTCAGGAACGCGTCAAAAAAGGGCAGCCGTCCTGCAGCGGCCGCCCTTTTCCGGTGCCAGCACAAAACGGGCAACGAAGGGAATGCGCTCGGATCGCACTGCCGGCATGTTGTCGCACGGATGTTAAACGCGGCGCTGTACCCCCGCAACGGCAACGGTTTTTGCTTCGTTGTTCAAAGCTCCACCGTCGCAATTCTCGGCTCGAAGCAGCACGCGGGGCGAAGACAGACGATGCGTACGCCCGAAGCCCGTTGCGGGCCAACCTTCATAAATGTCGCAATGACCGAAGTGCCTCCGCCCAGTCCGAGCGGCCCGATGCCGGCCTCGTTTACCCGCCTTGTTATCTCCTGCTCCATCTCCGATTGGCTATCATATCGTCCGTCCACCTGCGCCTGGAGCATCAGAGAGCTTGCCTCAAAATGTGATCTGCCGACTCCCACGGCAAGCGTACAGGGCGAGCATCCAAGCTGCGCAACCGCCTCCCTTGCCCAATTCACAATTTCATCCAGCACAACTTGCGTGCTGTGTTTGTGAAACACGCGATAAGTCTTTGCACGAATTGCCGGCCCTCCGCCGAACATGAGGATGTGCAGGCGAAGCACGTTTTCCCCGCAGCGGCGGATTAAAATCGGCGCCGGCTCCACCCCCGCGCTGTCAGGGTCCAGTCCACCACTCTGATCGATTCGATGGCTATCGTCGCCCAGAATGCCCATCGGGCGACCGGGCAACTTCCGCAACCCCTGCCTGACCCCCTCTCTGATTTCATCCAGCATTCGGCCGGTTACCGAACAATCCGGCCCGACTTCCAGAACAAGGTGGGGAATCCCGGTATCATCGCAGAGCGGACTGCAATTTCGTTCCGCAACCAGTGCATTTTCCAATATGTTTTCCAAAACCCATCTTGCCCTCGCATTTTGCTCCTCAGCGATGGCTTTTCGATAAGCCTCCTTTTTATCCTCCCGAAAGGTCGAGCCGGCTTCTACAAGGGCATCCCTTACAAGCGCTGTCACATTACTCTTCATAAATGCTCCTCCCTTGCGCCGCGCCAATAATGGCGGGATACCTGTCGACCTTGATGAGATGCAGCGCTTCCATCCCCAGTTCCGGAAAAGCAACGACCCTTTTCTCGCCGGTTTTGCTGCCCAGCAGCGCTGTCACCGGAGGAATCACCGCATAGACAGCGTTGTATCTGCTCATGGCGGCAATCGTTTCCGGATGGAGTTTTCCCTTACCCAGATGTAACCTGATCCCCGCCGCACTGAGCGGAACAATGCTGCTCTCGATTTCCAGCTTGTTGGAACTGGTCGGCCCCACTCCCGCAGGGCTGACCGCCGTATGGAAAACGACCTGGCCGCGCAAATCGACGCCAAGCTCGTCTGCGGTTCCATCCTCGATCATCTTCAGCACCCGGGGAAGAACGGCGTCTCGTCCGCAGAGGATATAGCCGCTGATCTCAATGGTATCGCCAACCTGCAGGCCCGCCGCCGTTTCTTCGCTTATCGGTGTGGTTACTGCTATCATGGATTCATCCCGCTTCCTGTCCGTCCTGTCCGAGCACAAAACAGGCAACCCTCCTGCTTATTGTTATTGTTCGTTCACAGCGAAGAGTTTGACATATCCGCTCTCGTTCTTGATAACGCCATACGCCCTCGCCCGATTGTAAATCTTTTTTGCCCAATTGGTATGCGGTCTAATTTCATTCATCTTGTTCCCGCCGGAGCCCTTGACCACACCGCCGCCAGCATTCAGAATTTGACAGGCATCGTCATATTCTTCCTTGGTAACAGCCATCAGGGCGTTGACAAATTTGACATGGCTTGGGTGAATGACCGTCCGGCCAACAAAGCCGTTTGCCTTGTCCAGAATAACCTCGCGCAATAATCCGTCAATTTCGCCGTTTACCAGGGGTTGCCGCCTCATCAAATAATCCTCGATGCCATGATGCGGAAGTTCTTCGAACATCAGTTCCTTCGGCGCCCGAAAATATTCCCATACGGGTCCGGCGATCACATAGTCGTTGTTGCGGCCGCAGACGTTGATGATATCGCTCAGGCACTCTCGGACGGTCATGATGTCATAAAGGCTGTAATCCACGCCGCGCCGGACGCCAAAGACGGAGCTAAAATCCGTGCCGCCGACGCGAACCTGCAGCACAAGATGCTTATACTTGTCCAGAATCTTCTTGATGCCCATCAGTTGAGCCATTCTGCTTTCCTTGTATGCAACCTCCGGGTCCTCAATGATCGGCATGCCGTAAAGAACCTCGCCGAACCGATCGTTCAGGTCCTGCAGATAGGCATAATACTCATACCCGTTCTCCGCGTTGAACTTCGGGAAATTGATGCCGCAAAGAGAACGCGCCTCCCGGTCGGTCATCTGCTCGCCGAATGCCTTAAACTGCGCTAAATTGCGAATGCGAATAAAAATCAGCGGAACATGATCGGCGTCAAGGTCCCCGCAATCCACCGCATCGGTAACGGTCGCCAGGAGGCGATGCACATTCGCCATCGCTCCCGGGACCTTATCTTCCGGGCATGCATCCTCAAAGCATAAAACCATTGTAGTCAGGCCCGGCATGGCGCGGTTGAGAATCTTCGGTGTAAAATCCTTGAATCCGGGCATATACATGGTTGCGCCCAGACAATACTGAAGAAACTCCCGATCGGTATGTTTGTCAAAGTGCTCCGGCTCGACTACGAACCTGAAATCTGGATTATACCCATGATGTTTCATGACCATCGCATCCTTTCTCTTTCTGGCCGGGGCAACGGCGCAGAAGCCGCCGCCACCCCGCGTCCCGCGGGCGCAGGACAGTTCCCAGCGTTTCACACTGCCGTCACCGCCCGGTCTCCTAAAGAAAAACCATCTCGGCAGGCCGTACAGTTCAGACCAGACTGCCCTTGGGAGACCAGACGGCCTCCGGATAATACGAATCAATCATTCGCTTTACAAGGCAGCATTGCTTTGCGCGTTTGCGGGCATCATCCTCGGTGCTGTCCCAAGAGTGTGTGGCCGCCACGGAGCCCCCGGTCTTAAGATAGATGGGCGCTGCGACGCGGATCATTTCCGGCACCTCATAGTGGCGGATAAAGCCACCCGTGGACTTCGGGTTCTCCGTATGAATGTCAATCGGGCAATCCACCGCCTGACGCATGGCCGCCAGCATCTGGAGCTGAATGTCGCGCACGGGATTGATGGAATCTGCGCCGATGCTTTCCAACAGTTTTGCAGCGCATGGGTTCCCATGTCCCGCGTGAGCGGAAACCTTAAAATGGCAATCCTCCGGAATTTCCCCTGCCCTGCGCATTTCGTTCAAAATCCACAGGCATCCCTCGTCGTAAACCAGGAATCCTCTGCAGCCAAGGCGGGCTGCCCGTTTTACATCCTCAATGGCGCGCACGATCTGTTCCTGGCCACGGAGGCGGTAGCCCATCCGCACGCCCTCCTCGGTGTGGACGGAGGCGGAGGTATCTGTGGTGGCGCGGGGGCCAATGGCAAGAATCAGGTCGGTCTGCCATTCGTGAGCAAGCGCTACCATCTTTTCGATTTCCTCATCGGTCAGGCGCATGATGCCCTGCGTTTGCGTAACGCGATGCAGATACAGCCCGTAGCCGTCCATTGCCTCCAGCAAAGCACGCATGACCTTGGGGCCCTGTATGCCGGGGACTTCAAAGCGGAACTGACCTCCGTCCTGAAATCGTTTATCAGACGTTGGCAAATCATAGGCATCCCCCCCGGGAAGTCCCATGGATTTCAAAAACCCTCTTGTTTTTTCCATGCTGTTCATTTCAACTATCCTTTCCGCCACATCGTGGCCTTTTGTTATCTTTTGGTGCGGTTTTGCCCAATCGGGAATCGGCGGGAACAGACATTTATCCGTTCAATTCGTTTATCAGCGCGTCAATCGCTTCCCTGTGATCAAAGACAATCGGCGGCAGCTTACGACTCAATCCCCTGTGAATCCGGCAATCCAGGAACGATGCGCGGTTGCAATCGCGCAGCTCCTTTACTGCCTCAATCAATTCCCCTTTCGTCGTCACGGCGTGGTGAACGGTTGCATAACCACAGGCTTCCGCAATTTTCGTAAAGTCCACGCGATGTCCGGCTGACGGTTGCCCGCCCACGGATTCATGTGCCCCGTTGTTCAACACCACATGCATAAAATTTGGCACACACAATTTGCTCACCATTGTCATGGCTCCCAAATGCATTATAGCGGCAGCATCGCCATCCAGTGCCACCACATGTCTGTCCGGCTTTTCCAGCGCAATGCCGAGCGCCACGGAGGAGGCGTGCCCCATGGAGCCGACATTCAGAAAATCATAAGCCATGCTCTCGTTTCGCTTCTCCCTGAGGAAGAACAGCTCGCGGGTGGCGCGCCCGGTTGTTGCGGAATAAATCGTATTTGCCGGCATGTGATCCAGAATCACTTCTATCGCTTCCTCCCGGCTCATGGGATAGCTTGCATCCACATTGTTTGGCTTGTCCGGGTCAGCCATCACGCCCTTTGGCGCAATCAGCCCATATGGAGCTCTTTTATCGGCACTATATGCCACGGCAGCTTCGATGACATGCTCAAAGTCCTTTTCATCATCGGACAGAACGGCAAATGGTATGTGCATAACATCCAGCAACTCAGGTGTAATCTCCCCCTGCAGCTTATGTTGCGGATGATTGGGCTCGCTATCCCCCTGTCCCCGCCAACCGATGAGCAGCAACATCGGCACCGCATACACGCGCTTGTCCGCAAGGCTTACCAAGGGATTGAGCGCATTGCCCATGCCGCTGTTCTGCATATAGACCAGCGGAATTTCCCGGCTGGCAAAATAATGCCCGGCCGCAATTCCTACGGCGTTCCCTTCGTTTGCCGCAATGATGTTCCTCTGTCCGCAATACGCCAGAGCATGGTTGCAGAAACCATTCAGGTAGGAATCCGGAACCCCCGTAAAGAAGGATACGCCATACCGCTCCAAAATCTCAAACACCCTGAACTGATTTAACATCTACTTCCCCTCGCCTCCAACGGAACCCTTTCCCCTGTACAGAGTGAAGTACTCCGGGCTGTCTCCCTTAGCGATCGCCCAGGCGGCTTCAAACGCCTCCACCACCTCCGCTGGCAACGGGCCGGCGCTGAGCGCTTTCATGTTCTGCTGCAGATGACTGAGCTTTGAGGCGCCGATCAGAATGGCGTCCCCGCGAGTTTCATCCAGCATGGAGTGATGGGCCAGCCAACGATAAACCGCCTCAACGATATTGAGCCCGTGCTTTTCAGCCGCCATCCTGATCACAGCCACGGCATCAAAAAAGCTCTGCTTCCAATAACGCCCCCGATAGTTCGGCCGGTGCGTAAATCGCCCATCCGTCGGCACTTCCTCAAACCTGGCGTACCGTCCCGTCAAGAGGCCTCCGCACAGAGGGTTATAGGCGTAAAAACGCATGCCAAATTGATTCAGACAGGCGTTTAGCTCCACCTCCGCTCTCCTCGTCAATGGGTTATAGATGCCTTCAAACACGGTTGGCTTCACCCAGCCGTGCTTATCACAGATATGCCAGACATCCGCCACCATCCATGCGGGGAAATTAGACAGGCCGAGCTCCGTATACTTCCCCCGATCATGGAGGTCGGCCATGGCTTCCAATACGGAAATCACGGGAGTCGCAGGATCCGGGAAATGCAGGAACACGGTATCCACAGACGATATCCGCAAACGCTCCAGAGATTCGTTCACCTGTTTATACGCGGCCGCGCCATCCAGCCTGCCGCTAACGCGCGGATTTACCTTCGTGGCGATCTTGTAAGGCCGATTTAAGCCGGGCAAAACCTCGCCGAGCAATCGTTCGCAGGTTCCTTCGTTGTAGACATAGGCCGTGTCCAGCTCTTCGTATCCACTGTCCAGAAAAGCATTGATAAACGCTTCCACCTGCGGGCTGAACACGGACTCGCCGAATGTCATGGTGCCAAGAACAAGATTGACCTTCTTCATATCAAGGTTTCCTTTAACAGTATTTTGCCAGTTCGTCAATAAGAGCATGCTGCGCATATGCCCTGTCAAACAGGGCAAAACTGCTCGCAGCGTCTGCTCCTGCATACGCCATCAGATTCTCATAACGCTCCCGAAATTCCCCGTCGGTCAGAGGATTCTCCGGTTCGCCCTTTGGAAAATCTACGCGGTCGGCAAATTCCCCACTCTTTGTTCGAATCGTTACCACTGCCGCCTGCATGTCAGGAAATGCGGCGCTGAGTTCGTCATCCGCCGATACCGTCACTCTTTTTGTCAGCCCCAGAAGTTTCTCGTCTTTCACAGCAGCCTCAGAAAACTCCTGTAACCCTGCCTTCCCGTGGATCAGGGCTGCCGCAGTTGCAAAGGGAATGCTCATCTTCGCGCTGTAACTGCCGCGAATGTCCGTGTGATCGTGGCCGGGAACGGCAAGATCATAGGTCTTAACGTGAATTCCCTCCACGTCATCCAAGCGCACCCTGCTCCTCAGATGAATAGCGGCTTCCACTGCTGGATGCGTATATCGGCAGGAGGCGTACGGCTTTGTATAGGACTTCATAATGGCGTAAGAGCCGTTTAACAGCATGGGTTTGAGCGTCACGTCCTCCTTTCCCGTCATCATCTGGAAAAATCCACGTCCGCCGAGTGGATCAACCGGTCCCTTAAATCCCGATTTCCCAAGCGCAAGGGCGGTTAACGCCAAAAGGCTCGTCTTGGCCACGTTGAATGGCTTCAATTCGCTGCCTTCGTCCAGCACTTTCAGCATTCCCGATGCCGCCACGCAAGCGGCGCCGAACGTCTGGAACCTTTCCTCCTCCGAAAAGTCAAGCATATAGGTGCCGGCCATCGCAGCTCCCAAAATCCCGCATGTCCCGGTTGCGTGATAACCCAGCGCCTTATGCCCAGGCTGGATGGACACGGCCATCGTATAGGACGTCTCGTATCCGACAATAGCTGCTTTGAGCAGATCGGGCACCCGAATCCCGTGCCGCTGACCCAATGGGATCAAAAGGCTGAAGATGGGGGCGCCAAGATGGATAATCCCACTATTCGTCCCATCGTCAAAGTCCAGAGCGTGTCCATTCAGGCCGTTGAGGAACACCGCCTCTTTCAATGCCAGATCTCGACCGGTGCCAATGGCTCTAAACTCACCTTTTTCGGGTTGCGAAAAGGCATCATATTTTGCCAGCTTTTCCTTTTGAAATGCTGCGCCCGCACAGGTCACGGCCAAATAATCGAGCAGGCTCAGCCTCGCTCTTTCCATCACTTGGCTCGGAATCGGCTTATTCCAGACCCGATCTATTGCCTTTAAGAATTCCTCTGACTGGTTCGTCTGCATTTCAATTTTCCTCAGGGGTTCCGGTCCTGTTGTTCTGCCGAGCCGGGGCGCACGTCCTTCGACAGCCGCGCCTGGCTGTCCCTGGCTTGCAACGTTACTTTTCCCCCTCCCCCTGTGCGTTTTTCCGCCCTGGGGTGAGGGCTTTTTCGCCCGCCAGATACATAGCGAACAGGCCAAACAGTATCAGGATGGTGGAAGAATAGATGATTACCGGAATAAACGACTGATAAATCCATGTGCAAATGTTCGTGGCCGTCTCCCCGCCGATTGCCAGCGCAATCATATACCCGAAGAAGGTCGCCCCGCCGGCCAGGAGAACGATCATGATCCCATAGCCGAAAACCAGCTTGCAAACGTCCGATATCCGCTTCCGTGTTTCTTTCATCGTTTCTTTCTCCTTACATCCCCAGAATTGGCAGCCAGCCCATCAACACGATGACTTCCAACACAAATTGTGCGGCAACCCACCACAAATTGTTCCTGAACGTCTTCCCAAAGTCTGAGTTGGCCAAGCTCATACCCGCGTACATGCCCAGCCCAAGGGGGGGCGTGATGCCGCACATTACGCCACAAATGCACGGCAACATGGCCGCCGCCAGAACAGGATTCACGCCCTTGGCAACAAGAATGGTAATAAACACCGGACCAAAAATAACCACCAGAGAGCTTCCCGGGATCACCATGCCCAGCAGGCAGGTGATAAAGCAGACGAACAAAACGAGCCCGAACTTGCCCATGTTCATGCCTTCCATAAAGGCCAGCATTTCATCCGTTACGTTAAGATCCGTAAACATTGCGCCGATCATGTACCCGATCACGCAGACGCCAATGGCCGGAGCGATGGTTTTAATCCCATCGGCAAACATCCGGGCAACAGCGCCGGGGGTCACCTGCTTCCTGTCCTTCGAGATCAGAATGGCATAGATGGATGCCAGCCCGCCGATAAAGATGAGCAAGCTGCTGGACATTGCGGATGCCCCGCTCTTCCCAAGACGATCCGTAAAAAACGTATCCTTGAAGAAGTAGTCCAGAACGAACGGCAGCAGGATAATGATCGGCAGGAGCAGCCCCTGCCAGCCTTTCTTAAACGTTTCCTTCAGACCTGGTAAATCCTCCTTCGCAATCGGCGCGACTTTATAATATTTGCAAAAAGCAAATACCATGAGCAGCCTTTGCAGAATGAACCAGAGCGAGCAGCCCCACAGAACGATCCAGAACTCCGCCTGGCTGATGTACCCCTCTCCATAGGCAGCCATGCCCGTCAACGCGCCGAGAGCCGCCGTAATATTGCCGCTTGGAGGAATCATGTTGCCAAGGTAGGATGCGTTGGATTCAATATTGGCAGCAAGCTCCGGAGGAAATCCCGATTTTTTCATGGCGGGAATCGTGATGGTGCCTGTGGCCATCACGTTGCCGGGGCCGGATCCGGACAGCGCGCCCATAAACGCGCTGGCCACAACTGAAACATATCCGGCTCCCCCGGTAACACGTCCAAGAACGGACAGGATTACGGCAATCGCGCTGTCGATCACTTTTGTCTTTGTCAAAAGGATGGACATGGCGCAGAAAGCCGTCATCGAGTACAGCAGGGACGTCTCAAGGCCGGTGTTAATGTACCCTGCAACGCTGCCCCAGGTCCCAGTAATCGTCAGCAGGAAGATGAAGCTGATCAGGACGGCCTCGTAGACCGGCCTTTTCAACAGCAGAAACCAAACGATGATTGCTGCGAGCATGATCGCAAGATAGATTAATGCAGCTGGCATAGGTCTCCTCCATTATATCCGTTTTACAGCCATTAGCAGTATTGTCATGGTTTGTGATCCGACAAGCATTCAAGGCGCCAAAATCATACGTGCGCCTGGCCCCCTGCCGGTGTCGGAGCACAGACGATTTATGGCGCCCAAACTCATGCCGAATGATCGCTGGGTCGCCGGTGCCGCATTGTTCTGCGGGCGCTTCTTGGCAAACGGCATGCCGGCAAAGCACATTGCAGACTCCTGCGCCGGCGATTGTGGCGACCATGTCGCAAGCTGCTTTCCCAAACACGCGCAAGGCGGCCGTTCGCTTTTCGTATAACGCCTGATTCCGTCACAGGACGGTCATGGGATTGACGAACGACCTCCCGCCCTGGATACCCAAAATCTTCTCCACCAGCATGTCCAGTTTTTTGCTGTCAGCCTGTCCCTGTGCGCAGGCCCGGAGCTTCTCAATGATGTCGTCCCTTGTGAGCGGATTCTCCGGATCTCCCCTTGGCGCCAAAACGGTTTCTTCCAGCCGCTCCCCGTTCTTTTTCACAATCACAACCCTCGCGCCGCGAACGCCACGGGTTCTATCCTCCATCGATGCATCCGGAATCAGGCGAATCCTGTCGATCAGGCTAACAACCTCTTCCGTCATCCTCGGTGGATTCATATCCGAAATTCCGTAAGAACCGGCCAGAAGCGTACACGCAAGTGTGTATTGAATGGAAAACTTCGTCTCGTCCTGATTCCTCGGGTATTGAATCCCGGCAAGTGTAATGGCGTTCTGATAGATATAGACCTGAATCTCTCGGATCGTATCCGGACTTACCTTCCCATGTAAGGCAGCCGCCGCATCAATGCCGCAATGCGTGTGGCGACAGGATGGATAGAGTTTAAAATAGCAATCATGGAGTAGGAGATGGTCAGAACCGCGCAAACAGCTCTCGTCTATGTCGTCTGTTACCGCATGGAACCATCCGTTTCGGCCTTCCAATGCCTCAGTGGGGCCTTGGACGCCCTCGTTTGCAAGCATTGCCGCAAACACCCCGTTCTCGGCTGCCTTGCCGGGATTCAGGGGCTTAATCGCCGGGCGCGAATCCCCATAGGACAGCAGGCCGCCGGACATCGTGGTTGCGAGCGCAATGGCGTCTTCAATTCCCTGTGCATCCAATTGATACAGCCTTGCGCAGGCTGCCGCACACGCAAGCGTCCCCGCCATTCCCGTGGAATGAAAACCGCGCTGAATCATTCCTGGTTGCGCGGCGGCGGCAATTCGAACATATGCCTCGTACCCCGTGGCCAAAGCCGCCAAAACGGTATCATTGCTGCTCCCTATTTTGTCTGCCAGCGCAAATACGGCAGGAATAAGATGTACGCCTGCATGCCCGGCGGCCTTCTTGTTTCCATCATCCAATTCCGCGCCGTGTCCATACACGGCATTCATAAACGCAGCCGAACGTGCCGGATATTTCCTGCCCTGAAAAAGAACGCTGCTCTCTTCGGCACCGCCCTGCGCATATACAACTCTTGCGACTGCGCCATTAAACGCCGCGTTCAGCTTATAGCCCGCATATGCAGCAGCAAAATAATCCAGAATCAGCGTATGCAGTTGCCGTATGTCCTGCGCGGACAAATCCTGAATCGCCGCCAAATCGTGAGACAGTTCTTTTGTCATTCCCATATGCTTCATTCCTCATTCAGGCACGAAGGCTGTTCGCCAACAACCAGTCGCCGTTTCCACCAGCACCTAACGTCCAACAGGCACATCCCTGACGACGGCGCTCGCACAGCGGTGAAATTGTCCCTGATCACCGCCGAAAAGCTGCCTCGCCTGCTTTCGTTCCGTCCCGCTCTATGCGGGGCTGCAATAACCATAAAAGAAAATGCGCTGTGGAAATCGCCGCAAGGGAATCCACAAACACCAACTAAAATACGCCGGATGCCGCTGTAGTTTCCAGGTGCGCGGGCGTCATTTTCTTTCCCCAAAAGTCCTTCGCCGCCACGGCCGCCCGTGCATTAAATGAGCGGTGGCAGCAAATCTCTTCTCATCATGTCGTTTCCATTGGCATCTACGACTTTTACGGTCTCCAAAATCTTCTTTTCTTTCGCATTAAAATCTTCAATACTATCCGCTACGATGTTCATCCCCGCAATGCGATCGCTGCTGCTGGTAACGCCCCGCATTTCCGTTCCCCTGATCCGCATGGGGTGGAATTCATGGATATATCCCCGCCCCACCATCTCGTCAAAACCCTCAAAATGGTCAAATATGCCCGGGCGGCAATAGATGAAATCGTTCACGACAATTTCATGTCCGGTATCCCTGATTGCAAGATCGGGTTCGAGTCCAAGCGTAATGTCGATGGTCGCAGCTATAACGTCCACACCACAAGACTCTTTAATGAGGAGCCACTTCATGTTTCCGCCTGTTCTGGCGCAGAATTCCAAAACAGAAATATCGTCCCCGTTGTTGAGAAGCTGAATCAACAGCGGTGCGTTCCACAGGCCAAATCCGTCTGCAATTTTCTGTGCGACCTCCTCGATTCTTTTCATGACCACTTCCGACGCGGCAACCGGATACCTGCCTCTAAAAATAACAAAACGGTCGCAGCTCCCGATTTTCTCGCTATTGGTAATCGTCAGAATCTTTGCCTTTCCCTTCTCAACAAAAGCATCGACGCTAATCTCTTCACCCTGAAAAAATTCCTCTATGATTACCCTGCCGCTGCGACTGATTTGACGCGCTTCTTCATAATACTGCTTCAATTCATCCGCGTTCTCGGCCTTTCTTACGCCCTTTGAGCTATAAGCATCCACGGGCTTGACGACCAGCGGATAACGAAGCTGTGCGATGGCATTCAAATCAAGCCCATCCATCTCCACATAGTCCGTAGTGGGAACGGCAATTTCCTTAAATATCCGCTTCATGCGGATTTTATCGGAGACGTCCTGTGCTGTCCTAAAATCAATATAGCAGGGAAGGCCGAGCATTTCCGAAACCTCCGCCACCACCAAAAGGACCTGATCGGCACAAACTGTAATGATAAAATCCACCCTCTCCTTTTCGGCAATTTCTCTGATTGCCGAAATGCAGAAGATGTCGACATGATAGAAAACATCGGGATATGGCTTCGCCACCGCATTCTGGCTTCCGTCCGCCAGCACAGTGGTTATTCCCCGGCTCTTTAATTGCTTAATGAGTTCAATCTGCGGAACTCCTCCGGCGATTACAAATGCCTTCATAGGTTGTCTTCCTTATTTCTGCTTCCTGCTTTTTTGAAAATTGGTGTAGATCTGCCGCGCCAAATCATCGCTCACGCTCCCCAGCCTGTTTCTTCCATACAATTCTCTAAACGTGGCAGAATAGGTTTTGGCCTTCTCCACATATTCCTCAAACGAGCAGATGAAGCGAGCCGGGACGCCTGCGTATACGCCATTATCCGGCAAATCGTGGTTGACAAGACTATCAGACCCAACGATTACGTTGCTGCCAATGCGTGTATCGTAGAGAATCCGTGTGCCCGAGCCTATGAATACATTATCCATAATCTCAATGCACCCGACCCTTTCGATGAATTCTCCACCGGAAAACTTCTGGTTCAACATGGTATGGATGATATCGTGCGTAACAAAACCAACGTTGGAAGCAATCTTCACGTTGTCATGCAGGAACACCAAATTGGAATGCAGCGGCAGCTTTCGTTTCTGAATGGAACAGTTTTTGCCGATGCTTCCGTACAGCCGATGCTTCCGCATAAACTCGGTCCTTTTCGATGCGCCGGGGATCAGATACAGCACCGCCGACCAAAGCTTCCTTTGTCTACTTGTCATAAAATCAGCCTCCCATGTTTGCTTTGCTGCGTCCGAGCAATTTTCGGGCTTTCTCTATGTCAGCCCGCTTGATAAAAAGCAGTTCGCTGTATGGAATATGTGTTGTACGGCGGAAAAACACCATAAAGAGCAGGCCGCAAAGCGCATAGGAAATCACGCTTGCCACTCCTGCGCCGTAGATTCCCCACACGGGAATCAAAAGGCAATTCGCAATAATGTTGCTAATGACACTTGCCGTAAGCAGAAAAAAACTGACAACCTGCTTTCCCATTGCAATGTTATAATTTGCAATGGCCTTATAATAAATCATGGAAAACACGCCCAGCAGCAGAATCAGTGTAATCTGATAAGCGCCCTGGTATTCAGCGCTGAACACCCAGGTGATGAAAGGCTGCCCTACCGCGGCAATCGCAAGCACCAAGCCCAGGCAGCCCGTATTGCACAATCTGATCACCAGTGCGGTTTCGTTCGCGTCTTTTCCCTTCGCCAAGTGGGAAACCATGATGCCCTTCATCGCATCCGGTATCATCCAGACTCGCTCCGCAACAGTAACGCCTACGGAATAGATTCCTATTGCCGAGTCCGGAACCTGTCCATTCAGCATAATCACATCAACCCGATAATTCAGGGTCGCCATCAGCAGGGACAGCATGGGGAAAAACCCGAACCGGATCAGCTTGGGAAGCCACTTCCATATCGACTCCGAATGTACAAAGATCCTCTTCCTCCACCAAAATGTGAATATACCCGCTTTTGTGATATCCTTTGCTGTAATAATAAAAACGCCGATCAAAAAAGACGGCTCCGAGACCAGCCACAGCACGACAACCAATATCAATTCGCCCAGCATGACCAGCATATCCGTTGCATTTCGCTTGTTGGGCTCCTCAACCAGCGTAATATATGATACGATTCCGTCATAGACCAGGAGCGGGGTTAGAATCATTACTGCAATATATTTTATGGAGAGGTCTACCAGTAAAATGATCGCCGCAGCGGCGACCCCATAAATAGCAAGAAGAAAAACGGCAATTTTCATGAAGATGGGCAAAATATCCTCATTGCTATTGCGTTTGTAGTATGGATATGCCTGATAGATTCCCAGCGCAAAGACAATCGCCGTAACGCTTACAATGCTGTTTACAGTTGCGACCTGCCCCTTGATCTCCGCGCCGAGAAATCTTGCCTGGAAAATGGTAAACAGAAAGCCGACCAAGACGCCAAAGAATTTTGAAATCAAGGAAAATGTATATGGGTTTTTAACGGCCCTCTTTAATGCTGATAACATGGCGCTGCCTCTCCTGAAGTTGCCAACATTGGCTCAACGCCCTTCTCATAGTAACCATTCATCAAAAAGACGATATAATACGTCATATAAAAGGTCCCATGTGTATGAGCGGAAAAGAATGAAATAACCAGGATAATCGCCGTCATCCAGAAGTATTTTTTCTTAAGGCGAAACAACCCCCTGCCATAAAACCAATAGGAAAACAGCAGGCCGAGCGTCCCCCATTTTATGTAGGTTGCAAAAAAGCCGGCGAGATTAAAGTCCAGTGTGCCGGTAACATTCGGCGTGCCGAACCAGACGGCGCTTCCCGTGATTTTACTGACATACCTTTGCGCCGATTTTATGCGGCCCGCTATGGCATTCGTTCCCTCCGTATCGGTAAGAATGCGGTTCACACTCCTCTGAAATACGGGGACAAAACTGTAGGCGAGCACCAGCAGAATGACCAGGAGCAGCAAAATAAAAACGTTTCTGGCGGAGAATACCTTCTTCAGGTCTACATGCTTATCCGATGCCCCTTTTTTGTAAATCAAGAAATACAGGGACCACAGGCCCAGACAGGCAACAATGCTAAAGCCCGAGGTCGACATCAGCATGGCAAGCGTAATCAGAACGGCCTTGTTCCTGCGCCATCTGGTCATGTTGGGAGAAAGCAAATATATGCATAAAAGCGGGAAGCTATAAAGGAAAAGATGGGACGGTTCCAAAAAAAATGCGGCCGGACGATACAGTTTGTCCGCGCTTGCGGTAGCCAGATGCTCTATCCAGATGGAATCCTGGTCCACCAGTAAACCAAATGGACGTAGATCCAGGGTATAATGAAAAATATAATAGGATATATACTGAACGACAAGCAGCGCAGCGGCGAGGCTCACCACCATTGTCGCATATTTCAGAAAATACACGGTGTTGACACATCCGCCTGCAATACAGACAAAAATGCATATCATGAAAGCGATATACATGAGTCTGATCGCCGAAGTGGGATGCACCACCGCAGTATAGATTTCAAAAGCCACCAAGGGCAGTATGGCGATAAGATTACGGGAGCTCAGGCACCCGTCCTTGCGGCCCGCCAGAAAGCGGAAAAACAAGATGGGAAAAATGAGGAGCAAGGCCGAGAACCCTGCATTCTCATAAAATCCCCTGTAGTGCTGAAGCAGCGGCGAAACCGCAAGGAGGAATGCGCACGACGACATGAGCATTCCGGTGTCCAAGTAAAACAGCTTAAACAGAATCATTCTCCCTGCCATATGAAACGAGCTGTTCGTATTCCACGTTCCTATTTCCTATTTCTATTGCCATTTTCATTTTCCTGTTAAAAATTGAAAGCTCTAATGCCTCCGCTTGTTGACGCTCTCCTGAAAGCCCGTCAGCTTCCGTACCGTATATGCAAGCCACGGCTTCAAATCGCCCTTCCAGTAGACAACATCCTTCGTATTTCTCCAACAAAACCAGCTTGGATCGGCATGGAAGCGTTGGGGGGATTTGATAAACCATCCGAGATCCGCATGAAAGTGCCTTGTCAACAGACCAAAACTCGTATTGTCCGGATACTGCTCTACATCCCAGTCGCAGGCCATTTCCACGAGCAGCTTTGCAACATTAAACCCGCATTGCCAGCTCAGCTTGATGCTGGCCGGGATACGTCCGTTGATCTCCTGCAACTTTGGGATATTGTCTTCCTTATCCATCATAAAAGACAGGGCGGCCACCCCCCGCCAGTTCATCGCCTTAAGCAGGTTGGCTGCATTTTTCAGCAATTCGGGGGCATCAATAGAGCGAATCAGGCAGGCTGTCCCCGCATCGATTGGGAACCAGCGCAATACTTCATCGGCATAGGCCATACACACATTGTTCTTTTGATCCACAAACAGAATCGCTCCGAAGCATTTATCAAAATGAATAAACTGCTGCAGGACGTACTGATCCAGATCAATCCGATGCTCCCGGACGTAGGGCCAGAAATCCTCGCGCCTTTCAAATTTGTGAAAACCAATGGATCCCATTCCAAACCGCGGTTTGATGACCACCGGAAACTCCACCCCACCCAGAAAATCCTCCACGCTTTGCCCCTCTCGCCGCGTAATCGGGCATGGCATGCCAATCTTCATGGCCAGCTCAAAGGTGTTCTGCTTGTTGGCGGCTTGAATATACGCTTTCCGAGGCGCGCAGGCTATCTTGACGAACTTTCTGTACTCGTCCTCATGCTGCGTGACCTTATTCGTCGTCATCTCCGCAACCGGCACAAGCACATCATATTGGCCACCGCTTAGAATGGTTATCAGGAAATCTTCAAAGCCATCACAGGAGCCGGCGGCATTCTCATTCAAAATCCTGTTATCCGGTAGTTTCGAAGCATAGCACACATCATATTTCGACGAACAAAGGACGGATACATGGCATCCAATCTCCTTTAGTCCGTGAAGGATTGTAAGCGTCTGCCTTGCGCCTCCGTCGGTCAGCAACACCCTGGTACTGCAAAAATCCATCTTTCGTTTCCGCCTTCTTCAGTTGGCCGCCGCTCCGCCGAGCATCGTTTCTGCGGCTTTGACCTCATATTTCGTATAAATAAACGTTCTCTTCTTCCGCACTGCAATCAAAAACATCAGTTGCAGTGTTCTGATTATGCAATAGAGATCCAGCCCGGCGTTCCGCTGCTCCACGTACATCTTTGCAAGCTCATTGCGTACCGGAACAATTTTTGCCTTATACTCCTCGTTACTGGAGACGAAGAGTTCCCCATGTGCATAATCAAACAGGCTGTCCAGGCAGGTTAATCCCGGCTTAACATCCAAGATGCAGCGATACTTTCCAATGTAGTTTCGATTTACGCTTGTGATGGGAACCGGACGCGGCCCCACCACGCTCATCTGCCCGAAAAAAACATTGATCAGCTGGGGCAATTCGTCGAGTTTGCTCTTCCTCAAAAACCCGCCGAAGGGAAAGATCCGACCGGCGTTGGCGATATACCCGCCTTCGCTCTTTTTACCTTCCACATCCGCGCGATACACATGCATCGATCGGAATTTATAGAGCAAAAACGGCTTCCCGCCTTTTCCAATGCGTTCCGTCGTGTAGAATACCGGGCCTTTGCTGGAAATCCTGATCCCAACCGCAATCACAAGCCACATTGGAGAAAATACGATCAGGGCGACCAGCGAACTCAGCACATCAAACAGTCTTTTTGCAAATCGATACAACAACACCGTCGCGCTCCCCTACTTGACCTCACGAATGAGCATGAACGCCTCCGCTGCTTTTACATGAGCCGTCGCTCCGCGGAACTTCGCAAGCGCTTCGACCGCTTCAAGCGATCTTAGGTTCGGAAACGGGTGCAGTTGAGATTGGTAAAAACTCAGAGCCGCCAGCTTTCTATCCAGATAATCCGAAATGTCCTCATAAACCGTGGGTATAAATGCATTGCCCGGCGCGGGGACTTCTATACCGGTTTCCGACAGGGTTTCGTAAGCGTATATCCGCCTGGTCGCGCTGCCGCTCTTCGCGCGCAGCGCGACCATGGCGCCGCTCACCGTCATCTTGTGATCTTTTTGCATATCCCCCCAAAAGGGAAGATATACCTCGTCCGGTTCCACTTTCCTGATCACATCATCAAAGGCTTTGTGAAACACAACACGGGAGACCTCCTCCACCCTGTTCGCTCCAAACGGGAAGCCGATATATTCGTCTACCCCCATGAACGCATGGGCGCGCCGCATCTCATCATGGATTCTTTGCGTACTTGCAGGCAAGACCTCTCCCTCGCGCGCCGTCACGATGCACACCGCAACATGGTCGCCGGCCGCCTTTCTTTTCAATATCGTACCGCCGACGCCCAGAATCTCGTCGTCCCGGTGGGGTGCAAAAACCAATACCCTCATTGCAAACGCTCCTCGTAAAAGTTTGCAGAAAACCCCTTATTCCTGACTCTCCACATAAGCCTTATAGAAATCTTCAGCATTAATTTTAAACATTCCCTTGTGATCGAAGAATGCTTTCACCTTCGGTCGCGCAAGTGTAGGTCCGCACATCACCTGCTCATAGTCAATGGCAGGATGCGAGTTGATCTCGCAGAGCTTCATGCCATCTTCGGTGATGATAATATCGAGACCCATATACTCCAGAGAAGAAACGTGCTGGCGAAGCCTGTCGATCTTCTCTCTGACAAGCTTCCAGTTCGGTAGACCGAGCGTTCTCCATTCTGCTTTTGTATCCGGGTGTTTATCCAGCATCCAGATCCCATCTGGGGTGTATCTCTTATAACGGATACAGAAATCCTGATATCTTCCGGTCTCGAAGTCAAACCCTACACCGACGCCACCGGAAGAAAGGTTGCTGGCGCCGCCGTTAGCAGCCGTGCCGAATCGTGCATATGAAACTGCGCAGGACCATGTGGTAGGCGCATACTTATCCTCAGTCGGGTCCTTACACATGATGACGCGAAGCGTGCATTCACTGTCCGGCCAAATCGCTGCCAGATCATGATGCTGGTGCGCATATTCTGTGATAATATAATTCCGCATGGTGTCACGAATTTCTTCAAACCGAGCCATGTCAATAGGCTTATTGTTCTCGTAGAGGTCATTCCCTCGTAGTTCCAACTTGATAAAGCCCAAGCCTCCGGAAGTTCCACTATTCGGCTTCATTGCGAGAATCTTTTTTTGCTGGAGAAGGTTCCGCAGGAAGTCCCTGCTCTTCGGAATGTCCGTGGGGCAGTCCATGAGGTACGTCCAGCGACCACCGCAAAGATCGTTTTCAACATACACATAGTATTCGGGCATGATATCTTCGCAGCCGTTTTGATTCAGAACATACTTTAGTGTGGTCTTGTCCAGCCACTTAAGGAAGTGGTTGTTCATCGGATGCAACATAAAATACCGATAGTCCGGAACATAGTTCATGTAGTTATCTTCAGTCAACCCATAGAGCTCGATTCTGCCCGGATAGAAACCACGCTCAAGTGCCCACTTCTTCTGTTCCTCATCGGCTACTGGAAAAGCGTTCTCATCATCACGAAGCTTCTTGACAAACATACCAGCCCAACGATAGTCCATACCAAGACCACGGATTTTTTCGAGAAGCTTATCATAATTTGTTGCCAATACTGTCTTCCCCCTGAATCTCTATCTAATCGTCTACCTATTTACGATTTCAGTCACATTCAACCGTCATTATAAAAAGCACCGATGGATAATATCTATAATTACGTCCTGCTGCTCCACCGTCATCTTGTTATCGCTCGGCAGGCAGAGACCTCTGTGAAAGATATCCATGCCTGCATCAAGTGGCAGTCCGTCCTGCCCGATGGCGGCGCCGGCGAGATAGGCGTTCGTCCTCGCCCGCCCGACGCCCTCCCGGGTCACAAACGGGTTCGTCCGGTAGATCGGCTGCATGTGCATGGGCTTCCAAATCGGCCTGCCTTCCGCATGGAACGCCGCCAGCGCATCGAGGATCTCCTGCGGCGAACTCTTCCCGGCCTCATGCTTATAAAGATAATCCCGCTCCCCCCTGACCATGGGGGCCATCGCATCCTCATCGATGATGAGACAGCTCAGCCAGAAGTTGGGGCGGGAATTCTCCCGATCCCATGGGTTCATCCTCACCGGCAGGCCGGCCAGGCCCTTTTCGTATCGCTCCCAAATGGCCCGCTTCTGTGCGATATGTTCCTCCAGATAGGGGATCTGCCCGCGCACGATGCCGGCGATGAGGTTGCTCATCCGGTAGTTGTAGCCGATCTCCTCGTGTTGATACCAGGGAGCGGCTTCGCGGGACTGGGTGCTCCACTTCCGGACCTTATCCGCATCCTCCCGGCTATCCGTCAGGAACATCCCGCCTGCGCTGCCGGTTATGATCTTGTTCCCGTTGAAGGAAATGCAGTTGTACTGGCCCAGCGAGCCGGTCTCCACCCACTCCCCATGCAGCCGGTATCTGGCGCCGAGAGACTCCGCCGCATCTTCTACGATCAAAGCGCCGTGTTCCTTTGCGATGGCGCAAATCCTCTCCATCTTGCCGGGGGTGCCGTACAGATGCGCAACGATGATCAGCCGCACATCCGGATACAGGGCAAACGCCCGCTCCAGTGCCTCCGGGCACATGTTCCATGTTTCGCGCTCCGTATCGATGAACACGGCCTCGCCGTTCTCATAAGCGACGGGATTGATGCTCGCATCGAACGTCATGTCCGAGCAGAACACCCGCCGGCCCTGCAGCGTGCCACGATCCGGCCTTGCCTGACCGTACAGTTTCTCCCCGGCGAGCTTTGTGGCCAGGTGGAGCGCCGCAGTACCGGCGGAGAGGGCAACCGCATATCTGACGCCGACGTATGCAGCGATCTCCCGCTCCACCGCATCGATGTTTGCTCCAACCGTGGATACCCAGTTGGTGCGAATCGCCTCATCCACCCATCGCTGCTCGTCGCCATGCATGGTGGGCGAGGAAAGCCAAAGTTTTGTCGGGAATGGCTCTATGCCGGAAAACCTGGGATCGCTTAAAAAATCGTTCATCCTTCTTGTCCCTGTCGTTGAGATGTGGTTCCGCCGCCTCAGTGGCTTATGGCCGCTCCATTGCCGTTACATCCGGCTTCTCCGATCCTGCAAGCCCCGACCGCCTCTGTCCGCCGGGTCCAACGGTCGAACTGCCACCCGTCCGGCTTCCGCAGGATACAACCCCTGCGCGTCAGCCGGCAAGATGCGTTGGGCGGCGGGCGGGGTCGCCCGGAATGACCATCCCGGCGGGAATGCGCGCAAACGCCGCGACGGCGGCGTCCTTGGCCACGGTGGCGGAATCGACGTGCGCAAACTCGCCGATCTGCGCGCCCGTACCGATCACGCTGGCGTTGGAGATCAGCGCGCCGCGCCCCACTACCGCATTGGCGGAAATGCTGCACCGGCTCTCCACCACGGAGGAGCGGCCGATCACCGCGCTGGGCGAGACGGTTGCGCTCGGATGGATCAGCGTCGGGACGATATAGCCCTCCCGCTCCAGAATGTCCATATACCGCCTGCGAAGCTCCCCGTCGCCGAAGCTGGGAATGGCCATGGGGTATTCATCCTGCAGGCCGTAAAGATCGGACAGGCAACCGATGGCCAGCCTGTTGTTCGGATCGTCGTCGAGGAAGGCGATCCTGTGAAAGACGCCCAGCGCTTCCGCAATCTCCTTGACGACCGGCCCCTGGCTGCCGGCGCCCAATATCAGCAGGTTCATGCGCCTTGGCGCAGATACGCCGTCCTCGCGCCGCCCGTCCCCCGCATCCGCCACAAATCGCGCCGTAGCAAATACCGCCTCCAGATCCGCCTTGAAATACGGATGGAACCTGCGAATGAGAATATCCGGATGCCTGATCCCGATATAGGCGCACAGGCTGTACAGATCCATTCCCGTTTCAATGCAGCGGCGGATAAACGCGTTGCGCAGATCGGTCGCCGAAACGGCCCTGTCCACGCCCTGCCTGCGGCAAATGGAGGTCAGCAGGTTCTGTATGCCGTAAAACGACGGCGCGCTTTTGCTGCCGCTCATGAGGAACGCCTCTTCGCCGTCGCCGTAAAGCCCGCGGTGCCGCCGCAGATACCGGCGCACATGCGGCGGCATGGGGAGCGTGCGCGGAGCGTCGCAGGGCAGCAGCGCCGTAGCGCCGTCCTCCACTTTGCCAAGCGCATGGCGGACAAACACCGTACCGTTTTCAAAATCGATGTCACCGACGCGCAGCGCCGCCGCCTCCGCCAGCGTCAGCCCCATGTGCAGGCACAGATAGGCCGCCACTCTGCGCGGCTCCACCTGCGCGGTCAGCCCCTTTTCAATCTTTTCACACTGCTGTTCCGTCAGCATGGACCGGTCTCACTCCTGCCCCTCCAAAGAAGCGGCTTCCTCTATATATTCAATGGAGCACCACATCTTTCGCAACAACCCTTCCCCGCTCCCAATCGAAAGGAGCACCTGCCGGCGATTCTTGTTCACGCGCAACACCTGTCCGTCAAAATCCGCAAGCGGGCCGCCCACAAAGCGGATCTTCGTACCCTCGCGGATCACCCTGGATATTTCGATTAAGCCCTCATAATGCCGGAGCCACTCGACAAACGCGAGGTCCTCCCCCCGGAGGGCGCGCTCGCCGCCATCGTACTGCAGCACGCGAAGGACATCCCGGTCCTTGGCAATCGCAATCCAGTCCGGTTCGGCCTGCGCGCCGAGAAACACATATCCGTCGATGAGGCTGCCGGTCTTTTTCCGCACCGCATCGCCAACCTTCGTCCATCGCTCGGCAAGGGGCGCTATGGCCTCATACCCGGCGCATTCCATCCGCCGGGCAACCTTCTGTTCATATCCGGTTTTACAAAAGAGACAATAATAAGGCAATGCGCTTTCCCCATTCCCCCGACCAGACGGCATGCCTACGGCGCCCGCTGCCAAAGGCAGCGGTGATACGAAAGTCTGTCAGCCGCTCGTTTCCAAAGCCAGCCCGGGCGGGTCAATGGACGTCACGGCATCGCGGTAAGTCGCCGGGGCAGCCCCGGCAAACGGCGGGAAACCTTTCCGGCCATACGGGGATGATGAAACCGTATGACTTCCCGTTGCAACTATTATAGCACAATATGCTGATATTGCAATCACTATCTGTGGGATCTTGCCGATTCCCTGCGCCATTTTAACTGTTTTGTTTATCATATCAATTATTTTTTTGACCATTAGCATAGAATCATATGATGTATCCATTCCCCGGTTGCATATCTGCCGGCGGCAGGCGGGTTGGCGGGCCATCGCCGGCCGTGCAGCCTCTCATCGGGGAGCTGAGGCAAACGTCTGGCGCCGGAATGCGGACGGGACCGGCTCGGCAAAGACGCCGGCGGGCAGCGCGACAACCCCGGCGCACGGCGCAGGTGCCGCGAAACGGCAGGGTTCGGAGGGGCTGCGGCGCATGTGCGCGGGCCGCCGCCGGCCCTTCCGCCGCACGGCACGCATTTTCCCGACGGGTCATAGTATGCAGTAAACTCGCATCACACAAGGGGAGGATGATCTTATGGTGCAAAATACGTACTCCGCGGGCGATACGTGCTGCTTCACCAGCAGCGTGCCCGCGGTGGACCCGCTTGCCGCGGACAACATCGTCGTGGCCGGCAACGTCGGCGAAGCGGGCTGTGCCGCGGCGGAGGAGGTCGGCGGCTGTGCGCTGGCGATGGTCTATTTCCCGGTACAGGAATACCGGGCCGGCTATTGCCCGAACGAGGCGCTGCGGCGGGGCACGCTGTTTCCCGAACTGGCCAGCGATTATACCACAAGGGGGTGCTGCTGATGGACGCGCTGGAACAGAGCCTGCTGGAAAAGATCGGCGAGGCGCGCTTTGCCTGCGTGGAGCTGCGGCTCTATCTCGACACGCATCCCGACGACGCGACCGCCAAGGCCGACTATCTGGCCTACGCGCTGAAGCTGCAGCAGCTGATCGGTCGGTATGAACAACAGTACGGCCCGCTGCTGAACTTCGGCCAGTCCGCAACGGACGCCGGAAGCTGGGTCTACCAGAAATGGCCTTGGGAACTGTGAGGAGGGCGGCTTATGTGGATCTATGAAAAAAGGTTGGAATATCCGGTCAACATCACCAAGCCGGATCTCAAGATGGCAAAGCTGCTCATGGCGCAATACGGCGGCCCCGATTCCGAGCTGGGCGCGGCGCTCCGCTATCTGACGCAGCGCTTCTCCATGCCGGATGACCGCATCCGCGCCACGCTCAACGATATCGGCACCGAAGAGCTCGCCCACTGGGAGATGATCGGGACGATGATCCACCAGTGCATGCAGGGCGCCACCTGCGAAGAGCTGAAAGCGGCCGGGCTGGACGGCTACTATGTCGTGCACAGCCACGGCGTATTCCCGGTCGACCCGAGCGGCGTGCCGTTTACGGCGTCCTACATCCAGTGTACAGGCGATCCCATCGCGGATATTTCCGAGGACATGGCGGCCGAGCAGAAGGCCCGCGCCACCTATGAGCACCTGATGAACATGACGGCCAACGAGCAGGTCATCGAGCCGTTGTTCTTCCTGCGCGAGCGCGAGATCGTACACTATCAGCGTTTCGGCGAGTGCCTCGACATTCTGCAGAATCTGAGCGCCCCGGCCTGCGCCTGCCGCTGCCGCAATCGCCGCTGCCGGTAGGCGGCCTGAACGGGCGGGCCGCATTCCCCGCCGGCCATCCCGCCGTTGCCCCTCCGTCCCCAGACGGCACGGCACAAACAGGGCGAAGGCCTCCGCTTCTGCGGAGGCCTTCGCCCTGGGATGGGATGGGAGGTAATCATTGGGGTAGTTGTTCTCTCGTTCTCTGCTCTGGATATAAGATACAACACGGTCTTGTCCTCACAATGGATAGAAAGTGAACTTCCTGTGGAGAACCATGAGGAAACTGTAAACAGCGGCAGGGAAACGCCCCGCCGGGATAGAATATACTATATGACGCTGTCATATCGAAATCTGCGTCAAAAGGGAGAGAGTAAAATGCGCATTTCTATCTCGGCAAAGAATCTCGAAATCTCCGACTACCTCCGCGAACTGGTGGAAAAGAAGGTCTCCAAGCTGGAGCGGTATTTCCCGCAGGATACGGTGGTACAGGTCACGCTTTCCGTGGAGCGCAACCGGCACATCGTTGAGGTGACCATCCCGTACGACGGCGGACTCATCCGCGCCGAAGAGGTGACCGGCGACATGTACGCCTCCATCGACAACGTGCTCGACAAGCTGGAAAAACAGATTCTGCGGCATCGTACCCGGCTTGAGAAGAGCCTGCGCAGCGGCGCGTTCAAATACGAACAGCCGCTCTACAGCAGCTCCTACGACGAGTTCGACGAGGAGGACGGCCCGCGCATCGTCCGTGTCAAACGCTTCAACATCAAGCCGATGGACGAACAGGAGGCCATGTTGCAGGCGGAGTTGCTGAGCCACTCGTTCTACGTGTTCCTGAACGCGGAGACAAACGCCATCAACGTGCTTTACAAGCGCAAGGACGGCAATTACGGCCTGATCGAGCCGGAAAACTGAACGCTCTCCCGCGGCGCTGCGCGCCGCGCCAAACGTCTGGCAACGGCCATGGGGCGCTTCCACCGGAAGCGCCCCTTTTGCACGCCGCCTGCAGGCGGATTCGCCGCGCCCGCTACTCTGTTGGATGCTGCGTTCCCCTGGCCTGCATCAGCTGCATGAGCAGCTTCGGGTCGAGGCCGTCCCGGCCCTTTTGCAGCGCCTGCATCAGCGTCAACATCTGCTCCATACCCGATCCGCCCGTGCCTGCCCCGCCGCCCTGACCGGATGGCTCCTGCGCCGCGCGGGCCGGCGGCGACACGCCGAGCTGGCGGGCCGCCTGTTCCAGCACGTCGCCGGGCAACAGGGGAGAAAGCGCAGCGACGAGCCGCTGTACGCCGGCGCGCCCGTGCTCCGTGCGCACGTGTTCCCCGAGCGCCACCGCCGCCTGAAGCGGCGAGAGCCGCTGCTGCGCGGGCCCGCCGGGCCATTCCCCGTTGTTCTGCGGCAGTCTGCCGGGCATATATCGCTGCATGCCTCCACCCCCTTCTACCGCTATTGTATGCGCCGGGCGGCGGATGTTGTGCGCCGCGCCGGGGCCGCCGCAACTTTTCCGGGCCGTCCGCATAGGATAGGGCATGAAGCGCAGCCTAAAAAATATGAAAAAAAGACCGGCGGCCGAGCCGTCGGTACAGGAACTGGTGGACGCATACAGCGGCAGGAGCGAGCAGGAGCTGCTCGGCGCGCTGCAGGGCATGAACGCGCAGGAACGCGCAGACATGCGCGCCTTCGCGTCGGAACTCACCCCGATGCTCTCCGGCGCGCAGCGGGAAAAGCTGGCCGCCGTACTCCGGCAGCTCGGCCTGCCGGACGATCAGTAGCGCACCGGCGGCCGGTAGTGCTCGAAGATGATCGCGTCGTACACGCGCTCAAAGGCGGTCTCTTCGCCGTTGTCCGGCCGCGCCGTCCACACGACCAGCATCGCGCCGCACGCGGCCGCAAGACGGACGGGCCATGGCAACGGCCCCACGCGATAGGCGATAAAATGCGGACGGGCGGCAAAGTTTGACAGCGTGCGGCTCAGCAGCAGCGAGCGAAACAGCCCGAGCGACGGGCGGGAAAAGCGCATCTGCTCGGATAGCTGCCCCCGCACGATATGCGGCGCATGGCGGGCGAACCAGCGCACAAGGTACGGGTCGAAGCTCTCCACACAGTACGGGCCGCCGTACCCCTCCAGCAGCGACAGCGTGCGTTGACACAGGCCGTACTTGTCGCCGCCTGTCTTGAGTTCGACGATGACCGGCACCCGGCCGCCCAGCACTTCGAGCACCTCGCTGAACAGCGGAATGCGCTCCTGCGTGCCGAACAGGCGCATCTGCGCCGTCAACTCGTCAAAGGAAAACGCATCCACGCGCGCGTCCACGCCGCAGGCGCGCAGCAGCGTGTCGTCGTGAAACACGACCACGCGCCCGTCGCGCGTAAGCTGCACGTCCAGCTCCACGCCATACCCGGCCGCAACGGCGGCGCGAAACGCCGGCAGCGAATTCTCCGGCACGCTCTGGTCTGCGGCGTACAGGCCCCGGTGGGCATACGTGCGCCCCGCAAGCGGCGCGCGCTGCGCGTCCGCCGCACGCGCCGGCAGGATGCAGAACAGCAGCCCGGCGGCCGCCAAGGCGATCAGGGCGACAATCCACCACATATTACGCACCTCCCCCGCGCGATGCAATCCCTCCCTGTGGATCGCACATTCTTCCCTTGTGATTATAGTGCAAATGCGATAAAATGTATAGAGAACGACGGTTTTTGCGTCGTTTGCAAACGCCGGGGCGCCTCGCGCCCTCACTTCGCGCCCAGTTCCGGGCGGCAGCATGCAACGGGAGGCAGCATGAAACTCAATTATAAGCGCACCATCTTCGTCGGTTTCGCCTTTTTCCTGATCTGCACGTTCTGGCAGGCTTACGACACGATCATCCCCAAGATCCTGACGGACAAATTCGGCATGTCGCAGGCCGCCTCCGGCATCGTAATGGCGCTCGACAACATCCTGGCGCTGTTCCTGCTGCCGCTGTTCGGCGCCGTGTCCGACCGCTGTACCAGCAAGCGCGGCCGGCGCACGCCGTTCATCATCGTGGGCACGCTCGTGGCATGCGTGGCGTTCGTCTGCCTGTCGTTTGCGGACAACATGCAGCGCAACAACATCGAGGCCGTCGTCACGATCGACGACCCGGCCGGCCTCGCCGTGCTCTACGACAACGAGTATGACGCCGAGCTGCTCACGCCGGAGGGCGAACATTTCGTGCTCTCCGAGCAATTTACACGGGAGGAGTTCCTCGGCATCACGGCGCAGATCGAGCAGGACGGCGCGCTCGTCACCAACCCCGATTACACCGACTACGTCGTCCCCGCCCGGCACGCCTACGCCTGGCAGCGCACGCAGGCCAATCCCACGCCGCTGATCGTGTTCATGGGCATCCTGCTGATCGCGCTGCTGGCAATGGCGACGTTCCGCTCCCCCGCCGTGGCGCTGATGCCCGACGTGACGATCAAGCCGCTGCGCTCCAAGGCGAACGCCGTCATCAACCTCATGGGTACGGCCGGCGGCATCATCATCCTCGGGCTCGGCATGGTGTTCGCCACGGGCAGCATCGAAAACTCGCTGATGAGCTACACCGTCTTTTTCTCCGTCGTGGCGGGCATCATGCTGGTCGCGCTGATCGTGTTCCTCGCGCGCGTGAACGAGCCGCTCTTTGTGCAGCAGATGCAGCAGGAGAGCAAAAAGTATCACATCGACGAGGACGACGACGCGCCGTCGGACGGGCAGAAGCGCCGCCTCAGCCCGGGGGAACGCACGTCGCTCCTTCTGATCCTCGCTTCGGTCGTGTTCTGGTTCTTCGGGTACAATGCGGTCACTTCCAAATACTCCGTCTATGCGAGCAAGGTGCTCAACCTCGACTACAACAGCACGCTGATGCTCGCCAACGTCGCCGCCATCGTCGCCTACCTGCCGGTCGGCTTCATCGCCTCGAAGATCGGGCGCAAAAAGACCATCCTGGGCGGCGTCGTCATGCTGTGCGCCGCATTCTCCGTGGCCTCGTTCCTGCGCGAAAACAGCCCTGCGCTGCTGATGAACTGCATGTTTGCGCTGGCGGGCGTGGGTTGGGCGACGATCAACGTGAACAGTTTCCCGATGGTCGTGGAGCTTTCGCGCGGTGGCGACGTGGGCAAATATACGGGTTTCTACTACACGGCAAGCATGGCCGCCCAGACGGTAACGCCATACTTTTCCGGCCTGCTGATGGACCGGCTCGGCATGACGACGCTGTTCCCGTATGCGGCGGTGTTCGTGGCGCTGGCCTTCGTCACGATGCTGTTCGTGCGCCATGGCGACAGCCGTCCTGCCGCAGCCGGCGTGGTGGAATCGCTCGGCGCCGGCGATTGAGGGAAAACGGTTTTCACCGCCTCCAAAACGGGCATACTTGCGACTAACCACATTTTTACAGGAGGTGCCGCCATGGCGCAATACACAGCGGCCGTCATCACGGTCAGCAGCAAGGGATATCGGGGAGAACGGGAGGAGACAAGCGGCCCGGCGCTCTGCCGGCTGCTTGAAGCGGACGGTTGGGAAGTCGTCCGGCGCGCGCTCGTCCCGGACGACATGGCAGAGATCCGCTCGGAGCTGCTGCGCTGCAGCGACGAGCTGCACGTTTCGCTGGTCCTGACCACCGGCGGCACCGGCTTCTCGCCGCAGGATATCACGCCGGAGGCGACCCGGGCCGTGCTCGCGCGAGAGACGCCCGGCATTCCGGAGGCCATGCGCGCCGAGAGCATGTGCCTGACGCCGCGCGGCTGCCTCTCCCGCGGGGTGGCCGGCATCCGCGGCCGCTCGCTGATCGTCAATCTGCCCGGCAGCGAACGGGCGGCGCTTGAAAACCTGCTGGCCGTGCGCAAGGCCATCCGCCATGGCGTGGATATGCTTCGCTCGCCCGGTGCGGACGGGGACGCCGCCGCCGACGGCGCCGAAAGGCGGGCGGCGCCCTCGACCTCCCAATGGCTGCGGGAGGCCAAGGCCGATGCGGATGCGGCGCGCTGCGGCATCTACCTGTTCCACAACGGCGTTGTGCGGCGCACCGCCGCCGACGCGCAGGCGCGCCAGGCGGGCGGCGACCGTCCGGTCAGCGGCATGCGCGTCTCCTTTGACGCGGCGCGCGTGGAGGAGGCGGTGCGGCGGGCGCGCGGGATGGACGGCGTGCATTACGTCCGCGTCTGGATCAACGAGGGCGAGCTGGCCGTCGGGGACGACATCCTGCTCGTGCTCGTCGGCGGCGATATCCGGTCGCGCACGGCCGACGCGCTGTCGGCGCTGACGGAGGAGCTGCGCTCCCGCTGCATCGTGGAGCAGGAGCTCTGCTGACGGCCGCGCAAAGCCCCCGATTTTCCGCATTTTTTCCGCAAAAGGCCTTGACATGCGGGCGTGGAATCCCTATAATGGTACCGTTCAAGCAGAAGCGCCCGCTTCTCACCTGCCGGCGATGGCCAGGCATGGTTGGTCAGGCAACAACGACCGGTATGGTTTTGTGGGCGCAGCTTGCGCCCACTACTTTTTTATGGAGGTGTTTCGTCATCGCTACGCAGGATCTGATGATCAACGAGGAGATCCGCGATCCCGAGGTTCGCCTGATCGATGAGAACGGCAGCCAGCTCGGCATCGTGAGCATCCGGGAGGCACAGGCGCTTGCCGACCAGCGCAATCTCGATCTGGTCAAAATCGCCCCGGGCAGCAACCCGCCGGTCTGCAAACTGATGGACTACGGGAAGTACCGCTTCGAAATGGCCAAGCGGGAGAAGGAGCAGCGCAAAAACCAGAAGATCATCGAAGTCAAGGAGGTGCGCCTTTCCGCCACCATCGACCTGCACGACATGGAGGTCAAGGCCAAGGCGGCGCGGCGGTTCTTCTCCGACGGCAACAAGGTCAAGGTGTCCATCCGCTTCCGCGGCCGGCAGATCACCCATGGCGAAATCGGCCTTGACGTGATGAACCAGTTCTTCGAGATGGTTCAGGAAAACGCCGTCATCGAGCGTCCTGCACGGCAGGAAGGCCGGAACATGTTCATGGTGCTCGCACCGAAGAATAATTGAAGCTGTAAGTAACGACAGGAGGTTCCCGAAAATGCCCAAGATCAAGTCCCACCGCGGCGCTGCAAAGCGTTTTTCCCTGACGAAGTCCGGAAAGATCAAGCGCGGTAAGGCGTACAAGAGCCATATTCTGACCAAGAAGTCCACCAAGCGCCTGCGCGGCCTTCGCCAGACCGGCTACATCGCCGAGTGCGAAGAGAAGAAGATCCGCAAACTGATCCCGTACAGCTAAGGAGGAACAAGAACATGGCCAGAATCAAGAGAGCAGTCAACGCCGTCAAGAAGCGCCGCAAGGTTTTGAAGCTCGCCAAGGGCTACTATGGCGCCAAGAGCAAGCAGTATCGCGCCGCCAGCCAGCAGGTCATGAAGTCCATGGCCTACGCCTATGTCGGCCGTAAGAATAAGAAGCGCGAGTATCGCCGCCTGTGGATCGCCCGCATCAACGCCGGCGCCCGCCTGTGCGGCACGACCTACAGCCGCATGATCAACGGGCTGAAGGTGGCCGGCATCGAGATCAACCGCAAGGTGCTCGCCGACCTCGCCGTCACCGACATGAACGCGTTCCGCGAGCTCGCGGAGATCGCCACCAAGGCGCGCGCGTAACCGACGAACGATCAACAGGCGCCCAAGCGGCGCCTGTTGCGCTATTCTCCCGGCAGGAGGGATTGCATTGACCACGATCACAAGCCGCGCCAACGACACCGTCCGCGCCACGCGCGCGCTCTGCGAGGCGCGGGCAAGGCGCAAGCAGGGGCTGCACCTGGTGGAGGGTGAAAAACTTGTGCGGGAGGCCGCCGCCTCCGGCGCAGGCATCGCGCGCCTGTTCGTCGAAGAGGGGTTCCCCGCGCCCGCGGCGGACGCGGAGGAGGTCTATACCGTTTCCCGCAGCGTGATGGAGGCGCTGTGCGAAAGCCGCACCCCGCAGCACGTCTGCGCGGCGGTGCGCACGCCCGGCACCGCCCTGCCCGCCTCGTTCCCGGCGGGGCTCATCATCGTGCTCGATCGCGTACAGGATGCGGGCAACGTGGGCACGATCCTGCGCACGGCGGATGCGTTCGGCGCATCGGGCGTGCTGCTCGGCGCAGGCTCCGCCGACCCCTACTCCGGCAAGGCGCTGCGCGCGGCCATGGGTTCCACCTATCACCTGCCCCTCTGGCAGGGGGAAACGGCCGACGCGCTCGACCGCCTGCAGCGCGAGGGCTTTTGCTGCCTGTGCGGGCATCTGGGCGGCGACGAGACGCCGCCCGCCGTCTCCGCGCGCATGGCGCTGGTGATCGGCAACGAGGGCAACGGCGTTTCCGATGCGGTGGCGGCGCGATGCACGCTCTGGCGGCTGCCAATGCGCGGCCGGGCGGAATCGCTCAACGCGGCGGTCGCCGCCGCACTGATGATCTATGAGCTATCGGGGCGCATGGCGAGCCCATGCGCATCCGCAGGAAAGGAAGGGTATGCCCATGAAACGGGTCCTCATCGTCGTTGACATGCAAAACGATTTTGTCACCGGCGCGCTCGGCACGCCCGAAGCGCGCGCCATCGAAAAAAACGTGGTCGAAACCATCCTCGGCTTCGACGGCGACATCTATTTTACGCTCGATACGCATGGAGCCGACTATCCGCGCACGCAGGAGGGGCGGCGCCTGCCGGTTGCGCATTGCGCGGCCGGCACGGACGGCTGGTCGCCTACGGCGGCGGTCTGGATGGCGCTGAAGGAGCGCAACGTGGCCGACGAGCGGCACATGGTCTGCAAGGAGACCTTTGGGGCGCGCGACCTGCCCTTCCGCCTGCACGACGACATGGGGCGCGACATCGACGAGATCACCCTCGTCGGCGTGTGTACCGACATCTGCGTCATCTCCAACGCGCTGTTGCTCAAGGCGTTCTTCCCGGAAGCCCGCCTTGTGGTGGACGCCGCCTGCTGCGCGGGCGTCACGCCGGAAAGCCATCAAACGGCGCTCAACGCCATGCGCGCCTGCCAGATCGACGTGGTCTGAGCGCAGATTCCCCCAAACGCAGGGCATCCCCGGAACCCACCGTCCCGGGGATGCTTTTTTTCGTTGTCGTGCGCCGCGACCGCCCTTCAGCGCGAGAACATGATCTTCTCGCTGTTGAACATGCGCGTCAGGACCCACGCGCCGACGCAGGCATAGAGCACGTTGCTGCCGACGGTGAGGACGATTTGCAGCGGGGCGGCCGAGAAGGAAAGGATCGCATTCATGGACTGCACGCTGTTATAGAGCGGGATGAGGTACAGCAGCGGCTGGCGCGGCGCGCCGCCGCCGAGCATGGACGTAACGCCCACGAGGATCACCAGCAGCATCAGCGGCGAAATGGCGGTCGTCGCCTCCTTGACGCTCTTGGCGGAGGCGGAGATGATCGAAATCACCGCGATGACGACCAGCACCGTCGAAAGCACGACGAGCAGCAGCGGCGCAAAATCCCCGACGCCGTAAACCGCCGCGTCCACGCTCGCGCCCGACATGCCCATGAGCTTCGGCAGCGACAGGATGGTGCCGAGAAAGCTCGAAAGGCCGCTCAGCAGCGCCGCAACGCTGAGGCTCAGGATTTTGCCGACGGCCAGCTCGCTGCGCTTGACGGGCGTGACGAGCAGCGTGGCGATGGTACCGCGCTCCTTTTCTCCGGCGATGGACTCCGGCGCAACGGCCATACAGCCGCTGAACACGAACATGAGCATGAGCATCGGCACAAGCATGGCAAAGACCATGCCGGCCATGTCCTCCTCGCTGGCAAGGTCGTACGTTCCGCCGCCGGCGTTCACGTCGAAGCGGTTGGCGAGGCTCTGCTCATAGGCGTCAAGCGCGTCCGTGAGCAGTCCCATCGCCGTGGTGGACGCAACCGACGAGGAGTTGTAATAGATCTCCACGTTGGGCGCCGGCTGGCCGGAGGCGACGTCGTATGCCGCGACGACCTCGTCAAAATCGGCCGGGAACACGGCGTAGACCGCCCCCCCAGCCGCCTGCGCCATTGCAAATGACCCATCCCCGTCCGTCGCGTCGATCAACTGCACCGGCAGGGCGTCCAGCGCGCCTGCCAGGCTGGCCGGCGCATGGCTCACATATACCAGCGGCTGCTCGTCCTCGCCGACGGAAAAGCGGTCGCTCAGGAACGTCCCCATGAGCGAATAGACCACAAAAATCGTAAGACCAGGCAGCAGCACGGCGCCAAAGAGCATTCGCCGGTCGCCGAAAAACCGCTGAAGCTCCTTTTTGATGATGGTCAGCACATTGCTCTTGCGGTTCTTCATGCCAGCCGCCCCCCTTCCTGCTCGTACAGCGCAAAGAACCGGTCCTCCAGCGACAGGCCGCCCTTGACGGCCTCCAGCGTATCGCAGCAGACCATGCGCCCTTCGATGATGACGCCCACCCGGTCGCAGAGCTTTTCCGCCAGATCAAAGATGTGCGTGGAGAGCAGGATGCTCTTGCCCGCCCGGCGGCACTCGCCAAGAAAGTCCGTCACCACGCGCGCGGTGATCACGTCAAGGCCGTTGGTCGGCTCGTCAAAGATGATCACGTCCGGGTCGTGTACCACGGAGATGACGAGCGACACCTTCTGCTTCATGCCGGTGGACAGTTCGCCCACCCGGACCTCCGCGAACGCGTCGATGCCAAAGCGCGCGAACAGCCGCTCCTTACGGGCGCGCCGCACATCCGCCGGCACGCCGTGCAATTCGGAGAAAAAGTCGTATAGTGCATTTGGCGTAAAAAAATCTTCGAGCTTGAGTTCGCTCGTTAAAAAGCCGATGCGCGCGCGCACATCGGCCGGTGCGGTGCGGATGCTTGCGCCGTCGATGAGCGCGTCCCCCTCGTCGGGTTTGATGAGCGTTGCGAGCATGCGCAGCGTCGTTGTCTTGCCGGCACCGTTCGGTCCCAGCAGGCCGAACACCTCGCCGCGATACGCCTCGAAGGACAGGCCGTCCACCGCAACGCGGCGCGTCTCCTTCGTGTGTTCAAGCCTCTGTTGTTTTTTGGACAGATAGAACGTCTTTTTGAGGCCGTCGGCCACAATGATCCGATCCATGTGCGATCCCTCCCCGCGCGCCCCTGCGGCTTCTGCCGTTGCGCGCCTACGTGCGACAGGATAGCACATCCCGCCAACCTTTGCAATAGGAAGCCGTCGACGGCCCGCGCGGCACGGCATCCGGGGGCTGCCGTGCTCCACACGGCGTTCCCGGCAGGCCGCCCGGCCTGCGGCGCCGCTGCCCTGCGGGGCGGCCGGCGACGAGCAGGCGGGCGTCACGGAAGCGTTTCGGCAAACGCCAGCAGCTCGGCGAAGGTGCCGTGCCGGTACGGCTCGATGGGCAGGCCTCTCTCGTTTTCCAGATAGTCCGTGACCAGATAGCCCGAAAGCCCCGCCTGCAGCGCCGACATGTCGTCCGAAGGATTGTTGCCGATCATCAGGCAGCGCGCCGGCGCCGCGCCGAGGCGGTGCAGGATTTCCCGGTAATAATCGGGGTTGGGCTTGCAAAAGCGGCTGTTCTCATAGGTGGTGACGCCGGCAAAATCCGCCTCCGCCAGGCCGATCCACGCCAGGCGCGTCCGCACCGCCACGGCCGGGAACAGGGGGTTGGTCGCCAGATAGAGCGTCCGACCGCCGGCACGAAGCCGCTCCAGCAATCCGCGTACGTCGCGCGCCGGGCCAAGCACGCGGCGCACCCCGTCGAAAGCGCCGGCGTAGAACGCCGTGAGCGCCCCCTCCAACGCGCGCGCCTCCCCGCCCAGCCGGGCGCAAAACGCATCCCAGAACCGCTCGCGGTTCGTCGCGCCACCGTCGTTGCGAATCATCGCCTCCACCCCGGCCATCAGCGCGCCGAGCGCCGCGCACGCATCCCGATAGCCGTGGCCGGCCAAAAAACGCGCCAACTCCACAAAATAGGCGTCGAGAAACGCCTGCTGCTCCATCGGGATCAGCGTCCCATCCAGATCGAGCAGCACCGTATCGATCCGCCGTGTTTCAATCGTCCGCTCCATGGGCAACCCTTCCCTTTATTGCAAAACGGGCGGGGGTGGCCACGCCGCTCCCCCGCCCGGTCGCACCGCCTGTGCGGCGGTCAATTCCCGCCGGCTCCCCCCGGTTGCTTTTTCTTTGCGGGCGCCGCCCTCCGCTTTGTGGGCGGCGTCTCCTTCCCGGCCGGCTTTTTCCCCGCCGGGGTCTTCTTCTTCAGTGGCGCTTCCTCCGCCCGGGGTTCCTCCTTCGCGGGCATGTCCGCCGCCCGGGTCTCCTGTGCCGGGGCGGCCGGGATTTCCCGCCCGCCGGTAAGCAGGCCATACAGCGCGAGATACCGCCGGGCCGACTCTCCCCAGCCGAAATCCGTCGCCATGCCGCGCCGTATGAGCCGCTGCCACATCGGCTGATCCTCATAATAATACCAGACGGCCCGCTCGAGCGTGAACAGCATCTCATGCGCGTTGTAATTCGCAAAAGAGAAGCCGGTTCCCTCATCGGTATACTTGTTGTATGGGATCACGGTGTCGCACAGGCCGCCCGTTTCCCGCACAACCGGCACGGAACCGTACCGCAGCGCAATCATCTGCGAAAGGCCGCAGGGTTCAAACTGCGACGGCATGAGAAACATGTCGCTGCCGGCATAGATGCGGTGCGCCAGCCCCTCGTTGAGCCCGATGTACGTGGCCACCTGCCCCGGATAGCGCCAGGCGGCCCAGTTGAGCAGATCGACAAACCGGCGGTCGCCGTCGCCCAGCAGCGTCATCTGCACGTCCATGCGCAGGATGTCCGTCAGCACGCGCTCCACCAGGTCCATCCCCTTTTGCGGCGTGAGACGCGTGACCATCGCAATGAGCGGCACGCCGGGCCGCTCGGCAAGGCACATCTCCCGCTGCAGTAGCCGTTTCTGCTCAGCTTTGCCCGTCAGGTCATCGCTGCTGAAATGCGCGCCCAAAAACCGGTCGGTCGCCGGGTCGTAGATCGTGCGGTCGATGCCGTTGAGAATGCCGGAAACCGCCTCCCCGCGGGCGCGCAGCAGGCCGTCGAGCCGTTCGCCGTAATACGCCGTGCGGATCTCGCGCGCATAGGTCGGGCTGACGGTGTTGATATGATCGGCAAACACGAGACCCGCCTTCATGCAGCTCAGATTTCCATAAAACTCCAGATAATCCGGCGTAAACAGCCGCTCGTCAAAGCCCAGCCGTGCGTTCATCAGCGGCCAGTCGAAGATACCCTGATAGCGCAGGTTGTGGATGGAAAACACGATGCGGGGCGCCTGCAACCGGGCGTCGCCTGCATACTGCGTGCGGATCATGGCGGCGATCAGCCCCGTCTGCCAGTCGTTGAGATGCAGCACGTCCGGAGCAAAATCCACATGGCGCAGCATCTCCGCCACGGCCCGGCAGAAGAACGCAAACCGATAGCCCTCCTGCATCCCGCCCCCGTAGATCGAATCCACGGAGAACATCTCCTCGTTGTCCACAAAATAGTACGTTACGCCATTGTCCACGACCGTTTCAACACCGCAGTACATGCTCGCAAACCCGAACAGCACCGGAAAGTCCGTCACATGCGTCATGCGCGCGCGCCAATAGCCGTCGATGCAGCGGTACTTGGGCAGCACCACCCGTACGTCCGCGCCCTGACGGTTCAGTTCGACGGGAAGGGAACCGGCCACGTCCGCAAGGCCGCCCGTCTTGATAAACGGTACACATTCGCTCGTCACATACAAAACCTTCATGCGCCGCGCCTCCTATCGTTGATTTTGTCCGGCCGCCCCGCCGGGTCTCAGACCGTGGTGTTCTTCTTCAGGATGATCGGGAAGCTGTCGTAGCCGACAAGCGTGCGCCCATCGCGGATGGTGACGCCCTTGTCGAGCACCACATGGTCGAGCGTGCAGCCGTTGCCGACGGTCACGCCCTGCATGATGATGGAGTTCTTCACGACGCTGCCGCTGCCCACCGAGACGCCGCGGAACAGGATGCTGTTCTCCACCTCGCCGTTGATGTCGCATCCGTCGGCCAGCATCGCGTTGCGCACACAGGCGCCGGGGCCGTAGCGGGCGCTGACCTCGTCCTTAACCTTGGTATAAATCGGATGTGCCGGGTTGAACAGGTCGCCCCGCACCGCCGGGTCCAGCAGCGCCATATTGTGCCGGAAAAAGCTCGTCACCGAGTCGAGCCGGGCGACATACCCGTCGTACCGGCAGCCGAAGATCTTGAGCGTGCCGCATTTTTTGAGCAACACGTCGCGCGTGAAGTCGTATTCACCGCGCGAGTACGCCTCCTCCACCAGGTATTCGAGCAGGAGTTTGTCCATAATCATCACGTCGCAGCTCCTGTAATCCGTGCGCGGCCGGTACGGATTCAGCTCCATCGCGGTCACATGGCCGTCGCCGTCCAGGAGGAGTCGCAGGTCGTCGCTCTGTTCCTCCGGGTCGAACGCCGTCTCCTCATTGTAAAGGATCGTGATGTCCGCGCCGGTGTGTACGTGCTGCTCGAACATCGCGTCGAACGTGGTGTTGAAAATCGTATGGCTGCCCGTGAGGATGACGTATTGCTGCGTGCAACGCCGAACATAGCCCATGCACGAGCGGAACGCATCGATCGTGCCGCGATACAGGCCGGTGTTCTCCTTCGTCATGAACGGCGGCAGGATAAAGAGGCCCTCGCGCTTGCGGTGCAGGTCCCACTCCTTGCCGGCGCCGAGATGATCCGTCAGCGAATGGTAGTTTTTCTGCGCGATCAGCCCGACGCAGGTCACGCCCGTATTGACAAGGTCGGACAGGATGAAGTCGATGCACCGGTAACGGCCGCCGAAGGGGACCGCCGCAACGGCGCGCGACAGCGTCAAATCGCGCAGGCGGGGGTTGTTCTCGCCCGTGTAGATGAGTCCAAACGCATTGCTCGTCATGTCTCCCACCATCCCCCACTGACCGGGGGCTCCTTTCCGTTCAGATGGTTTGTGCGGCCGGCCGCGTCACTCGGCGCAATCGGAAAATTCGCCGCCGGTTGCCACCGTCCCGCACGGCAGATAGGCGCCGCTGCAGATGCAGATGTCGTTGCCCACGAGCGTGATATCGCCCGTGAGGCGGTTGTCCACGCTGTCGCCCTCGCGCAACGGACCGCCGATCACGGCACCGCTGCCCACGCGCGCGTTCTCGCCGATGATCGCCTTGTGGATGCGCGCGCCGGCGCCGATCACCGCACCGGGAAAGATGACCGAATCGACCACACGCGCCCTCTCGCAGACGGTTACGCCGGAGAACAGCACGCTGTGTTCCACATGGCCGTGCACGTTGCCGCCCTCGGTCACCAGGCTGCTCGTAATGCTGCCCGTTGGGCCGACATAGTGCGGCGGCATGATCGGGTTGCGGCTGTAGATGCGCCACGAAGGATCGTTGAGCTCGATCCCGGGCGGCTCGGAGAGGAGATCCATATTCGCCTCCCAGAGGCTCTGCACCGTTCCCACATCCTTCCAATACCCCTCGAACGCAAAAGCGAACATCGGCTCGCCCGCGCCCAGCATGGACGGGATGATGTTTTTGCCGAAATCGTGCTCGGACGCCGGATCCGCGTCGTCGTGCTCCATGAACCGCTTGAGCGTGGGCCAGTTGAAGATGTAGATCCCCATGGACGCATTGTTGGAGTCGGGGTGCGCGGGCTTTTCCTCAAACTTGGTAATGCGGCCGTGCGCGTCGGTGCTCATGATGCCGAAGCGGTGCGCCTCCTGGATCGGGACGGGCAGCACGGCGATGGTCGCCGCCGCCTGCTTCTGGACGTGGAACGCAAGCATCTTGGCGTAGTCCATCTTGTAGATATGGTCGCCCGAAAGGATGAGCACATAGTCCGGGTGATACTGGTCCACAAACTCCCGGTTCTGGTAGATGGCGTTGGCCGTGCCGGAATACCAGTGCCCGTCGCTGCCGGTCATGTACGGCGGCAGCACGAACACGCCCCCGTTTTGCCGGTCCAGGTCCCAGTGCTGGCCGGTGCCGATGTAGGAGTTGAGCGCCAGCGGTCGGTACTGCGTCAGCACGCCGACGGTATCGATGTCGGAATTGACGCAGTTGCTCAGCGGGAAATCGATGATGCGGTACTTCCCGCCGTAGGGTACGGCGGGTTTGGCCATGTTGGAGGTCAGCACGCCAAGACGGCTTCCCTGCCCGCCCGCCAGCAGCATTGCAACGATCTTCTTCTTCATGCCCGCGTCCTTTCTGCCTTGCCGAAGCCTATTCGGCAGCGTCGTTTTCATCCTGCCCGTCGCGCAGGTCCCCTTCGTAGCGCAGATAGACCGCGCCAAACGGCGGGAGCCGCAACGACAGGCGCTGTGCAAAGCCGCCCAGCGGCTCGTCCATCGTTTCCACGGGACCGTTCGTATAATCGCCCGTGCCGCCAAAGCGCGCATCGTCCGTGCAGAACGCCTCGGTATACACGCCTGCCGCCGGCACGCCTACATGATAATCCTGCCAGGGGATCGGCGTGAAGTTGAACGCGCACAGCAGCGCGCCGCCCTGCCCGTCCATGCGCATCCACGCAGCCACCGAATGCACGCTGTCGTCCACGGAAAGCCATTTGAAGCCCTCCCAGGAATCGTCCACCCGGTAGAGCGCCGGCGTCGCCGTATAGAAGCGGTTTAGTTCGCGCACCGTGCGCTGCATTTCGCGGTGCTTGTCGTAATCGAGCAGCAGCCAATCGAGCGACTCGGCAAAGTTCCACTCGATGAACTGGCCGAATTCGTCACCCATGAACATGAGCTTCTTGCCCGGATGCGCGAACTGGTAGGCGTACAGCAGCCGAAGCTGCGCAAACTTCTGCCAGTAATCACCCGGCATCTTCGAGAGCAGGCTCCGCTTGCCATGCACGACCTCATCGTGTGAAAGCGGCAGCACATATGCCTCGGAAAAAGCGTAATACATCGAAAACGTCAGCTTGTTGTGGTTCCATTTGCGGAAAAAGCTGTCCATCTCCATGTAGGAGAGCATATCGTTCATCCAGCCCATGTTCCACTTGAACGAAAAGCCGAGCCCGCCGTCCGTCAGCCCATGCGTCACCTGCGGATAGGCGGAACTCTCCTCCGCAAAGATCAGCTTTTCGGTCGGCAGCTCGCTCACCGCCTCGTTGAGCTTTTTGAGGAAGGCGATCGCCCCGAGGTTTTCCCGCCCGCCATACTGGTTGGGCAGCCACTGGCCCTCGTCCTTGCCAAAGTCGAGATACAGCATGCAGGAAACAGCGTCAACGCGCAAACCGTCGAAATGATATTCCTTGAGCCAGAACAGCGCGCTCGAGAGCAGGAAGCTGTGTACCTGCGTGCGGTCAAAGTTGAACAGCAGCGTCCCCCACTGCGGCATATCGCTGCGCCGCGTGTCCGGGTGCTCGTAGCAACACGAGCCGTCAAACCGCCTGAGGCCGTGCGCGTCGCGCGTGAAATGCGCGGGGACCCAGTCCATGATGACGCCGATGCCCCGCTCATGCGCGCGGTTGACCAGATACATCAGATCCTCCGGCGCGCCATAGCGGGCCGTGGCCGCATAATACCCCGTGACCTGATAGCCCCAACTCGGGTCGTATGGATATTCCATCAACGGCATGAGCTCGATGTGCGTATAGCCCATGTCGCAAACATAGTCGATCAGCTCATGCGCGAGCTCCCGATATCCAAGCCCCGCCTTCCATGAGCCGGCATGCACCTCGTAAATGCTGACGGGGCGATGGCGGGTGTCCTTCTGTCTGGCCAGAAACTCGCCGTCCGTCCAGGCAAACTCCGGCAGGTCGTACACCATGGAGGCGGTGCCGTTCGGTTCCGCCCGGAACGCATACGGGTCCGCACGCACGACCTCGTTCCCATCCGCCGTCACAATGGCGTACTTATAGAGCTGTCCCTCGCGCGCAAAGCCGAGGTGCGCTTCCCACACGCCCGTCGTGCCGACCATATGCATGGGGTCCGCCTTCGGATTCCACTCGTTGAAATCCCCGATCACGCTCACCGCACGGGCCTCCGGCGCCCAGACCGCGAACCGATAAACCCGTTCCCCCTGCAGTCCCACGCACGCATGACAACCCAGCGCCCGATAAGCTGCGGTCGAAATCCCTTCGTTGAAAAAATACAGCTCGGTATCGTCCAGATGGTAGGCCATATTTTCCCCCCTGTCCGTGGTTCTGTCTAAATTATAACATCACACAGCGGCAAAGGAAATACAAATTGGTAAATTTCTCCCGCCTTGGCCCTATCCGACGGGGAAAGTGTGCTATAATGGTGCAAAATCGAACCGGCGCACGCCGCCGCATGGAGGGACCATCGCCATGACCGAACGCCTCTATCTGACCGACAGCCACCTGACGCACTGCGACGCGCGCGTACTCGCCGCAGAGCGGGAGGCGGACGGGTACGCCGTCGTGCTCGACCGCACCGTCTTCTTCCCCAACGCCGGCGGGCAGCCGTGCGACACCGGCAAACTCCGCTTCCCGGGCGGTGAAGCGACCGTGCGCGGCTGCGACGAGCGGGGCGGCGATCTCGTACACTACGTCGATCGCGCGCTGCCGGCGGGGCAGGCCGTGGTAGCGGAAATCGACTGGCCGCGCCGTTTTGACCACATGCAGCAGCACACCGGGGAACACCTGCTCTCCTATTGCGCCTACAAGCTCTTTTCCGCCGTCAATGTCGGCTTCCACCTGTCCGAACGCTATGGCACGATCGATCTCGACCGCCCCCTGTCGTCCGAGCAGCTCCGCGCAATGGAACGCCTCGCCAACGAGCTGGCCTGCCGGAACCTGCCCGTGACCGCCGCCTGCTACGACAGCGAGGAGGCCATCGCCTCGCTGCCGCTGCGCAAGCATGCCGAAGGGTTGACCGCGCCCATCCGCATCGTCACCATCGAGGGCGCCGATTGCTGCACCTGCTGTGCGCCGCACTGCGCCCACACCGGCGAAATCGGCCAGCTCTTTTTGACCGACGCCATGCCGTGGAAAGGCGGCGTGCGCCTCACGTTCCTGTGCGGCTTGCGCGCGCTCGGCCATGCGCGCGCCACGCACGACGCGCTGGAGGCCATCGCCCGGCGCTTTTCCACCGGCCGTGAGAACGCCGTCGCCGCGGTGCAGAAGCTTTCCGACGACATGGCTTCCCTGCGGCGGCGTGAACGCGCGCTCGCCGCGCAATGCAATGCCTATCTGGCCGCCGAACTGCGGCAAAATGCCGAAACGGCGGGAAGGACAACGCTCGTCGTACAATGCGTGGACGTCGAGGGCGGCCGCCTGCGCGAACTGGCAGGGCTGACGTTGCAGGGCAGTATGCTCCTGTTGCTGCTCGCGGCGGACGAAACGCGCGTGCAGTACGTGCTGCACCGCAGCGACGATCTGCCGCTCGACATGGGCGACCTGTGTCAGGCGGTCAACGCCGCGCTTGGCGGCAAGGGCGGCGGCCGTGGGGCGCTCGCCCAGGGCAGCGCCCCCGCGCAACCGGCGCTTTCCGAAACGGTCGTCCAGCTGCGCGCCTATCTGGCGCAACGGCTCAAATCCCTGTAGCCGTTGCTCCCTGCAAATCCTGCGGCGGCCGACGTGCTTTTGCCGGCCGCCGCCGCGCGGGCCTGCTCCGCCGGGACCGGCCCGCCATGCCGCTTTCGTACGCCCTCTCCTGGCTTTCGTGCGCCCGCTCCTTGGCTTTCGTCACCTGCTCTTTGCCTTTCGTGCGCCCGCTCTTGGCTTTCGTGCGCCTGCTCCTTGACAGAGGGCTCGGGATGTAATATACTGATTTTGCAATCGATTTTAATGGAGGTTATTCGGCATGGTACGCAAGGGCAATGAACGGAACGTAGAGGTCGCGGAGCATAAATTCGGGGCGGACGGCTTTATCACCGTACGGCACCTGACCAACAACGACGAAGAGCTCAACGGCAAGGGCCGCGTGTTCGCGCACACCACCCTGCTGCCCGGCTGCGGCATCGGGTTCCACGTGCACACCGGCGAGTCGGAAACCTACTATATTTATAGCGGCAGCGGTGAGTTCAACGACAATGGGACGATCGTGCCCGTCTCCGCTGGCGACGTGACCTTCACGCCCTCCGGCACCGGCCACGGCATGCAGAACACCGGCAGCGAACCGATGGAGATCATCGCCCTCATCCTGTACGCCTGAGCGGCACGATACGGCCCGCCGTCCCTGCAAGGGGCGGCGGCTTTTGTTTTAACAACCGCTCCCCGCAGGTGCGTGGCAGGCCGGGAATTTTTTCGCGCTGCAACACGTTTGACGAACGCGGCGGCACATGCTACAATACAGGAACAATCGGCGTACAGGCCGGGCAAGGAGGGAGCTGCGCATGGAGGAGCAACGGGCCGGCGCGCCGGTCGATTATTCGCTGGAGATGGACCGCCATGGGCGCGCCTCGATCTTCACGCTTGTGCTGGGCATCGCTGCGCTCGTGCTGGCGTTTATCCCGACGCTCCTGCCTTTTTCCCTGCTCGCCAGCGCGGCGGCGCTGATAACAGGGCTTCTGATGCGGCGGTATACGCAGCGCATCAACATCCCGGAGGACCGCAAAAACGCAATCGGGCGCTGGTGCGGCCTTGTCGGCCTGCTGCTCAGCCTCGTTACGCTGGTCATGCTCATCATAGCCGCCGTCGGCGCAAACGCCGCCTGACGTACGGCACAATCCACAGCCCGTCCGCGGGCAGAAAGGCAAACCATGCATCCCTATATCCATCTGTTTGGTCTTTCCATCCCCACGTTTGGCGTGATGATGCTGCTCGGCATGGTCGCCGCATTCGTGCTGCTCTATTTCAACCGCCGCCAAGTCCCCTTTTCAGAGGACGATCTGCTCACAATGGCGATCTGGGCGATCATCGGCGGATTCCTTGGCGCCAAGGCCCTCTACTGGATCGTGGAACTCGACCGGATCATCGCCGACCCGCACTTTATCCTGGAATCGCTCACCTCCGGCTTTGTGTTTTACGGAGCGCTGATCGTCGGCGCGCTGGCCGTCTTGCTGTTCTCGCGGCGGCGCAAACAACCGTTCCTCGGCTACTTCGATCTGGTGGTGCCCTCGTTCATCCTGGCGCAGGGCTTTGGCCGCATTGGCTGCTTCTGCGCCGGCTGTTGTTACGGTGCGCAGTGCGATTCCCCGATCTCGGTCATTTATCCGGAGGGCGTCGCCGCCCCCGCAGGCTTGCCGCTGCTGCCGACGCAACTGTTTGAGGCGGCGTTCTGCTTCGTGTATGCCGCCGTACTCGTGGCCATTTTCCGCCGTCAGAAGCGGTACGGCACCACCGCCGGCTGGTACCTGGTGGGCTACGGCGTATGGCGCTTCATCATCGAGTTCTTCCGCAGCGACGACCGCGGCACCGTCGGCGCACTGTCCACGTCGCAGTTCATCGGCATCTTCATCGTGCTTGCGGGCGTCCTGCTGCTGCTCTTTGTGCGCAGGGGCAGGACGCCGCTTCACGTCCGCCCCGGCAGCACGGACGCGCCCGCGGCGCCGGACGGTGCGGCGGCGGACAGCCGGTCGCCGGAAGCGGATACCGCATCCGCAGCCTCCGAAGCAGCCGCAGCTTCGGAACAGAGCGCCCCGGTAGCGGAGGCCGAAGGGGCCGCACCCGAAGCGGCGGCCGCAACCACGGCGGAGGGCGCCGAGAAAGCTGAAAATACAGCGGACTGAGCCGCGAAACCAAAAACGGAACAACAATGAAACGGGTCCCCCTGTTCGCCACCGGCGAAAGGGAGACCCGTTGTTGTTTGCGCGACGGCTGCGGCCGCACGGCCGGCCGTTAGGCGCGGCGCACCTCGACCACGTCGTCGTCCAGTACGACGGCCACAAGCATGGAGCCTCTGCCAGCGCGCGGCTCGATATGCACCGATTCGGTCGACAGGGTGGTTTTGGCGCCATGGCGCTGGACAATGGTAATGGGAAACGGCTCGCAGACGTGGAACACGGCGGCGATGCTGTTGCCGTTTGCGCCGTTCTTTTTGAAGTCGAACGTCTTGACGCCCTTGCCGTTGCGGCCCTGCACCTCATAATCGAACAGGAAGCTACGTTTGCCGTAACCCCGGTCGGTGATGACGAGCAGTTCCCCCTCGTCCGGTAGCTGGCCGGCGTAGCATACGGCGTCGCCCTCGTCAAGTTTGATGCACTTGACGCCGCCGCTGACGCGGCCCGTGGCGGGGATGGTATCGGTAGCGAAGCGGATGCTCATGCCGAGCCGCGTGACCAGCAGCAGCGTATCGCCGGCAAGGCGCTCCACGCCGAAGACGGCGTCCCGCTCCTTGAGCGCAACGGCGGCCGTGCGCCTGGCGCGCAGGCGGTATTCCGCCGCGGCGGTGCGCTTGACGAACCCGTTTTTCGTATAGAACAGATACTCCCCCTCCTCCTCATCCGGGAAGGCGCCCACGATGCGCTCGTTTTTTTCAAACGGCAACAGCGACGCGAGATTGACGGCGCGCGCGGTGGCGCGCGTCTCGGGGATCTCGTCGGCGGCAAGCGAGAGTACGGCGCCCTGATCGGTGAACAGGCGGATGCGCCGATCGGAGCGCGTCTCGATGCAGAACAGCGGCTTGTCCTCCGCGATCTGGGCGGCGTTGAACAGGCGGGTCGGGCAGCGGCGCGCCTTGAGCCCTTCGCAGATGGCGACGGTTACATCCTCGGCGGTGGAGAGATCTTCCGCGTCCACGGCGATTTCCGCCTCGCCGGCGATGAGCTGCGTGCGGCGGGCGTCGCCGATCTGCGCCCGGATCTCGAGGAGCTCCTTGCGGATGAGCGCGATGAGCTTGCGATCCGAGGCAAGAATGGCCTTGAGCTCCGCGATGAGCCGCACCACCTGCGCATATTCGCGCTCGATGGCGAGCAGCTCGAGGTTGGTGAGCCGCTGGAGCCGCAGATCAAGGATGGCCTGTGCCTGCAGTTCGGTCAGACCGAACGCGCCCATAAGCCCATCTTTGGCCTCCTTGGGGGATTTGGACGCACGGATGAGGGCGATCACGCGGTCGAGATTGTCCACCGCGACCATAAGCCCGGCAAGCACATGTTCCCGCCGTTCGGCCGTCTCCAGCTCGTTCTGCGTGCGCCGCGTGACCACGTCGCGCTGGTGGCGGATGTAGTGCGCGATGAGCTGCTTGAGCCCGAGCTGCTGCGGCTTTCCGCCGGCGATGGCCACCATGTTCACGCCGAACGTACATTGCAGGTCGGAATACTTGTAGAGGTATTGCAGAATCTTCTCCGGGTCGCCGTCCTTCTTGACCTCGATGACCGCCCGCATGCCCTGCCGGTCGCTCTCGTCCCGAATATCGCCGATGCCCATGAACAGAGATTTCTTCTCCTGGCTGACGGCAAGTATTTTCTCAAGCGCGGCCGCCTTGTTGACCTGGTACGGCAGCTCGGTGATGACGATGAGCGTCTTGCCGTTTTTCTGCTCCTCAAAGTGCGTCCTGGCGCGCATGGTCAGCTTCCCGCGGCCGGTCTCGTACGCGCGGGCGATCTCTTCCGATTTGAGAAGGAAGCCGCCCGTCGGAAAATCCGGCGCCGGCAGGATCTGCATGAGTTCGGCAAGCGTGATGCGCGGGTTCTCCATCACCGCGATGACCGCGTCGATCGCCTCCGCCGGATTGTGCGGCGGGATGTTCGTCGCAAGGCCGACGGCAATGCCGGACGCCCCGTTGATGAGCAGGTTCGGGAATCGTCCCGGCAGCAGTTCCGGCTCCTTGAGCGTGTCGTCAAAGTTGAACATGAACGGCACGGTGTCCTTGTCGATGTCGCGCAGCTGCTGCATGGCCGCTTCGGTCATGCGCGCTTCGGTATAGCGCATGGCGGCGGCGCTGTCGCCGTCCACCGAGCCGAAGTTGCCGTGTCCGTCCACAAGCGGGACGCGCATGTTGAACGGCTGCGCCATGCGCACCATCGCGTCGTAAACGGAGGAGTCGCCATGCGGATGGTATTTGCCGAGGCAATCCCCGACGATGCGGGCGCTCTTGCGGTGCGGTTTGTCGGGCGACAAGCCGAGTTCGAGCATGGTGAACAGGATGCGCCGCTGCACGGGCTTGAGTCCGTCCTCCACGCGCGGCAACGCGCGCTCGAGGATGACATGCTCGGCATAGGGCATCATGGAGTTGTGCATGACCTCGTCCATGCTGCGCAGCAGAATCTTTTCCTGCGCCGGTTCCTGCGTCCTTGCCATATCGCTCACCCCTGTCTGGTCGCCATCTTTTCAAACACGTCGTCGCGGCGGCGGTTGAAATCGGCGTTTTCGAAGATGTATTCCTTGCGCGACTGCACCTTATCGCCCATGAGCACGGTGACCAGATGCTCCACATCCGCCGCATCGTCGATGGTGACGCGCACAAGCTGCCGGTTTTGCGGGTTCATGGTGGTCTCCCAGAGCTGCTCCGGGTTCATTTCGCCAAGGCCCTTGTACCGTTGCAGCAAATAGCCGCGTCCCACGGTGCGCGTGGCGCGCCGCAGCTCCTCGTCGTCATAGCAGTAGACGAGCTTCGACCCCTTCTGCACCCGGTAGAGCGGCGGAAGGCCGATGTACACATGCCCTTCGGTGATGAGCGGCTTCATGTACCGATAGAAAAACGTCAGCAGGATGGAGCGGATGTGCGCGCCGTCCTGATCCGCGTCGGCAAGGATGATGATCTTGTCGTACTTGAGCGAGGAGATGTCGAAATCCTCGCCGATGCCGGTGCCGATGGCGGTGATCATGGAGCGGAATTCCTCGTTCTGGAGCACCTGATCAAGCCGCTTCTTCTCCACGTTGAGCGGCTTGCCGCGCAGCGAGAAGACCGCCTGCGTGCGCACGTCGCGGCTCTTGGTGATCGAACCCGACGCCGAGTTGCCCTCCGTGATGAAGATCATCGACTGCTCGGCCAGCTCGCTGCGGTCCGTGCGGTGGATCTTGCAGTCGCGCAGCTTGCGGTTGTTGAGCGAGACCTTCTTGGCCGTCTCGCGGGCCTTCTTCTGGATGCCCGAGATGGCCTTGCGCTCCTTCTCGTTCTCGACGATCTTCTTCTGGAGCACCTGCGCCGTCTCGGGATGCTTGTGCAGGTAGTCGTCGAGGTGCTTGCCCAGGAACTCCACGACGAAGTTGCGGATCGTGGGGCCCGACTTCGACATCTCCTTCGAGCCGAGCTTCGTCTTGGTCTGCGACTCGAAGATCGGGCTCGACACGCGGATCGAGATGGCGCCGATGAGCGACGTGCGGATGTCGGCCGGGTCGTAGTCCTTGTGGTAGAACTCGCGGATGGTCTTGGCGACGGCTTCGCGGAAGGCCGCTTGGTGCGTGCCGCCCTGCGTCGTGTACTGTCCGTTGACGAACGAGTAGCAGCTCTCGCCGTAGCCCGTGCCGTGGGCGATCACCACCTCGATGTCGGGTCCCGACAGGTGGATGGGCGGATAGAGCGGCTCCTCGGTCATGTTCTCGTTCAGCAGGTCGAGCAGTCCGTTCTTCGAGGTGTAGGACTGGCCGTTCAGACGGATCGTCAGCCCGCGGTTCAGGTAGGTGTAGTTGCGCACCAGCTGCTCGACATACTCCAGATGGTAGGTATAGGGGCCGAAGACCTCCTCGTCGACGCGGAAGCGGATCTCCGTGCCGTTCTTCTCCGTGAGGCCCGACTCCCAGCGGTCGCTCTGCTCGAGTCCCTTCTCGAAGTAGACCGTGTGGGCCTCGCCGTCGCGCACCGAACGGGCGGTAAATTCGCTCGAAAGCATATTGACGGCCTTGACGCCGACACTTTTCAGTCCGACGGTCTTCTTGAAGGCCGTACCGCCGTACTTGCCGCCGGTATTCATCTCGCTGACGGCCGCAGCGAGGGACTTGAGCGGAATACCGCGCCCGTAGTCGCGGACAGTCACGATGTCGTCCTAGACCGTCACGTCGATCTGCTTGCCGGCGCCCATGATGAACTCATCGACAGAGTTGTCCACCACCTCCTTGATCAGGACGTAAATGCCGTCGTCGGCCTGCGAGCCGTCGCCCAGCTTGCCGATATACATACCCGGCCTCAACCGGATGTGCTCCCTCGGCGAGAGGGTCACAATGGCATCGTCGCCATAGCTGTTGCTGGTGTTATCTATCTTTTTATCGGACATAATCGTTTATTTCTGTTTCTTGATTTCGGCGAGCCTTACGCACATCGACGCCCGCACCTGCTCCATCAGCTCCTTCGGATCGGCAGCGGCGACCCGTTCGGCGCTCACTGGCGGCAGAATACTTACCGTCAATTTATTGCGCCAGTTGAACATCCCGTTGCGGCCGATCATTGTGGTCGTACCGTACAACACCACCGGCAGGATCTCGACGCCGGCCTCGCGGGCCAGCGTGAAAGCCCCCGCCTTGAAACGATGGATTGCGCCGTCGTGCGAACGCGTGCCCTCCGGAAAGATCGCCACCGAAGCGCCGCGCGAAAGCCACAGCTTTCCGTCGCGGATCACCTTCTCCATCGCGGCCGTGGCATGGCTCCGGTTGATGCAGATATCCCCGTGCAGCAAAAGGAACTGACCGAAAAACGGCACCTTGAAAACTTCCCGCTTGGAAACCCACCGAAAATTGAGCGGCACGAAATAGAGGGTCGGAATATCCAAACCGGCCTGGTGATTGACCACGATAACGTACGGTTTGCGACGGTCGATATACTCCCTGCCGGTAACCCGGAACTTCCACAGAGGCGGAACCGCATAGAAAATACGGACCAATATCCGGGACAGTTCGTGCACGATCCTCCGGGATTTGTCGAAAGGCCACGTCAA
>OHXQ01000007.1_pt1 | contig 78175 bp, 65 predicted proteins | sample 1580041 | NCBI WGS metagenome assembly OHXQ01 (sample SAMEA3882543, study PRJEB24775) | human gut metagenome | biome: human-associated habitat; feature: intestine environment; material: feces | place: Netherlands | collected 2009/2010 | reverse complement strand
CTGCCGTACTCGTGGTGGTGATGGACTGCGTGATGACGTTTTTCGGCTCCACGGCCAACGATGCGGCGTTCAACGCCTATGTCACCGATCAGACCACGAGCGAGAACCGGGGCCGCGTGGAATCGGTGCTGGCCGTACTGCCGCTGCTGTCCATGCTCGTGATCTTCGGCGCGTTTGACGGTATGACCCGGCAGGGGCGCTGGCGGGAGTTCTTCCTGATTTTCGGCCTTCTCGTCATTGCCGTTGGCGTACTGTCGTTCTTTTTGCTGCCGGAGAGCCGCGTGGAGAAGCGCACGGGCGGATTTCTGCCCGCGCTGACCTATGGGTTCCGGCCGTCCGTTGTGCGGGAAAACCGGCGTCTGTATCTCGCGTTCGGCGCGCTTTGCCTGTTTTCGGTGGCGGTGCAGGTGTTCTTTCCCTATCTCATCATCTATTTACAGACGTATCTGCATCTGAATTCGTATGCAATCGTGCTCGGCGTGGTGTTGCTCGCCGCGTCGCTCATCTCGGTTCTCTCCGGACGGACCATTGATCGCATTGGCAAATTGCGCTGCGTTCCCGCGGCCGTGTCAGTCATGTGCGTCGGTCTGGTGCTGATGTATTTTGCCCGGTCCATCGGCTTCGTGATCGCCGCCGGCATCGTGATGATGGCGGGATACATGCTCGTGACCGCGGTGTTGTCCGCCGTTGTACGCGACTATACGCCGGCCGGGCGCGTCGGGAGCTTTCAGGGCATCCGCATGATCTTTGGCGTGCTGGTGCCGATGATTGTGGGCCCGTTCCTCGGCGCTGCGGTCATTCGCGGCGCAGCGGGCACCTATGAGGAGCTGGGCGTGGTCAGGGACGTGCCGACGCCCGCCATCTTTTTGACCGCCGCCGCCGTGCTGCTGACGGTTTTCCTGCCCGTGCTGCTGCTGCGCAGGGAGGAGAGGGGGCGGCACGAATGAACCGGCTCTCCATCGACCCTTCTTCGCCGGTGCTGCCGGAATATCCGCGGCCGCAGCTGCGCCGCGACAGCTATCTGAACCTGAACGGCCCCTGGGACTATGCCATCACCGATACGGACGTGCAGCCCGAGCGGTTTGACGGACAGATACTCGTCCCCTTTTCGCCGGAGGCGCCGCTCTCCGGCGTGCGGCGCACGCTCACGCCGGACCGGTTTTTGTGGTATCGCCGCCGCGTGACGTTGCCGGCGGGCTTTGTGCGCGAGCGCACGCTGCTCCATTTCGGCGCTGTCGACCAGGAGGCGGCCGTGTTCGTCAACGGCGAGCAGCTTGCGCACCACATCGGCGGCTATCTGCCGTTTTCGTGCGATGTGACGGACGCGCTGCACGGCGCAACCGAGATGGAGATCGTCGTGTGCGTGCGCGACCGGACGGACGCGTCCTACCATACGCGCGGCAAGCAGAAGCGCGCGCACGGCGGCATCTGGTATACGCCGCAGAGCGGCATCTGGCAGACGGTCTGGATGGAGAGCCTGCCAAAGACGCACATCCGCTCGCTGCGCATCACGCCGCTGTTTGAGCAGGCGGCGGTGGAGCTGCGCGTGCAGACGAGCGTCCCCTGCGCGTGCGTTGCCCGGCTCGACGGGCGCACCGTCACGTTTTGCAGCGGCACGAGCGTGCGCGTGCCCATGCCGGGGTTTCGCCCCTGGTCGCCGGAGGACCCGTACCTGTACGACCTCGCCGTAGAGGCGGGGGAGGACCGCGTGGAGAGCTATTTTGCCATGCGCAGCTTCGGCGTGGGGCCGGATGAGGACGGGCTGCCGCGCCTGCTGCTCAACGGCCGGCCGTATTTCCACACCGGCGTGCTCGACCAGGGCTACTGGCCGGACGGGCTGTACACCGCCCCGTCGGACGCGGCGCTGGAGGCCGACATCGCGCTGATGAAGCGCATGGGCTTCAACATGCTGCGCAAGCATATCAAGGTGGAGCCGCTGCGCTGGTACTACCACTGCGACCGGCTGGGCATGCTCGTCTGGCAGGATATGCCAAACGGCGGCGGCGCGTACCGCCTTTCGACCATCTCGCTGCCGCTGCTGACCAACCGGCACCGGGACGACCGCGACTACGCCGCCTTTGCGCGGCAGGAGGAGGCCGGCCGGCGCGAGTTTTCCCAGGAATTGCAGCAGATGGTCGAGCACCTGTACAACTGCCCGTGCATCGCCATGTGGGTGCCGTTCAACGAGGGCTGGGGCCAGTTCGACGCGCGCGAGACGGCCGCGCGCCTGCGCGCGCTCGACCCGACGCGCACGATCGACCACGCCAGCGGCTGGCACGATCAGGGCGCGGGCGACGTGAAGAGCCTGCACGTGTATTTCCGGCCCTACCGCCATAAGCAGGAGCCGGGGGAGCGGGCGGTCGTGCTGTCGGAATTTGGCGGCTATCATCTGCGCATCGCCGGCCACGCGGACGGGAGCAGGACGTTCGGCTACCGCCGCTGCAAGTCGCAAGAGCAGCTCGCCTTTCTCATACAGGACCTCTATGTGCGCCAGATCATCCCCGCAAAGGCGCAGGGGCTCAGCGCGGCGGTGTATACGCAGCTGTCCGACGTGGAGGGGGAGCGCAACGGCCTTGTGACGTACGACCGCGCCGTGGTCAAGATGGACGAGGCGGCCATGCGCGCGCTCAACGACGCGCTGCGCGGCGATGGCCGGCCGGCGTCTCCCGCGCCGGAGCCGGACGGGATGCGCTGAGCCGCGCCGGAAGGGGCGCGCGCCGGCACGCCGCCCGCGATGCGGCGGGAAGCCGGCACCGGCCAAAGGGCAAACGGAAAGGGCCCGCGCTCGAGCGCGGGCCCTCCTTTTGCTGCGTTGCCGCGGCTTGGCGGCCGGTGCGTCAGGCGGCGCGCTTTGCCGCCCTGCGCTGGAAGAACTTCACCAGCTCCACCGCCGGGATGATCAGCGCCGCGAGCACGACGGCGATCGCGTACTCGATGAACTCGACCGACTCGAACTGGAACGCGTTGGCCAGGAACGGCACCTCGCACACGAGCGTCGTCAGCAGGAAGCTGCCGACCGCCGCCCAGTTGAGCATCTTGTTCATGCGCTTGAGCGAGAACAGGCTCCCGCGCTGGATGCGCATGTTGAAGCTGTGGAAGATCTCCGCAAGGCTCATGGTCAAAAACGCCATCGTCGTGCCGTCCGCGCTGTTGGCGATCTCCCACACGCCGGACTCGATGTAGTGCCCGATGAAGTAGGAGGCCAGCGTCAGCGCCGATACGAGCAGGCCCTGATAGGCGATGTCCACGCCCATGCCGCCGGCGAAGATGCCAGCCTTGGCCGAGCGCGGCCGCTGCTGCATGATGTCCGGCTCCGCCGGCTCCATGCCCAGCGCCAGCGCCGGGAAGCAGTCCGTCACGAGGTTGATCCACAGCAGGTGTACCGGCTGGAGGATGGTGAAGCCCATGAGCGTGGCGGCAAAGATGCTGATGACCTCGCTCATGTTCGAGCCCAGCAGGAACTGGATGGCCTTGCGGATGTTGTTGTAGATGCGGCGGCCTTCCTCCACCGCGCCGACGATGGTGGCGAAGTTGTCGTCCGCCAGCACCATGTCCGCAACGCCCTTGGTCACGTCCGTGCCGGTGATGCCCATGCCCACGCCGATGTCCGCGCTCTTGATCGAGGGCGCGTCGTTCACGCCGTCGCCGGTCATGGCCGTCACGTAGCCGGCGCGCCGCCAGGCGTTGACGATGCGCGTCTTGTGCTCCGGCTGTACGCGGGCGTACACGGCGATGTGCTCGAGCTCCCGCATGAACGTCTCGTCGTCCATCTGGTCGAGCTCCGCGCCGGTGATGGCGCGCAGGCCGCCGTCGAGGATGCCCAGTTCGTTGGCGATGGCGCGGGCGGTGTCGATGTGGTCGCCCGTGATCATGATCGGCCGGATGCCGGCGCTGCGGCATTCGATGATGGCGTCCTTGACCTCCGGACGCACCGGGTCGATCATGCCCGTCAGGCCGATGAAGCAGAGGTCGTGCTCCAGCAGCTCCGGCGTCTCCTCCTCGGGCATCGCGCTCCAGTCGCGCAGCGCGGCGGCCAGCACGCGCAGCGCGCGCCCGGCCATGTTGCGGTTGGCCTCGAGGATGGTCTCGCGGTATTCGTCCGTCATGGGGACGATGTGGCCGTTTTCGTTGAGGTAGTGCGTGCACTTTTTGAGCACCTCGTCCGGCGCGCCCTTGGTGAACTGCCGGATGGCGCCGTCCTGCTGCCTGTGCAGCGTGCTCATCATCTTGCGGCCGCTGTCGAACGGCGCCTCGCCCACGCGCGGCAGGCGCTGCTTCATCTCGTTCTTGTTCAGCTTGCGCGCGGCGGCCCAGGCCACCAGCGCGGCCTCCGTCGGCTCGCCGGTGACGTTGTCCGCCTCGTCGATCTCCGCATCGGAGCACAGCGCCATGGCGGTGGCGAGCAGGTCGTCGTCCGGGCCGAAGGAGTCGACCACGGTCATGCGGTTCTGCGTCAGCGTGCCGGTCTTATCCGAGCAGATGATCTGCGCGCAGCCGAGCGTCTCCACCGCGGTCAGGCGGCGGATGATGGCGTTGCGGCGGGACATGTTCGTCACGCCGATGGACAGCACGATCGTCACCACCGCGGCCAGGCCCTCCGGAATGGCGGCCACCGCCAGCGATACGGCGATCATGAACGAATCGACGATCAGGTCGATGTTGAAGCTGTCCGCGCGCAGCAGCTGCACGGCGAAGATGACCACGCAGATGCCCAGCACCAGCCACGTGAGGATGCGCGAGAGCTGCGAGAGCTTGATCTGCAGCGGCGTCTGCCCCTCCTCGGCCTGCGCCAGCGCGTCGGCGATCTTGCCCATTTCGGTCTGCATCCCCGTGGCCGTGATGACCGCCCTGCCGCGGCCATAGACGACGGTGCTGCCCATGTAGACCATGTTCTTGCGGTCGCCCAGCGGCACGTCGGCCGCCTCGCCCTTGAGGTGGATGATGTCGATGAACTTCGTCACCGGCACGGATTCGCCCGTGAGCGCCGCCTCCTCGATCTTGAGGCTGGCGTTCTCGATCAGGCGGCCGTCGGCCGGCACGGCGTCGCCCGCTTCAAGCAGCACGATGTCGCCGACGACCAGCTCCTCGCTGCGCACGGAGACGACCTTGCCGTCGCGCAGCACGCGCGAGGTCGCCGCGGCCATCTCCTGCAGCGCCTCGATCGCCTTCTCCGCCTTGTTCTCCTGGTAGACGCCGAGGATGGCGTTGATGATGACGACCGCCAGGATGATGATCACGTCCGCAAAGCTCTCGCCCTCGATGATCGAGAGCACACCGGAGACCGCTGCCGCAACGAGCAGGATGAGGATCATGGGATCCTTCATCTGCTGGAAGAAGCGGATGATCAGCGGCGTTTTCTCAGGCTCGGCAAGTTTGTTGGGCCCATTTTTCCTGAGCCGGTCAGCAGCCTCCTGAGCAGAAAGGCCCTGCTCGCTGCTTTGCGCCTCGCGCAGGACGTCTTCTGCCGTTTCCAGATAGTGTTTCAGCATACCTCCACTTTCCTTTCCTGATAGTGCCTGTGTGCGATACGCGCCTGCGTGTGGGCAGATAAGCATGCGCGAAAAGCCTAAGTTGTGCGCATGAGTCTGGTTATTTAATCCAAGCCAGATGAACTGGGATTCACCATGAATGTTGACTTGAAACGCGGCGGGGGACCGCGCCAACTACTCCCTCATTTGCTTTCCATTATATATGCGGCGCGCAGGAAAAGCAAGCACAATCTCCGCCCGCCTCCGCCTGCGGCGCGCGGGGACAAAACCGCGCAGCGCCCGGCGGAAGCCGGGTGCTGCGCGTCTGAAGGAAGGAAGCGGATGCAGGCCGCGCTCACACGACGCCCTGGTGGAGCATCGCGTCCGCGACCTTCAGGAAACCGGCGATGTTCGCGCCGGCCATGTAATTGCCTTCCACGCCGTATTCCTTTGCGGCGCGTTCGATGGTATGGAAGATGCCGGTCATGATCGTCTTGAGGCGGTTGTCCACCTTTTCAAACGACCAGGAGTAGCGCATGGAGTTCTGGCTCATCTCCAGCGCGCTCGTGGCCACGCCGCCGGCGTTGGCGGCCTTGGCCGGCCCGAAGAGTACGTCGTTTGCGCGCAGCAGCTCGATGGCCTCCGGCGTGCAGGGCATGTTCGCGCCCTCGGCCACGGCGTAGCAGCCGTTGGCGATCAGCCGTTCGGCGGCGGCGCCGTCCAGCTCGTTCTGCGTGGCGCAGGGCAGGGCGATGTCGCACGGGATGCTCCAGATATCGGCGCAGTTCTCCGCATAGCCCGCCTCCGGGTGCGTGAGCACATAGTCGCGGATGCGGCGGTGCTCGACCTCCTTGAGCTGCTTGATGCAGTCAAGGTCGATGCCGTCCGGGTCATGGACATAACCGTTCGAGTCGGACATGGCGACGACCTTTGCGCCAAGCTCGGTCGCCTTTTCGTGCGCATAGATGGCCACATTGCCGGAGCCGGAGATGACGACCGTCTGTCCGTCAAACTGCTTGCCGCGGGTTTTCAGCATCTCTTCCGTAAAGTAGCAGAGGCCGTAGCCGGTGGCCTGCACGCGGTCAAGGCTCCCGTGAAACGAAAGCGCCTTGCCGGTCAAAACGCCGGAAAACTCGTCGCGCAGGCGCTTGTACTGGCCGAACAGATAGCCGATCTCGCGCGTGCCGACGCCGATATCGCCGGCAGGGACGTCGGTATTCGGTCCGATGTATTTGTACAGTTCGTTCATGAAGCTCTGGCAGAAGCGCATGATCTCCATGTCGGACTTGCCCTTGGGGTCGAAATTGCTGCCGCCCTTTGCCCCGCCGATGGGCAGCGAGGTCAGCGCGTTTTTGAAGATCTGTTCAAACCCCAGGAATTTGATGATTCCTTCATAGACGGACGGATGGAAGCGCAGTCCGCCCTTGTACGGGCCGATGGCATTGCAAAACTGAACGCGATAGCCGACGTTGACGTGGACGCGGCCACTGTCGTCCACCCACGCAACACGGAAACGAATCAGCCGGTCGGGTTCCACCAGCCGATCCAGAATGGCCGCATCGATGAACTCGGGATGCCGTTCCAGTACGGGGACAAGCGAATCAAACACTTCGGATACCGCCTGCAAAAACTCGGGCTGATGCGCGTTGTTACGACGGACGGAGGCCTGCAGGTCTTCCAGATAACGCGTTACGTTTGACATGGTCAGGTTCCTCTCGCAAAAAATAATATATATTGTAGCAAATAGGCATGCGCACGTCAATATATAATATATAAAATTTTGCCTCCGGAATTCCCCTCCGCCCTGGCCAACCGAAAGCCGCCGCATGAGACCCGTAAGCGCGCATGATACCCGTAAAAGAAAAGCCCGGACACATCCGCAGGGCGGATGCCCGGGCCGGGGCGCGATGGAACGATCAGCCTGCCGCGTTCAGTTCACGCATGAATTCTTCGCCGGTGATGGTCTCCTTTTCCAGCAGATAGCTCGCCAGGCGGTGCAGCGCGTCGAGATTGTGCGAAAGGATCTCACACGCCCGCTGATGCGCCTGCCGGACGATCTCGATGACCTCGCGGTCGACCTGCGCCGCCGTCTCCGACGAGCAGACGAGCGACGTATCGCCGCCCAGATACTGATTCGTCAGCGATTCGAGCGCGACCATGCCGAACCGTTCGCTCATGCCGAAGCGGGTGACCATGGCGCGGGCGATGCGCGTCGCCTGTTCGATATCGTTGGAGGCGCCGGTCGTGACCGAATGGAAGACGAGCTCCTCGGCCGCCCGGCCGCCGGTCAGCGTGGCGATCTTGTTGAGCGCCTCCTGCTTGCTCATGAGCGCGCGCTCATCCTCGTCCACCTGCATCGTGTAACCGAGCGCGCCGGACGTGCGCGGGATGATCGTGATCTTGTGTACCGGCGCCGACTCGGTCTGCTGTGCGGCGACCAGTGCGTGCCCGATCTCGTGGTAGGCCACGATCTCCTTTTCACGCTGTGGGATGACGGCTCCCTTGCGCTGATATCCGGCGATAACCACCTCCACGCTCTCCTCCAGGTCGCTCTGCGATACGGCGTCCCGGCCGCAACGGACGGCCCGTAGCGCCGCCTCGTTGACGATGTTGGCCAGCTCTGCGCCGGAGGCGCCGCTCGTAGCGCGCGCGATGGCGCGAAAATCGATGTCCTGCGACAGGTGGACCTCCCTGGCGTGTACCCGCAGGATGGCCTCGCGTCCGGCCAGGTCGGGCAGCTCCACGGGAATGCGGCGGTCGAAGCGCCCGGGGCGCAGCAGCGCCTTGTCGAGCGATTCGGGACGGTTTGTCGCCGCGAGGATGACGACGCCCTTGCGCGCGTCAAACCCGTCCATCTCGGTCAGGAGCTGGTTGAGCGTCTGTTCGCGCTCATCGTTACCGCCGATGCCGCCGCCATCGCGCTTTTTGCCGATGGTGTCGATCTCATCGATGAATACGATGCAGGGCGCCTTTTCGTTGGCCTGTTTGAACAGGTCGCGCACCTTGGCGGCGCCCATGCCCACGAACATCTCGACGAATTCAGAGCCGGAGATGGAGAAAAACGGCACCTGCGCTTCCCCTGCGACGGCCTTGGCCAGCAGCGTCTTGCCCGTGCCCGGCGGGCCGACGAGCAGCGCGCCCTTGGGGAGCTTGGCCCCGATGGCGGCATATTTGTCCGGGTTGTGCAGGAAGTCCACGATTTCGGTGAGGGCCTCCTTGGCTTCATCCTCGCCCGCCACGTCCGCAAACGTCTTGCCGGTTTGGGCTTCCACGTAGATCTTGGCGTTCGCCTTGCCAAAGGTCATGGCGTTGCCCGGGCCGCCCATGTTCTGCAAGCGGGAGATCATGAAGCGCCCAAGCAGCGCAAACAACAGCGCCGGCAGAATCCAGGTCAACAGAAACGAGAGCAGGGGGGAGGCCTGCGTGGGGATGGACGCGCTGAACTCCACGCCGGCATTTACCAGCCGGTCCTGCAGCGTGTCGTCCGGCCAGATGCCGGTCTTGTAATAGCGCGTCCTTCCCTCCTCGTCCGTAGCAGAGAAGACATAAAGCTGCTCCTCGTTGTCGAGCGCAAGCTCTGTAACGCTTCCGTCGTCCACCATTTTCAGGAATTCGCTGTAACTGATCTCGACGACCTGCGCCTCCATCAACGGCGGAAAAACAAAGGCGTTGAGCAGGAATAGGACGAGCGATGCAATGATGACATAGTAGATGATGGGCTTTCTGGACGGCTTCTGCTCTTGCATGGCGGTTACCTCAAACTGGTTTTAGGACTATTATCTGCTAAATTATAACACGAGAAAGAGGCCTGCAAAAGGGCAAAATAAGAAGTCATTGTGCTTTTATTGTAGCAAAAATATGTTTGCGCGGCGTCTGACAAACCAACCGTCGCCGTCGCAGGGGACGGTCATACAAACTTTTGTAGCTGCTTGAGCGCCGCCTTTTCAAGCCGTGAAACCTGTGCCTGCGAGATGCCGATTTCACGGCTGACCTCCATCTGTGTTTTGCCGACGAAAAAGCGCAGTTTGAGAATGCGCATTTCCCGTTCGCTCAGATGCCGCATTCCCTCGTTGAGCGCGATGTGATCGAGCCATGTACCGTCGGAGGTACGCTCGTCGCTGAGCTGGTCGATGACGTACACGGCGTCCCCGTCGTCGCGGTAAACCGGTTCAAACAGGGACACCGGTTCCTGAATGGCCTCAAGCGCAAAGGCCACCGCCTCCTCCGTCAGCCCGAGCTCGGCCGCGACTTCGGCAAGCGTCGGTTCGCGGCCGTTCGTCTCGGCCAGCCGGTTGCGCGCCTGCAACGCCTTGTAGGCGGTATCGCGCAGCGACCGGCTGACACGAATGGCGTTGTTATCGCGCAGATGGCGGCGGATTTCGCCGATGATCATCGGCACGGCATAGGTGGAGAAGCGCACCTCATGGCGCAAATCGAAATTGTCGATGGCCTTGATCAGCCCAATACAGCCGACCTGAAACAGGTCGTCCATCATCTCGCTGCGATTGCTGAACCGCTGTACGATGGACAGCACAAGCCGCAAATTGCTGCGGATAAACTCCTCCCGCGCAGCCTCGTCGCCGGACTTGACCTTGAGCAATAGCTGGCGCATCTCTCTTGCAGAAAGCATGGGGAGCGTAGCCGTATCCACGCCGCAGATTTCCACCTTGTTCAACCGTTGGTGCACCTCCGTTGTCTGCGGCGCTCTGCGCGTCGCCGCTCTGATTATCTTTGCCAACCGGGCGGGATTTATCCGAGGGCGAAGGGCATTTTCCTTCCGCGCAACATAAATGCGGATCGGCCGTTCATATTCTGCTTTATAGGGGGGTGTGGACATGGATAAACGTCGCAGGCCGTGGAAACGCACGGTTTTGCGGGCGCTCGATCTGCCGGAGGAGGCGGACGGCGAGACCGTTAAGGTGACGATGATCGGCCACGACCACCTGCTCGTAGAGAACCATCAGGGCGTCCTGCAATTTGCGGCGGATGTCGTCCGGCTATACAGCGGGGACGGCGTTGTTCGCGTCGAGGGCGATGGTTTGACGCTTGTGGAGTTCAGCGCCGGACGTGCCGTCGTGCGCGGCAGGATCGCCGGCTGGTGGTTTGAGGATGGTCGATAAGGGCATGTGGCATTCTGTTGAAGGGTATGTTATAATACAAATCAAGGGCACGGGCGTTGAGCGGCTGCTCAATGAGATGCGCGCAGCCGGTATTCCCGTGCGCGACCTTGTGCGCGTTGGACGCGCGGAGTATCGCTGCCGCCTGCGCGCGGCGGATTTTCGCCGCCTGCATGCGTTGCGCCGCCATTGCCGCATCCACATCCTGCGCCGTGGAGGGCCCTCGGTCTGGCTGGCGCGCTTATTCCGGCGTCGCGCGCTCTGGATCGGGCTGCTGCTCGCGGCGGTGCTCATCGGCTTTTTGTCCACGCGCATATGCATCATCCGTGTCGTCGGGTGCGAGCGCGTTGCGGAGCGGACGGTGCTGCGCTCGCTTGCCTCGCTCGGCGTCACCGTCGGGCGCCCGCGCAGCGGCTTGTCGCTGCCGGTGTTGGGCGAAAAGCTCATGGCGTCGGACGATCGCATCGGTTGGGCCGGGCTCTCGCTCGACGGCGTGGTCCTCACGGTGGAGATCGTGGAGATGATTCATGCCGAGGAGCCGGTTGATCCGGAAAAGCCATGCGATGTGGTGGCCGTCAAGGATGGCGTGATCGTCAGCGCAGAAGCCGTGTCCGGCAACCCGCTCGTACGCGCCGGGGACATGGTGCAGGCGGGCGATGTGCTCATCGCGGGCGACCTGACCCGCGAGGACTCGCAGACCCCGCTTCGTGTGCACGCTTTTGGCGAGGTGCGCGCCAACGTATACTACTTTGCGGAGGCCGCCGTCACGGAGGAGAGCGAAACGCTGCAGCCAAGCGGCCGTACCGCTGCCTATCGGGCGGTGTATATCGCCGGGCACAAGCTGTTTGAGAGCGAAATTCCCTTTGAGGAGTACGAGCTTTCAAACGTGCGCACCGCTTTGCTGCCGGGCGCGGTGCTGCCGCTGGAAGTGGTGGACGCGGTATGTGGAGAACTCACGATGCAGCCGTATCGCATCGATGCGGCCGAACGCAGGGAGCGCGCCGCTTTTGAGGCGGAACAGGGAGCGTTTCTGCGCGTCCCGTCGGACGCGCAGATCGTGGAGAAGACGATCGCCTACGCCGAGCACGAGGGTTGCACGGTCGCCGTGATCTGCGTCATGACGGAGGAAACGATCGGAATGGAGAGGGAATTGCCCGATGACGGGAACGAATGAAAAGACCACGCAGATCGTGGGCGTGGAGGCGATGGACGACCTCATTGGCCTGTTCGGCGTGTTTGACGAGAATTTGCGCGTGATCGAGGAGGAGACCGGCACGCGCATTGCGGCTACGGAGGAAGGGATTCGCATCGAAGGCGGCGAAGAGATGACGGCGCTGACCGCCACGGTGCTTGAAAAAATGTTGGACATGCAGCGCCGTGGCGAGCCGATCAACCGTTCGCGCATTCGCTATGCGGTGGATCTTGCGCGGGAGGGCAATGCAGAGCTGATCAGCCAGATCATGGGCGACGTGGTCGCCATCACCAGCCGGGGCCGCCAGGTCCGCTGCAAGACGCTTGGTCAGAAACGGTATGTGCAGGCGCTGCGCGAACACGAGCTTGTGTTTGGCGTGGGCCCCGCCGGCACGGGGAAGACCTACCTGGCGGTGGCCATGGCGGTGCTCGCCTTCAAAAACAAGGAGGTCGACCGGATCATTCTGACCCGGCCGGCGGTGGAGGCGGGGGAGAAGCTGGGCTTTTTGCCGGGCGACCTGCAGACAAAAGTGGACCCGTATTTGCGCCCGCTTTACGATGCGCTTCAGGATTTTCTTGGGGTGGAAACGTATCGCTCGCTGACCGAACGCGGCGCAATCGAGGTTGCACCGCTGGCGTATATGCGCGGACGCACGCTCAATTCCGCCTATATTATCCTTGACGAGGCGCAGAACTGCTCCATCGAGCAGATGAAGATGTTTCTCACGCGCTTTGGCGAGGGGTCACGCGTGGTTGTCACGGGCGATATCACCCAGATCGACCTGCCGCGGGAACGCCGCAGCGGTCTTGTGCACGCGCTGGAGGTACTCGAGGGCGTGGAGGGTATCGAGGTGGTGCGCCTCACGCATAAAGACGTGGTGCGGCACGAGCTGGTGCAGCGCATCATCCGCGCGTACGAGAAGCACGAAAGGTCCGAAAAACACAGGAATTGAGGGGAATTGCCGTGGCCAACGACCGCAGAAAAAAGAAGCGCCGCTTCCGCAGCACCGGCCAGTTTATCGGCCTGCTGTTGCTGGCCGGCCTGTTTGCACTGAATGCGCTGGTTGCGCTGGCCTCCCTTTCGCAGCGCAAGTATAGCGTGTCCGTCGGCGCGGCGGCGCCGGAAACGATTCGCGCCACACGGGAGATCGAGGATGTTGGCGCTACCGAAACCCGGAAACAGGCGGCGCGCGCTGCGGTGGAGACCGTTTTTGCGCTGGATGAGGAGCTGGCAAATACGCTCATTTCCGGCGTAGAATCCTTTTTTGACGCGCTTGCCGAGCTGCGTGCCGAAGCGGCGGCGATCCGTGCGGCGGATGCGCCCGTGGCTGCGGATGGAACGCCCCTCACGGACGACCGGTCCTGGCAGGTGGTTGTTTCGCAGGACGAGCTGTTGACCATGCTGGCCAAGCTTCCCATGCCCCTGTCGGATGCGTCGTTGGGCTATGAACTGCTCTCCGCCACCGACGAGGAGCTGTTGCGCCTCAAGGAGATCATGGTACCGAAGATTACCGAGCAGCTTACGGCCGGCTTGTCGGAGGAGGCGCTTGAAAGTACGGCGGCCTCGGCCCTGCGTGAGCTGCAGATCACCACGCTGCCCACCCGCCTCAAGGAATTGGGAGAGATGCTTTACGACCGGTATCTGCAGCCGACGCTGCTGCCGGACGAGGAGGCGACGGCGCGCGAAAGGGAGTTGGCGGCCGATACCGTAACGCCCGTCGTTATTTCCCGCGGCTCCGTCATCGTGGAAAAGGGCGAAACCGTCACCAGCAGCGATTATGCGACGCTCGTCTCGCTTGGGCTTGTCAGCGGCGTGAACGACAACGGGCTGTTCCCCCTGGGCGTGGTGGGCGCGCTTCTGGCGGCTTACGTGCTGTTTGCCTGGTATCTGCAACGGGCGTTGCCGTCCCTGCTCGCCTCGAGCAAGCAGATGTTCATGCTGCTGCTGATCGTGGGCATTGCCATCCTGCTGGAGTGGGCCTGTTTCCTGCTCGAACCGCGGATCGTGCCGTCGCTTCTGGCGGTATTGCTCTGCACGGTGTTGCTCTCGCGGGAGGCGGCGCAGGCGGTCAACGTGCTGCTCGCCCTGTCGTTCGGGCTGATGGCCGGCGGAAACGGCAGCGGCATGCTGGGCAGCTCATCGCTTTTGTCGGTTGCAGCCTCTTTGCTGGGAGGGCAGGCGGCCATTCTCGTGGCGACCGGCAACGAGAGGCGCGGCTCGCTCATCGCTGCCGGCGGCGCTGCCGGCGGCGTCGGCGCGATTGTCGTGCTCTCCGGTTGCGCGATCCTCGGCAAGTCGTTCGATGAAACCCTGATCCATTCCGGGCTGGTCCTGCTGCCGCCGGTGGTGCTTGCCGTGTTCTGCGTGGGCATGCTCTCCGTTTGGGAGAACGTGTTCGACGTGGTGACTCCGGCGCGCCTGCACGAGCTGCTCAACGGCAATCATCCGCTACAGCGCAAGATGATGACCGTTGCGCCCGGCACGTTCCATCATTCCATGATGACGGCGTCGCTTGCGGAGGGCGCGGCGGAGGCGATCGGCGCAAACGCGCTGCTGGCGCGTGCGGGCGCCGCCTACCACGATGTGGGCAAGCTGCGCCGCCCCGCATACTTTTCAGAAAACCAGACCGACGGAAGGAACATCCACGATACGCTGTCCCCGGCGGAAAGCGCAGATTTTATCATTGCGCACCAGCGCGACGCGGAGGCGTTGCTGCAAAAGTATCATGTGCCGGCGGCCGTGCGCGCCATCGCTGCGGAACACCACGGGACCACGCTCGTCGCTTACTTTTATCACAAGGCGAAGCAGGCGGCGGGGCAGGCGGTGGATGAGGCGGCGTACCGGTATCCGGGTCCCCGCCCGACCACGCGGGAGAGCGCGATCGTCATGTTTGCGGACAGTTGTGAGGCGGCGGTGCGCTCGCTGGGCGATGCGACGGCCGAACAGATGGCGGATATGGTGCACAAGGTCATCCGCGGTAAGATCGATGACGGGCAGTTGGCCGACTGTCCGATTACGATGCAGGAGATTGCCAGGATCGAGAAGAGTTTTCTGCTGACGTTTAGCGGCATCCTGCACGATCGCGTGCGTTATCCGGAGGAGGAGGACGTGCAGATATGACCGACGTATGCGTGGAGGAGGGGCTGGCCGTCTCGCCGGAGGCGTGCGAGCTGATCCGGCTTGCGGTGGAGACCGCGCTTGCGCACATGGGGCGCGTGGGTAGCGTCTGCGTGCAGCTTGTGTCCGAGGCAGAGATTCGCCGGCTCAACGCCGGCTTTCGAGGGATTGACCGCGTGACGGACGTGCTTTCGTTCCCTGCGCTGGAGGGGGAAGCCATAGCGGCGCCGCCGGACGGCTGCCTTGGAGACATTGCCGTCTGCATGGCGCGCGCGGCGGAACAGGCGGAGACGTATGGCCATCCGTTGGAGCGGGAGTTGGCGTTTCTGGCGGTGCATGGTACGCTGCATCTGCTGGGGCTCGACCATATGACCGCAGCGCAGGAGGCGCACATGCGCGCCTGCCAGCGGCAGATCATGAAAGAAATGGGGCTGGAAATTGCATGAACAGGATCGAACAGAATGAACTGATGCACATGCTCTCCCTTGCGTGCGCGGCGCGGGAGCGCGCCTATGTGCCGTATTCCGGCTTTCGCGTTGGCGCCTGCCTGCGCGCGGCAAGCGGGCAGTACTACATGGGCTGCAACATCGAGAACGCGGCGTACACGCCCACCAACTGCGCGGAGCGCACGGCGCTGTTTACCGCCGTCTATCAGGGTGAGCGTGCGTTTGACGCTCTCGCCGTGGCGTGCAGCGGCGATTTGCCCGCCTATCCCTGCGGCGTATGCCGGCAGGCCCTCTCGGAGTTTTGCGAGCCGGATATGCCCGTGATCGTGTGCAACGCCGCAGGAGAGGCGGAGCAGACGACGCTTGGCGAGCTGCTGCCGCACTCCTTCGGCAAAAAGGATCTTGCATGAGCGGTTTTCGCTCCGGCTTTGTCTCCATTGTCGGCTGCCCGAACGCGGGCAAGAGTACGTTGCTCAACCGGCTGGTGGGACAGAAAATTGCCATCGTGTCCGATCGGGCGCAGACCACGCGCAACCGTGTGACGGGCGTGCTTACGCGCGACGGCTACCAGATCGTCTTTTTGGATACTCCGGGCATGACGACGCCGAGAAACCGTCTGGGCGAGTATATGCAGAAGGTCGCCGTGGACGCGTTGAGCGATGTGGAAGCCGTGCTGTTCGTCGCGGATGCGCAGCAGGGCGTGCGCGACAGGGACGAACGCATTCTGGAACGCCTTTCCCTTGTTAAGGCGCCTCTGTTTGCGCTTGTCAACAAATGCGACGCCGTGCCGATGGCGGCCGTGGATCAGGCCAATGCGTCGCTTTGCGCCCGGAAAATATTTCAGCAGGTCCTCATCGGCTCGGCCAGAACGGGCGAGGGGCTCGACGCGCTTGAGGGCGCGCTGCTGGCGCAGATGCCGGAAGGCCCGCGGTATTTCCCAGACGACATGGTGACGGACCAGCCCGAGCGCATCATCTGCGCCGAGATGGTGCGCGAGAAGGCGCTCGAACTGTTGCGCGAGGAAGTGCCGCACGGGATCGGCGTCGCGGTCGAGCGCATGGCCATGCGCGAGGCAGGCGATCTTATGGACGTCTATGCGACGATCTACTGCGAGCGCGAGTCGCACAAGGGAATCCTCATCGGCCGTGGCGGCGGGATGCTGCGCCGCATTGGCGCGGCGGCGCGCACGGATATGGAACGGATGCTCGGCTGTCGAGTGAACCTGCAACTCTGGATCAAGGTGAAGGAGGACTGGCGCAACCGGCCGGGCGTGTTGCACGAACTGGGGTACGAGTGACGCCTGTGCGCCCATGCCAGAAATTTCGCCTCATGTGCGTGCGCCCTTGCCGCCATACTAAGGCGGCAAGGAGGCTGAACCGGATGGAGCAAGGAAAGCAAGGAAGCTGCCTTCAATGGCAGCGGTTTATGGACACCGGCGAGATCGGCGCCTACCTGTTGTATCGTGCCATGCGCACAATGGAGGGAGACGGGCCCGCCGGAGAACGGGGGAACGAATGCCGGTCATCTGTGCCACGGGGATCGTAACCAGATACGTCAATTATCGCGAGAACGACAGAATTCTCAGCATCTTTACCATCGATCATGGGCGCATTGACGCCAAGGCGCGCGGCTGCCGCCGCCCGGCCAGCCCCCTGCTGCCGGCGGCACAGCCGTTTGTGTACGGAGAGTTTGAGCTGTTTGCCGGGCGGGACAAGTATACCGTCAACCAGTGCGCTGTCGAGGAGAGCTTTTTCCCGATCCGCGAGGATATCGACCGGTTTGCGGTCGGCTCCGCCATGCTGCAGCTTGCGCATGAGGCCGTGCAGGAGCGCGAACCGAACCGGCCGCTGTTCTCCCTGCTCTACCATGCGCTTTCCTTCCTCGCCTATGCCGAACCGCTCGATCCGGTCGATCTGTTCCTGTGTTATCTGCTGCGGTATCTGAACACGATCGGCTATTGCCCGGCCGTTACGTCCTGCGCCCGCTGCGGGCGCGACCTGCGCGCGGACACGCATGTATATGCGTCCGCGCGTGCGGGCGGTGCCATATGCGCGGCCTGCGCCTCCGGCGCGCAGGAGATCAGCAAAACGGCGCTCGAGGCCATGCGCCGGATGCTGCTGCTCGGCGATGCGGAGCTGTATCGCGTGCGCTTGAACGATGGGCTGCGGGCCGAGCTGCGCCCCTTTTTGACGGAACTGGCCGTCCAATCGCTTGAGTATGGTGCAAGAACTCTTGCATTTTTACAGGAACTGCGATAATTTTGTATGCCCAATGCCGCAAAAAGGGGGTACAATAAAATTATTGTAGAAAATGCCCGCAAAACCCTGCAATTTTTATTGCAAATCGAGGATGAATTGATTATAATAACATCGGTTTAAGACATTGGAAAAAAATTATCTAAAGGAGGGCATTACTTTGGCGCACAAGTATGTGTACCTGTTCAGCGAGGGTAACGCGAAGATGCGCGAGCTACTCGGCGGCAAGGGCGCAAACCTTGCGGAGATGACCGGGCTGGGGCTTCCCGTCCCGCAGGGCTTTACGATTACGACCGAGGCCTGCACGCAGTACTATGAGGACGGCCGGCAGATCAATCCGGAGATTCAGGCCGAGATCATGGCATACATCGAGAAGATGGAAGGCATTACGGGTAAAAAGTTCGGCGATCTGGAGAACCCGCTGCTCGTGTCCGTCCGTTCCGGCGCCCGCGCGTCCATGCCGGGCATGATGGATACCATTCTGAACCTGGGCCTCAACGAAGAGGTGGTCGAGGTCATTGCCAAGAAGTCCGGCAACCCCCGTTGGGCGTGGGACTGCTATCGTCGCTTCATCCAGATGTATTCCGACGTGGTCATGGAGGTGGGCAAGAAGTATTTCGAGCAGCTCATCGACCGCATGAAGGAAGAGCGCGGCGTCACGCAGGACGTGGAGCTGACAGCTGAGGACCTGCGTTCGCTGGCCGCCCAGTTCAAGGCGGAGTACCGCGCCAAGATTGGCGAGGACTTCCCGTCCGACCCGAAGGAGCAGCTCATGGGCGCGGTCAAGGCCGTGTTCCGCTCCTGGGATAACCCGCGCGCCAACGTTTACCGCCGCGACAACGACATCCCGTATTCCTGGGGGACCGCCGTCAACGTGCAGATGATGGCGTTTGGCAACATGGGCGAGACGTCCGGCACGGGCGTCGCCTTTACGCGCGACCCCGCGACGGGCGAAAAGCACCTGATGGGCGAGTTTTTGATGAACGCGCAGGGCGAAGACGTCGTCGCCGGCGTGCGCACGCCGATGCCGATCGCCAAGCTCAAGGAGGTCATGCCGGAGGTATACGATCAGTTCCTTGGCATCTGCAAGACCCTGGAGAACCATTATCGTGACATGCAGGACATGGAGTTCACCATCGAGGACCGCCATCTGTACATGTTGCAGACCCGAAACGGCAAGCGGACGGCGAAGGCCGCGCTGAAGATCGCCTGCGACCTCGTGGACGAGGGCATGATCTCCGAGCAGGAGGCGGTCATGATGATCGACCCTCGCAACCTCGACACGCTGCTGCATCCCCAGTTTGATGCAAAGGCCCTCAAGGCGACCAAGCCCGTTGCGCGCGCGCTGGCCGCTTCGCCGGGCGCTGCCTGCGGCAGGATCGTCTTCACCGCGGAGGATGCCAAGGAGTGGCACGCCCGCGGCGAGAAGGTGGTGCTCGTGCGGCTTGAGACGTCTCCGGAGGATATCGAAGGCATGAAGGCCTCCCAGGGCATTCTGACCGTGCGCGGCGGCATGACCTCTCATGCGGCCGTGGTCGCGCGCGGCATGGGTACCTGCTGCGTCTCCGGTTGCTCCGAGATCCTGATGGACGAGGAGAACAAGCGCTTTGAGCTGGCCGGCAAGACGTACCACGAGGGCGACCCCATTTCGCTCGACGGCTCCACCGGCAACATCTACGACGGCATCATCCCCACCGTGGACGCCGAGATTGCGGGCGAGTTCGGCCGCATCATGGGCTGGGCGGACAAGTATAAGAAGCTTGCCGTGCGCACAAATGCGGATACGCCGCGCGATGCGCGCAAGGCGTTTGAGCTGGGCGCGGAGGGCATCGGCCTGTGCCGCACCGAGCACATGTTCTTTGAGGCGGACCGCATCGCCGCATTCCGCGAGATGATCTGCGCCGACACGGCCGAGCAACGCGAAGCCGCTCTGGACAAGATCCTGCCCATCCAGCAGAAGGACTTTGAGGAGATCTACGAGGCGATGGAAGGCCGCCCGATCACGATCCGTTTCCTCGATCCGCCGCTGCATGAGTTCGTTCCTACCGAGGAGGCGGATATCGAACAGCTCGCCAAAGCGCAGGGCAAGACCGTCCAGCAGATCAAGGGTATCATCGCCGGCCTGCACGAGTTCAACCCGATGATGGGCCATCGCGGCTGCCGCCTTGCAGTTACGTATCCCGAAATTGCGAAGATGCAGACCAGCGCCATCATCCGCGCTGCGATCAACGTCAAGCGGCGCCATCCGGACTGGAACATTGTGCCCGAAATCATGATCCCGCTCGTGGGCGAGGCCAAGGAGCTCAAGTACGTCAAGAACTTCGTCGTGGAGACCGCGGACGCTGAGATTGCCGCCGCCGGCATCGAACTGCGCTATGAGGTCGGTACCATGATCGAGATTCCGCGTGCCGCGCTCACGGCCGACGAGATCGCCAAAGAGGCGGAGTTCTTCTGCTTCGGCACGAACGATCTGACGCAGATGACGTTTGGCTTCAGCCGTGACGACGCAGGCAAATTCCTCGATGCGTATTACAATGCCCGCATCTTTGAGAACGATCCGTTTGCGCGGCTTGACCGCACCGGCGTTGGCAAACTCATGGAGATGACGGTGCGCCTGGGCCGCCCGGTCCGTCCCGATATGCACATGGGCATCTGCGGCGAGCACGGCGGCGACCCGTCCTCGATCGAGTTCTGCCACCAACTGGGGCTGGACTACGTATCCTGCTCGCCGTTCCGCGTGCCGATCGCGCGCCTTGCCGCCGCGCAGGCCTGCATCCGTCAGGGCTGAGCCGGTATTGCTAACCGCAAAAAAAGCCCCGCCGTCCGCCGACGGCGGGGCCTTTTTGCCCAGGCGCGGCAGCGGAAACTGCATAGTTTTTTTGTCCTTCGCAGATACTGAAATGGATGAAAGCGACCAGGGGCGACCAGTTGCGCCGGCTGCTCCGCTTTGACGAGCCGCCGGCCGAATACGAACTGTTGGAGAACGAACCGGGCGAACCGCCGTTCTTTGGTGGTTGGCGCGGCAGCGACCGGGAGGACCCGGCGGCGCCGGAACTGTTTGTCAGCCGATCGCTCGATGAAAACCTGCGCCGGCTGCGCGAGGAATATCGCGGGGACATCAACTCCGACATCATCCTGCGACGGTTTTCGATGGGCGGCCGTGTGCGCGCCGCCGTTGCATTTTTTGACGGCATGGCCAACGCCGATCAGATCAACGACTTTATATTGAAACCCTCCATGAGGCCAGATGCGATGGAAGGCGCCGACCCGCCGCTGGCGGCGTACGCGGTGGAGCATGTTCTGGCCATGCAGGACGCTTCGCTGATCGTGGACTGGGACGAGGTCCGTACTGCGGTGGCGGAAGGCCGCTCGGTCGTGTTTCTGGAAGGGGACGACCATGCCGTTGTCATGGATACGCGCGGATTCCCCGGCCGGAGCGTGAGCGAACCGCGCAATGAAACCGTCATCCTCGGCCCGCACGAAGCCTTTACCGAAAACATCCGCACAAACATCAGCCTGCTGCGCAAGCTGGTCAGGACGGATGATTTTGTGTGCGAGTTCCGCCCGGCCGGCGGTGCGAACAACGTGCGCCTTGCCATCGCATATCGGGAGGGCACGGCCAACCGCACGCTCGTCAACGAGGTCAAACGCCGGCTGGCGCGCGTGGATACGCTCAAGATCATCTCCATCGCCATGCTCGTGCAGCTCATCGAGGAACACCCATACTCCCCGGTCTCCCAGTCGCTGATCACGGAGCGGCCGGATCGCACCGCTTCGGCTATCATGGAGGGGCATGTGGCCATCCTGGTGGAGGGCAGCCCGCAGTCGTGCGTCATGCCGGTGACGCTGTTCATGCTGATGACCTCCGCCGAGGATGCGTATTTGCGTCCTGTCGCCGTTTCAATCATCCGTATCGTGCGCTATCTCGGGGCGTTTTTATCCACGATTCTGCCGGCTTATTTCGTTGCGCTTGCGCTGCACCATCAGGGCATGCTCAGTGGGGAGATTCTGGCGACCGTTGCTTCCTCGAGGCATATGGTGTTTTTGCCGCTTGCCGTTGAAATGATCTTTTTGCAGCTCGTCTTTCAACTTGTGCGGGAAGCAAGCCTCAGCGCGCCGGGGCCGATGGGGCAGAGCGTCGGCATCATCGGCGGGCTCATTCTTGGACAGGCTGCCGTAGCGGCTAACATCGTCAGCACGGTGGTGCTCATCATCGTCGCCATTTCCGGGCTCGGGAACTTTACGATTCCGGATTACCGCACGCAGAATGCCATCGCCTATTTTCGCATTCTGCTCGTGCTGGCCGGCTGGCTGGGCGGGCTGCTGGGACTGATGGTTACCATCTTGCTGTCGATTGCCTATCTGGCGTCGCTCAAATCGTGTGGCGTGCCGTTTTTGACGCCTGTCGCCCCCAAGACCATGTCCAAGGAGCCGCAGGTGCTGCGCAAGCGGCGCCGCAATGCGCCGGAGACGCTCGATTTTACGAACACGGGAGGCCAGCGGGTATGAATCTGCGCGAAGGAAGGATCGGCAGGCAGGAGGCGACGAGCCTGACCGCTTTCGGCGTAGCGGTCAGCGGGTTGTTTTATCCCAACGCTGCGTCGCTCTACGCCCACGGAAACGCCAACTATCTTGCCGCTCCCGTCACGCTGGCGCTGCTGATGCTGTTGTTTACGCTTGTAATCAAGGCAATGGCGCGTCGCCGCGCGCCGCATCTGGGCGCGTTTCTGTGCGATGCACTGGGCGGAGGTTTGGGACGCGTTGCGGCGCTGCCGGTCGTTGCGTATCTGGTTGTGGCGGCTGCTGTTCCGCTGATTCAGTTTCAGCTTGCGATGGACCGCTATGTGCTTCCGAACTCTCCCGTGTTGAACGTCTGCCTGTATTTCCTGCCGCCGCTGCTGGGTCTTTCGTTTGCGGGGCTTGAAACGCTCGGCCGCACGGCGCGCCTGTGCCTCTGGCCGCTTGCGGTTGCGCTGGCGTTGCCGCTCATACTGGCCATACCGTCGTACCGGGTTAACGCACTGTTCCCGCTGGCGCTCGAGGAACCGCTGTTCATCGCTCGCGGCGGGGTCATGGGACTGTCACGCATGCTTGCGCCGCTGCTGTCGCTGCTCATCTGTACGCGGGGCGTGTTCGGAGTGCAAAACGCATGTCGGTATGGCCGCATTGCGATCGTAGCGGGCGGACTGTTCGTGTGCGTGGCACAGCTATGCGTCGGCCTTACCTATTGTTATCTGGATTTGCGGGACATGGTTTTCCCGTTCTATCGAATGGTGATGACCTCCTGCCCGGGCGTCTATTTGCGCATGGATAAGCTGCTGCTGTTCTTCTGGCTGGTGACGGGCGCGCTTTGCGGCGCGTTTTACCTGTATGCGGCGGCGCTGCTCTACTGCCATGCGACGGGGGTGCACGATGTACGGCCGGCGGCGTTGTCGCTATCCGCGTGCGCCGTTACGCTGACGGCGCTGGCGTCGCTGGATACGGCAAGCTGGCTGCGGAACGTGGCGGCCGTAATCGTCGAGTACCTCTATTTGCCGGCTTTACTGCCGCCCGTGCTCGCCTCGCTCGTCGCCTTTTGCCGGAAGGAACGGAGGAAGGCATGAGCGGACGATGCAGTTTTGGAAAACAATTTCTGCAGCGGACGCTGTTGCTGGCGCTCATGCTGCCGGCCCTGTTCCTTGCGGGCTGCCTGAAATCCCAGACGCTTGACGAGAGCGAATACGTCCTTGCCATCGCGTTTGACCCCGGCGAAACGTTTGCCTATCGGTTCAGTTTTGCGGTGCAGCGCATCAATACGGAGGCGAGCGAACCCCGCGCCGACGGCTTTTTTATCCTGAGCGCAGAGGCTGAGACGCTGTTTGCGGCGATCGAAACCGTGTCGGCCAGCCTGTCGCACGAGTTGAGCTTTGCCCGCACGACGATGATGATATTCGACGCGTCGCTGCTCGAACGGGATGGTTGCCTTGCCGATCTGCTCGATTCCGCCATGGAACAGCTGCTGATCCGCTATAATGCGAACGTTTACGTTTCCGTCGACGGCGCTTTGGAGGCGCTTGAGGGCCTATCGGGGGAGGATGCACAGCCGGGCATCGACAAATTGCAAAGCCATTTTCTTGACTATGCGTCGGAGACGGGTTTTTTGCCGCGGACAAACCTGATGCAGCTCTATGAAACGATGTCGGGACGATGTGTGGATGCGGCGCTGCCTCTCATTGGCACGACCGAGGGACTGGTGCGGCTCGGCGTAGCCGACAGCGTGGGCGGGGAAGCATATGCCTACCTTGCCGGTCGAATGTTGACGCAGACCGGCTTGCAGACGGGCGTCGCCGGAGCGGCATTGCTGCGGGACGACCGGATGGTGGGCGTGCTCGACGGCCAGAACGTGCAGTTGTTGCTGCTGGTCGCCGGTGGCTTTGAAAACGGCGGCATGCAGTTTTCACTGCCGGAGAGTACGGGCGGGGAGCTCTATGCGGCGGTCCGTCAGGATGGCGCTGCCAGGGTGGAGCTCATCCTTGGCGAAACGCCGCGCGCTACGGTCGCCCTAAAACTGTATTTGCACGCCATGCATCCGGAGACGTTGCCGGACGGCGTGACCATAGAGGCGCTGGAGCGGCGGATCGAGAGCGAGCTGGCCGGCCGCCTGCAAAGCCTGTTTGACACCTGCCGGTCGCTGGGATCGGATGTATTTGGCTTTGGACGATATGCTGTCCGCCAGTTCCAAAGCGTGGCCGATTGGGAGGCGTACGACTGGGCCGATGTCTATTACAATATGGAGGCAACCTTTACGGTGGACGTGGTGCTCGATGCGAACGAGTACCATGCCCTGTTAAAGTGAGGGAGGACGCGGCATGTTTCTTTTCTGTTTGACACTTGGCGCAGTCGCGCTCTATGCCGCCGCCTACACGGTCCATGCCGTGCGCCGTCGCGCCTGGGGGTGCGCGCTGGGAAGCGCGCTGCTGTTTGTGCTGCCCGTCCTGTGTATCATAGGCCTGTCCATAAAGCCCTGATCGTGAAATAATTGTTTTCATATGGCGTCCGTGCGCGCAAAGTGGTACAATACGCATAGTATCTTGGGGAGGTGTGGCGTGTTCGGCTATGTGCGGCCTCTGGAATGCGAGCTGAAGGTGCGCGAACTGTCCGTCTATCGTGCGTATTACTGCGGCGTGTGTCGGTCCATCGGCGCGCGGTGCGGCCAGTGCGCCCGGTTGACGCTGCAATACGACTGCGCCTTTCTGGCGCTGTTGCTCGCCGCCCTTTCCGACGAGGCGCCCGCGATGGAAGGACGCCTGTGCGGGGTCCATCCCCAACGCGGCAGGCGCCCTTGCGTCGCGGCGCACCCGGCGGTGGACTATGCGGCGGATGTCAATGTGCTGCTCGGATACCATCAGCTTCTCGACGATTGGCGCGACGAGCGCCGTATCGCCAGACGCGCGCTGGCGCTGGCGCTGCGTGGCGCCGTATCGCGCACACGTACCATGCGCCCGGCGCTCGATGAGGCGATTTGCGGCGGGCTCTCGAGGCTCGACGCGGTGGAGCGGGCACGCCCTGCCTGCACGGATGAACCGGCGGATGCGTTTGGAGGCCTGCTGCGCGCCGTTGCGCTGTCGTATCCGGAACTGGAGACGCGCGCACGCGAACCGGTTGCCTGGCTGTTTTACAACCTTGGGCGCTGGATCTATCTTGCCGACGCCTGGCAGGATCGTGCCGACGATGCCGCTGCGGGACGGTACAATGCGTTCACGGCCGCCGGCGCGAGCGTGGAGGATGCGGAGTTTCTGCTCAACTATTCCCTCTCCGAGGCGTGTAAGGCGTTTGACCTGTTGGAATTGCGGCGCAATGCGTCGCTGCTCGAGCATATCCTGCGCCTTGGCTGCAACGCACGCACCCGTGCGCTGCTGAAAGGAGAAGCCAATGAACCCCTATAAGGTGCTCGGCGTAAGCGAAACGGCGACGCCGGACGAGATCCGCGCCGCCTATCTCGCCCTGGTCAAGAAGTACCATCCGGACCGCTATGCGGACGGCCCGCTCAAGGAGATGGCGGGGGAAAAGCTCAAGGAGATCAACCGTGCATACGAGCTCATCGGCAAGCGCGCGGGGGCCGGCGCTCATGCGGATGCGGGGCGTGCCGCGTCCTACGGCCCCGAGCGCACGTCGCGCAGCTCGGCCTATGCGGGGCCGAACGCTGCGGCGCTCGCGCGCGTGCGCTCGCTCATCAGCCACAACAACCTGGGCGCTGCCGCCGCCATTCTCGACAGCATCCATCTGCACAATGCGGAGTGGCATTACCTGTACGGCATCATCTACCTGCGGCAGGGCTGGTATGAGCGGGCGCGCGCATGTATTCGTTATGCCTACGAACAGGAGCCGGACAACAGCGAATACCGCAATGCATACGCCGCGCTGCACCGCACCAGCGCCGCTTATGCCGAGGATGGGGAATCCGCGGGCGGCGGCACGCTGTGCGACGACTGTTCAACGCTGTTGTGCTGCAACTGTTGCGGGCGTGCATTCTGCTGCTGCTGATCCAGGCGCACCCATAAAATTTTGCTCTTTCTCTGTGCCGCGACGTCGCCTTTCGGGTATCGTTGCCGGCGGAACGGGTCACAATATTCCCCATGCGGGGAACAAAACGAACGCTTACCAAACAGCATCGGCGAAAGCGGCGGCGCAAATTATTGCGCCGTTGGCTGCTTGCGCAGTTTTTGCTCTTCGGCGCTGCCGGCGCGTTCGGCGCCGCCTGGCTGTTGCAGCTCGATGCCTGGCATGAGCTGGACATGTCCAAGATTCTCGACGTGCAGAAATCGCTCATCCTGTATGATGCCGAAGGCGAGGAGATCACCACGCTGCACACGCAGGAGGACCGCATCTGGATCAGCATCAAGGAAGTGCCCATGATGGTGCGGTATGCATTCATTGCGGCGGAGGACGCGCGCTTTTACGATCACTTTGGCGTCGATATCATCCGCATCTTTGGCGCAGCCTGGGCCGATCTGAAGGCGGGCGAATACGTACAGGGCGCGTCTACAATCAGCCAGCAGCTCATCAAGCTCACGCATCTCACCGATGAAAAGGTGATGGAGCGCAAGATCGACGAGGCCGTGCTTGCGTATCAGCTGGAAAAGCGGTACGACAAGGACGAGATCCTGGAGATGTATCTGAACTACGTCTACTTCGGCGGCGGCTACTATGGCATTGAAGCGGCGGCGCGCGGCTACTTTGGCGTACACGCCTCCGAGCTGACGGTCGCGCAGGCGGCGCAGCTGGCGGGCATTCTCAAGTCGCCCTCGCGGTATGCGCCGCATCTGGATATGGAGGCGAGCATCGGCCGGCGCAATCTCGTCCTCTCGCTGATGAAGGAATACGGCTATCTCGATGAGGCTGCCTGCGCAGAGGCAATGGCGGAGCCGGTCGCCCTGCGCCACGGACAGAACCAGGAAAAGCGCGGCTATTATGTCGATCTGGTGTTGACGGAATCCTGCGAGCTGCTCGGCGTGGAGATGGATGAACTGCTCTCGGGGGGCTACCGCATCTATACGGCCATGGACAGCGACCTGCAGGCGGCTTGCGAACGCCTGTTCGCGGATGACGCAAACTTCCCGGCGGCGGGCGGGGAGGGAGTGGAGGGAGCGCTTGTCGTTGTCGACGTGCGCACCGGCGGCGTGGCGGCGCTCATGGGCGGGCGGGAGAACGATACGGCGCTGGCCTACAACCGGGCCACGCGCATCCGGCGGCAGCCGGGCTCGGTCATCAAACCGATCATGGTGTACGCCCCTGCGCTTGAGAGCGGGTATACTGCCGCCACAATGCTGCTCGACGAGGAGACGGATTTTGACGGTTATAAGCCGAGCAATTCCGGCGACCGCTACCGGGGCTGGGTCACCATGCGCCAGGCGGTGACCAGCTCGCTCAACGTGCCGGCCGTGTCGGTGATGGCGGAGCTGGGCGTGGACAGCGGCAAACGGTTCGCACGGAGCGTCGGCATCACGTTCGATGAGCGCGACCAAAGCCTTGCGCTGGCGCTCGGCGGGTTCACGTACGGCGTCTCGCCCTATCAGATCGCCGCCGCCTATGCAGCGTTCGCTTCGGGCGGTCTGTATACGGAACCTTCACTGATTTACGCCATCTGCGATGAGGATGGAGACGTGCTGTACAGCTATACGCCGGCGTACACCCGCGTCATGAGCGAGGGGAATGCCTATGTGCTCACGAGCATGCTCGAAAGCGCGGTGCAGACCGGCACCGGACACCGCCTTGGCGAGTTGGGCATTCCGTTGGCGGGCAAAACCGGCACGACCGGAGACGATGAAGGCAATCGGGACATCTGGATGGCGGCGTATAACCCGCATTATGCCGCCGCAGTCTGGATGGGGTATGACAGCGAGGCCACAGGCCGCCTGCCGGACACGGCGACCGGCGGCACCTATCCCGCACTGTTGCTCAAGGCGGTGTTCGAGACGCTGTATCCGGATGGAAACGCGCCGGATTTCATTATGCCCTCTACCGTGCGCGAATACAGGCTCGACGGCTATACCCTTGACACCGAGCATGTGGCGGTGCTCGCCAACGCGCTGACGCCGGAACAGTCGGCATATTCGGAGGTGTTCGTAGTCGGCACGGAACCGGAGGATTATACCGCCTACTGGCGCATCCCGTCGCCGCCTGGCGACGTGCGCCTTGCCGTTGCCGGGAATTCCGTGATGGTCTATTTTGAGGTGCCCAGCCGTTTCTGCCTGTATCGGCTGTACCGGGAGGGCGTCGACGGCACGCCCGTATTGCTGGGCGAGTTTTCTGGCGGCGCAGGCAGTGTGAGCTATACGGATGCGAATCTGCCGCCCGGCGACTATGCCTACTATGTGATCCCCGTTCATCCGCAACTGGAGATCGGAGGCGAGCGGGTTGTCGGGGCTGCGTCCGCACGGACGCAGGTCGCGATCCCCGGTTGAAGAATCGCGCGCCGAACAGGCAAGGGAAACCGACAGGGGCTCGCTCTGCGAGCCTTTTTCGTTTCTGGTTTTCCGAGCGGGAGGAATAATGGGTGTTGACGGAAATTCGGTTCAAACATATAATATATATAACAAGACATGATTGTCTTTGGAGAACCCTTCGACATCAATCATTTCGAGGTGCAGCATGAACTATAAATCCATTGCCGAACACGTCGGCCCGCGTACGGGCGCAACTCAGGAATGGGTATACCGTGTCTTACGGCAGGGCATCATCAGCGGGGAACTGCCGGGGGGTACGCAACTCAAACAGGACGAGATTTCCGCCGCCCTGAACGTCAGCCACATCCCGGTGCGGGAAGCCCTGCGCCAACTGGAGGCACTCGGCCTCGTCCGCATCCATCCCAACCGCGGCGCATCGGTCACACAGCTGTCGCGCAGCACGCTGCTCGATATGATGGAGGTGCGCGCCACGCTCTCCGTCATGGCGTTGCGCAACAGCGCGCCGCTTTTGACCGAAGAGGATTACCGGGCGCTCGACGAGGTCATCGCAGCGCAGAAGGAGGAAACGGATCTGTTTCGTACGGAAGAGCTCAACTACCGGTTCCACGACCTGTTGAGCTACCACGCGGAAAACTCCGTCTCCAACCTGTTCATGGATATCATTCATGCCAATATCGACCGGTACATGCGGCACAATTTTTATGGCAGCGCCGCCACGCGGGAGCGCTCCATCAGCGAACACGAGCAGATTGTCGCCGCCTGTCGTGCCGGGGACTTCGCCAGAGCGGGAGAGCTGCTCAGCAATCATATTCTTAACGCCAAGGAGTATATTCCGGCAGAGCTCGCACCGTAAGACAACGGCGCCCGCCGGGTAAAAGATTGGCCGCCTGCACATGCTATGGCTGTGTGGGCGTTTCTTTTGTTGCCCGTGCCGCTTTTGGCGCTGGCGCTGTTGTGTATCGCATGGCGTTTTCGGGCGCGGCTTCTGCTGGAGGCCGCGGGCGGCTCGCTGGAGGTGCGCGTATACTGGCTGCTGCCCGTGGCGCGCCTGCGCTTCCGGCTGCATCTGCTGTCGTCGCCGTATCTGACGGTGGATTGGTTGCGGCGGGACGGCACGTTGCGCACGGTCTATCGCGCAGGAGAAGGCGACGGTGGGCAGAACCCATGGGCGGCCGCCGCCTGGACGTCGCTCCGCTGGCGGTGCCTGCGCGTCAAGCTCGAGGTCGGCGATGCTGCCGCACCGGCCGCCTCCGCGCTTGCGTTTGCCGCGCTGCACAGCGGGTTGACCTGCCTGCTTCGGCGCTATCTGACGCCGTCCGCTGAAATCACGGGGACGGCGGATGCGGGCGGCGCGCTCTTCCGGTTAAATGTGGCAGGTATGGCGACGGTATGCCCGGCTCAAATTATCCGTAAAAGATGGCAAATGCGAAGGAGAGGGCGACATGTCACATCCCATTGAAAACATGCTCCGCACGACGATGGAGCAACTCCACCAGATCGTCGATGTCAACACGGTCGTCGGCGCACCTGTGGCGGTTGACGGCGCGGTGATCCTGCCCGTATCGAAGGTATCCCTCGGCCTCCTGACCGGCGGCGGGGAATATGAGGGCAAGGACGGCGTGGTGCGCTGCGGCCGGGCGCTGGACGAGACGCCGCAGCCGTTTCCGTTCACCGGCGCTTCGGCGGTGGGGCTGTGTCTCACGCCGGTCGCATTTTTGACCATACAGGACGGCCATGTTTGCGCCGTTTCCGCTACCTGTGAAGGGACGCTGGAGCGGCTGATCGATCGCGCCCCTCAGCTGTTGGCGGAGGCCGAGCGGATGATAACAACGCTGCTCGAACGCAGGAAGCGCGGAAACGGCGACGGGACGCCGGGCGGTGTAAAATGAGGCGGGGCATCTGTGCGTTGCTGGCGCTCGTCCTGCTGCTGCCCGCGCAGACACGGGCTGAAGCGGCGGAGCCCACCGTATCGGCCGGCGGTGTCGCGCTCATGGAGGCGGATACGGGGCGGCTCCTGTTCGCGCAGAATGCGGACGCGCGACTGCCCATGGCCAGCACGACAAAGATCATGACGGCGCTGTTGGCGCTCGAACGCTGCTCGCCCGACGAAATCGTTTCCGTTCCGCGGGAAGCCTATGGTGTGGAGGGATCGAGCATGTATCTGAATCTCGATGAGGAATTGCTGCTCTCCGATCTGTTGTATGGGCTGATGCTCGTTTCCGGAAACGATGCGGCGGTGGCCATCGCCTGCCATGTGGCCGGCAGCGTTGAGGCGTTTGCCGCGCTGATGAACGAGCGCGCCGCCCAGCTCGGCTGTACGGATACCAATTTTGTCACGCCCAACGGCCTGCCGGACGACGAACACTATACCACTGCGCGCGACCTGTGCCGCATTGCCTGCGCCGCCATGCAGAACGAGGCGTTCGCTGCGCTTGTCGGGACCACCTACCATGAAACCGTCTCCGGCGACAGGGCGCGCACGTTGAAAAACAAGAACAAAGTGCTCTGGCAGTATGAGGGCGGTTGCGGCGTCAAGACCGGATACACGACCACAGCCGGGCGGTGCCTGGTATTTGCCGCTGAGCGAGAGGGGATGCTGCTGGTCGGCGTCGTGCTCAACTGCCCGGATATGTGGAACGCGGCCTATTCGCTGCTGGATTACGGCTTTGACGCCTATGAGAACACGCTGCTTGTGGATGCCGGCGCATGCATGGCCTATGCGGATGTGACCGGCGGCGTCAAAAAGGGTTTGGCAATTTACACAAAACAGGCTATACTGTATCCGTTGCGATGCGACGGCGGCGACGAGATCGAATGGCGGCTCGACTATACGGAGTCGCTGCCCGCGCCGGTAGCGGCGGGGAGCGAGGTCGGTGTGTTGACGCTGCTGGTCAACGGCGAGGCGGTCGCGGCCTCGCCGCTTATCACGAGCGAGGCGGTCGCCGCTGCGGATATCTGGCACTATCTGTTCCGAATCTTTCACGGCTGGGCCGCCTGAAGCGGCAGGGATGGAGGGGTTTTGTGCGGTTGCAAAAGTATTTGGCGGATGCGGGGGTCGGCTCGCGCCGCGCGTGCGAGGCCTTGATTCAGGACGGCCGCGTTCGTGTCAATGGCGTGACTGCCACAATCGGGGCGAATGTAGAAACGGGGGACGTCGTGGAGCTTGACGGCGCGCGTATCGCGGGCGCTCAGCGCCGTGTGACGATTCTGTTTTACAAGCCGCGCGGCGTGGTCTGTACGGCGGATGACCCCGAGGGGCGGCGCACGGTGCAGGATTTTTTCCGGGATGTGCCGGAACGGCTGTATCACGTTGGCCGGCTCGACCTGAATTCCGAGGGTCTCTTGCTCATGACCAACGACGGGGCGCTCGCCCACCGCATGACGCACCCGCGCTTCGGGGTGGAAAAGACCTATTATGCCGTGCTCGATGGCGTCGTGACCGACGAAGAGATCGGCCGGCTTGCCGGCGGGGTTCTGCTGGAGGACGGGATGACCGCCCCGGCCCGCGTGGAACGCGTGCGCATGACGCAGCGAGGGGATACGGCGCTGCGGATTACGATTCATGAGGGGCGCAACCGGCAGATCCGCCGCATGGCCGAGGCGCTGGGCCATCGCACGCTGCGCCTCAAGCGCGAGCGAATCGGTCCGCTGTCCGTTGAGGGGCTTGCACCCGGGAAATGGCGGTATCTCACGGAGCGGGAATTGGAACGGCTGTACGAAATGTTGGGTCTATAGACGCTTTCGCCCGCCTTTGGGCCCTCTGCGCAATGCGCGGAGGGCCTTTTGCCACCACGCCTTCCGGCCCTGAGCGGGCCGACGCGCTGCCGCCTACCGACTGGTTTCCTCCGCGCACGCGCTGCTTCCCGCGGCTCAAAAGCCCGGACGCATGGGCGCTGCCGGCGGATCTCCCTTTGACCGCCGCCCCGGTTTTCAGTGTTTGGTGGTTGCTGGATCTGCCTCCATCGCCAAGGGCGTTGTCGCCTGCGGCGCTTTGTGCGCCGGCCTTCGCCCGGCGCATGCAAAGCCGCCGAAGCGGCGGCAGGAACGAAGCGGAGTAATAATTGCAAATTGCGCAAATATTTTTCGCAAGGGGGCAGGAAAAGAAGGATTTACGGTGAATATAAAGAATTAGGGTTAGGATGAGAATAATTCTCAGAGGCCCAATTCAACCGCCCCGGGAGGTCGCTGCATGGAAAATATGTCAAACGGATTGCCCGCATTGGGATCAAACCTTGGCACAGCGTTTATCGTGCTTGGATGTTTGATCCTGCTGTGTCTGGTGCTCATCGCCCGATCGCTATCGCAGATGTCTGCGAAACTGCGCGACAGTGCAGCGACTCAGTCGCAGCCGGCGGCATCGCCGGCCCCGGTAGTAGTTCCGCCGGCGCCTGCAGCGCCCGCGATTGAAAACCGCTCCGAACTCATGGCAGCCGTATCCGCCGCCATTGCCGTCACGATAGGCGGGGACGTCTCCGGCATCCGGATTCTCTCCGTAAAAAAGGTTAGCTGCTAATTGTCCAATTTACCAAAGTATTCAGGGAGGTCACTATCATGCGTCGCTTTTTGGTCAATGTGAACGGAACGTCCTACGAGGTCGCGGTAGAGGAGATCGACGGCAAGGCCGCCGCCGCAGCCGCCGCACCGGCAACGCCAGCAGCCCCCACTGCCGCGCCCGCCGCTGCCGCAGCGCCTGTTGCCTCTGCAGCACCGGCAGCGCCTGCCGCCGGCGACACGTTGGTAAAGGCTCCCATGCCCGGGAACATCCTCTCCGTCAGCGTCAAACCAGGCGATGCGGTGAAGAAGGGGCAGGCCATTATGGTGCTTGAAGCGATGAAGATGGAGAACGAGATTCTGAGCCCCATTGACGGCACGGTGGTCTCCGTCCTTGTGCAGCAGGGCGCTTCGGTCAATTCCGACGATACGCTGTGCACCCTCCGCTGAGGCGGGCGGCTACGCCGGAATTCTGCCGCAAAGGAGGGACCGAAAATGACCAAGCTTAACATCACTGACACAATCCTGCGCGATGCGCATCAGTCGCTTGCGGCCACGCGCATGTCGATCAACGACATGTTGCCCGCATGCGAAGTGCTCGACAGCATCGGCTACTGGTCGCTGGAGGTCTGGGGCGGCGCGACGTTTGACGCATGCCTCCGCTTCCTGCATGAAGACCCATGGGACCGGCTGCGCACGCTGCGCAAGGCGCTGCCCAACACCAAGCTGCAAATGCTGTTTCGCGGCCAGAACATCCTCGGATACAAGCACTATGCCGACGACGTGGTGGAGCAGTTCTGCCGCAAGTCCATCGAGAATGGAATTGACGTGATTCGGATTTTCGATGCGCTCAACGACACCCGTAACCTTGAGGCGGCGATCCGTTTCACGAAGAAATACGGCGGCATCTGCGAGCCGGCGTTGAGCTATACGACCAGCCCCGTTCACAGCGAGGATTATTTCGTCAAGCTGGCGCGGGAGCTCGTGCAGATGGGCGCAGACGTCATCTGCATCAAGGACATGGCGAACCTGCTGCTGCCGGAGGCGGCGTACTCGCTCGTCTCTCGCCTGAAGGCAGAGATCGACGTGCCGATCCACCTGCACACGCATAACACCACCGGCACCGGCGACATGACCTATCTGCGCGCCGCGCAGGCCGGGGTGGATATCGTGGATTGCGCGCTTTCGCCCTTTGGCAACGGCACCTCTCAGCCGGCGACCGAGCCGCTCGTGGCGGCGCTTGCCGGGACGGAACGGGACACCGGGTTGGATCTGAACCGCCTCGCCGATGCAGCGAAGATCATGCGTCCAGTGTTCGACCGCATGAAGAAGGAGGGACTGATCAGCGACAAATCCCTCCGCGTGGATACGAACACGCTGCTCTATCAGGTGCCGGGCGGCATGCTCAGCAATCTTATTTCGCAGCTCAAGCAGGCCAACGCCGAGGATAAGTATTACGACGTGCTGGCGGAAATTCCGCGCGTGCGCAAGGATTTCGGCTATCCGCCGCTGGTCACGCCCACGAGCCAGATCGTTGGCACGCAGGCAGTGTTCAACGTTTTGACGGGGCGCTACAAGATGTTCCCGAAGGAGTCCAAGGCGCTGCTGCGGGGCGAGTATGGCCGCCTGCCCGGGGAAGTGAACGAAGAGGTGCGGCATATGGCCATCGGGGATGACGAGGTCATCACCTGCCGCCCTGCCGACCTGCTCAAGCCTGAGCTGGATGGCTACCGAGAGGAATTGGGAGAACATATCCGGCAGGAGGAAGATGTGCTGAGCTATGCGCTCTTCCCGCAGGTAGCCAGAAAGTTCTTCGAATCGCGTGAGGCGGAGGCGGACAAGCAGACTGTGTCCGCACCGGAAACACCGGCGCCCGCGCCTGCGCCGGCTGAACCGGCGGTACAAACGTTGTATGTGGAGGATCTGGGTTTCTGATGCGGCACATACCGAACATCCTGTCCGTTTTGCGGATCATCATGGTTGGGGTATTTGCTTACCTGTTTGCGATTGGGCGGCCGTTAGCCGCCCTTTCGGTGTACGTGCTGGCCTTTCTGACGGATATTCTGGATGGGTATCTGGCGCGACGCAACAACTGGATCACCAACTTGGGCAAGTTGCTCGACCCGTTTGCGGACAAGCTGCTGATCGTGGTCGCGCTCATCTGCATCTATCTCGGCAAGCGGCAGAGCGCGTTTCTGGTGCTGTTCATACTCTCGGCGGTGAAGGAATTGCTGATGGTGCTTGGCGGCGCGGTGATGCTCCGACGCAATATCGTCGTGTATGCGGACTGGTTCGGCAAGATCGCCACCGGCATGTTCGGCGCCGGCATCATACTGGCGCTTCTGTCATTCTCCTTCCCGCAGATGTCCCCGTGGGATTTTTATGTGCTCACGGCCGCCACCGCGCTTTCCTATCTCGCGCTCATCCACTATGCGGTGCAGGGTTTCTTCCCGGGTATGCGCGGCAAACCGCAATCGCCGGAAGATGGGCAACGGGATGAGGAGGCGTGAGCGCACCGTTGACAACCGGACGAAACCGCTCAAACCTCGCTTTTGCGCCGACCGGTGCGCACCGGCGGCGCAGAGGAACGGCAGCGCTTTTAGCGGCCCGGATTTGTTGACAGAGAACCCGCTTTTTGCTATACTGACTACGGTGCATTTGAGGAGAGATGTCCGAGCGGTTTAAGGAGCCGGTCTTGAAAACCGGTGATGCTGAGAGGCACCGTGGGTTCGAATCCCACTCTCTCCGCCAGCATCGATCAACAACATATGCGGAGAAGTACCCAAGTGGCTGTAAGGGGCTCCCCTGCTAAGGGAGTAGGCTGGGGTGACTGGCGCGAGGGTTCGAATCCCTCCTTCTCCGCCAAACAAGAACCGTAATTTTGATACAATGGGTATCAAGGTCACGGTTCTTAATTTTTGCCTGTGTTACGGGCTTTTTCAGCTCTTATAAATATTTGGCTAAAGAGAAATCCCTGTCAGGATAGTTTCTGAGGCAGGGATTTTTGATTTTAGGTAACGAATGGTAATAAAGTAATCGTTAAATGATAAATAATCGTTATTTTTGTGGGGGTAATCGTTACTTTATTGATTTGTATAGTTGAGTCTCAGTTTCGATGAATATTGATTTCAAAAAAGTATCAGGAAATTTACAAATTGATGACATAAATCCTTGAAAAAAGATAATTTTGGGTTTGCTATTTATAGTTAGTATTATAATTAAGCATGGGAAAGAGTTGGAAACATAACTTTGTTTTCTTTAAAGATATTATCTTTTTCTGCCAAAACAAAAAGAGTATCTTCGCTCTCCATTTCTTCACAAGTACAACTTTCCAAATCCTTTGGGGTAAAGCCTAAAAGTACAGTAGTTGTATCAGTATCAGCAACAGATGAAACAATTTCTTTTAGAGTGCAATTCGGCAATCCGAAAATATCAAAACAAAACAGAGTATTTTCATTTTGCATAGCCACACATACCGTATCCAAATTTTGAGAGTAATACACGCAATTTTTCAGAAATGCTCCGCAATAAAACATTAAAAGTCCATAATTATCATTCATGGGCAGAGCTGAAAATGGGTTTGATTTTTGATAACAGCGTTTCAATATATTCCTGTTTTCTTCTTTGTCCATATCCAGTTTTACAAAGTCACTTTCCGTTGCCGAAATAGACATATTGCATTGGTATTCCTTTTGTTTAGCAAATGCAAATTTAGGATAAAAGTCTAATGTAGTTCTATTGGCAAAAAGATAAATGCTATCACACCTATCTTTCCAGTCGGAAATGATTTCTCTTATCAATCTGGAAGAAAGACCGTTGTTTCGGTATTCTGGCTTTGTCATAACTGTTCCAATTTGAATATAGCGTTTTGGAGTTCCGTTCCAAACGGTGTCTATGATATTAACTGAAGCATTTGCAACAACTACGCCATCATTCACCAAAACATAAGGAATGTATTTATCTGTCCAAAACCCATTTTGATACCAATTTTCAAAAGATAAGTCGAATACTTCAACAGATAAATCATTAAAACTTTTGCGTAATTTTTCGTTATCTCTAATCTGTTTAACTAACTGATAGTCCATAGAAGCATTTCCTTTCTTATTTATTTCTTCATGCGGAGAAATTTCCATAATTTCATCAAAAGTAACATTTAAAACCATGCAGATACGAATTAAAACTTCCATGCTCAACAATTCATTTTTAGAAAGTTTTGCTAATGTTGTTGGGCTTAGTGAAGCTAATTTCCTTAAATCTGTTTTATTCATATCTCTGTCAATCAACAACTTGAATAGTTTTTTGTAACTTACTTGCATGGCTACTTCACCTCCTTATATCCTATTATACACGAAAAAGTCCAATTATCAAGATAAAAAATACATATATGTGGATATTATATTCAGTAAACCAATAATCAATAATTATTTACTACGAAGTAGTGGGCTGCTGTCTGTAAAATTCTTGTGTGTTACTTTATGAGACACATGAGCATTCATTCAAGGAAACTTCCTGAAAGTTCAGGTAGACGGCAAAGACCTTGACGCTTCCAACTATGATGTCACAGAGGGCAACACGATTTTGTTATCTTAAAGGGTTCTTATCTGGAAACGCTGTCTGTGGACACACATACGCTGGCTATCGTTTCCGAAACGGGAACGGCAAGCACAGAGTTCACAATCAAGACGGCAGCGGTTGTTGATGGAGACACCGAATCTCCCCAGACCGGTGATAACAGCAATCTGATGTTGTGGATTGCGCTGATGCTTGTCCCCGGAGGTGCTCTCTTTACAATGTTGTTTATTAACAAGAAAAAGTCTGTAGATAATAGGTAGTTTTGGCCTACTAATCAGCATTTTGTTAAAAAGTCCGTAGCTTCTTTGCTACGGACTTTTTGCACAATCATAATAATATCGACATTATGCTTTTTTGCGTATCCGATTGTGTTGCGGGTACCGCCCGTGTCACCGCTGTATACATCGATGACACCAGCACTATCTACCACCCACTCGTTTCGTATTTGAAAACAGGCATGTTATATGTTGGACAGATAAAGCGAACCAAATCAGCCGCCTTTGAGCCCTAAAGCCAAGGTACATTGTATCAAAATAAGGGTTATTAGACATAATGAACGAAGTCCGTTTTTCGTACATTTTATCGAAAAACGGACTTCTCATTTTTGGAAAGCCTTGTCGTATCAAGGCTTTCCCTTTTTATATTTTGGGCTGTCCACTTCAAAAATTCCCAAATAGATAAGCATTATTTTCACTCCACAACGCTGCCTGAACACCTGTTTTCGATAAAACCGGCATAATACTTTTCTTCAAAAGCCTGAGGCGTCTGGTATTTGAGTGTTTGATGCGGATGGACTTCATTATAGAATAAATTTAGATGGTGTGATATACTTATGAGGTATCAACCAATTCTGGCAAGGAGAACCGCAGTTGAAAGTCAAAGAATATACAGAACGTATGCGTGAAATTTTATTTCGGAGCGGCCTTCCATCGAGTGAAATAGATTTCCGCATAGGAAGATTAAAAGATGCTGAGCGTCTGCCCGGATCTCAAATTAGTAGGATTAGTGACGCATATTATTCGCTGGCGCATGAGATCAAAGCCCTGCAATTTTTGTCTCCTTTGGGGAATGTTCGTGTTGCGGATGATAGCCATAGTCGGGCCGGATGTGACTATGTTTTGAATGAGTGATATCAAATTGAATGCGTTTGTAGTACTGCTGGGAATGCTGAAGAAAATGGATTAGCAAATCTTTGCCGTTGTAAAGAACCAGGTCCACTTATAGATTTGGAAAAGAAGACAACCATTATTTTTAGCAGGTTAACAAGCTCACTGAAAGATAAAAACGAGTTTTATCAAAACCATATTGCCAAAGGAACAATGTCTGCTGACCTACCCTTTATCATTTTTTTGAGCCTTGGTGCATTATCTGATGAGATGAACCTATATCCGGACGGGAACGGAATTGAACTTACCGGGATACTATTTGGGAAAGGTATGCCGACCATTACCATGAATCCTGAAACACGAGAAGTAGTTTGCCAGGGATATACTTTTCGACAATACATCGAAAAATGGAACAAACAGCGGATTGATAGCGCAATTTTTTGCAATAAAGAATACACGGGAATGGGGCGGTGAATTAAGAAAACATTGAAGCAAGGGACGGTATAGCCAAACGGCTATGCCGTTCTTTGCTGTTTTTGAGTTGTATTTTGGGCTTTTTCTTTTGCCCGTTCAAAATCAAATGCGCCGATGAAGTTGTAGACAATCGTGATTTCCCTTGTCTTGGATTTCTTGTCGGTGTGGGAAACCTCTATACGGTCTATAAACTCCCGCAAAATGGAAGCGTCAAGTTCCTGCATATCGGTGTACTTCTTTACGACGCTGATAAACGCCTTAACGTTGGTTTTTTGCTTTTCCTGCTGCTTGATTTCTTCCCGCAACACTTTTGCCATTGATTTTAAGTTTTCCTGCTCCAACTCATAATCACGGGACATTTTGATAAACCGTTCATCTGATAATTTCCCGGTTACATTGTCCTCGTATAAATGCTTGAACAGGTTATCCAATTCAGCAATCCGGCTTTCGGCTCTGGAAAGTGTTTCGCGCTTGCGGGAAAGCTCCGCGTCGCGCTCCCGTAAACGGCTATCCGCTGCTTCTTGGATAAACTCGGCTTCGTACTGCGTTACATACTCGATCGCTTCCCGCAAGTTCCGCAAAATAATTTCGTGTAGGACAACATTTTTAATGGAATGGGTCGTACACAAATCTTTGCCTTTCCGATAGGTCGAACAGATAAAATACTTCTGTTCTTCGGTAAAGTTCGTTGCGCGGCATTGATACATCTTGCCGCCGCACTCTGCACAATAAAGCAGCCCGGAGAAAATACCCATATCGCCCATTTTGGTAGGGCGGCGGCGTGATTTGCGTATGTTCTGCACAATGAGGAATACGCTTTCTTCCACAATCGGCGGCTGCGTGTTCTCAAAGATTACCCATTCCGACGGGTCGTTCCACAACTTCTTTTTGCTCTTGTAGGATTGCTTGCGGGTCTTGAAGTTTACCGTATGCCCTAAATACTCAATTTTTTCAAGCATACGGGAAACCGTTTCATTTGTCCACTTGTACGGGTTCGCCCCCGGCTTCGGCTTGTTGCCTACTTTCATACCCTTTGACAGCCAATAGAAAGTAGGATTGAGGATTTCGCTTTTCTCTAACCATTTTGCAATCTGTGTCGGCCCCATGCCGGAAACGCACAATGCGAAAATCTGCTGCACAACGGCTGCGGCTTCCTCGTCTATAATCCACTTCTTTTTGTTGTCCGGGTCTTTCATGTAGCCGTAAGGCGGGATTGTGGTAAGATGTTCACCGGATTTACCTTTCGATTGAAAAGTAGCGCGTATCTTCTTTGAAGTGTCGCGGGCGTACATCTCATTGAACACATTACGGATTGCGGTAAACTCATTTTCGCCCCGCGTACTGTCCACTCCGTCGTTGACAGCGATAAAATGCACGCCAAAATCGGGAAACAGCATATCGGTATAAAAACCGACTTGCAAATAATCGCGTCCAAAACGGGACATATCCTTGACGATAACGCGCTTGATTTTCCCCGCCTTTATATCGGCTAACATACGCTGAAAGCCGGGGCGGTTGAAGTTTGTACCGGAATATCCGTCGTCCTCGTCATAGTGCCGATAGGCAGTAATCCCATGCTCCCGGCAGTATCGTTCCAAAATCTTCTTTTGTTCATAAATGCTGATATCCTGCAGTTCCAACTTTTCGCCGTTGAGGACATAATTCATGGTACACAGCATTTGCAACACGCTTTCCACCGGCATGCGGACGATGCTGCGCACGCCCGCAATCAGCGCGTCCGCCTCCTCGCCGGCCAGATCCAGCTGGAATGCAAGCGCCCGCAACTCCTGCTCGCTTTCCCTGATCTGCCGCGCAGGGCCGACAACGAGCTTTATGTTCCCCGCGTTGACCACGCAATAATAATGAAACTGCGGCGTAACATAGTAGCCGACATGTTCCGGGATGGCGAGCACTTCCCGCTGCCACGGCAGCAGAGGGTCCTTCGGCAGATAGACGATGGAATAGTAGAAGTCCAGCGCGTTGCCTTCAAAAATGCGGATGGGAATGCCGGAAAGATTGCCGATGGTCGTACAGAGATAGTGCAGATCGATTCGTTCCACGGGCAGCCTCCTTTTGCATACATTTATACCAAATAGCATACAGAAATACAAGTTTTTGCAGGGGCGCCGTGATATATTGGTACTGCAAATTGTAGTACCCATTATAGCCTTCAACAAGTTTCCACACAACGAATCGGGAGGAATGCGCAGTGACGCGTCTTAAATTTGTGGAGCGTAAAGCGTTTCAAAGCAGGATACGATCGGAGGACGTTAAGCCGGCAGAAAAATGGCTGGGGTATCTTCTCGGGCCCGCCGGCGCCCTGCTGCTCAACGCGGTGCTTGCCACCTATTTGAATGTCTATTATACCGACGTGCTCAAGCTGACGCATGTCTGGGGCGGGGCGTTTCTGGTGGTGTTTCCGATCGTTTCCAAGATCATCGACGCCGTCACCAATGTGTGTATGGGCTACATCATCGACCGTACCCACACGCGGGAGGGCAAGGCGCGGCCGTGGCTGCTGCTGAGCGCGCCGCTGCTGACGGTGACCGGCATTTTGCTGTTTACCGTGCCGAGCGGCTCGGAGACGGTGCAGGTCATCTGGGTCATGGTCAGCTACAACCTGTTCTATTCCTTCGCCTATACCATTTTTAACATGAGCCACGGCCTGATGGTGCCGCTGTCCATCCGCGACACGACGCAACGCGGCAGCCTGTCGGTGTTCAACCAGATCTCCAGCATCATGATGACGGGGATCCTTGTGGCGCTTGTGTTCCCAATGGTCATCATGCCCATCATCGGCGCGGACCAGGGCAAGTGGATTGCGCTCATGAGCCTGCTTTCCATTCTGGCGCTGCCGCTGACGCTGGTCGAGTATTACTTTACCAAAGAGCGCGTGACGCTGGAGACGCAGGCGGAAGAGGCCGTCTCCGTGCCGCTGAAACAGCAGCTGAAGGCGATCTTTACCGATCGGTATATGCTGCTCATCTACGCCTATTTTCTCGTATACATCCTGGGCACCAGCATCAAGAACCTGAGCCTCGTGTACTATTGCAACTACGTGCTGGGCACCTATAACGACGGTATGACGCAGACGCTGATCTCCGTGATCGGCGGCGTGCCGATGGGAATCGGCATCTTTGCCGTTTGGCCGCTGGCAAAAGGTTTGGCAAGCGCAACCTGACGCTGGCCGGTTTCATCCTGTATGCTATCGGCAGCGCCATCTGCTGGATGTTCCCGACGGACATGGCCGTCGTGCTCGTCGGCCAGTTCATCAAAAATATCGGCGGTCTGCCCTGTTCCTATGTCTTTATGGCCATGTTTGCCGACGTGCTCGATCACATGGAGTGGAAGAAGAATTTCCGCTGCGACGGCATTGCGATGTCCGTCTATAACATCATTTCCGTGGCCATGGTCGGGATCTGCACGGGCATTTTCAACGGCCTGCTCGCCAAAACCGGCTATGTTGCGCCGGAGGTGGTGAACGGCGTCACGGTGGCGGCGGAGCAGACGGCGGCGGTCAGGAACGCCATCACGCTTGGCTTTGTCGGCCTGGAGGTGTTCACGGGCATCATGCTGGCGGTGTTGCTGATCTTCCTGAACGTGGAAAAGACCATCGGCAGGGAGCAGCAGGAGATCCAGGCGCGCAGGGAGGGCAAATGATGCAGGCCATTCGATTGAAGACGGAACATCTGTTCGAGCCCGTCGGCGTGGACTTCACGGCGCCCTGGCTGTTCTGGAACTGCAGCGGCGGACGGGAGCAGACGGCCTATCAGATCGTTGCGCACGACGACGGCGGCGCGCTGCTCTGGGACAGCGGCCGGGTGGCGGGCGGTTCCATGCGCGCCCGTTGGGGCGGCGCGCCCGTCGCACCGCGGACGCGGGCGCTGTGGAAGGTGCGCCTGTGGGACGAGCAGGGCGCCTGCAGCGACTGGGCCGAGTCCCTGTTCGAGACGGGCATCGGGCGCTGGCAGGCGCAGTGGATTGCCGGCAATTACCGGGTCAACAGGCGGCGGCGCTATCCCGTGGACTGCTTCCGCAAGACGTTTGCGGCGGCCGGCGTGCAAAAGGCGCGGCTGTACATCACCGCCTGCGGCCTGTATGAGGCGCGGCTGAACGGCGTCCGGGTCGGCGACGCGGTGCTGGCGCCCGGCATTACGGACTATCGCAAGCGCGTCCAGTACCAGACCTATGACGTGACCGCGCTGGTGCGCGAAGGGGAAAACGAGCTGACGGTGCAGCTCGCCGACGGCTGGTACCGGGGCAGCACCGGCGCCTGGGGCATCCGCAACCAGTATGGCACGGTAACCAAGCTGCTGGCACAGCTCGAACTGACCCGCGCAGACGGCGGCGTGCAGACCGTCTGTACCGACAGGAGCTGGGACTGGAGCGACGACGGCCCCATCCGCTTTGCGGATAACAAGGACGGGGAAGTCGTAGATGCATGTCGGACGCCCAGCTATTGCCATAAAGCGCGGGTCACCCGTCATCCGGTTGTGCCAACCGCATCCGATAACGTACCCGTCACGGAGCATGAACGGCTGAAAGCGAAACGCATCATCACGCCTGCCGGGAAAACCGTGCTGGACTTCGGGCAGAACATCGCCGGTTATGTGGCTTTTTCGCTGGAGGCCAGGGCCGGTCAGACGATCCGGTTGCGGTTTGGCGAGCTGCTCGACGGCGAGGGGGAGTTTACGCAAAAAAACATCCAGTTGTCCCGCAAAAACTTTACGACGCCTTTGCAGCAGGTCTGCTATACCTGCCGCGAGGGGCGGAACGAATATCGGACCACGTTTGCAATCTTCGGGTTCCAGTATATACTGGTAGAGACGGACGTGCCGTTTGCGGCGGAGGATTTTACGGCCGTTGCCGTCTATTCCGATATGGAGCGTACGGGCTGGTTTGAGAGCTCCAACCGTTTACTCAATAAATTTGTGGAAAACACGGTGTGGAGCGCCAAAAACAACCATGCCGACCTGCCGACCGATTGCCCGACCCGCGAGCGGCACGGCTGGTCGGGCGACGCGCAGATCTTCTGCCCCACGGCCAGCTTTCTGTTCGACTATCTGCCGTTTGCGAAAAAATATCTCAACGACCTCTATGACTGGCAGAAAAAGAATGGTTGCCTGCCCCAGATTGCGCCGGAGGGCGGCACGGATTTCTATATGGCGTCCATGAACGGCTCGGTCGGCTGGGCGGACGCCGGCGTCCTGATGCCCTACGCCCTGTGGAAACAGTACGGGGATGGCGACGTATTACAAAGCTATTTGCCCGGCATGCGCCGCTATGCACGCTTCATGCAAAGGCGATGCGGCAGATGGTACCCCACTGCCAGACGAACCGGCCTGCGCGGCGAGGAGAAGAGGTATCTTTCCAATGCCGGCCAGGCGTATGGCGAGTGGGCGGAACCGGAGAGCGTGCACCACATGACGTGGAAGGACTGCGCCGTGCCGCATCCGGAAGTGGCGACGGCCTATACCGCGCACGTCATGGACTGCATGGCCGAGATCGAAGCGGCGCTGGGCAACGCACAGCAGGCAGAGGGCTACCGCGCCTTTGCCGCCGGCTGCCGCCGGAGTTATCAGGCGCTGCGCGAGACGCCTGCGTATTCGCTGGATACCGACCGGCAGGCGCAGCTCGTCCGGCCGCTGGCCTTTGGGCTGTTAAATGGGGAACAGGAAAAATTTGCGAAAAAGCGTCTTCTTTTGGCGCTGGAGCACTTTGGCTGGCACGTGGGAACGGGGTTCCTTTCCACGCCGTTGATCCTGGATGTGCTCGCTCGCATAGACATCGAGGCTGCCTACCGGCTGCTGGAAAACGAGGAGATGCCGGGGTGGCTGTTCATGCCGAAGAACGGGGCGACCACCGTGTGGGAAGCGTGGGAGGGCACCGCCACGAAGCAGGGCGGCATTGCGTCGCTGAACCACTATTCCAAGGGCGCGGTTTGCCGTTGGTTGTTCGACACCATGTGCGGCATTCACGTGGATGGCGAGAATCACTTTACCATCGCGCCGCGACCCGGCGGTCGCTTGACCCATGCGAAGGCGAGCTACACCAGCGCCTATGGCCGGGTGGAGAGCGGCTGGGAAAGGACGGAGGCGGGCTATGCCTATACCGTCACCGTCCCGGCGGGTTGTACGGCCACCCTGACGTTGCCGGGGCGGGAGGCCGTCGTGCTGCCCGCAGGTATCCATACTTTTTGAAACGGGCGTGGAGGTGCGCATATGGACGTGGAACGGGTTTTGAAGCAGATGCCGCTGGAACAGAAGATTGCCCTCTGTTCCGGTGAGAATTTCTGGGAAACCAAGTCGTTTGAGGCCTATGGCATACCGTCCGCCTTTCTGTGCGACGGGCCGCACGGCCTGCGCAAACAGGAGCATGCCGCCGATATGCTGGGCGTACACGCTTCGCGGGCGGCGACCTGCTTCCCGGCGGAGGTGACGAGCGCCGCCAGTTGGGACCCGGAGCTGCTCGCGGAGATCGGCGCCGCCATTGCCGAGGAGGCCCGGGAACAGGGCGTGGATCTCGTGCTGGGGCCGGGCGCGAACCTGAAGCGGAACCCGCTTTGCGGGCGAAACTTTGAATACTTCAGCGAGGACCCGTATCTGGCGGGCAAGCTGGCTGCCGGTTTTATCCGGGGCATGGAGGGCGGCGGCGTGGGAGCGTGCCTCAAGCACTTTGCCGCCAATTCCCAGGAATTCCGGCGCTTTACTTCCGATGGGGTGATGGACGACCGTACCCTGCGGGAGCTGTACCTCACAGCGTTTGAAATTGCCGTGCGGGAGGGGCGGCCGGCTGCCGTGATGTGCGCATACCCGAAACTGAACGGCGTACACTGCAGCGACAACCGGGCGCTGCTGACGGATATCCTCCGCACAGAGTGGGGGTTTGACGGTCTGGTGGTGACCGATTGGGGGGCGATGAACGACCGGATACAGGGCTTTTGGGCCGGCTGCGACCTGAACATGCCGGGCGGCAGCGCCTATATGGAAAAGGAGACGGCGCAGGCCGTGCGCGATGGGTCGCTTCCCGAACGGTGCGTGGACGACAGCGCCCGGCGCGTGCTGGAGCTGGCGTTCCGCGCGGCGGAGAGGCGCAAAGCGCCCGCCGTCTGCGACTATGAGGCGCATCATGCGCTGGCGCGGCGCGCGGCCGCCGAGGGCGCCGTTCTGTTGCAGAACGACGGCGGGATACTGCCGCTCAAGGAGGACGCCCGCATTGCCGTCATCGGGGCGATGGCGGCAGACCTGCGCTTCCAGGGGGCGGGGTCCAGCCATATCCAGCCCACGAAGCTGTCCCAACCGCTGGATTGCCTGCCTGCCGCAACATATGCCCCGGGCTGCACCAGCCGCGGCGAGACGACGGATGCGCTGCTGCAACAGGTGCGGGAAGCGGCGGCGCAGGCGGATGTCGCCGTGGTCTTTGCTGGGCTGCCGGGGCAGGCGGAGTCCGAGGGCTTTGACCGGGACCATATGCGCCTGCCGGAAGGGCATCTGCGGATGATCGACGCCGCGGCAGGCGCCAACCCAAACACCGTGGTGGTGCTTTTGAGCGGCGGCGTCGTGGAGTGCCCCTGGGCGGACCGGGTGCGCGGCATCCTCTACATGGGGCTGCCGGGGCAGGCGGGGGGCGAGGCCGTTGCCGATCTGCTCTATGGCAGGGTGAATCCCAGCGGCCGGCTGGCCGAGAGCTGGCCATATCGTTATGAGGACGTGCCGTCGGCCGAAATCTATGACAGGACGACGGACGCCCTGTACCAGGAGGGGCTCTATGTCGGCTATCGGTACTATGACAAGGCCGGCGTGCCGGTCCGGTGGCCGTTTGGGTATGGGCTCAGCTACACGACGTTTGCCTATGCGGACTTGCGTGTGACCGGCGATACGGCCACCGTCATGGTGCAGAACACCGGGCACGTGGCGGGCGCGGAGGTCGTGCAACTCTATCTGCGGACGCCGCAGGACGGCCTGCATCGTCCGGTGCGGGAGCTGAAGGGCTTTCAAAAGGTCTTTTTACAGCCGGGCGAGCGCATGACGGTCACATTCCGGCTCGACGACCGCTGCTTTGCCGTTTGGCAGGACGGCTGGAAGGTGCCCGCCGGGGAATATACCGCGTGCGTCGGCGGGCTGACAGCCGCATTACTGAAAACGGGGGAGACGCTGCCCGTTCCCGATTGGCAGGCCGGAAGCTGGTATGAGCGCTGCGAGGGGCGGCCAAACCGCGCGGACTGGGAGCGGATGCTGGGCCGAGCCTATGTGCCGCCGGTGCTGCAAAAGGGCAGCTTCACCATGGACAACACGGTGGAGGAGATGCGGGACTACAGCCTCCTCATGAAGCTCATGTACAAGGCTACGGAGTCGGTCATAGCCAGGGGCTTTGGCGGCAAAAAGGACTATGACAACCCGGATTTCCGGATGAGGATGGCGTCGTCCGCCGGCGGGCCGCTGCGCAGCATGCAGATCTCCGGCGGCATCCGCGGCGGCGTAATCCCGGGAATGCTGGAAATGGCCAACGGGCATTTTTTGCGGGGCCTTCTGAAAATGGTGAGGGGTTAGGGCCATGAAACGCTATCTTGCCATTGATATCGGCGCATCCTCCGGGCGGCATATCGTGGGCTGGCGGGAGGACGGCGTCCTGCGGACCAGCGAGGTCTATCGCTTCCCCAACGGCGTGCGGGAGACGGACGGCCATCAGGTCTGGGATGTGGATGCGCTGCTGGCGCATGTGAAACGCGGCGTGGCGGCGGCCAAATCGGCATTTCCTGATATTGTGAGCCTTTCCATCGACACATGGGGCGTGGACTATGTCCTGCTGCGGGGACAGGAGGAAATCCGGCCGGTCTACGCCTATCGGGACAACCGGACGGAGAGGTTTGTGCCGGAAGTACACGGCATACTCCCCTTTTCCGAGCTCTACCGCCGCACCGGCTGCCAGTTCCAGCCGTTCAACAGCGTTTATCAGCTCTATTGCGACAAGCGATGCGGACGGCTGGAAGGAGCGACGGATTTTCTGATGATCCCGGAGTATCTCCTCTGGAAGCTCTGCGGCGCCAAGGTCAGGGAGTACACCAATGCCACGACCACCGGCATGGTGAACGCTGAAACGAAGGCGTTCGACCGGGAGATCATCTCGGCGTTGGAACTTCCCGGCTTGCTGTTCCCGCCGCTTACGCAACCGGGCGCGGTGCTCGGCGCGTATGACGGCATGTCATGCGTCCTGTGCGCCACGCACGATACGGCTTCGGCCGTGGAGGGAATCCCGATGGAGGGCAACCAGCCCTACATCTCCAGCGGCACCTGGTCGCTGCTGGGCCTCAGGACGGACCGACCCATCAACGACAGCGCCAGCGAGCTGGAAAACTGGTCCAACGAAGGCGGCGTGGGGTATAACCGATACCAGAAAAACATCATGGGCATGTGGCTCGTGAACCGGCTGCGGGAAGAACTCTGCCCCGGCTTGCCGTTTCCGCAGATTGTGCAGGAGGCGGAGAAAAGCGCCTTTGAGGGGCTCGTGCCCGCCAATGCGCCGGGCTTTCTGTCGCCTGCGCGCATGAAGGACGCCTTCGATGCACAACTGCAGATCGGGCCGCGGACGATAGGGGATTACTTCCGCTGCGCCTACCGGTCACTCGCCCTGTCCTATGCGAACGCCGTACAGGAGCTGGAACACAATACCGGGATGCAATTCGATAGGCTGTATATCGTGGGCGGCGGCGCAAGGAATGCGTTTTTGAACCATCTGACGGAGGAGGCCACGGGCAAGGAGGTCGTTGCCCTGCCCATCGAGGCTACGGCGCTGGGGAACCTGAAAATACAAATGGAGGCAGTGCAATGAGTTATCAGGACGCAAGGGAAGTTTACGCTGCCATCGGCGTGGATACGGAAGATGCGCTGATGAGGTTGAATACCGTTCCCATATCGCTGCATTGTTGGCAGGGGGACGATGTGCGGGGGTTTGATACCGATCCCGCCAAACCGCTGACCGGCGGCATCCAGACCACCGGCAATTATCCTGGCAGAGCGAGAACGCCGCAGGAGTTGATGGCGGACATCGAGAAGGTTCTCGGACTTTGTCCCGGCACGAAGAAATTGAACCTGCATGCCTCATACGCCATCTTCGAACACGGCGAATGGGCGGACAGGGACGAGTTGGAGCCGAAGCATTTTGCCCCGTGGGTATCGTTTTGCAAAAGGCATGGCCTCGGCGCGGACTTCAACCCGACGTTTTTTTCCCATCCCCGCTGCGATCCGCTGACGCTTTCCTCCCCCAACGAGGGCACCCGCCGCTTCTGGATTGCGCACGGCCGGGCCTGCATCCGCATCAGCCAATATCTGGCCGACGAGCTGGGCCAGGTCTGCACCATGAACATCTGGACGGGCGATGGCTTCAAGGATGTCCCGGTCGACCGGTTGGGGCCCAGAATGCGGTATCGGGACTCCATCGATGCGATCCTGTCGGAGCCGTTTGATTTTTCAAAAGTCAAGCCCTGCGTGGAGAGCAAGGTGTTCGGTATCGGCGTGGAGAGCTATACCGTGGGCAGCGCAGAGTTCGCCCTGAGCTATGCCGCGATGCACCCAAATCGTTGCATTCCGCTGATGGACAATGGTCACTATCATCCAACCGAGGTGGTCAGCGACAAAATTTCAGCGTTGCTTTCGTTTTTCCCGGAGATTGCGCTGCACGTCACGCGACCGGTGCGCTGGGATTCCGACCACGTCGTGCTGTTTGACGACGAGACCCGGGAGCTGTGCAAGGAGATCGTCCGCTGCGGCGGACTGGATGGGCGCGTGCATCTGGCGCTCGATTACTTCGACGCCTCCATCAATCGCATTGCGGCATGGGTTGCCGGGTTCCGCAACGTACAAAAGGCGATGCTATACGCGCTCCTGACGCCGGATCTGACCGACCAGCAGAACCGGGGCGATTTCACCGCCCTGCTGGTGCAGCAGGAGAGCTTGAAAACCATGCCGTTTGGCGAGGTATGGGCAGAGTACTGCCGTCGCTGCGGCGTGACGGTCGAGGATCGGGAATGGCTGTCGTCCGTCAGGGAGTATGAGAAACACGTTCTGGAGGCAAGGGTATGAAAGAGATTTTGGAAGCGCCATGGATGGCGGAGATGATCCGGACCGCCACGAACATGTACGATCATGGCTGGGACGAGCGCAATGGGGGCAACATCAGCCTTCTGCTGGAGGAAGCGCAGGTGACGGAATACCTGGGCCCGAACGGATGCGTGCGGGAGATCCCCACGGGCTTTTCCTGTCCGGAATTGGCGGGGCGCTGTTTCCTCGTCACCGGCACGGGCAAGTATTTCAAGAATGTCCGGTATGCGCCGGAGGTCAATCTGGGCGTTGTCAGGCTCGTGGACGGCGGCAAAAGCGTACAGCTCCTCTGGGGATTTGCGGATGGCGGCAGATTCACCTCCGAATTTCCGGCCCACATGATGAGCCATGCCGCCCGGCTGCGGGTCGATCCGGGAAATCGTGTGGTCATGCATTGCCATCCGACCAACCTCCTGGCCATGACCTATGTGCACAGCCTGGACGGGCGCGAATTTACCCGGACGCTCTGGCGGATGGGGACGGAATGTGCCGTCGTCTTCCCGGACGGAGTAAATGTTCTGCCATGGATGCTCTGCGGCACCAACGAGATCGGGGAAGCGACTGCCAAACAGATGGAGACTGCCCGCCTGGTCGTCTGGGCGCAACACGGCGTCTATGGTGCGGGCAAGGACCTTGACGAAACGTTCGGCCTCATTGAAACGGCGGAAAAGGCCGCGGAGATCTATATGAAGATTGCGCACCTGCCGCGGGTCAACACGATCACGGATGAACACATCCGCCGGCTTGCCGGCCACTTCGGCGTCAGGTTGCGAGAGGGGTACCTTCATCAGTAGCGGCGCGCTTAGGGCCGGTTGCGGGACAGCGGCGTCCGGACGGGATGGCCGGCGAGATGCTTGTTTTCCGGTGGCGTGGTTGCGAGGGGGGTACCTTCATCAGTGGCGGCGCGCTTAGGGCCGGTTGCAGAACAGCGGCGTCCGGACGGGATGGCCGGGCGCCATATTTGTGCCGATGGCAAAACAATATGGCGACGGACGCGCCGGACTTGTGGTGAAGCCGCCCGTGCATCCCCGCGCCGGGGGCAGCGGCCGCGCCCGGAGCCGCGTCAACGTTGCCGAGCGGATACGGAACCGGGCCGGCCCTTCTGGGCCGGCCCGGTTGTCCGCGCTCCGGCAGCCGCCGGGGAAGACATATCAACCCTTGACCGCGCCGGCGGCGACACCCTTGATGATGTGCTTCTGGCAGGTCAGGTAAAAGATGATGATCGGCACGATGCTCAGCAGGATCAACGCCATCGTTGCGCCGAGGTCCACGGAGCCGTAGCTCCCCTTCAGATATTGGATGTGGATCGGGATGGTCATGTAATTCGTCCGATCCAGTACGAGGTAGGGGAGCAGGTAGTCGTTCCAGATCCACATGGTCTCCAGCACGCCCACGGATATGAGCGTCGGCTTGAGCATTGGGAACACGACGAGGAAGAACGTGCGCACCGGGCCGCAACCGTCGATAGCGGCCGCCTCCTCAATTTCGAGCGGTAACGACTTGACAAAGCCCACAAACATGAACACCGCCAACCCGGCGCCGAAGCCGAGATAAATGACCGGGATCGTCCATGGCGTGTTCAGGTGCAGCGTATCGGCCGTTTTGGCCAGCGTAAACATGACCATCTGGAACGGCACCACCATCGAAAAGACGCATACCAGATAGATGATGCGGCAGAGCCGGCTGTTGACGCGCGAGATGTACCAGGCGGCCATGGACGTGCAGATCAGGATCAGCGCCGTGGACAACACCGTGATGACGAGGCTGTAGGACACGGACTTGAGGAACGGGTAGTTGCCGAACGTCATGCCCTTGATGTAGTTGTCCCAGCCGACGAACGACTCGGCGTTTGGCAGGGCGAACGTATCGGTGTTGACGAAACTGTTGGCCTTAAAGGAGTTGATGAGCACGATGACAATCGGCATCACGTACAGGATGCTGATGAACGTAAACAGGATTGTCAGCGCGGGTTTACCCCAGTGCCTGCGGGTCCGAATGGGGCGGATGTTTGCCTCCATTACTGCTGCACCTCCTTTTTCCTGGTCGCGCGGAGCTGAATCAGGCCAATCGCAGCGACGAGTATGAAGAACAGCACGGCCTTGGCCTGCCCGACGCCGCGGGAATTGGCGTTGAGGTAGAACGTGTTGTAGATGTTCAAGGCCAGCATTTCCGTCGTTTTGATGATGCTGCCGTCGGCAAGGAACTTGAAGGGCTGACCGCCGTTGAGCGCCAGGTTCTGGTCAAAGAGCTTGAAGCCATTGGTCAGCGAGAGGAACGTGCAGATCGTTATCGAAGGCATGACGCAGGGGATCGTGATGCGGAACAGCGATTGCCGGCCGTTCGCCCCGTCGATGCGCGCCGCCTCCAGCAGTTCTTCCGGTACGCTCTGCAATCCGGCGATGTAAATGATCATCATGTAGCCGATCTGTTGCCAGCACATGAGGATAATCAGCCCCCAGAAACCGTAGCTTGTGTCCAGCAGGATGCTTGTGCCATACCGCACCAGTATGCCGTCGAAGATCATCGACCAGATGTAACCGAGCACAATACCGCCGATGAGGTTCGGCATGAAGAATACCGTGCGGAACAGGTTGGAGCCGCGAATGCCGCGCGTGAGCGCATATGCTACGGCAAATGCCAGCACGTTAATGATCAGCAGGGACACGACGGCGAACAGCGCCGTATAACCAAAGGAATAGGCAAAAGCAGGGTCGCTGATCGCCTTTGCATAGTTTTCGAGGCCGGTCCAGGTGGCGTTGCTTGTGGTGGTAAACTTGCAAAACGAGAGGTAGACGCCTCTCAGAAACGGGTAGACAAAGCCGATCACAAACGCCGCCACCGTGGGGAGCAGGAACAGGGGAAACCATTTGCGGATGGAACCGCTGAGCATATTCCCGTTCACGGCAAAGCTGTGACGCCTTTTACGTAGTGTCTGTTGTTCCATTGCGACCTCCTTTTTGCTTGATCATGGGCGTACCTCCTCCGGCTGTGGGGCGAACCGCCCCGCCCCATAGCCGGAACGGGCGGGCAGATCATGCCCGCCCCATACGCTCCGTCTGTTGCGTTACTGGTTGTTGTACTGGGTGGCCCAGCCGTTGACAAACGCGGTCACCACGTCGTCCCAGGAACCGCCGCCCACGGAATACTGCGTCAGCGCCGCAACGACGCCCGCACGCCATGCATCCACGTTCGGCGTGTAGTTGAACGCCCAAGTCACGGTGTAGTTGCCGTTGGCAACATACTCGTTGGCCTGGCTGAAGAACACGTTCTCCGGCTCAGCGGCGTTCTTGAACGGGCAGGGCCCGAACTGCTCGGCCATCATCTTCGTACCGGACTCGCTGGTTACAACCCAGTACATGAAGTCGAGCGTCGCCTGGATGTCCTCCGGATCCGCCTTGGCGTTGACCGCCCAGCAGTTCTCCGTACCGGAGCACAGGCCGGCGTTCTCCTCGCCGTCGACACCGCAGTAAATCGGGATCATGGCCAGATCGTCCGGGTTCATGCCGAACTTGTCGACCAGGTTGGCATACTCCCAGGTGCCATTCTGGAAGAACACGGCCTTGCCCTCGCCGAACTCCGCCTCGGACTCATCGCCCGTCTTGGTGGTCAGCTCTGCCGGCGTGCAGGTGCTGTTGTTGATGTAGAGATCCCACACGGCTTTGAAGTTGTCAAGGTAGGCGCCGGTGATCGTGGCGGGCTGGCTGGTCACGCCGTCGTCACGGAACTCATAGTAGAGGGGCATGTTGGCCAGGTGGCCGCTGAAACGCCAGCTCGAAGAGCTTTCAAGACCCGCGGAGCTGAACGCCGCAAAGCCGAGCTCGTCCTTGCGGGCGGTGATGTCCTCGGCGACGGCCTTGAGGCTCTCAAAGTTGGTGATGTCGGACAGCTCATAGCCGGCCTCGGCCAGCAGCGCCTTGTTGACGATGATGCCGAAGGACTCGTAGCAGTAGCCGATGCAGAAGACTTCGCCATTCTCGCCGAAGAGGTTGAAGTCGTCCGTGGTCATCTCCTTGTAGACGGCGGTGTCCGTGAGGTCGTAGCAGTAGTCGCCCCAGGTATCAAGACCCGCCTGGTTGCCGCACTGGAACAGCGTCGGCATGGAGCTCTTGTCCATCTCGGCGGTCAGCGTCTCGCTGTACGTGCCGGAAGCGGCGGTCACGACCTTGACTTCGACGCCGGTCTCGGCGGTGTACTCCGCCGCCAGCGCCTGCCAGGCGGCGTCGGATTCGGGCTTGAAGTTCAGATAATAGACCGAACCGGTCGCCTCGGTGCTGCCGCCCTCGTTCGTCGTGTCGCCCGCGTTGGGCTGCGTGGCGCTGGGATCCTGCTCGCCGCCGTTATCGGTCGTGCAGGCGACCAGGGAGAACACCATGGCCAGCATCAGAATGATTGCCAATGCTTTCTTCATTTCTGTTTCCTCCTGTTTGTTGTTCTACTGGGATTTATGCCAAGCGCGATCAACGCGCGTATGGCCCTTTTGCCTGCGATCAGGCATGGGGGGAGCGGACGGAAGTGCCGGGGATCAGTTCGGTTTCGAGCAGGACGTGCTGACCGGGGTGCTCCATGCCGGCCAGGAGAAGCTCTACGCTCTTTTCCGCCAGCGTTTCCTGCGGCTGGCGCATGGTGGCCAGCGTCGGTTCGTAATAGGAACCCAGCTCAATGCCGTCAAACCCGATGATGGAAACATCCTCAGGCACATGCAGCCCTCTGTCGCAGAGCGCACGAGCGGCGCCGATCGCCATTGTGTCCGACATGGCGAATACGGCCGTAAATGGCGCCCCGCTGTAAGCGCAAATCATCCGGTATGCGGAGGCAAAGGAAAACGTGGAGATGAGGTAGCGCTCCGGCGGCAGTTCCCGCCCGTGGGCGCGGAAGCTGTCGCACACGCCGAGATAGCGCAGCCTTGCGATGTTCCAGTCCTTCGTTTCGCCGCCGAGCACAAGGATTTCGGTATGTCCGCAGTCGAACAGGTAATCCACCGCACGCCGGGCGCCCTGCCGGTCGTCCACGCTCACGCTGGAGACGTTTTCCGCACGTGAGGTGGCGGCGTTGACCGTGGAAAACACACAGGGGATGGGTAGCGCGCGGAGCATGTCGTCGCAGTCGGCATGGCAGCCGCCGAGGAAAATGATGCCCCGCACCTTCCGTTCGGCATAGACACGCTGTGCCTGCAGCACTTCGTCGTCGTTTTCGTCGATGTAATAGGGCAGGAAGTGAAGGCCCGTACGCTCTATGCGGCGCTGAAGCCGCTCGATGATGCCGGAAAAGAAGAGGTTGTTGGCGCCGCGTACGATCACGGCGATCGAGTCGGTGGAAAGCTGCTTCAAGTGCTTGGCGTTGCTGTTGGGTTCATAACCCTCGCGGCGAATCACCGCCATAACGCGCTCGCGCGTCGCTTCGTTGACATCAGGGCGCTTGTTGAGCACGCGCGACACCGTACTGATGCCAACGCCGGAAAGCTGCGCAATCTCTTTGATCGTAATACGAGCATCCATGATCACGACACCTGATTGACGAGTAGTTGAAAACGTTGCCGGTAACGTTTCCGATAACATTTTAGCAAGGTGTCACAGCGTTGTCAAGCGCACGCCAAAAATATATCAATTTCGGTTCTCTTTCGCTTGGTGAATTCCTTTCCACCCAATCCGGAGGGCGCCGCACCCGTGCGAAACGAAAAAACGTTGAGTATTCGGGAAAAGGATGGTATACTTGTTTCGTATGCATAGTATGAAGGAGGCAGCGATGAAAGTAACGGTCAAGGAGCGCCGTTTTCCGTCTGCTACGGGACTGGGCCCCATTCGCTACCGCCTGTGGCTGCCAGAAGAGCCGTGCGCAGCGTTGCAGTTGACACACGGCATGGCCGAACATATCGACCGGTACGATGCGTTTGCGCGTTTTCTGGCGGAGCAGGGCGTGCTGGTCTACGGGCAGGATCACGCCGGCCATGGCAGGAGCACGCCGGACGCGCCCCGCGGCTACTTCGGCCCGGAAAACGGCTGGGACGCCCTTGTGCAGGACATGCGGACGCTGTTCGATGTGGTCAAGCGCGATCATCCGGCGATCCCTTTTATTCTGTTTGGCCATTCGATGGGTTCCTTTCTGGCGCGCGCATACGCCGGGCGCGACGGGGAGGATTTTGACGCGTTTATTTTTACCGGCACGGCCGGTCGAAATCCCGCGCTTGGCATCGCCAAGCTGCTCGCCCGCCGCGAGATCCGACGTCTGGGCGCAGATCAGCCCAGCGAGCTGCTCAACCGGCTCAGCTTTGGCAGCTACAATCGCGCGGTTGGCGGGAAGCGCACGGCGTTTGACTGGCTTTCGCGCGACGAGGCGCAGGTAGATCGTTATGTGGCGGACCCTGCCTGTGGGTTCACGTTTACGGCGGCCGGCATGCGCGACCTGTTCGCGGGGCTTGAGGAGATTTCCAGCGTCCGGTGGGCCGCCCGCGTGCCGGACAAACCGATTCTCATCGCTTCCGGCGAACGCGATCCCGTCGGCGGCCGCAATGCCAGCGGCGTGCGGCAGGTTGCGGCATGGCTGCGGCAGAGCGGGCATACCGTGGAATTGAAGCTGTATCCGCTCGCCCGTCACGAGGTCTTGAATGAGACGAACCGGGACGAGGTGTTCGGCGATATCGCGCTGTTCATCGAAACCGTTGAAACCATGGGAGAGATTGTATGAGCATTCTGGTCTATCGTGACAAATCCATAGCCGGCGCGGCGGCGGCGACGCTGCTGGCTGCGCAGATCATTGAAAAGCCGATGAGCGCGCTTGGCCTCGACTATGCGGAGGACATCGCGCCTGTCTATCGCGCGCTTGCCCGCATGACAGCAGACGGCCTGCTCGACTGGAGCGATGCGTCGGCGTTTGCACTGTCCGAATACGTGCGGACCGATGTGGATCGGACGGTTGCATCGCTGATGGAGCCGCTGTTGTATGAACGCATCAACCTCAAGCGGGAGCGGCGCTTTGCACCCAGTGCCGAGGCCATGGACTGGAGTGTGGCGTGCAACGAATACGAGGATGCAATCCTGCATGCCGGCGGATTGGATTTGGTGTTCTTGTCCGTCGGAAAGGACGGCAGCATCGCATACAATATTGGCGCGCCGGAGCTTGCGCCGGTCACGCACGTCGAGCGGACCGAGAACGGGCGCGTGGTCACCGTCGGCATGACCACGGTGATGAGCGCGAAAAAGGTTGTCGCGCTGCTCGTAGGGAGCGAGAAGGCGGAGCTGGCTGAGCGGATCTTCAACGGGCCGGTCACGCCGCAGATTCCCGCCACCTATCTGCTGTTGCATGCGAACACGGTTTTTATTCTCGACGAGGACGCCGCAGTGCGGATCTGAGGCTGCATGGAGATCTTTAATGGCGGCTGGGAGGAGATGGAGCGGGCCGTTGCCCGTTGCCGCCGCTGCCGCTTATGCGAGGGACGCGCAAATCCCGCGTTTGGCGAGGGGAGCCGGAATGCCGTCGCCATGCTCGTTGGCGAGGGTCCGGGCCGCGAGGAGGACCTTCAGGGCAGGCCGTTTGTCGGGCCGGCCGGCCAGCTGCTCGACCGCATGCTTGCCGCCATCGGCATGCCGCGGGACGAGCTGTACATCACCAACGTTGTCAAATGCCGCCCGCCCGGCAACCGCAATCCCGCCGACGACGAGGCTGAGGCCTGCCTGCCTTACCTGCGGCGGCAGTTTGCGCTGGTCAGGCCGCGCATTCTCGTCTGCCTGGGGGCTGTGGCCGCCCGGTACCTTTACGACCCGTATGTGCGGATCTCGCGCGACCGCGGCAGGTGGAGGGAGCGAAGCGGGACGATGATCCTGCCGACCTATCATCCGGCGGCCCTGCTGCGCGATGAGAGCAAAAAACGCGAGGCGTGGGAGGATTTTCAGTCGCTTCGGGCGGCTTTGCAAAGCGTATCAGAACACGAAGGAGGACGTTATGTCAGGACATTCCAAATGGGCGAACATCAAGAATAAAAAGGAAAAGACCGACGCGCAGCGCGGCAAGGTATTCACCAAGATCGGCCGTGAGATCGCCATTGCCGTCAAGGAGGGCGGGGCTGACCCGGCCAACAACAGCAAGCTGCGCGACGTGATCGCCAAGGCCAAGGCCAACAACATGCCAAACGACAACATCTCCCGTTCGATCAAAAAGGCGGCGGGGGAGGGCAATGCGGTCAATTACGAGGAGATCACCTATGAAGGGTATGGCCCGGGGAATATGGCCGTGATCGTCGAGGTGCTCACCGATAACCGCAACCGCATCGCTGCAGAGATGCGCCATATTTTCGATAAGAGCGGCGGCAACCTGGGCGCGAGTGGCTGCGTCGGCTGGATGTTCGACAAAAAGGGGCTCATCGTCATCGAGCGCAGCGCCCTCATGGATGAGGATGAGGTGATGATGACCGCGCTCGATGCCGGCGCAGAGGACTTTAACGCGCTCGACGATGCGTTTGAGGTCTATACGACTCCCGGCGATTTTTCCGCCGTGCGCGAGGCGCTCGAGGCCGCCGGCTATGCCTTTATCTCCGCCGAAGTGCAGATGATTCCGCAGAATACCGTCAATGTAGAGGATGCCGAGACGATCGAGAAGATCGAGCGTTTCCTCGAGCGGTTGGACGATAACGACGACGTACAGGAGGTCTACCACAACGCCGTGTTCCCGGATGAGGAAGACTGAGCCGGGGGCATTGCGCTTTTTTCGATCGTCGTATATAATACAACAATCAAAATCAAAGGAGGAGTACACATGGCTGCTGAAGTGGTGAACACGCTCGGGAAGATTACCATCAGCGACGACCTGATCGCCAGCATTGCGGGCTATGCCGCCGTCGAGAACTACGGTATCGTCGGAATGAATGCGAAGAAGGCGGGGGACTCCATCATCGAACTCTTTGGGGGCGACAACATCAAGCGTGGCGTCAAGGTGTCGCTGGTGGCGCCGGATACCGTAGCCATCGACCTGTATGTGACGCTGGAGTACGGCGTATCGCTGCCGGCGGTCGCCCAGAATACGAGGAGCAACGTCAAGTACCGCGTGGAGGAGATGACGGGGCTTTCGGTGCAGTGCGTCAACATTCATGTGGAGAATATCCGGGTCTGATCTTCTGTTGACCGGGATCCGGATGGAGGAAAGATGAACGAATTAACCATCAGCGGAGCACAGTTCCGCGATATGATCGTCGTTGGCGCCGCGATGCTGGAGCGCAACCGGCAGGCCATCGACGCGCTCAATGTGTTCCCGGTGCCGGATGGCGATACCGGGACGAACATGTCCATGACCATGCAGAGCGCGGTGAAGGAGCTGCGCTCGCTTCCGGCCGATGCGGATGTGTCCGCCGTGGCCGACGCGCTGTCAATGGGCGCGTTGCGCGGGGCGCGCGGCAATTCCGGCGTTATCCTGTCGCAGCTGTTCCGCGGCTTTTCCCGCGCGTTCAAGGGCGCTTCCGTCATGGATGCGCAACTTCTCTCAAGCGCGCTCACGATGGGCTGCGAAGCGGCCTACAAGGCGGTCATGAAGCCGAAAGAGGGCACGATTCTGACCGTCTCCCGCATGATTGCGGAGGAAGCTGCGGAGCTTGCCTCCCGCGGTGCAAACGTCTATCGGCTTGTTGACGCGGTCATCGAGTCCGGCGAGCGCGCGCTGGCCAAGACGCCCGATCTGTTGCCGGTGCTCAAGGAAGCCGGCGTCATTGATTCCGGCGGCAAGGGCCTGTTGACCATTTACCGCGGCTTTAAACTTTCGCTCGACGGGGATGAGATCCCGGATCTGCCCGAACAGGCAGAGCTGGAGACGCCTCCGTCCAGCGCCGCGGCGGAACTGGAGGGCGTGCCGGAGGAGAGCATCGAGTTCGGTTACTGCACGGAGTTTTTCGTCGTACACCTGAATCCCGCGTTTCAGGAGTCCGATCTCGACGTGTTCCGGGATCATCTAATGCGCCTCGGCGATTCGGTCGTGGTGGCCTACGATGCGGATATCGTCAAGGTGCACGTCCACTCCAACGCGCCCGGCAAGGTATTGCAGATGGCGCTTCGACTGGGCGAACTCGACCATCTCAAGATCGAAAACATGCGCGAGCAGAACCGCGCGCTGCAGGCTGAACGCAAGCGCAATGAAAAGGAATACGCCATGGTCGCCGTCAGCGCAGGGGACGGCATCGAAAGCGTATTCCGCGAACTCATGGTCGACCATGTCATCGCGGGCGGGCAGACGATGAACCCCAGCATCGATGCGATCGCCGGCGCCATCCGCAAGGTCAACGCGCGCAACGTATTTGTGCTGCCCAACAATGGCAACATCATCCTGGCGGCCCAGCAGGCGGCGGAGATCGTCTCCTGTAACGTAATCGTGCTGCCCACAAAGACCATTCCGCAGGGTATTGCCGCAGCGATGGCGTTCAACGGCTCGGTGGATGTCGAATGCAACAAAAAGGCGATGACCGCCGCTTTTGGGGAGGTCGTCAGCGGCGCCGTTACCTACGCGGTGCGTGATACAAAGTTCCGTGGCGAGAGCATTTCGCAGGGCGATATCCTCGGCATGATGGACAACGAACTCTGCTGCGCTGGGACGGCGGTGGATGCGGTGGCGACCGATCTGCTGCGCCGTATGATGGAAAAGCGCGGAGAACCGGACGCCGCCGTGACCATCTTCTACGGCGAGAATGTCGACGAAGCGAATGCCGAAGCATTGCTTGCCCAGTTGGAGGCGGAGTATCCAGAAGCGGAATTCATCGTCCAGTGCGGCGGACAGCCGTTGTATTATTACTATTTGTCCGTGGAGTGACGGGACCGTCGTCAATATGTCGGGCGGGAGGGACTTGCGGCCCTGCCGCCCGTTTTTCAGGAGATGCGTATGCTGCAGGCAGGCGTGGAAACGCTCAGGGGGATCGGGCCGACCCGTGCGGCACAGTTGCAAAAACAGGGCGTGCGCACGGTGGAGGATCTCTTGCACCTCTTACCGCGCGAATACCGGGATTACAGCCGGGAAACGCCGGTTTCCGCTCTGCGTCACGGGCAGGATTGCGCCGTGCGCGTCCGCCTGATTTCATCGCCCGCGACCGCCTATTTTCAGGGCCGTTCTCTTGTCAGCGTGCAGGCGACGGACGCTACCGGCAAACTTCGGCTCAAGTGGTTCAACCAGCCGTATCGCCGTGGGCAGCTCCAACCCGGCGGCACCTATGTCGCCTGTGGCCGCGTGGATGCGCGCAAGGGGCTCTCGATGCTGAATCCTTCGCTTTGCCGGGAGTTGCCGGGCCTGCTGCCCGTCTATCCGCTCGTGCAGGGACTGACACAGCGGTTTCTGCGCACGGCGGTGGCGCAGGCTCTGCCCGCGGCGGATGAGATCTTCGACCCGTTCCCACCGGCATTGCGTGCTGAAAACGGACTTTGCCCGCGCGCATATGCGTTTGTTCAGGCGCACCGGCCGGATGGCCCTGAAGCATTGCAGCTTGCGCGCCGCACGCTTGCGTTTGAAGATCTGCTCTGTTATCTGCTTGCCGTTGAATTGCAGAAACAGGAGCGCAGGCGTTTCACCGGCATCTCGTTCCTTGCGGAAGGCGCGCGGGAACGGTATTTGAGGAAACTGCCCTTTGCGCCTACGGAGGCGCAGCTTCGTGTGATGGGCGAGATCGAGCGCGACATGGCGGCTCCATTTACCATGAACCGTCTGTTGCAGGGGGATGTTGGCTCCGGCAAGACGGCCGTTGCCCTGTATGCCCTGGATATTGCCGCCGAAAACGGATATCAGGGCGTGCTCATGGCTCCGACGGAGATCCTTGCCAGACAGCACTACGATTCGCTTCTTGGCATCTTTGGGAGCTCGGCCTGCCTCCTGCACGGCGGCATGCCGAAATCACAGCGTGAGAAGGCGCTTGCCCGCATCGAAAACGGGGAAGCGCGCGCGGTCGTCGGCACGCATGCGCTTTTGCAGGAGGACGTGCGCTTTGCAAAACTGGGCCTCGTCGTAACGGACGAGCAGCACCGCTTCGGCGTATCGCAGCGAGCGGCCATAGCGAACAAGGGCGTGCGGCCGGATGTGCTCGTCATGAGCGCTACGCCCATCCCGCGCACGCTTTCGCTCCTGCTCTATGGCGATCTCGACGTGTCTGTCATCGACGAACTGCCGGCTGGCCGCAAGCCGGTGAAAACGAGCTATATCCCAGCGCACCGGCGCGACGACATGTATGCCTACCTCATGTGCCAGGCAAAAAAGGGCGTCCAGTCCTATGTCGTCTGTCCGTTCATCGATGAATCGGAAGCGCTGGACGGGGTCAGCGCGGAGGGGTTGTTTGCCGAGCTGCAGGACAAGCTGCCGGGCGTGCGCCTCGGCCTGCTGCATGGGCGCATGAGCGGCAAGCGCAAGGCCGCCGTTGTGGAGGCGTTCCGAGACGGCCTGATCGATATTCTTGTCACCACAACGGTCATTGAGGTTGGCATCCACGTGCCGAATGCGTCGATCATGGTCGTGGAGGGAGCGGACCGTTTCGGCCTTGCGCAACTGCACCAGCTGCGCGGGCGCGTCGGCCGCGGCAGTGCGCAGGCGTATTGCTTTCTGCTCTCGGACAATGGGGGCGACGCAGCGCTCAGGCGTTTGTCCGTCATGGCGGAGACGAATGACGGCTTTCTCATCGCCGAGCGAGATCTCGAGCAGCGCGGCCCCGGCGATTTCTATGGCACACGCCAGCACGGCGCCAACGATGTGCTGGCCGGTTGCGACCTGTCCCTGCTCGAACAGGCGGCGCACGCTGCGAGGTCGGTCATGGAGCTGCCGAATGCGGCTAACGATGCGCTGCTCGATTTTGTGCGCGTCAGCTACGCCGAACAGTCGATGGAGATTGCCATGAACTGAATAACAATGGCGCGCCTCCGGCACGTCCTTATCCGTAAATTCGTCAGATGTCGTGCGTGGCGGCATCTTTTTTCATTGGCGCATGACGGCATTTTTTGTTGATTCCTGTATAAATTTCCAGTCATATTTGTTCGTATTCCACACAAATTAACACCACATCCGAAAAAGGAGGTGAATTCGATGGCACGGAATGGCGCACTCGTTCCCGAGTCCAAGACGAAGATGGACAGCTTCAAGAGTGAAGTTGCCAACTCTCTGAACGTCAACCTGAAGCAGGGTTACAACGGCGACCTTACCTCGCGTGAGGCGGGCTCTATCGGTGGCGAAATGGTGAAGCGCATGATCGCTTATGCGGAAAAGAACATGCACTAACCGGTTCAAACGACAGAATTTGACAGGAAAGGAGAAACCCGAATATGGCACGCAATGGTGCTCTGGTACCTGAGAGCAAGAGCAAGCTCGAGAGCCTCAAGTCCGAGGTGGCCAGCTCGCTGAACGTCAACCTGAAGCAGGGCTATAACGGCGATCTGACCTCGCGCGAGGCCGGTTCCGTCGGCGGCGAGATGGTCAAGCGCATGATCGCTTATGCGCAGAACAACATGAAATAAACCGGTTTAACCACCGGTTGCGCAACAGCGCAACAAACCGGGGATGACGCGGACCTTTGCGCCATCCCCGATTCTCATACCCGGCGCCAGCCCGTTCAAACGGAGCCGGCGCCCTCAACGATCGTCAGATCTTCCTTTGTCAGTTGCCGCGGCGGGCGGCGGCAGAGCGAATCATACACGACGGGCACAACAAAGAGCGTCATGAACGTAGCGTATGTCAGACCACCGATGGAGACCACGGCCACCGGCTGCACAAGGCTTGCGCCCATGCCCCAGCCAAGCCCCAGCGGCACAAGGCCGAGAATGGTTGTCAGTGCCGTCATGAGTACCGGCCGAAGGCGTATGGAACATGCGGCGACGATCGCTTCGCGCCGCTCCATGCCGTCCAGGCGCAGCCGGTTCATGCAGTCGATGAGCACAATGCCGTTGTTCACGATCACGCCGACGAGCAGCACAAACCCGATCATGGAAACGATGCTCACTTCAAACCCGGTGATGACAAGCGCCAGCAATCCGCCGGTAAAGGCGAGCGGAATGGTCATCATCACGATGAAGGGGGAGAGAAGCGATTGAAACTGCGCCACCATGATGAGATACACGATCACGATGCCGAGCACCAGCATCAGCAACAGATCGTTCATGGCGGACAGGATTGTCTCGTTTTCGCCGTCAAACTCGTAACGCACACCGTCCGGCGGGACATAATCGCTCAGCGCCCGTTCTGCTTCCGCGGTTACGAGCGTCACATTATATCCATCCGAAACCTCTCCGCTTACGGCGACATACCGCCGTTGCAACGAGCGGGAGATCGACTGCATCGTTTCCGAAATGGAGAACGTGGCGATGTCGCTCAGCGCCACCTCGTATTCCGTACCGTCCCGGCCGGTAACCGCCAGCATGAGCGCGCGCACGTCTGCCACCGTCGTATCGTCCGCCTCGCCGCGCACGACAACGTCGAGACCGTCCACCTGTGTCGCCGTCGTCTCCGCGTTGAGAGCCGCAGCAATCTGCTGATATACTTGCGCGACGGTCAAACCCTCGGTCATGGCCTTTTCCCGGTCTATCACCACGCGAAGTTCCGGCGTCGTTTCTTCCACCCCGTCGGATACCGATGCCACGCCCACCACATCGGACAGGCGCTCCGCAATCTCGCGCGAAGCCTTGAGCAGCGCGTCAAGATCATCGCCATACACGCGCACCGTGATCCCGCTGCCGGTGAGCATGCTCATATCCATCGAGCTCCCGGTTACATCGACCGTGCATGGCAGATCGGCACAGAGCGATTCCATGAGGGGCTCGAGTTCGCCGCTGCTGCGTCCGCCCTCGCCGTTGAGCACGATGTACATCGTCGCGCTGTTCGCGCTGCCGCCGGATGAAGCGCCGCCCATGCCCAGAATGGCGCCCAGCCCGCCGGACTGCATGACGCCCACCGTTTCTACTTCCGGCAGTTCGGCAAAGCGGGCGGCAATTTCATCGCATACGGCGGCGGTGTCCGCAAGCGTGGCGCCTTCGTCGAGCGAAACGGAAACGCTCATCTGCGTGCTGTCCATTGCGGGCATAAACGCAAATCCGCGCGAGACGGCCAGAACCGCCGAGGCGGCGAGCAACGCGAAGGAGCCAAGCAAAACGGGCGCTTTATGCCGCAGCGTAAAATTCAGCGCGCGCGTATAGGCGTTCTTCATGGCGGCCTGCGCCCGTCCTTCCGCGCTTGCGCCATGCCGCAGCAGGCCGCTGCTGACGGCAGGGACAAGCGTCAGCGCGACGACAAGGCTTGCCAGCAGGGAATAGGCGATCGTGAGCGCCATATCGGCAAACAACTGCCTTGTCAATCCCTCGACGAATACAATGGGCACGAACACGCAAACCGTTGTCAGCGTGGAGGAAGCAATCGCGGCCGCAACCTGCGCCGCACCGGAAATGGCAGCGCGATAGACCGATATGCCTTCGCTGCGCAGACGGTAGATGTTTTCGATGACGACGATGGAGTTGTCCACCAGCATACCCACGCCGACTGCAAGCCCCGCCATGGAGATGACATTGAGCGTGACGCCGGAAAAGTACATCAGCACGAAGGCAAAGGTCACGCTGATGGGGATGGAAAGCGCGACGATCAGCGTCGGCCGCAGGTCGCGCAGGAACAGCAGCAGGATCAAAACCGCGAGTACCGCGCCGACGGCAAGGTTTTGCAGCACGGAGCTGACCACAATGCGGATATAGCTGCCCTGATCCATCAACGGGGTAAACCGCAGGCCGTCGTTGGCACTCTCAAGTTCCGCAAAGCGGTCCAGTATGTTTGCGGACACGGTCGCTGTCGCATAGTTTGACTGTTTGTAGAAGGCGAGCAGGACGCCGTCCTCGCCATTGATTTTGGCATAGGTTTCCGCCGCATTGTCAAATACGAAGACGTCAGCCACATCGCAAAGACGGATCGGTTCGAGCCCGTCGATCCCAAGATCGAGCAGAACGAGCTGTTCCAACGATTCCGTGTCTTCGATCTCATCCCCCACATAGACGAGCCATTGCGTACCCTCCTCGGCGGCGTAGCCGGCCGGCATCGAGAAGTTCTGCGCCGACAACAGACCGGCAACGGTGGAAAGCGTGACGAAGCTGTGCGCATCCGCCGCATCGTAGGCTTCTTCTCTGGCCTCGTCGAGCTGCTCCTGCGCGTTATCCAGCTCCGTTTCCGCCTCCTCCATCTGCCGACGGGCAGTATTGATCCGGCTCTGCCCGGCGTTGAGCTCCTCCAGGGCGGCGTCGAGCGCGGCAACCGCATCCGTCTGCTCTCCATCGAGTTGTTCCAGAGCAGCGTCGAGTGCGGCGATACCGAGATCCGTCTCGGCAAGCTGCTCCTCGAGCGTCGGGCGTTGCGCCTTCGATGCAGCAATGGCGTCGAGCGCGGCCTTCAGCTGCTCGATCTGCTGCAAATCCTCCGGCGAGGGATCTTCCAGCGCCAGAAGCGCCTCCAACTGCATGACCGCCGCATCTTCCGTTGCCAGCAGTTCGTCGATTTCATAGACCGCTGTGCGCAGCTGCGTCTGTGCGGTAAGCAGGGACGCGCGCTGCTGCTCCAGCTCCTCCCGTGCAGCAGCAAACTGCTGCTCCGCTTCCTCGCGGGAGGTGTTGAGCTGCGTTTTGCCGTTGTTCAACTGCCGCTGACCGGAGGAAAGCGCGCTCTCTGCATCGGCCAGCTCCTGCCTGCCGGTTTCGATTTCGTCCTCAGCTTCGGAAAATTGACCGTCAATGGCGGCGCGAATGCGTTCGTTCAGTTTGTCTATTCGCTGTTCGTTAAATACCACCTGGATACGTTCCTCGACCATCCCGCTGGCGGTCACGGAGGCGACGCCCTCGATGCCCTCCAGCTGCGGTAGGAGCGTGTCCTCCACCAATGTAGACAGCGCCGCCGTCGAATAGCCTTCACATGCGATGGCGGACACATTGACGGGCAGCATGTTCGGGTTGATTTTCAGAATATACGGCTGGCCGACGGCATCGCTCCAGGAGGCGCCGAGCTGATCGAGCTGTTCCCGGATATTCATTGTGGTCGCATCCATGTTTGCATCCTCTGAAAATTCCAGAATGAGCATGGACATGTTCTCAGAGGAAACGGACTGGATATCGACAATGTTGTCGAGCGTGGCGACCGATTGTTCGACCGGCCGCGTGATCTCCGTTTCCACCTGTTCCGGGCTGGCACCCGGATAGCTTGTGACGATCACGACATAGGGGAAGTCCAGGTTGGGGAGCAGGTCGGGCGTCATGCGGGTGAAGGCGACCACGCCCAGCAGGATCACCAGGATGACGGCGACGAACACGGTCATCGGCTTTTTTACGGAAAACTTAGCAAGCATGCCGCTCACCCTCCTTTTTCATCATCCCGCGTTGCAGGATGGTCAACTTTCGGGAAAACATGCGCTCAATCGCATCTGCGTCTGCGCCCGGCGTAAACATCTGCGCGATCGTGCTGCGCAGGACCGTTTGCAGCAGTTCGACCATCAGCAAAAAATCTTCCGGCGCTTCGACGTTGAGCATGGAACGGTCAAAATGGGCGTCGAACCATTCTGCAATTCGTTCCGGGGCAAATGTGTCCGACCGGCAATGGGATACGTCTCCATTGGCGCGCAAATGCGTGAGCAAATTGGTGCAGAACGCCCTGTTTGCCGGATCGTTGCTGAGCTGGCGGACCCCCTTCAAAATGCGGCGCAACAGCTCAAAGGGATCGCCGCCGCAGGCAGGGGCCGCCGTGGTGATATAGTCCGAGATGCAGCCGTCTACGCGCTCAAGCAGGAAGCGTATCAAATCGTCCCGGTCAGCAAAATATTGGTAGAAGCTTCCCCGGGAAATGCCTGCACCATGCACAATGCGATTGATCGACATCTCGGTCACCGGGACACGCGCCAGTTCGTCATAGATTGCGACGACCAACCGGTTGCGTTTTTCCTCCGGAAGCCGGTAAAAGGTATCCGTAGGCATGCGGTTCCTCCTTGCAAAGATATGACACGCTGTCATATGACAGCGTGTCATATTATAGAGCGTCCGCCCTATGCTGTCAAGCGCCTGAGCACATTTCGAAGCGGCTGAAGCAGCGCAAGGCATAATACGAAATTCCCGATGCAGTGTGCGATATCGAATGGGAATCCGGCGACCCAGGCGGCCAACATGCCGGAAAAACCGTTTCCGATCAAGAGCAGGAGCAATGCGTAGAGCAGCCCGAACATCAGCCCGAACGCCGCCGAGAGGAGCGACCAGCCCAACACGGAATCGCCGATGACGCGGCGCAGCAGCAATACCAGCACGGCCAGCACGGGCCAGGCGTACAGATAAAAAAACCACCAGAGGCCAAACCCATATGTCAGCCCCTCTAACAGGATGAACACGGCTACGCTCCAGAGTGCGCGACTTCCCAAGGTCAACGTGAACAGAATGATGAGCAGAGATACCCCCTCGATGTTGGGCAGAGGCGCCAGAACAACCTGCACGCCGTAGAGCAGCGCGCCGGCGGCGGCCAGCAACGCCACGTCGCGCGCCCGAAAAGGCGCGGGGGCGGCACCCCATTTTTTATGAAGCTGCGGCCTGCTCCCGTCGGCCGGCGCGTTCGTCCGCATCTCATTTACCAGCCGGTTTTCAGCGTGATTTCGAAGGCGTCGCCGTCGGCAATCGGCGTGGTGTCCACGCCGGTGTTGAGCGATTCTCCACCCTTGGTGAAGCACCACCATTGCTGCTGCGATTCGTCGGCGGTTACGCCGTTTACGGTCAGCACATAGAGGCCGTATTCCGATTCCCTTCCCTCGATCAGCCCCTCCTGCTCGAGCGCACCGCGCAGAAATTCGGCGCCGGTTTTGATGACCCTTGTTTCGCTGTCCCCTTCGTTGATGATCGTCACCGTAATGGATTTTTCGCCCACCGTCCCCTTGTTGGCGCTTGCATACACGGCGGCGAACACCGCGATGATCGCAATCAGCAGCACGGCAATCCCCGCATATACCAAAGCTCTTTTCCGGCTTGTCCCAGTAGATTCCATAAACAAACTCCCTTCGTGGTATTCTGATCCGCGAAGGGAGTTTTTGCACAGCAAACACAACTGCGCTTCCGCCCACCGCAGAACCGGCCTGTCAAACGGCGCTATTGCGCCGGGCGGGAAGAGGTCTTCCGACTTGGCATCTTTCGGATCGCGCGCCTTCCCATGCATGGATATGCACAGTGGCATATTGCGCGGCCCGTCCGCCATACGGCAGCGGGGGCTGTAACGGCCTTGCACCGTTTTCCCTGTTTCTCGCCGCCAACAGTATAGCACGCGCACATACGGCGTGTCAAAGCGGGCGGCCCTCTGGCGGGGGAGGGCGTCAACGCGTCAGCCGCTTTTCTACGGCCGCCACGGCATAGTACATCAGCGCCGCCAGCACGCACAACACCACGACGCTCGCCATCACCAGATCGAGCTGGAACACCTGCCCGCCATAAACGATCAGATAGCCGAGCCCTGCCTGGGACACAAGATATTCCCCGACGATTACGCCGACCCAGCTCATGCCGACGGAGATTTTGAGGGCGGCGATCATGGTCGGTACGGCGGCAGGCAACACGACGAGCGTAAAAATTTGCATCTTGCTCGCGCCGAGCGTGCGCATGAGCAGTTGTTTTTCGCCGGTGATATCCAGAAAACCGGTCAACACCGTCACGATCGTGACCACCAGGGAAATCAGCACCGCCATCACGATGATCGAGCCGATCCCGGCGCCGATCCATACGATCAGTACGGGGCCAAGCGCTATTTTGGGCAGCGCGTTCAGGATGACGAGATACGGATCAAGAATGCGGCAGGCGGCGGGACTCCACCACATGGCGGCGGCAATGAGCGTGCCGGCCGCCGTGCCGATCAAAAATCCCGCTACCGTCTCAAACAGCGTTACGCCAATGTGTGTGAACAGCTCGCCATCCTCCAGCAGCCGCGCCACCGTTGCGGCGACGCGGGACGGGCAGCTTGTAATAAAGGGATCGATCCAGCCGACACGTGCCGCCAGTTCCCAGAGCCCGACCAGGCCGATGAGGATTGCGTATCGCATGATGATGATGAAGCGCTCGCGCCGGCGAACGCTCAACAAATATGCTTTGCGTGCGGAAGAGATCGTCGTTTCAGACGCCATGATGTTCCAACTCCTTCCATATTGTGTCGAACAGGCCGGCGAACTCCGGCGCATTGCGGCGCAGCAAAGGCGAATTCTCCGCCGTCAGCACCACGCGGTGTTCCGCCTTGAGCCTGGCGGGACGGTCGGAAAACACGAGTATGCGGTCCGACATGGAGATTGCCTCCGCAATATCGTGCGTGACGAGGATGGCCGTCTTATGTTCCCGGCGGATGATGGCGAAGATTTCGTCGGCAACGCGCAGGCGCGTCTGATAGTCCAACGCGGAGAATGGCTCGTCGAGTAAAAGCAGGGACGGGTCAAAGGCCAGCGTGCGGATCAACGCGACCTTTTGCCGCATCCCGCCGGACAGTTGGCTCGGGTAGTGGTTGCGGAATTCGTTCAGTCCGTACGTTTCGATCAGACGCAGCGCGTGCGCACGCCGCTCGTCCGTCAACATATGCTTGACCTGCAACGAGAGCAGCACATTTTCCTCCACCGTGCGCCAGTCGAGCAGATGATCCCGCTGGAGCATGTAACCGACGCTGGAGTTACAGGTGCCGGCCGGCCTGCCGCGCACAAGGATGGACCCCGTGGTTGGCTGGATCAGCCCCATCAGCAGGGAAAGCACCGTTGTCTTTCCGCAGCCGGAGGGACCGACGATGGAAACGAATTCTCCCTCCGCTATGGAAAAGGACAGCCCGTCGACGGCAAGCGTTTCGGCGTCCTGCTCCTGATAAGCGAGCGAAACGTCATGTATATCTACAATCGATGTAAGCATCGCAATCCTCCATGAGTTTTTGTTCGATGCTTCATACTATGAGGAATTTTGTCGCAGCGTGTTGAACGTTTGGACGCAGGCCCGCATAGAAATAGAAAAGAGATGGAGGTGGAATGACATGCTTTGGTTGCGGCCGCGACGGGAGGAATGCTCCTGCCGGGGACGGCGGTGCAATAAAAAAAGCCTGTGCGGCGTCTGCTGTATCCTCACAGGCATTCTGGTGCTGATATGTTTTGCGCCGGAGTGGCTTGTCGCGGTGATCGTTTCGTTTTTGCTGATGGCGATTGGGGTGCTGTTGCTGGGGTTCAGATAGCGGACAGCAGCGACAGCAGCTCCTGAAACGGACATACGACCCGTTCCACGCGTGGATGATGATAGAACACACAGAACTCGCCGCTGCCGTCGAACGGGGCAGGGTCTTCCGACCAGACGATGATCCGGCGCCGGCCGGCGCTGGCAATGGCAAGGCCGAGTTCCGTGTGCGTACCCTTGCCGCCGGGGAGCAGCAGCACAACCAGCTCCGCACCCGCTACGCCGCCAGCCTCGCTGGCAGCTACCATGCGTTTGAACGCATCGGACGTGTCTTTCACGCTGCCGTGGGTGGTCCAGTCGTAGGTGCGGTAATGTCCGTTTGCCGCAAGCGCGGCGGCCGCTTCGTTGACGCGGGAGCAGTTTGCTACGCCGCTGGCAACATAAAACGTCATGTCAAGTCCTCCGCGTCATCAACGTGGCGCATACCGGGCCCGAGATCGCCGGCTTTCCAGTGCTTGCGGCACAGGCTCACATAACGGTCGGAAGCGCCGAGGACAACCTGCTCGCCCTGCTTTGTCACGCCGCCCTTCCCGTCGAGACGGGCGTTGAAGGTCGCCTTCCTGCCGCACCAGCAAATGGTCTTGATCTCCTCGATCGTGTCCGCACAAGCCAGAAGGCAGTGGCTTCCGGGGAAGAAATTTCCCTGGAAATCCGTCCGGAGCCCATAACAGATGACGGGAACGTTATAATCGTCCACAATCTCGGTCAGCAGAGCCACCTGCTCACAGGTGAGGAACTGCGCTTCATCTACAATCAGGCAATCGTAGACATGGGCGCGCACCGCCTCCAGGTCGAGCTGATCGAACAACGTGCATTCAGCCTCCAGGCCGCTACGGGAACGAATGGTATACTTTCCGTTGCGGGTATCCGTCCTTGGCTTGAGGAGCAGCGCACGCTTACCGCGTTCAAAGTAGTTGTACCAGACCATGATGGCGTTGGCCGTCTTGCTCGATCCCATGGCGCCATATCGAAAATAGAGCTTTGCCATAATGAGGCACCTCCTCAGCGCAGGCCCTTGTCGTAGGGAATGCCCTCGGCTTTGGGTGCGCGGGAATTTTTGGATGTAAATGCGAGCACGACGAGCGTGATCACATATGGCAGCATCCGGTACAGGTGCGGGCTGATGTTGGCCTGTGCGAGCAGGAAGACGCCGTCTCCGTTGATGTCGATACTCGAATAGCTCGAGGCGATACACTTGAACAGGCCGAACAGTATCGACGCGCCGGCAATGTTAAGCGGCTTCCAGTTGCCGAAGATCATGACGGCAAGGGCGAGGAAGCCGAAGCCCGCCACATCGCCGTTGGCCACACAGTTGGCGGTGGTCAGCGCGTATACGAACCCGCCCATGCCGGCGAGCGCGCCGGAAATGGTCGTGCCCGCATAGCGCATCTTGTAGACGTTGATGCCGAGGGAATCCGCCGCCTGTGGGTTTTCGCCGCAGGCGCGCAGCCGCAGGCCAAAACGCGTGCGGTACAGAATGATGGAGAGGATGACGAACAGGATAATGCATACATAGGTCGCCAGGTATACCTGATGCAGGAACGTATTGCCGAAAAAGCCGAGGTCCGCCGTTCGCTCAAACCCAAGCGTCGTCTTTTTGATCATGAACCAGCTTGGCGCGTCGCCCTGCGCGAGGCGCAGTTCGTTCTGGTTGGCGATCAGGCGGATAAAGAACAGCACGATGGCGGGCGCCATGAGGTTCAGGGCCGTGCCGCCAATGGTCTGGTCGGCCTTGAGGTTGATGGACGCAAACGAAAGCAGCAGCGAGAACAGGGCGCCGAAAAGAGCGGCCACCGCCATGGCGAGCAGCTCCAGCCCCTGCAGCGTGATCCAGTCGCCGGCGGCCTTTGCGGCTGCAAAAACCTCGGTCTGCTGCATCAGGTTCACAAACAATACGCCGATGAATGCGCCGAAGATCATGATGCCTTCGAGCGCCAGGTTGATGATGCCGCTGCGCTCGGCAAAAACGCCTGCAAGCGCGACAATCATCAGCGGTATGGCGTAGAGCAGCGTCTGCTGGACGAGGAAGGTCATACCGCATCGCCTCCTTTCACCACGGGTTCATTTTCCGAAAGCGCAGCCGACGAAGCCTCCTGAATCGCCGGCGGCGCTTTTTGCGCCTTCTTGTGGTGTCCGCCAAGCAGGGACTTGATGAGCAGCGAGAAAGCGCTCAGCAGTACGATGATCGCAATGATTACGTCCGTGATGTATTCGTTGTATGCCGTCAGGTTGGTCAGTTGCAGGCCGGCGATGTCGAGCATGGACATGAAACACCCGGTGAAGATCACGGCAATCGGATTGTTGACCGCGAGCAACGCGACCGGAATGCCGTTGAACCCGGTCGCCGGAAGGGACTGGTAGGTGGACCAGTAGAACTCCGTATTGCCGGCCAGATAGTAAAGCGCGGCGCCTGCGCCGGAAAGCGCGCCGGCAATCGCCATGGAGAGCACGATGTTGCGCTTGTCATGGATGCCGGCATAGCGGGCGGCGTGACGGTTGCTGCCGCACGCCTTGAGCTCGTAGCCGAGCGTCGTCTTGGTCATGAGGATGTACATGAGGATGGCGATGACAATGGCGATCAGGATGCCCATATTGACCTGCGAGTTCGGGAATATCTTATCGAGGCCCAGCTTGGGCGTCTGTACGTTGTTAAACGTCGTTTTGTAGACATAGCCGGTCTTGCCATATTCAACCGCATTGCAAAATATGCTGCCGTCGAAGATCAGCGTTACGAGGTTGGCCGCAATCCAGTTCGTCATGATGCAGGCGAGCACCTCGTTGATGTTCAGGAACGCTTTGACGATGCCGGGGATCGATCCCCACAGCGCGCCGGCCAGACAGCCGCCGAAGAATGCGGCCAGCCAGATGATCCAGGTGGGAACGCTTTCGGAGGGGATGCTGAGCGCGAGAATCAGCGTAACGGCCGTGCTCATGAGGTATTGGCCCGGCGCTCCGATGTTGAACAGGCCGGTTTTGAAGGCGACCGACACGGAGAGACCGGTCAGGATGAGCGGGGTCGCACGAAACAGCATGTTGCCGAAGTTCGTCGAATTAAAGCCAAACGTCAGCGCGCCGGATGCATCGCGGCCGGTGCTGAACAGGCCGCCGAAGATGAGGCGAATGCCGTCGAGCGCGCTCTGCAGGTTCAGGTTTTTGCTCGTGAGTCCCACAATTAGCACGACGATACTCCCCACGAGCATTCCGAACAGGATGGACAGGACGGAGGCAAGCACCGAACGCATCCCGTCACGCCTGATGAGTGTGAGCAACCGTTCCTTCATGCCTGCACGTCCTCCTTTGCGTTGCGTTTTGCGCCGGCCATATACAGGCCGAGCTCCTGAACCGTCGTTTTTTTCGGGTCGAGCTCGCCGACGATTTCGCCTTCATACATCACAAGAATTCGATCGGACAGGCTCATCACCTCGTCCAGTTCCAGCGAGATGAGCAGGATCGCCTTGCCCGCATCCCGTTCCGACACGAGCTGCTGGTGAATATATTCGATAGCGCCGACGTCCAGTCCACGCGTCGGCTGCACGGCGATGCAAAGCGGCATGTTCCGGTCGAGTTCGCGCGCCACGATCGCCTTTTGCTGGTTGCCGCCGCTCATGCTGCGCGCGACGGTGACCGGCCCCTGCCCGCTGCGCACGTCAAACTGTTCGATCAGGCGGTCGGCGTACTGACGAACCGCCCCTTTGTCGATGAAGCCGTGATGCTGGAACGCCGGTTCCAGATAACGCTGCAACACGAGGTTCTGTTCCAGCGTAAAATCCAGGATCAGGCCGTGCTTGTGGCGATCCTCCGGGATATGGCTCATATGCGTGAGACGGCGGTGCACGGAGGCGTTTGAAATATCCTCCGAGCAAAGCGTTACGCGTCCGGACGCACAGCGTTCAAGTCCTGTCAGCCCGTGCACCAGTTCCGTCTGCCCGTTGCCGTCGATGCCGGCAATGCAGACGATCTCACCGGCGCGCACATCGAAGCTCACGCCGCGCACCGCGTTCTTCTTGTGGATGCGGGAGGGGACGACAAGGTCGCGCACGCTGAGCACCACGTCGCCGGGCGTCGCTTCCGCCTTGTCCACGACGAGCTGTACCGGGCGGCCGACCATCATATTGGACAGTGCCTGTTTGTTCGTGCTGCTCGTGTCGACCGTGCCCACGCAACGGCCCTTGCGCAGGACCGTGACCCGGTCGGAAACGGCCATAATCTCATTGAGCTTGTGCGAGATGAAAAGGATGCTCTTGCCCTCTGCGGCAAAGGCGCGCATCGTGTCCATCAGCTCGTCGATCTCCTGCGGCGTCAGCACGGCGGTCGGTTCGTCAAAAATCAGGATCTCGTTGTCACGATAGAGCATCTTGAGGATCTCCACGCGCTGCTGCATGCCGACGGTGATGTCCTCAATCTTTGCGTCGAGGTCCACTTTCAGCCCGTAGCGTTCGGACAACTCCGACACCTTGCGCCGGGCTTCCTTTTTTTGCACGAAACCAAGGCGCGTCGTCTCCGAACCCAGGATAATGTTGTCGAGCACGGTGAACACATCGATGAGCTTGAAGTGCTGGTGAACCATGCCGATACCGAGCGCCGTGGCGTCGTTGGGGCCGTCGATCCGGACGGGCTTGCCATCCTTGCGGATCTCGCCGGCCTCCGGCTGGTACAGGCCGAACAATACGCTCATCAGTGTGGATTTCCCGGCGCCGTTTTCGCCGAGCAGTGCATGGATCTCTCCCTTTTTCAGCGTCAGCGTGATATCATCGTTGGCGACGATCCCTGGGAATTCCTTGGTGATATGGAGCATTTCGATAATATATTCGGATTGCATATATTATGATATGGATCCTCTCTGAAGAATTACCTACATTATATTTTATGAACAATTAAAAAACAAGAAATTTTATTATATATAGCTGATATACTGCCGACCGGAAGGGCGAAACAACGCTCGCCAGAGGCCAGACTTGCTGGAGCAAATACAAAGGGACCCGGAAGGGTCCCTTTGTATAAGCGTTGGGAGAGGTCAGATGATGTTGAGCGTCACATTCGACCACTCCTGGGTGAGGCCGGTCTCGTAGTCGGTGTCGATCACGAGCGAGCCGTCCTTGACGGCGTCGTAGACCTTCTGGTACTCTTCCACGGTGAGGCCGGTCAGCGACCAGGTATCCGTCGGCAGGCCGACCGCATCATCAGCGACGCCAAGCGCCGTGTTCTTGCCGCCGATCTCGTCCCACGTGCCGTCATAGTATTTGCTGATGGTCAGCTGCGCGGCAGCGCCGATGCCCTTCATTGCGGAGGTGACGACCGTATCGGACTGGCTGGACTGATCCACGTCAACGCCGACGACATAGCCGTCGTTCGCGGAGGCAGCGGCGGTGATGGAGTTGAACATCGTACCGCCGCAGGCAAAGATGACCTCGGTGCCGTTGACATACCAGCCGTTGGCCATGGTCTGCAGCTCCGGAGAAGCGGCGTACGAAGAGCCGTACTGCCAGCTGTAGTTGATCTCAACCTGGACGTCCATCTCGGCGGCAGCCGCATTGGCGCCCTGCACAAAGCCGTAGCCGTAACGGATGACAGCGGGAACAGCCATGCCGCCGAGGAAGCCGAGCTCGGTGTAGCCGAGCTTCACAGCCGCGTAGCCGGCCATGTAGCCGCACAGCTCTTCCTGGTAAACAGCGCAGTAAACGTTGCTCATATCGAAGTACTTGGAAAGCTCCCAGTTATCGGGGTTAAAGTCATAGGTCTCGCCGGCCTTGGCTACTGCGGTCTCCAGCAGGTCGTCCTTGGCAACGTCCAGCGCTACAAACTTAATGTCCTTGTACTGGGGAGCAGCCTCAACGATGGCGCCGCCGAAGGCATAGCCGGGCATCACGATGACGTTGTAGCCCTCGTCAACGGCCTTCTCGACCATGGCGATACGGTCCGGCGTGCTGTCGCCGGCGGGCTTGTAGTAAGTGAACTCAATGTTGTTTTCCGTGCAGAAGGCCTTGCAGGCTTCATACGTGGTCTGGTTGAAGGACTGGTCGGTGATGTCGCCGTAGTCGGTGATCATGGCGACCTTGTACGTAGCGGAATCTTTGCCGCCGTTGTCCTTGTCGCCGCCGCAGGCGCAAAGCGCGAAGACCATGACGAGCGCAAGGAGCATAGCAACAAGCTTCTTCATGTTCATGCTATTTTTCCTCCATTATAAAGTGTTGCCTGATGTTCAGGCGATATTTGGCGTGCTCTCGCAGCCGCTTTCAGTATAACACGGACGCGAATAGCAAGCAATCCCATTTGTTTCGGAAATATAACGTTTTTATAAACAAAAGTGCCACCCGTCCGTGTGCCGTGGACAGGTGGCGTTGTGTCAAAGATTCGCCATGTTGACGGCGGTGTCGAGCGCGATCGTGATCATCTGCACGAAGGAGTTTTGCCGCTGCTCGGAGCTGAGCTCCTCGGCGCGGTAGATGTGGTCGGAGATCGTGAACAGGCCAAGCGCGCGCTTTCCAGCGCGGGCGGCATTCATGTACAGACCGGCGGCCTCCATCTCGATGGCGAGCACGCCCATCTTCTTCCACTGGTCAGGACCGTCGCTGCCGTCGTCATAGAAGTTGTCCGACGAGAGCACATTGCCCACGTGCAGTGCGACGCCGTTGGCTGCCGCCGCGGCGACGGCCTGACTGAGCAGCGTATAGTCCGCGATGGGGGCGAACGTGCCGTTGATGCCGAACTGGTGCGCGAAGTTGGAGTCCGTG
>OHXQ01000005.1_pt1 | contig 87018 bp, 95 predicted proteins | sample 1580041 | NCBI WGS metagenome assembly OHXQ01 (sample SAMEA3882543, study PRJEB24775) | human gut metagenome | biome: human-associated habitat; feature: intestine environment; material: feces | place: Netherlands | collected 2009/2010 | reverse complement strand
ACTTCACTCATACCAGGGTCTGCAAACCAATTTGCGCAAAACTATTGACACTACCCGGATTATTGCAGAAAGCAGCAAGGGAAACGAGCCAAAAGTCGTTTGATTATCCAAAAAATGAGCAATCAAATTAAACCTGGCTTTGCTCGTTTAACAAAACCGAGTGTGTTCCGCACCAAAATGCAGTAATAGCTAACTACCGTATTTATTTGAAATACGCACTCAATCCAAGTTTCTTACCTTGTTCGAGCAATTCGCTTTCGGCTTCCAAAATATGAGCACTAACAACATGGTCTATTTCATTGGTGGTTATATCGCCGGCAATAATGTTAAGTATCTTTTCGTGATCGGAAATGTACTTCTCAATTTTTGTCGACTTTTCAACAAGAATTCGCAATAGCCTGATTCGATCATAGTGTGCACTGACGCTACATAAAATATCATAAATATGCGGTTTATTCGTGTGCGCGTAAAGGAGTTTATGAAAGTCATTGTCAACCTGATGGAATTCCACAATCATTTCACGTTGATAATAAAACTTTTGTAAATCTATATTGTTTTTCAAGGCAGAAATGACTTGTGGGTTTGGAGCAGCAGCAATAAGCCGCACCACTTCCTTTTCGAGGCAGTAACGCATGAACAGGGTTTCGCTAATCAACTTGGTATCAATCTTTGTGACCCTCGAACCAGACTGTGGAATGATTTCTACCAGGTATTCATCCTGTAAGCGTTTCAAAATCTCTCGAATCGGAGTACGGGAAAGGGAGTATACCTTAGAAAGCCAATTCTCCGAGATGTCGGCGCCTGGTTTTAACTCCAGCATGATAATTTTATTGCGCAGATCCTGATAAGCCATTTCTTTCTGAGAAGTACGATTACCATTTGTTGCTGACAGCATACTGACAATCTCCTAACATATTCTATGTATACTAGTATATAAGCGCAAAGAAAAGATGTCAACTTGCAAGCGTTTCGAAAGTTATCAAAATATTATTATAATGTTCAGCAGCGGTTCTGGCGTTATGTTCTGAAACGAATACTTTTTTTCACCTTTTTTGCTATCAAGATTATGCACGACGAGTTTTCTCCTATTCAAGGCTCCAGATCTGTTTCCCGTGGGACAAGCGATATAAGTAAAGCAAAAAGTGAAAACCGAGGGAGAGTGGGCATGATTTTCAGTAGCGAAGAGGCCTTGTAGGGTATGCGTGGAGTCATTATAAGGTAGCGAGGTGTAGCGGGTTGCCCGCAAGCGCAGTCAAACTACTCTTGTGATAGCATACTCCCTTTGCGGGGTGAGACTCAATAGGTCAGTGAAAACAACAAGCTACATAAGCTTCTGGTGTTCAGTGCATCTTGCCGCACATAAGCAACCGCACCACCATAAACTTGTTGACTAGCTACAAATGCTTTACGTGGAAATTTGTCTTTAACTTCTCCCGTCCTTGTTGAAAGACTACTAGCACTTCTCGCAGTCAGGCATGTTCCTGAGTAAACGCCATAACGTACAGCGCCATCTCTTCCAACTTTGCTGCAAAACACGCCCGTTTCAAAGTGAGTTCTGCAAAGTACTTAAGGATGATCCCTTGCTTTTGACATACCCTGCGATGCCTGCCTGCATTTCAGACTATCCCGTTGGGCTGTATTCAAAAAGCGGAAACGGTCCTTCAGCTAAAAAACAGCTGAAGCTCTGGCTCCCTTTGGTTCACAAACCCATCTCCGCAAAAGCACACGCCTGTATAATGCCATTAAGTATTGTGAAAACTCTGGGGAAACTCTTCAACGCCTCTCCACCAATAGTTCCGATTAGCCATAGTTGCAGCGTCGGTTTGCATTTGTTGCGCCCTCCTTGAAACTATTATCAACACAACGTAAAACGGTAGCGCATTTAGGACTGACAGCGTCGCAGATTCTTACTGCTTTCTCTTCCCGATCTTGATCAACGCCGCATTCTGGCAAACGAATTCAACAGCGAATACTCGATAGACGTTCCATTCAAAAAAGCCAAGCTTTGTTTTCCTGCGTACTTCTGCAATCCATTGAAAATTTCAAAAGAGCGTTTTCCTGATTTTTTTATTTTCCCTGGGGAAAAATATCTTTGGTAGATTTCTGTTGTGATCAAAAGTCCATCGTTTTCCCCGGTGACTATTGACAGCGAATTAAACCCGTGCTATTATACAAACAAGAATACTTGTACACAAGAATTCCAGTTAATGGTACAATTACCTAAACTCCATTTCCCAGAAGAAGGGAGGAATGGCACAACTATTTGCGTTTCTTGTTGTCAAAAGCACTACAGAAAACCAGACAATTTATTTTTGTATGAAAGGGAAAATGGCATGAAACAATCACTCAAAATCTTATCTGTCGTAGTTGCACTTCTATTGGCGCTTTGCTTCATGATTGGGTGTACTACTAACCAGCAAGATTCTTCGGTGGAGGGGAACGGCGGCAGTGCTCAGGAGGAAAAGAAGATCGCTATGCTGTTGGTTCATCTTCAGGGCAAGCGTTTTCTTTCTGCGGATGCTCCTGCGTTCGAAGAAAAAGCAAAGGAGCTCGGATATACTCCGATTGTGCAAAGTGCTGAGGGTAATAGTGAAACACAAATTAAACAAGCCGAAAGTGTTATTATGCAAGGCGTAAAAGCTATCGTCCTTCAACCATACAACTACCAGGCCGCACAGAAAATAGTCGAAATTGCTCACGAGGCTGGCGTTGTTGTTGTTTGCTATAACGATGCAGTGCAGAATACGCCCGTCGACGGTTTTGTTGGGCGCAATAGTTATGAACTGGGTGTAATCTCCGCAGAGAAAATGCTGGAGACCTATCCGACCGGAAATTACATCCTCTGTTGCGGTGATGAAGGAGCAGGTATTGCACAGGACATGCACAGGGGATATCTGGACGTTTTGCAGGACTGCCCTGATGTGACAATTGTATCTGATCAGTTCAATAAGGATACCGCTGCGCAGCATGCGTTGGTTCAAATTGAGACGGCGCTTGTTGCCAATGACAATAATATTTCTGCAATTCTGTCCGGTTATGACGGCATGTCTATTGCTGCCCTGCAAGCCCTTTCTGCCGTCGAATTAAATGGGAAAGTTGGCCTAAGTGGACAGGACTTTGAACTCGCAGCGGCCCAGGCGATTCTTTCTGGCGATATGACATTTACCGCCTTTACAGAATTTTGGCAGATGGGTTCTGATGCCGCAGAGCTTGCTATTTCTTTAGCTGAGGGGTCGGAGCTTCCCGCGCATACATTTTTGGACAACGGATCTGGCGTCGAGATCCCATGGATTGAAACGCCGATCGTGCTGATTGATAAAGACAATATCGCAGACTTTGTGCTGTCCCATGAATGGTGGCTGAGCGTGGATGAAGTTTACGCAAATGTGCCCCAGGATCAATGGCCGACGAAATAAACGCAAGCAATGATGGGGGAGGTGCAATAAATAACTCCATTGTTCCTTCCCCACAGATTATTTTATGTAATGTTGTTGCTGAGTTGTAGAGCATAAAAGCAATGCAAACTATACTGGGGAGCATTTATGAAGGAACCAATTATTAGTATTAAACATGTTAATAAAAGCTTTTATGGCGTTACGGTATTGCGAGATATCAGCTTTGACATTTATCCAGGGCAAGTTCTAGCACTTCTTGGTCAAAATGGAGCCGGAAAATCGGTCCTGATGAAAATCCTCACTGGAGTAATCCCTCGCAATCAATACGAGGGGGAAATCACTTGTGAAGGGCGTCCATTGGCCTTTGCAAACATAAATGACGCCGATAAAGAGGGGATCTATATGATCCCGCAGGAAATTGAAGTTTTTCCAAACCTTACTGTAGCGGAAAATTTGTTTTTTAGCAACATCGGAACCCAGGGGTTAATTCGGTGGAATAACTTGTTTTCCGAGGCACGCAAGGCTCTGAATATGTTTCATCTGACCATTGATCCAAAAGCAAAAATGGGCTCCATCACACGTGCACAGCAGCAACTGCTGCTTATCACTAGGGCACTTATCCAATCTCTGGGAAATGCTCGTGCCAAGGTTTTGGTTTTGGACGAGCCGACGGCGTCACTTACTTACAGCGAAGCGGAAGTATTGTTTCGTTACATTGAGCAAATAAAGAAACAAGGAATTGCCTGTCTTTTTATTTCTCACCGAATGAATGAAGTGTTTCGCATTTCGGATCGCATCTGTGTGTTACGTGACGGTGTTTTAGCGGGTGATTACGTAACTGCCGAAACGGGTGCGGATGAAGTCATCGCGGCAATGATTGGCAAAAACTTAAATAGAATTCAACGCGAAAAGCCGCCAGATGCGACAAAATGCATGCTTCAAGTGAAAGATAGAACCGTCTACCACCCGCACTTTCAGGATCGGGCAGTTATAGATAAAATCAGTTTTGAATTGTATGCTGGTCGTATTCTTGGGGTTTACGGATTAGTTGGTTCCGGAAAAACTGAATTAGCCCTCAGTATTTTTGGAGCATGGTCAGGAAAGTCATCCGGACAAATATACATAGAGGGCAAAGAGGTGTCCATTTTGTCAACAAAGGACGCTGTTAAAAACGGCATTGGCTTTCTCCCAGAGGACAGACGGCAGGCGATCATGAGCGTCCGTAACATCAGAGAAAATATGTCGCTTATGTCTCTCGACCAATTACGGGGAACCGGGTCCTTCCTCAGGTTGAAGCTGGAAAAAAAAGAAACACAAGAGTTGAGTAAAACGCTTCATCTGAAAGCAGATTCCTTAGAAGCGTATCCTTCTTCTCTAAGCGGCGGCAATATGCAAAAGCTCCTTGTCGCAAGAATGCTGGGGGCAAAATCACGCATCTTGATCATTGATGAGCCTACGGTCGGGGTAGATATCAACGCACGGCAGGATATCTATTCAACGCTTAGACGTCTTGCAAAGGAAGAGAACTGTGCAATCCTGGTTTTCTCAAGCGATGTGGATGAAATTGTAGAGCTTTCAGATGAAATTATGGTAATTCAGAATGGAAAACGAAAAATTTTTTGGAGCGCCGAAGAAATCTGTAAGGGCGATATTACCGAAGAAATCGTGCTGAAATATGCATCTGGCGTTTAAAAGGGAGAGCGAATTATGAGTATTAAAAAGATTTCCACAGTTAGCAATAGGCTGCAAAAATTATTTGAAGGCAGCATTTACAGCCTGATGCTTATTACTGCAGCTGTTTGGGTTCTGTTTTATTTCGCAACAGGCGGGGTTTTTCTTTCAGCAAGAAATGTCGCTACTTTAATTCTCCAAAGCTCCATACTGGGATGCTCTGCTGTTGGCATGATGGTCGTAATTCTAACGGGAGGAATTGACCTATCAATCGGATCTGTCGTACTTTTGCTTAGTGGCATTGGTGCTGTATTAAATATTGGATACAATGTCAATCCTATTTTGGTAATGCTTGTCATGATGGTTTGCGCAATCGCAATAGCAGCGATACAAGGCTTCATTGTATCGCATTGGGCACTCCCTGCATTTATTGTAACAATGGCAGGCCAACTGGCATTTAAGGGCGTGGGGTTGATTCTGACCGGGGGACATGAATATGCACCTGTTGAGCCTCTGTTGAAAGATATTTCCACAACTTGGCTCCCGCCTTCCATATCCATTGCCATTATATCGGCAACGTTCTTAGCATTTACTATTTCCCAGATAATTTCAAATAAAAAGGAATGCGCTGACAATAAGCCCGTTGGTAAACTTTTATTATCGTTTGTACCATTAGTGTTATTGCTGGCTGCATTAATATATGCCAGCTCTTATAATGGGCTTCCCATTTTGGGGATAGTACTTGCAATTTTTGCTTTGATTATCCATATAATGCTTACTTATACCCGATTTGGTCGTCAATTATATGCTGTTGGAGCCAATCCGCAAGCAGCGAAACTTTCAGGCGTGAATCCCAAGCTCATAGTCTTCAAAGCCTTTTTAGTTATGGGCGCGGGCTATTTTTTGGCTTCAGTTGGAACAATGAGCAGAATCTCTGGTTTTGTCCCCAGCATCGGGACAGGAATGGAGCTTGATGCCATTGCGGCGGCCGTAATCGGTGGTACAAGCCTTGTTGGCGGATATGGATCGGTCGCAGGCGCAATCGTCGGCGCGTTCCTCCTTACAAGTATTGATAACGGCATGTATTTGATGAATGTTCCCACGTTTTATCAGTATGTCGCAAAAGGCATAATACTTGTTATTGCCGTTCTTCTTGACGTATCCATTCGGAAGCGCCGCGTATAAATATGGTAATAGATATGGAAAACCATAAAGACATCAAAATAAGCTGTTTGCCAGTCCGTTTGTTTGAAAGCATCAACAATGGCACCGTCTCAATCCGAGAATGGGCAGAAATTGGTCGCAAAGCCGGATTTGATGGAATCGACCTAAGCGCAATGTTTTTGAAACGCCACGAACCCCGCTTCAGAACCATAATGAAAAATGAGGTGAAGGCTACTGGTATTCCGTTGGTAATGGTGACGACATATCCCGACTTTACACATCCCGAGTATCTGCAACGGGAAAGAGAACTACAATATCTTGTGCGCGATATCATGTTTGCATCGGAATTAGGCGCACAGTATATCAGGGTTCTGGCCGGGCAAGCACATCCGGGTGTTGATCTTGATTCTGGAATAAAATGGGCGGTTGAATATCTTTTAAAAGCGCAAGAGATGACGCAAGATTTGATGGTTAAGCTTGTATATGAAAACCACGCAAAGCCATCGGCGTGGAATTATTCCGATTTTTCGCAGGAGGAGGATGTGTTTTTAAGAATTGCTAACGAGGTCGTCCCTTCGGGAATTGGAATTAACTTTGATACGGCCAATCCAATTGCCAGCAAGAAGGACCCCGTAGAATTACTTAATCTGGTGCTGCCAGCGCTTTCAACAGTTCATGTTGCAGATACTGCAATGGTGGGAATGCTTTCTCCGGTTCCTGTTGGTCTTGGTGCAGTGCCATTAAAAAAGGTCTTTGGGGTCCTGAAAACGAACCGTTACGACGGCTGGTTATGTGTGGAGGACACCTATAGCGATTCCCTTGATAAATTTAGAGAAACGTGCAGCCGCGTACGTGCACTATGGAACAATACAGAGCATGAAAATTGAAAGGAGTATTTTACTATGATGAATCGACAAGAGACGATCCAGTATCTTGAAAAGGTGAAATTAAACAAAGGGAAAATAGCTCACTCCATTCAAGTTGCGGATGTAGGCATTAATATTGCGCAAGCATATCAAAAGGCCGGATACTCTGTTGATATTGATTTAGTAGAGTTTTCTTGTCTAGTACACGATATCGGCATCGCAAAAACAATAGATGATGAATCTCCAGTCCATTTGGTTTATGGCGCCGAAATGGCCAAAGCGGCCGGCTTTGGAGATTCAGTCGTGGAGGCGATAGAGGGGCACGAATGCTGCGGATTGCTCGGTGAAGAGGCCATGCTTTTGGGCTTGCCTGCGCCGGTTAAAGAATCGTACATCCCACAATCTTTGGAAGCAAAAATCGTTGCTTTTGCAGATATGTTAGTTTTTCTCCTCTTAGAGTTTAACTGCGATCCGTGGAAAGATATCAATATTGCGAAAACTGCCCTCTATGCGCATTATTTAAGTAATGTTTGGCGCAAACTGCACAATGAGGAATTGGGCAACAGTAATGAGCATATGAATGCATTAATGAGTCGGTACTTAAAGGTATGCGAACAAATGCTGCCCTATGCTGACAAGGAGTTCATTTTGTCATGCCAGTAAATTTCTCGGACGATATGCATATGAAATTATCTCAAGTTAAAATTAGCTGTTTGCCTGTCGGAATGTTCCCTCAATTTCTCAACAGGCAGGTGGGAATCGATGATTGGCTTAAAGCTGGTTCTGAAATGAATTTGGACGGTGTGGATATTAGCTGTCAGTTTTTCAATGGGCATGTACCCGCGATGGTAGAGCCTGAAATCAAACAAATAAAATCAATGGACATTCCCATTGTAATGGTTGTCGCTTACTCAGATTTTACACAGAAGATAGAGCAGCAAATATCGCGTGAACAGGCATATATCTGCCGTGACATTGCTCTCGCATCAGAATATGGAGCAAAGTATGTGCGAGTATTAGCTGGGCAACAGCGGGAAGGCCTCAGTATCGAGCAAGGCGTTGAGATTGCAGCAAAAAACTTAATTCAAATAGCAGAAATTGCTCGGAAATTCGGAGTAACATTGGTATATGAAAATGATCTGAATCCTTCCGGTTGGATTAATCCTGATTTTTCTTCATTAGCGGATGTTTTCCCAATGATGGTCGATAAACTTCGCGGCTCACCGGTCAGAGTAAATTTTGACACCGCAAATGTCGTTGCGTGCGGAAAAGATGTTGTTGTAGAATTAGCAAGGGTTATCGACATGGTGGCAACCTTGCACGTTGCTGACACAGCAACCGCTGACAAACTAACTCCAACTTCAGTTGGAACCGGATTGGTTCCGCTTGCTGACACGTTTTCCTTTTTAAAGGAAAACAGTTTTAGCGGTTACCTGTGCATTGAAGCGGGGGTAGAAACGACATTTGATCAAATCAGGAATACAGTAGAGCGTGTTCGAAACATCTGGGAAAAAGCATGATCGCAATTCATACCAGTCTGCTTTGCTTAAAGAACCATATGCTCCTTTAGCGTATCATCGCCAAAACACATAAAGCCTGCTCTTTTTTACAACGCCCCCGCAAACGCCTAATTTGCGGGGGCTTGCGGGCCGCCGTGGAAGCCCCGCGAGGCCGCATTGAACGCGCCTTTATCCTCCCGGCCGTAAGAGACTATGGCCGGCGCCGGCTGCCGCAGGGCCAAGCGCGGCAGGCGGCGCCATGGACGCGACCATTGACCCTCTCTCCCCGCCGTCTATCCAAACGCTGCGCCCTGCCGCAGGCGTGCGGGCTGCCAGCCTTTCGACGCACGCTCCCGCCGGACATTGGGGGGACTTCCCGCCATGCGACGGACGCCTCAACCAACGCTTTCGTCGTGATTGCGCTGCCGCGGGGTATTCCGGTGCGACGGGATTTCTCAAAAAAAGTCCGCTTTCCGATGAGAGCTCGGAAAGCGGACTTCACTTCATAACGTCGGGCAGCTATCATCATCCGTTGAAGCGCCTGCGGACCTCCCTGCACAGCAGCGCACCGCCAGCCGCCGTCAGCAGCAGCGCGAACCAAAGCAGAGGATTCGCACCATCGCCGGTTTCCGGAACGGCCGCATTCTCCGAAGCGCCGCAGACCGTGCAAACGCCGTCCTGATAGTTGTGTCCCTTAGCGGGAATCGTGGGGACAGCGCTCAACACCTTCCCGTTGGCGTCCGTCACCAGGCCGCACGACTGGCAAACCCAGTAGGCGGAATTCCCCTGTTCGTTGCAGGTGGGATCCTTGGCGGCAACCGCCTTCATGTTGTGGGTCTCCACCTGGCTGTTGGCCGCCAATTCCTTGCCGTTGACCGTGATGGCGCTGCCCGTGCTGTTGATCACTTTCACGCCGTCCCGCGCCGTGAGCGATCCCTTCGCCTGGAGCACGGTCACCTCTTTGGTGGCGGGGTCCAGCAGCACCTCGTCGGCCTGCTTGCCCACGTAAAAGTCACCGCCGGTCGATACCACGGTGTCGTCGGTGTACCTCACCGGCGATTCGGAAAAGACGCCGCCGCTGATGCTGACGACATCCTTGTCGTACTCGCCCAGTTTATTGGAAAAGGCGCCCTCGAAACAGACATTCTGGATGGTCAGGCTGTTTTTGGCGGCTGCAGCAACGGCGCCCTCTTTTCCATCTTCAGTCAGCTCAATGGGCCCGCTGATCGTGCCCGTGGTGTCGACCGTGACCTGGACACCCTCCGAGTAGCCGCCTTTCGGCCAGTAATACAGGTCAAAGGCCACGCCGCCGGTCTTTGCCAGGATGGACGTGCTGCCCGTTATCTTGATATTTCCGCAATTCAGGCTCAGGGTATACGGGGCGCCGCCAACAAGATTCCTTCCGTCCAGCTCAACATTCTGCAGCGTCAGGTTGCAGTAGTTCTGGATGAGGATCTTGGCCTTGGTACTGGTAATCTTGCCGTCCTTGATCGTGACGTTGGCGCCCTTGAGCAGCTGGAAACCATTGGTCTCAGTGCCCGTTGAGCCCACGGTGTCGCCATCGATCGTATAGGTGAAGCCGCCGAGGTCGAACGTGATGTTCTTGGTTCCTGCCACTTTGATGCCGTTGCCCGACGCATTCCGCAGCAGCGTGATCGTCGTCTGCGTCCCATCGGGTACGTCGGCAAACGCTAGCTCCACCGTTTCGTAGGTCCTGTCGCCGATCTTCGCCGCGTCGTTATCCCCCGCCAGCGCCGTCCGCGCGGCAGGCAGCGTGAAGAGCGCCAAAAGCAACAGCATGGCACAGATCATCCCCGTGCATTTTCTAAACATACGGAACTCCCCTTTCCCTTCCGCAGCAGGAGCCAGCCGAAACCCGACGCCTGCCTGTCTATGTTTCCTTGTTATGTGATTTATCATAGTTGACGCCATATTGCAACATGTTTTGAAAAAATATGTAAATTTTTTTGTCTAACGCAGTGGAGCCAGCGCGCCTTCGCGCGCCGCGCTTGTGAAGCAGCTGCCTGCTTCCCTCTTCTTCGATAAACCGCCGCCCGTATCAAGGCGGCCGTCCGTTCCCAAAGGTCGATCGCGAGGCCGCCTTTCGTCGCATGTGGGAAAGTACCTGCGCAGATCCCACCGCAGCGGTTTGCCGGGTAAAACGGCTTTGCTTTCAACCGTATGGAGCGCAGTCCCTCCGTGGCAAATAGGCAAGGCACCTGCCCCCGCGCGGTTCATAAAACAAAAAACCCCGAAAATGCCTATTTCACGGGGTTTTTTGTGGCGTACCCGGGAGGATTCGAACCTCTGGCCTTTGGAGTCGGAGTCCAACGCTCTATCCAGCTGAGCTACGGGTACAGGCTTGCCGCTTGCGCGCCACGAAACGATAGCGCCACCGGCAGGCAGCATGCGCTGCATGCGAAAGCATTATACCACGCTTTGCACGGATGGGCAAGGGGATTCTTGTACGGGGAGCGCAGGGCCGGGGCATGGGGCACGACAGGACCCGGCTGACGATAAAATGGGGTAAATGGGTTTTGCCTGCGGAAGCGGCGCTTCACGGTGCAAAACGGCCCGCTGCCGGGCGGCCCTGCGCTGCGGCAAATGCGCTGCGGACGGCCTGCCGTGTGGCATGGGGCAAATGGGTTTCGCCTGCAAAAGCGGCGCCTCACGGCGCAAAAACGGCCTGCTGCCGGGCGGCCTTGCGATGCGGCAAACGCGCTGCGGACGGCCTGCCGTGTGGCATGGGGTTCGCCTGTGGGAGCGGCTGCCCGGCGTGGTTTCCGGCAAGCGGGGTCGCTTCTCCGCTACAGGACGCGGCAGGGCGGGAGCGGACCGATCGCAGGCGGCCCAACGGCAGCAGCGCGTTGGCGACATAAAAATGGGCCGGGCCCGCACAACGGGCCCGGCCACCGGTCATTTTTCGTTTTCGTCCACGCGCGCCTTCGCGTCCGCAATCACGGACGGATCGGGGCGCTGGATGCCCGTTTCCGGGTCGCAATGCTCCTTGACGACCAGCAGGTTGGTCGCATAGGCCTGCGCGGGCGTCCCGCGGTCATGCTGTTCCACGGCGGTCACCTCCACGCCTATCCTGTGCGTCCCGCCGCCGTTTTATGCGCCGGTGCAGAGCCGCCCGCCTACCGTCCGCGCTCGCACTCATCGGCGAGCCGTCCATCCGCATACAGGCGCATCAGCCCTGTCTGCGCGCCGGTGGTGGTATAGGTACACACGATCGGAATACCGCATACGCGCGCGGTAAGCGTATATCGCTGCTCCAGCGCGCCGCTCCAGCGGTCGTATACCTGCCCGTCCACAACGAGCGCCGTCTCCGTATCGCTGCGAAAGACCTCCAGATACAGGCCGGACTGCAAGGCCGAGAGCAATCGCTCTCCCCCGCCCTGGTACGCGCCAAGCGGCGTCTCGGGCATCGGCGGCGCGCTCGCAGGCGGTTGCTGCGTTGCAACGGGGCCGGTAGCCGCAGCCGCCGGTTCCGTCCCGGCAAAGGCCTCCGCCGTCTGTTCCGGCAACGCGCGCAGCCGATGCGCCGCCTGTACGCCGCGGATCAGATAATAGAGCACCCAGACGTGGTACAAAACCTCGATGCTGTTGGCAAGCAGATTGTCGGCGACCGCGACAAGCCACACGACTAAAAACGCGGTATCGCACACAAAGAGCACCAGGGCCGCCGTCATCCAGAGCGGATTGCGCTTGGAAAGCACATAGCACAGCGCGAACAGGCCGATGATCAACACGCTGATGAGCAGCCCCGCCGCTTTTTGCACCGCGTCGCCATTGGAAAACACGATGAACGCCAACTGCGGCGTTGCGGCGCTGAACTGGAACACGCGCCCCGTTTCCAACGCGATCATGGCGATGTTGACGCAGGTGAGCGCCGTCATGATGACCAGGTTGGCGCGCGCAATGGAAAACTGCTTTTGCAGACGGGTGCGCTCGTCCACCGGTCCTGCGGTTTGCTTCATCATCCTCTCTCCTCTCCCCTTTCCCGTGTACAAAAAGCGGCGTCCGGCCCGTAACCGGGCTCACACGCCGCTTTGTTCCGATGTTCAGACCAGCTCAAGGACGACCAGTTCGGCTGCGTCGCCCCTGCGCGGCCCGAGCTTGTACATGCGGGTATAGCCGCCGCGGCCTACCTCGCTGTTGCGCTTGTCATACTTGGGCGCGATATCGCGGAAGAGCTTCTCCACGACGGGGTGCGCGCGGTCCGCCGTGCGCTCCCGGTAGTCCGGCTTGCTCTCGCCCTTCTGCTTGGGCTCCGGCACATCGTACAGATACGCCATGATCATGCGGCGGGCATGGAGCTTGGACGGCTTGTCGACGATCTTCTCCACCATGACGATCTGCGACTTCTCGTTGCGCGTTTCCTTCTCGACGGTTTCGCTGTTGCTGTATTCCTTCACGGCCAGCGTGATCAGCTTCTCGGCGATGGAGCGAACCTCCTTGGCGCGCGCTTCGGTGGTCACGATCTTGCCGTTCCACAGGAGCGCCGTGGTGAGGTTGCGCAGCATTGCGGCGCGCTGGTCAGAGGCCCTGCCGAGCTTGCGGTTTGCCATGTCTTGGTTCCTCCTTATTCATCACTCGCGCGAAGCGACAGCCCCAGCGCGTTCAGTTTCTGCTGCACTTCCTCGAGGGACTTGCGTCCGAGGTTGCGCACCTTCATCATCTCTTCCTCGTCGCGCTGCACCAGCTCCTCCACGGTGTTGATGCCGGCGCGCTTGAGGCAGTTATAGGAGCGGACGGACAGGTCGAGGTCCTCGATGTTCATCTCGAGAATCTTCTCCTTCTTGTTCTCCTCCTTCTCGACGAGGATCTCCACGCCCTGCACATGATCGGTCAGATTGATGAACAGCATCAGGTGCTCGGTCAGGATCTTGGCGGCAAGGCTCGCGGCCTCATCCGGCTTGATGCTCTCGTCCGTCCAGATCTCGAGTGTGAGCTTGTCGTAATCCGTGATTTGGCCCACACGCGTGTTCTCCACGGTGAAGTTCACCTTGGTGATCGGCGTGAAGATGGAGTCGATGGCGATCTCGCCGATGGGCATGTCGGAACGCTTGTTGCGCTCCACCGTGACATAGCCGCGGCCATGCTCGAGCGTCATCTCCATGTGCAGCTTTGCGCCTTCGTCCAGCGTTGCGATGTGCAGCTCCGGGTTGATGATCTCCACATCGGAGTCGGGCGTGATATCGCCCGCCGTCACCTCGCACTCGCCCTCCATATCGATCACGATCTTCTTCGGCCCGTCGCAGTGCAGCCGGCAGCAGAGCGCCTTGAGGTTGAGAACGATCTCCGTCACATCCTCCTTGACGCCCTCGATGGTCGAGAACTCATGCAGCACGCCATCGATGCGCACGGAGGTCACCGCCACGCCGGGCAGGCTGGAAAGCAGCACGCGGCGCATGGAATTGCCGAGGGTTGTACCGAATCCGCGCTCCAACGGCTCGACGACAAACCTGCCGTACCGATCCGTCATTTCCACACATTCGAGCTTGGGTTTTTCGATCTCTATCATATCATACCCTCCTTAGTCGTTAGTTGCCTGAAACAAGCCTCACGGCCGATTACCTGGAGTAGTACTCAACGATGAGATGCTCTTCGATCGTCAAGTCGATATCGTCGCGCTGCGGCAGGGCGACGACCTTGCCGGTGAGCTTCTCGGCGTCGAGCTCCAGCCACTTCGGAACGGTGCGGCTTGCGCCCTGCTCCTTGAGCGTCTTGAAGCATTCCACGTCGCCGCTCTTCTCGCGCACGGAGATGACGTCCCCCACCTTGACCTGATAGGAGGCGATGTCCACCTTCTTGCCGTTGACGCGGATGTGACCGTGCGTGACGAGCTGGCGCGCCATCGGGCGGGACTCGCCGAAGTTCAGCCGGTATGCGACGTTGTCCAGCCGGCACTCGAGCAGCGAGAGCATGTTGTCGCCGGTGACGCCGCGCATGTTCGCAGCCACTTCATAGTATTTCCGGAATTGCGACTCCAATACGCCATAGGCGCGGCGCACCTTCTGCTTCTCGCGCAGCTGGATGCCGTACTCGGACTGCTTGCGGCGGCCCTGGCCGTGCATGCCCGGGGGCGTGTGGCGCTTGGTGAGCGCGCACTTATCGGAATAGCAGCGGTCGCCCTTGAGGAAGAGCTTGGCGCCTTCGCGGCGGCACTGCCTGCAGACGGAACCTGTATATCTAGCCATTGCTGATTGCCTCCTTACACTCTTCTGCGCTTGGGCGGACGGCATCCGTTGTGCGGAATGGGGGTCACGTCCTTGATCATGTTGACCTCGAGGCCGGCGGTCTGCAGCGCGCGGATTGCCGCCTCACGGCCGGAGCCGGGCCCCTTCACATAGACCTCGACGGTGCGCAGGCCATGCTCCATCGCGGCGCGCGCGGCGGTCTCCGCCGCCATCTGCGACGCGAACGGCGTGGACTTCTTGCTGCCGCGGAAGCCCAGCGAACCTGCCGACGACCAGGAGATCGCGTTGCCCTGCAGGTCGGTGATGGTCACGAGCGTGTTGTTGAAGGAGGAACGAATGTGCGCGGCGCCGCGCTCGATGTTCTTCTTCTCACGACGCTTGCGGGTAGCCGTTTTCTTGATCTTTGCCTTAGCCATAGCTCGCTACCTCCTTACTTTCTCTTGCCGCTCTGGGTGCGCTTGGGCCCCTTGCGGGTTCTTGCATTCTGCTTCGTGCTCTGCCCGCGGACCGGCAGGCCCTTGCGGTGGCGCACGCCGCGATAGCAGCCGTTTTCGATCAGCCGCTTGATGTTCATGGAGACTTCACGGCGAAGATCGCCCTCCACCTTTACGTTGTGGTCAATATACTCTCTGAGCTTGTTGACATCGTTCTCGTCCAGGTCGCGCACGCGGATGTCGGGGTCGACGCCGGTTGCAGCGAGGATGCTCGAAGCGGTCCTGCGGCCGATCCCATAGATATAGGTCAGGCCGATCTCGATGCGCTTATCTCTCGGAAGATCTACGCCAGCAATACGTGCCATATCGTTTCCTTTACCTCCGTCAAAATTTCGGTTTCCGTTCTATTTTCATTCCGCCGGAAATGCGCCCTTCGCAGGCGCCAGCCGCTCCGGCAGATCGCCTTCGCAATCGCTCAGCCCTGCTTCTGCTTGTGCTTCGGGTTCTCGCAAATGATCATGATCCGCCCCTTGCGCTTGATGATCTTGCACTTCTCGCAAATCGGTTTCACAGACGGTCTGACTTTCATGGTCCTGCTCCTTTCCTGTTCTCTCAATTCTTGCCGCGCCACGTGATGCGGCCGCGGGTCAGATCATACGGGGACAGCTCCACCGTCACCTTGTCGCCGGGGAGGATGCGGATGAAGTTCATCCGGAGCTTCCCCGATATCGTTGCCAGTATCTTATGCCCGTTCTGCAGCTTGACCTCGAACATGGCGTTCGGGTGCGCTTCGGAAACGATGCCCTCCACCTCGATGACGTCCTGCTTTGACAAGCTATCCCTCCTGTTCTTCTCTGTCATACCCGAGCGCTGCAAGCCCCTTGCGGATATCCGCGTCGAGCAGGGCCGCCCCACCCGCAAGCTTTTCGGCAATCTCACCGGCAACGGCCGGTTCGATGCGCAGGTGCATGAGCTTCTTCTTCTTGGGCCGCGCGAGCCTGCGCGTCGCGCCGTCGCTGAGCAGCACATGCGCCTCGTCCACGACGCCGACGATCAGGAACGCGCGCCCGCGATCCCGTCCCGCCCGGGAAACGACCACCCTGCCGAGCACTGCGCGTGGATCCGTCATAACACATCCTCCCCGTGCAGCGTGAGCAGCAGCGGTTCGCCCTCCGTGATGGCGACGGTGTTCTCGTAATGTGCGGAGGGTCGTCCGTCCGCCGTTACGGTCGTCCAGCCATCCGGCTTTTGCAGGATGCGCGCCGTTCCCAGGTTGATCATCGGTTCAATGGCGATGGTCATGCCCGGCAACAGCCGCGGCCCGTGCCCCGCTGCGCCATAATTCGGTACGTCGGGCGGCTCGTGCATGTTGCGGCCGACGCCGTGCCCGATCATCTCGCGCACCACGCCGTACCCGTGCGCCTCCGCATGCGCCTGTACCGCGGCGGATATATCCCCGATGCGACAGCCGGCACGCGCATACCGCAGCCCGGCATAAAAGCACTCGCGCGTTACGCGCACGAGCGTGCGCACCTCCTCCGGCACGCTGCCAATGCAGTAGGTGCGCGCCGCGTCGCCGTGAAAGCCGTTCAGATGCGCTCCTACATCCACCGAAAGGATGTCCCCGTCCTGCAGACGGTACCGGCCGGGAATGCCGTGCACCACCTGTTCGTTGACGGAGGTGCAGATGCTCTTCGGGTATCCGTGATAATGCAGGAACGACGGCTGCGCGCCGCGGCTGCGAATGTACCGCTCCGCCTCCCGGTCAAGCTCCTCGGTGGTCACGCCCGGCGCCGCAAGCTCCCGGAGCAGGCGCAGCGTATCCTCCACCACGCGGCCGGCCTCATCCATGAGGCGCAGGTCCGCGCCGGTCTTGATCGTCATTGCGGTTCTCGACGTCGTCATGGGCGTTCGATGGCTTCCGCAATCGCTTCCGCCACGCGCTCGATGCTCTCGTCGCCGTTGACGGTGGCCAGCAGCCCGCGCGACGCATAATAGTCGATCAGCGGCTGCGTCTGCGCGGCATAGACGCGCAGTCGGTTGAGCACCGTCTCCTCCCGGTCGTCCTCACGCTGATACAGCGTGCCGCCGCATTTGTCGCAGGCGGCGTCCGGATGCGTGGAGACGTGGTAGGCAGCGCCGCAGTCCGGGCACATGCGCCGGCCGCTGATGCGCGTCACAAGCCGCTCCTGCGGCACATCGATGTTTACGACCCGGTCGATTGAGCAGATGGCCGCCAGCGCGTCCGCCTGCGCGACCGTACGGGGAAACCCGTCGAACAGGAAGCCCCTTGCGCAGTCCGGTTCCGCGATGCGGTTTTGCACCATGCCGATGATGACCGAATCCGGCACCAGTTCGCCGCGGTTCATATAGCCCTGCGCCTGCTGGCCGAGCGGCGTCCCCGCGCGCAGTTCCGCACGGAGCATGTCGCCGGTGCTGATGTGCGCAAGGCCATATCGCGCCGCAATGCGCTCCGCCTGCGTCCCCTTGCCCGCTCCCGGCGGGCCCAGGAAGATCAGTTTCATGCCGCGCTCCTTTCCCACCTCAGTTCAGGAAGCCCTTGTAATGCCGCATGAGCATATGGCTCTCCAACTGGTCGGTCGTCTCCAGCGCCACGCTGACCATGATCAGCACGCTCGTCGCGCCAAACGTGGACGTCTGGCCGAGCTGCGTCATGGCGATCGTCGGCAGGATGGCGATGACCGCGAGGAACAGCGAACCGAACAGCGTCAGACGCCCGCTGATCTTGGCCAGATAATCGCTCGTAGGCCGCCCCGGGCGCAGGCCCGGGATAAAGCCGCCGTTCTGCTGCAGGTTCTTCGACATCTCGATCGGGTTGAACGTGATCGAGGAGTAGAAGTACCCGAAGCCGACGATCAGCAGCGCATACACCACAAAGTACACGACCGAATTCGCGCCGAGATACTTGATGTAGAACTGGTAGAACCCGCCGCTCGGCCAGAACTGGGCGATCATGCCCGGGAACTGGATGAGCGTCATGGCGAAGATCAGCGGCAGCACGCCGTTGGCGTTCGCCTTGATCGGCAGGTACGTGCTCTGGCCACCGTACATCTTCCGGCCCACGACGCGCTTGGCGTACTGCACCGGGATGCGGCGCTGTGCGTTGTCCACATGCACGACCAGCGTGATCATGCCGACAACGAGCACCAGCAGCAGCACGAACGCCCACCACGGCATGACGCCGGTGATCAGCTGCTGCACCCAGCCGATGACGGTCGAGGGCACGCGGGACACGATGGACGCAAAGATCAGCATTGAAATACCGTTGCCGATACCGTTTTCGGTAATGCGCTCGCCGAGCCACATCAAAAACGCGGTGCCGGCCGTGGCACAGATGCCGATGACGCCGTAGTTGACCCAGATCGGCCATGCGCTGTTGGCGAAGATCGACTGGCCGGAGGCCATGCTCGCCTCGAGACCGGCAAAGATGCCGATGGACTGCACCATCGCAAGACCGACGCCCGTGTAGCGCGTGATGCGCTCGATCTTCTGGCGGCCGTCCTCCTCCTTGCTCATCCGCTCGAGGGAGGGGATGGCGATGGTGAGCAGTTGCAGGATGATCGACGCCGTGATGTACGGCGAGATACCCATGGCGAACAGCGTCACCTGCGAGAACGAGCTGCCGGTCAGCAGATCGAGGAAGCCGAGGATATCGTACTGCTGTGCCGCCTGCGCGACAATTTCGACGTTGACGCCCGGGATCGGGATAAAGCAGCCGAGGCGATAGATGACGATCAGAAGGAGCGTCAGCAAAATCCTCTTGCGGATATCCTTGACCTTGAATGCGTTGAAAAACGTCTTAAACATCAGCCGATCACCTCAACGCTCCCGCCAGCGGCCTTGATCGCCTCATCCGCAGTCTTGGAGAACTTCGCGGCCTTCACGTTGAGCTTCTTGGTCAGTTCCCCCCTGCCCAGCACCTTCAGGCCATCCTTTTCGATCTTGCTGATGATGCCCAGTTCCTTGAGCAGCTCAGCGGTCACTACGGTGTCATTCTCCAGCCCGTTCAGGTCGGAAATGTTGATAACGGTGTATTCCTTGGCCCAGATATTGGTAAAGCCGCGCTTGGGCAGACGGCGCGTCAGCGGCATCTGGCCGCCTTCAAAGCCGTTCTTCTTGCTCCCGCTTCTGGCCTTCTGGCCCTTATGACCCTTTGTGGAGGTCTTGCCCATGCCGGAACCGGTGCCGCGGCCGACGCGCTTGGGCGCCTTGACCGAGCCGGGGGCGGGCTGCAGCTCATGCAATTTCATGATACATGTCCTCCTCAGTTAGACTTCTTCCACCTTGACAAGGTGCTTCACTTTGAACAGCATGCCGCGCGTGCACGCATTGTCCGGCTTCTCCACGACGCTGTTGGTCTTGTGCAGGCCGAGCGCCTTGATCGTCGCCTTCTGGTCGGCGAGCGCGCCGATGGTGCTCTTCACGAGCGTAATCCGTAACGTAGCCATTGTGCGCCTCCTTAACCCAGGATCTCTTCCACGGTCTTGCCGCGGAGCTTGGCAACCTGTTCCGCCGTGCGCAGCTGGGACAGCCCGTTGAGCGTCGCCTTCACGCAGTTGCTCGGATTGTTGGAACCGAAGGACTTGGTCCGGATGTCGCGGATGCCGACCATCTCCAGCACCGCACGGGCCGGGCCGCCCGCGATAACGCCGGTACCCTCTTCGGCGGGGAGCATGCGGACATGGCCCTTGCCGAACTTGCCCTCGACCTGATGCGGGATCGTCGTGCCGACGATCGGCACCTCGATCATGTGCCGCTTGGCGTCCTCGATGCCCTTGCGGACCGCCTCCGGAATCTCGGCAGCCTTGCCGAGGCCGACGCCGACCTTGCCGTTCTCGTTGCCGACGACCATCAGCGCGGTGAAACGGAAGTTTTTACCGCCCTTGACAACCTTGGCGACGCGGTTGATCGCAACCAGACGCTCCTTATATTCAGAGGGCTCTTTTTCGAATCTCTTGTTCTGCATCTCGTTACCTCCTTAGAAGTCCAGGCCCGCTTTGCGCGCGCCGTCCGCGAGGGCGGCCACACGGCCGGTGTACAGATAGCCGCCGCGGTCAAACACGACCTTGGTGACGCCCTTCTCCTTGGCGCGCTTGCCGATCAGCTCGCCCACGAGCGCCGCTGCTTCGGTCTTGGTCTTCTCGGACAGTTCGCCTCTGATCTCAGCGTCCAGCGTGGAAGCGGCGACCAGGGTGTTACCGGCTTGGTCATCGATGACCTGCGCATAGATATGGTTCGTGCTGCGGTACACATTGAGCCGCGGCCGCTCGGGCGTGCCGACGATGTGGCGGCGCTGGCGATAGTGGCGCTTAACACGGACTGCGTTTTTATCGATCCTTGTAACCATCTCTTGTCACTCCTTCCTGCCTTATTTGCCCGTCTTGCCTTCCTTGCGGCGAACGGTCTCGTTCTCATAGCGGATGCCCTTGCCCTTATACGGCTCCGGCTCGCGCACCGCACGGATGTTGGCTGCGATCTGGCCGACCTTCTGCTTGTCGATGCCCTTGACGACGATCTTCGTCGGCGCCGGCACCTCAAACGTGATGCCCTCCGGCTGCTCAAACTCGACCGGGTGCGAATACCCGACGTTGAGCACGAGGTTCTTGCCCTGCATCTGGGCGCGGTAGCCGGTGCCGACGATCTCCAGGTGCTTCTCAAAGCCCTGCGTCGTGCCGACCACCATATTGTTGATGAGCGTGCGGGACAGACCGTGCAGCGCGCGATGGCGCTTGTCGTCGCTGGGACGCTTGACGGTCAGGACGCCCGCGTCCTGCTCGATGATCATGTCGCTTGCGATCTGCTCGGACAGCTGGCCCTTGGGCCCCTTGACCGTGACGACGTTCGCTTCATCGACCGTGATTGTCACTCCGCCCGGAATATGGACTGGAAGTTTTCCGATACGAGACATTCTGTCATTCCTCCGTTGGCTGTTCTTGTTACCAGATGTAGGCGAGGACTTCGCCGCCCACGCCCAGCTTGCGGGCCTCGCGGTCGGTCATCACGCCGCGCGACGTGGACAGAATCGCCACGCCGAGGCCGCCGAGCACCTTCGGCACCTCGTCCTTGCGCGCATAGACGCGCAGGCCGGGCCGGGAGATGCGCTTCAGGCCGACGATGACGCGCTGCTTGTTCGCGCCGTACTTGAGCTGGATGCGGATGGTTTTCTTCACGCCGTCTTCCACCACGTCGAACCCCTTGATGTAGCCCTCATCGAGCAGAATCTGCGCGATGGACTTCTTCATCGTGGAAGCGGGGATCTCCACGCTGTCATGCTTGGCGATGAGCGCGTTGCGGATTCTGGTGAGCATATCGGCAATGGTATCCGTCATGATGCGTTCCCTCCTTTACCAGCTTGCCTTGCGCACGCCGGGGATTTCGCCCTTGTACGCCAGTTCGCGGAAGCAGATGCGGCAGATGCCGTACTTGCGCAGCACCGCGTGCGGCCGGCCGCAGATGCGGCAGCGCGTATATGCGCGGGTGCTGTACTTGGGCGTGCGCTGCTGCTTCAGTTTCATGCTTGTCTTTGCCATGATGTTCCTCCTTCTCAGCCCTGCACGAACGGCATGCCGAGCAGTGCCAGCAGCGCCTTCGCTTCTTCGTCGGTCCTGGCGGTGGTCACGAACACGATGTTCATGCCGCGCACGCGATCGACATCGTCATAGTTGATCTCGGGGAAGATGAGCTGCTCGCGGACGCCCATCGCATAGTTGCCGCGACCGTCAAACGACTTGTCGGACACGCCGCGGAAGTCGCGCACGCGCGGCAGGACGATGTTCATCAGCTTATCCGCAAAGTAGTACATCCGGTCGCCGCGAAGCGTGACCTTGGCGCCGATGTTCATCCCCTCGCGCACCTTGAAGTTTGCGACGGACTTGCGCGCCTTGGTGATGACGGCCTTCTGGCCGGCGATCAGGGTGAGCTCCTCCACAGCGGACTCAATGCCCTTCGGGTTGTCCTTCTCCGCGCCAAGACCCATGTTGATGATGATCTTGTCGAGCTTGGGGACCTGCATCACGTTTTCGTAATGAAACTGATCCCGGAGGGCGGGAACGGCCTGCTCAAGATACTTGGTCTTGAGGCGCGGGGTGCCCGTCAAGGGCTTGGCCTCCTGCTGCGCCGCCTTCTTCTTGGCGGCCGGTGCTTCGGTCTGTTTCTTTGCCACTTGCTTGTTCCTCCTTCCCGCGCTCAATCGAGCTTGGCGCCGCAGCCCTCACGCTTGCAGACGCGCACGCTCTTCATCTTCTTCTTGCCGGAGATCTCGACCTCTTCGATCACGTGCCCGACCCGCGTGGGGGCCTTGCACTTGGGGCACACGACCATGACGTTGGAGACATGAACCGTGCCTTCCTTCTCGATCCGGCCGCCCGGCTCGCCCTGCCGGCGGGGCTTGACGTGCTTGGTGATCATGGCCACCTTTTCCACGACGATGCGCTCCTTCTCCGGATAGGCCGCGAGGACCTTGCCCTGCTTGCCCTTATCCTTGCCGGCGATGACTAAAACGGTATCGCCCTTTTTGACATTCAGCTTGTTCATACCGTGTCCCTCCATTAGAGCACTTCGGGCGCGAGCGAGACGATCTTCATGTAGTCCTTTTCGCGCAGCTCGCGCGCAACGGGCCCGAAGATACGGGTGCCGCGCGGCTGTTTCTGGTCGTTGATGATCACGGCTGCGTTGTCGTCAAAGCGGATGTAGCTCCCATCCGGACGCTGCACGCCGGAAACCGTGCGCACCACGACCGCGCGCACGACGTCCTTCTTCTTGACCGCGCCGCCCGGGGAAGCGGTCTTGACCGAAGCGACGATCACATCACCGATATTGGCAAACTTGCGGTACGAGCCGCCCAGGACCCGAATGCACTGGATCTCCTTGGCGCCGCTGTTGTCCGCGACCTTCAGTCTGGTTTGCGGTTGAATCATTTTCTCGTCCCTCCTGCCTTACTTCGCCTTCTCGACGATCTCGACGAGGCGCCACCTCTTGTCCTTGGACAGCGGACGGGTCTCCATGATCTTCACGGTGTCGCCGATGCCGCACTCGTTCTGCTCGTCGTGCGCCTTGAACTTGCGCGTGCGGTTGACCATCTTGCCGTAGAGCGGATGGCGAACCTTGGTCTTGATGGCGACCACAATGGTCTTATCCATTTTATCGCTCACAACGACGCCGATGCGGGTCTTGCGATATCCTCTCGTTTCCATCTTTGGTATCCTCCTTCCCGTCACTCGGCTGCGGCCGCCAGCTCGCGCTCACGGATGATCGTCTTGACGCGGGCGATATCCTTCTTGCACTCGCTGATGCGCTGCGGGTTGTTGAGCTGTCCGGTCGCCGACTGGAAGCGGAGGTTGAACAGCTCGGCCTTGAGCTCCTTCTCACGCGCCGCAAGGGCGTCGTTCGACAGTTCTCTAAACGTGTTAGCCTTCATCGCTTACGCCTCCCTCTTCCATCTCTTTCCTGATGACCTTGCACTTGAGCGGAAGCTTGTGCATGGCCAGACGCAGGGCCTCGCGGGCAACGCTTTCGTCGACGCCTGCGATCTCAAACAGTACGCGGCCCGGCTTGACGACCGCCACCCAGTATTCCGGGGAGCCCTTGCCGCTGCCCATGCGGGTCTCGGCCGGCTTTTCGGTCACGGGCTTGTCGGGGAAGATCTTGATCCAGACCTTGCCGCCACGCTTGATGTAACGCGTCATGGCGATACGGGCGGCTTCAATCTGGTTGCTGGTCACCCATGCGGGTTCCTGCGCGACGAGGCCGTATTCGCCATAGGTGATGGTGTTGCCACGCAGGGCCTTGCCCTTCATGCGGCCGCGGAACACCCTGCGGCGCTTGACTCTCTTTGGCATCAACATGGCTTATTTGCCCCCTTCCTCACGGTTGCGCTTGCCGAGGACCTCGCCCTTGTAGATCCAGACCTTGCAGCCGATGCGGCCGTAGGTCGTGTGCGCCTCGGCAAAGCCGTAGTGGATATCCGCGCGCATGGTCTGCAGCGGGATGGAACCGTCGTGGTACCCCTCGGTGCGGGCGATCTCGGCGCCGCCCAGACGCCCCGAGCACATGAGCTTGATGCCCTTCACGCCCGGCTTCTGCATGGAGCGGCCCATCGCCTGCTTCATCGCGCGGCGGAAGCTGATGCGCTTCTCGAGCTGCGCGGCGATGTTTTCGGCCACGAGCTGCGCGTCCGCATCCGCGTCGCGCACCTCCATGATGTTGACGTTGACCGGCTTGCCCACCGCCTGCGCGATGCTCGCCTTGATCTCGTCGATCCCGGCGCCGCCCTTGCCGATGAGCAGGCCCGGACGCGCGGTGTAGATGCTGACGGTGATCTTGCCGGCGGCGCGCTCGATCCCGATGCGGGAAATGCTCGCGCCGTAATACTTCTTCTTGACGAACTCGCGGATCTTGTTATCCTCCACGAGGAAGTCGGCAAAGTCCTTCTTGGAAGCGTACCAGCGGGCATTCCAGTCCCTGATGACGCCGACGCGGAAGCCGTTCGGATTGACTTTCTGACCCATTCTATCTCCTCCTTACTTTGCCTGCTGGTCCAGCACGATGGTGATGTGGCTCGTGCGCTTGCGGATGCGCGACGCGCGGCCATGCGCCCTGGCGCGATAGCGCATCAGCGTCGGGCCCTGATTGGCGTACACCTCCGCGACATACAGGTCGTCGCGGTTGAGCTCGAGGTTGTTCTCGGCGTTGGCCACGGCGCTGTTGAGGAGCTTGAGAACCGGTTCGGTCGCGGCCTTGGGCGTGTACCGCAGGATCGCCTCCGCCTCACGGACGGACTTGCCGCGGATCAGGTCCACCACGATCTTGACCTTGCGCGAAGAGATCCGAACGTAACGGGCGATCGCGCGCGGCCGCTTATCTGCATTTTCACGGCGCTTGGCCGTCTTTTCTCTCGATCTGGTTGCCATGTTGAACCTCCTTACCTCGAGCCAGAGGACTTCTCGGAGCCCTTATGGCCTCTGAACGTGCGCGTCGGCGCAAACTCGCCGAGCTTATGGCCGACCATTTCCTCCGTAATGTATACGGGGACATGCTTTCTGCCGTCATGCACCGCAATGGTGTGTCCGACCATCTGCGGGAAGATGGTGGAGGCGCGGGACCAGGTCTTGACCACGGTCTTTTTGCCGCTCTCGTTCATGGCGTCGATGCGCGCCAGCAGGCGCTCGCTCACAAACGGTCCCTTTTTCACCGATCTGCTCATATTGCGTACTCCTTCCTTCCCGTCACTTGCCGCTGCGGCGGCGCACGATGTACTTGTTGCTGCGGTTCTTCGCCTTGCGCGTCTTGTACCCGAGCGCGGGCTTGCCCCACGGGGTGACCGGGCCGGGACGGCCAATCGGGCTCTTGCCCTCGCCGCCGCCGTGCGGGTGGTCGCACGGATTCATGACGCTGCCGCGCACCGTCGGGCGCACGCCCATGTGACGCTTGCGGCCGGCTTTGCCGATCTGCACGTTCGCATGGTCGATGTTGCCGACCTGGCCGATCGTCGCCTTGGCCTCGAGCGGAATGAGGCGAACCTCGCCGCTGGGCAGGCGCACCTGCGCGTACTTGCCCTCCTTGGCCATGAGCTGCGCCGCGTTGCCCGCCGAACGGACCAACTGCGCGCCCTTGCCGGGCTTGAGCTCGATGCAGTGAATCATCGTGCCGACCGGGATGCTGCGAAGCTGGAGCGCGTTGCCAACCTTGATGTCGGCGCCCTCGCCGGAGAGCACCGTCTCGCCCACCGTCAGCCCGAGCGGGGCGATGATGTAACGCTTCTCGCCGTCGGCATAGTGCAGTAGGGCGATGTTCGCGCTGCGGTTCGGATCGTATTCGATGGACGCGACCTTCGCGGGCACGCCGTCCTTGTTGCGCTTGAAGTCGATGATGCGATACTTCCGGCGCGCGCCGCCGCCCTGATGGCGAACGGTAATCCGGCCGGAATGGTTGCGGCCGCCCTTGCCGCGCAGGTCCGTCATGAGCGACTTCTCCGGCGTGGTCCTGGTGATCTCCTCAAAAGCGGAGACCGTCATGAACCGCTGGCCCGGCGTCGTCGGATTGATCTTTCTGATAGCCATGTGGCGCCTCCTTACTGCGAGATGCTGTCGAAGAACTCGATACCCTTGGAATCCTTCTTCAGCTTCACATATGCCTTCTTGGTGGAAGCGCGGCGGCCCATGTGCGCGCCCTGGCGCTTCATTTTACCGAGCGAATTGATGGTGCGCACGGTATCGACCTTGACGCCGAAGATCTCCTCCACCGCTGCGCGGATCTCGAGCTTGTTGGCGTTCTTGTCCACGATAAAGGTATAGACCTTCGACGGGAGGTGGTCGTAGCTCTTCTCCGTCAGGACCGGCTTTTTGATGATGTCGTACGGGCTTTTCATTATACGTACACCTCCTCGATCTTCTGGGCCGACTCCCTGGTGAGGACCAGCTTCTGATACTTGAGAATCTCGTACACGTTGAGCGTGCCGACCAGCGTGGTCTTGACGCCCGGGATGTTGCGCGCCGCGCGCTCCACCGTCTCATCCGGCGCGCTCAGCACGATGAGCGCCTTCTTCACATCCACGGCATTGAGCGCCTTGACCATTTCCTTCGTCTTGGGCGCCGCCAGGTTCAACGCGTCGAACACCACCAGATCCTGCCCGAGCACCTTCGAGGAGAGGGCGGACTTCATGGCCACGCGCTTGACCTTCCGGTTCACGCGGATCGTATAATCGCGCGGCTTGGGCGCGAACACGACGCCGCCATGCCGCCACTGCGGCGCGCGGGTCGAACCCTGACGGGCGCGGCCGGTGCCCTTCTGCCGCCACGGCTTGATGCCGCCGCCGCGCACCTCGCTGCGGGTGAGCGCGCTCTGCGTGCCCTGCCGCTGGTTGGCCAGATACGCCTTGACAACCTCGTGCATGACGGGCACGTTGACCGGCTGGCCGAACGTGTTTTCGGAAAGCTCGATCTCGCCGACGGTCTTTCCGGAGATATCGTAAACTGCTACCTGAGGCATGTCGCTTCCTCCTTCCTCACTTCACGGTGCTCTTGACGCAGACCAGGCCGCCCTTGGCGCCCGGAACGGCGCCCTTGACGAGCAGCAGGTTCCGCTCCGCGTCCACGCGCACGACCTCGAGGTTCTGCACGGTGACGTTCTCGCAGCCCATGTGGCCGGGCAGGTGCTTGGTCTTGAAGACCTCGCCCGGATACGTGCAGGCGCCCATGGAACCGGCGACCCGGTAGGAGTGCGAACCATGCGTCTTGCGGCCGCGGGCCTGATTCCAGCGCTTGATCGTGCCCTGGAAGCCCTTGCCCTTGCTCTTGCCGCTCACGTCCACGCGATCGCCCACGGCGAACACGTCCGCCTTGATGACCTGTCCCACCTCGTAGGAGGCGGCGTCCTCAAGCCGGAACTCGCGCAGATAGCGCATGACCTTGAGGCCGGCTTTGGCGCAATGGCCGATCCGGGGCTTGTTGGCGAGCTTCTCGCGCACCTCGGAGAGGCCGACCTGAATGGAATCGTATCCGTCGGTGGCGACGGTCTTCTTCTGAACGACGGGGCACGGGCCGGCTTCGATCACTGTGACGGGAATCATGGTACCGTCAGACAGAAACATCTGCGTCATACCGACTTTCTTGCCCAAAATGGCTTTTTTCATTTGGGTTACCTCCACTTACTTTACAGCTTGATCTCGATGTCGACCCCGGCGGGCAGATCGAGCTTCATCAGCGCGTCGACCGTCTTGGCCGAGGGCTGCAAAATGTCGATCAGGCGCTTGTGGGTGCGCATTTCAAACTGCTCGCGCGAATCCTTATACTTATGCGTCGCACGCAGAATGGTCACGACTTCCTTCTCCGTGGGCAGGGGGATGGGGCCGGAGACCTGCGCGCCCGTCCGCCTGGCGGTATCGACGATCTTCTCGGCGCTCTGGTCGATCAGCGCGGACTCGTACGCCTTGAGTTTGATGCGGATCCTGTTTGCCATATTATTAAATCCTCCTTCGTTCTTCTGGGCAGTACACAGAGCCGTGTGTTTCCCTCTTCAAAGGCACACACAATCCGCTGTGGGATTGTGTCCTGTTCGGGACGGCACGGAGCCGTTTGCCCGCGTCCGACGCATCGGACGTTGGGTCCGGCGGAAATTACCCGGATGGCAAGAACCGGCAACCTCCCGCTCGGCCCGGCGCAGGGGCATGCCTCGCCTGCTGCGCAACCTTTAACATTTTACACGGGCGCTCTATAAAAAGCAAGAAAAATTTTTCGAAAATTTCATATATTATTCGATTTCCCGAAAACCGGCTCTGCTTCGGCAAAATCCGGCGTTTTCGCCGCCGGGCGGCAAGGCCGAACCGCCGCGCAAAGCCGCCGGGCGGGGCGCCGGGCGCCGCGCGGACCACGCCCGGCGATCATTCGCTGAGCGTAGCGCGATACAGCGTCGCGTATATGCCGCCCTTTTCCAGCAGCGCCGCGTGCGTGCCGCGCTCGCGGATGCCGTGCTCGTCGATGACCACGATCTCATCCGCGTTCTTGACGGTGGAGAGCCGGTGCGCGATGACGAGCGTCGTGCGGCCGACGGCCAGTTCCTCAAACGAGCGCTGGATATCCGCCTCGGTAACCGAATCGAGCGCGCTGGTCGCCTCATCCAGGATCAGGATGGGCGGGTTTTTCAGAAACAGGCGCGCGATGGAGATGCGCTGCTTCTGCCCGCCGGAGAGCATGATGCCGCGCTCGCCCACCTCGGTGGCGTACCCGTTCGGGAACAGAAGGATCTCCTCGTGGATGCGCGCGCGTTTGGCGGCCTCGACGACCTCTTCGTCGCTCGCGCCAATGCGGCCGTAGCGGATGTTGTCCATGACGGACCCGGCGAACAGGAACACGTCCTGTTGGACGATGCCCACGTTGCGCCTGAGCGACGCGAGCGTGACCGTGCGCACGTCGCGTCCGTCGATGCACACGCGGCCGCTCGTCGGCTCGTAGAACCTCGGGATCAGGTGGCACAGCGTCGTCTTGCCGCCGCCGGACGGGCCCACAAACGCGACGGTTTTCCCGTGCTCGATGGACAGATCCACGTGGGTCAGCACGTCGTGGTCGCTCTCATAGGCAAAGGTGACGTCCTCAAACCGGATGTCGCCCCGCACGTCCGTGAGTTCCACGGCGCCCGGCTCATCCTTGATGTCCGGCTCCATGTCCATGATCTCGCAAAACCGCGCAAAGCCCGCCATGCCGACGACGTACTGCTCGGCAAACGTGGCGAGCCGCTTGACCGGCGACACGAAGGCGGACACGTACAGCGTGAACGACACGAGCAGCACCGGGTCGAGCGTGCCGCGGTAAATGAGCAGCCCGCCCACGCCCAGCACGACGATATTGAACAGGGCGATGAAGAACTCCATGCCGCTGTTGAAGAACGCCATGCTGCGGTAAAACGCATCCTTGGCATGGATAAAGCGGGCGTTGCCGCGGTCGAACTTCTCGATCTCGTGCGCCTCGTTGGCGAAGGCCTTGGCCACGCGCGCGCCGGAGATGGCCGACTCGATGCCGGCGTTGATCTCCGCGACGCGCTCCTTGACCTTGAGCGAGGTGCGCCGCATGCTGATGCGCACGCGCAGCACATAGGTAAGCATGACCGGCAAAACGCACAGCAGCGCGAGCGCGATGCGCCACTCCAGCGCAAACATGCAGATGAACGCGCCGACGATGGTCGTCACCGAGATGAGCACGTCCTCCGGGCCGTGATGCGCCAGCTCCGTGATCTCAAACAGGTCGTTCGTCACGCGCGAGAGCAGCTTGCCGGTACGAATCCTGTCGTAAAAGCTGAACGGCAGCGTCTGGATGTGCGAGAAGATGTCGCGCCGGATGTCCGCCTCCATGCGCACGCCGAGCAGATGCCCCCAGTAGTTGATGACGTACATCATGCCGGCGCGCAGCACATACGCCAGCAGCGCGCCGCCCATCAGCCAGAGGAACGTGCGGATGAGCGCCGGATCGGCCTGCACATTGGGCAGCAGCGTGCGCAGGATATACTGCGTCAGCATCGGAAACGCCAGGTCGATGGCGGCCACGAGAAACGCACATGCCATATCCAGCAGGAAAATCGGCATGTGCGGCTTATAATATGACAAAAACCTCTTCAAACGGCTCATGCGCCTATGGTATCATGGGAAGCTGACAAATGCAAGGAGGGATTCGCGTGTACCAGCCCGTTTTTCACCCGTTTGCGCCCATCGCCGGCGCCGACAGCCACACGCTGATCCTCGGCACGATGGCCTCCCCGAAATCGCGGGAAAACGGCTTCTATTACGGGCACCCGCAAAACCGCTTCTGGCCCGTGCTTGCCGCCGTCTTTTCCCGGGAAATCCCGAAAAGCGACGATGCGCGCGCATCGCTGCTGCTGGACAACGGTCTCGCCCTCTGGGACGTGCTCGCGCAATGCGAGATCGACGGGGCGGCGGACGCCTCCATCCGGCGTCCCGTTCCCAACGATATCCCCGCGTTGCTGCAAGCCTGCCCCATCCAGCGCGTGTTCACCACCGGCCAGACGGCGGCCCGGCTCTACCGGCTGCTCGTGGAACCGCGCACGCGCCTGCCCTGCGTCGCGCTCCCCTCCCCCAGCCCGGCCAACCGCCGCGTGCCGTTCGACGCGCTCGTGGCCGCATACGCCGTCCTGAAGGGGTAGCTCTTCCCGAAAGAATTCCGGCCCGGCGCGTAGCCCACGCGCCGGGCCGGGTGCGCTCATGCAATGGCAGAGCCGCCTATTTCATATGTCCAGCCGTCCGCACCGCGCTTTGCCGTGCAATCCGTCCAGTAGACGGCCCCGAGCCCGCTGCGCCACTTTTCCGCGTCAAACCGGAACGTATCCGTCCCGTCCTCGACAAGTGTGATCCGCAGCAGCACGCCGTCCTCCCAATACAGCGCGTCGCGGTCGATATAGCCCTGCTCGCACAGCTCGTCAAACGTGCCCAGCACCAGGGACAGGCCGTACCGCTCCTCCAGCAGATACCTGAGCGCCAGCTGCTCGCCGTTGGTCAGGTTGGTCGCCCCGGAGAGGTCCAGGCCCAGATAGCGTACGCCGCCGTTCAGCCCCGCGTCCGTCTCCATCAGGTCGATCAGCGCCTGCCGGTACAGCACGAAGGGGCTCAGGTCGCCGTCCACGGCGCGCACGCGCGTGACGCCGGCGGGGATCTCCGGAAAGCACTCGGCCGTTATGCCGCCAAACGTCACCTCGGCCCGCTTCCCGACGCAGAGCGCCTCCACGCCGCCCGGCTCCACGGGCACGCCGTCCAGGGACAGCCGGTACAGGCCGTTATAGACTCCCTCGCCCGCCAGGAGCAGGCTCCCGTCCGACACGTCGATCACCGTCCCGGTAAGCAGCGCCTCGCCCCCGGGCGCCGCGGTGGCCGCGCCGGGCGTCTCCGCCCCCGTGGCCACCATGGGCGGCGCCCCCGGCTCCGGCGCGGCCGTACAGCCGGCAAACAGCAGCAACGCCAGCACGGCGCACAGCACCACGACACGGCGCGCCCGCAGGCGGCCGGCCGGCACATACCGTTTCATCCCGCATCCTCCTTACGCCGCCGGGTTGGCGACCACGCCGACGAACAGCAGCGCGCCCTGCGCCGTGGTGATCGCAAACAGGAACGGCCGGTCCAGTGTGAAATCGACGCGCTGCGGCTCCATATCGGCGGCGCCGGATACGTCGAGGCGCGTAAAGGCGGCCGCTTCCACGCCCTTTTCGTCGATGGCGATGTGCGTCTGCTGCCTGGCGGCGGAAAGATAGGCGTCGGGATGGATGCCGTCGAGCGCCGCGTCGGTCCCAAAGGCATGCGTCACGCCGAGCGACTGCAACATCGGGACGAGGTCGTATTCGCAGTCAAACGCAAACTTCGGCAGGCTCCACTCGATCTCGGCCACCGCCTCCTCGCCCGTTTCCAGCAGCGCGGCAAGGCCCTGCGTCCGGATGAGAGCGGTCACGTCCGTCCCCTCGTCCGGCAGCACAAACGTCATCGACCCGGCGCTCTTGAGCGGCAGCGACGCGCGGGTAAAGCCGTCGCCGTCGGCAAAGCCGCCGTCGCGCAGCGCATGCAGGAACGACACGTTCACGTCCCCGCCGGCCGCATGGAACGCGCCGTCCGAGGTCCTTTCCTCGCTGAACGCATCCAGCCACTCGTCCTCAAAAAGCACCGTGTTGGCCAGCAGCAGGATCTGGCCGGGCGGGAGCTCGATCTCCGGCTCGATCATGCCGCCGGTCTGCTCCGCGACCCAGGCGGCGATGGCCTGCCCGGCCGACGCATCGTCAAAGTCCAGCGTAAACAGCGCCGCATAGTAGTCCTCCGCCGCGGTATTGCAGAACGCCTCGCCAAAGGGCAGGCCCGCGCGCATCCAGAGCGAGTTGGCAATCCTGAGCCTGCCGATCCCGTCATCGGTGTACAGGCGGCGCATCAGGTTGCCCAGCTCCTCGCCGGGCATGGCGTCGGCGCTCCCAGTGAGCGCCGCGGCCAGCTGTGCGCGCGTCTCCCCCGTCGCCCCCTCGCAGAGGAGCGCGAGCGCATAGTAGAGCGAAAGCGGGGAATAGTTCGCGTTGCCCGACGCGCCGGAGAGCAACACGTCCGCCGAACGGCAGGCAAAGCCGTTCACGCGCGCAAGCGTCGCTTCGGAGACGGGGTTTTGTTCGCGCACGGCCCGCCGGCCGTCATAATCGTCGTAGGAAACGGCGGCCGGATACGCCACCTCGTTGGCCGGCCGCGCCGCCGACGGCACAGCGGATGCGCAGCCGCCCATCAACAGCGCCGCCATCAGCAGCGCCGTGATGCTTATTGTCCGTTTCATGGGGCAGTCCCTCCTTCCTGTATATAACACCCGGAAGGCGGGCAAAAGGTTTCGCCCACGCGCGCGCCCCTTCAGGTCGCCATTTCGCGCAGCTTTTTCAGGATGCGGCTCTCCAGGCGCGAAACCTGCACCTGCGATACGCCGAGCACATCCGCGATCTGGGATTGGGTGCGGTCCTTGAAATAGCGCAGCACAATGATCTGCCGCTCGCGCGCGTCGAGGCGCAGCAGCAGTTCCTTGAGCAGCAGCCGGTCGAGCGTGCGCAGCTCCTCGCCCGGATCGGAGAGATATTCCACGCGCGGCGCGCCGTCCTCCTCGAAGCGGCTCTCGCTCAACGACAGATAGGGCCGCCCCGCGTCGAACGCCAGGGCAACCTCCTCCGCATCCACGCCCAGTTCCCGCGCGATTTCCTGCACGCCCGGTTCCCGGCCGGTCTGCCGCCGCAGGCGCTCCTGCACCGCGACGGCACGCGCCGCCAGCTCCTTGACCGAGCGGCTGACCTTGATCATCCCGTCGTCGCGCAGGAACCGCTTGATTTCCCCCGCGATCATCGGCACGGCATAGGTGGAAAAGCGCACGTCAAAGTCCGTGTTGAAGTTTTGAACGGCTTTGACCAGCCCCATGCAGCCGAGCTGGTACAGGTCGTCGTAGTCGACACCGCGGCCGAGATACTTGCGCACGATGGACTTGACCAGCGCGAGGTTGCGGCGCACAAGCGTCTCCTCCGCCGCGCGGTCGCCCGCATGCGCGCGCACGAGCAGCGCACGCATCTGCTCGTGCGAGAGCGGCGCGCGCTCGTCCCCCTCCTGCGTCCCCGCGTCCGGCGCTCCGCGCGGCTCGTCCGGCGCGGTCATGGCTCGCCGCGCCGCCCGATCCGCTTTTTCAGCGTTACGGTCGTGCCGCCGCCGACGGCGGACTCGACGACGACCTCCTCCATGAACGCCTCCATCACGGTGAAGCCCATGCCGGAACGCTCCAGCTCCGGCTTGGTCGTATAAAAAGGCTGCCTGGCCTGCTCGATGTCGCCGATGCCCACGCCGTCGTCGTGAACGACCGCGGTGAACAGGTCGCCGTCAATCGTACAGTCGAGCCGTACCGTGCCCGGCCGGTTCTCGTAGCCATGGATGATGGCGTTGGTCACCGCCTCCGATACGGCCGTGCGGATATCCGACAGCTCCTCGATGGTCGGATTCATCTGCGTAGCGAACGCCGCCGCGCACGAGCGCGCGAACCCCTCGTTCTGCGACAGGCTTGCAAACTGCAAGCGCATCTCATTGTCTGCCATACTTCCCCTCCTGTTGCTTACGCGCGCTCCACGAGCGCATACAGCCCCGACATGCGGAAAATACGGTCCACCGGCGTGCGCACGCCGGACAGGATCATCCTGCCGCCGCGTGCCGCCAGCGTCCGGTAGCGGCCGAGTACCACGCCAAGCCCCGCGCTGTCCATGAATGTGACGCCCGTCATGTCGAGCTGGAGCTCGCGCACGGTTACGTCGCACAGTATCGCGTCGAGCATGCCCCGCGCCTGCTCCGCGCTGTGATGATCCAGCTCGCCGGACAGGTAGAAGACGATCCGCTGCCCCCGGCGAACGGCCTTGATCTCCATGTGGTTGTTCCTCCTGTGCATAGTGCGTCTTATTATGTTCGGTCGGCGATTTTTGCCTCCTGCCTCGAAAGGTGGGTTGCTTTGTCGGATGGGCGGCGAATCCTGCCCCCGGTGGCGCGCGCAATCCGCCGGTATGTTCAGGATGCCCGGTTTCATATGCTTTTATACGGGGCGCTCGTCCATTTTTGCGCCCCGCGACCGTATATGGAAAGGAGGCGGACGCCGTGCGCGTGCTCAGAGCCCTGCTGGCGCTGGCCATCGCCGCGTTTCTGCTCTTCTCGCCCCGGTTTCTGCTCGAAGGGCTGTCACAGGACTATACGCATGGCATATTCGAGTTGGAGGAGCCTGAATGGGAGGGTATCATCGAGCTTTGGCACATCGTGGATTTCAAGGCCTATCAGGGCAGCGTCACGCGCTATCTGGCCGCGCGCACGGAGGCGTTCTGCAAGGCGCATCCCGGCGTGTTCATCGAGGTGACCGGAATGACGGTCGAGGCGTTTGCCGAGCGATACGCGCGCGGCGACCGCCCGGACGCCTACTCGTTCCCCGGCGGGCTGCTGTACCGGGAACAGCTACGGCCGCTCCCCGCTGAAATCGACGGGCTCGCCGCGCTGCGCCCCGGGCTGCGCGCCGCCGAAGCGGAGGGCACGGTGTATGCCGCGCCCTATCTGATGAGCGGCTACTTCCTGCTTGTGAACACGCAAAACGCCCTCTTCTCCAGCGCGCGCCCGCCGGCATCGCCGGAGGAGGTGGACCTGCAGGCGGCGATGGACGGGGGCGATCTGGAGGCCCCCGCCGTATACGCCGCGCTGCTGGGCCTCAGCGGTTCGCTCGCGGAAGCGGGCGCGTTCCGGGCCGGAAAAGCGGCCTGCCAGGTGGCCGATGCGCGCGCGCTCGGCGACCTGCAGCGGGCGCAGGAGGGGAATCTCCTCTTCGCCGCGCTGCCGATGACGCAGTACACCGACCAGGTGCAGTACCTTGGCGCCGCCGCCGGCACGGACGATACGCGCGCCGCCATCATCGCCGCGCTGTGCGATTTCCTGTTGCAGGATGAGGAACAGGCGCAGCTCCCCGCGCTTGGCGCGCTGCCGGTGACGAACGCGGAGGTGGCCTATGCAGAGCGCCTGCTCGCGGACTGGAACGCCGCCTGCACAACGATTGCCGTGCCGGACCCGTTTCTCTATCAGCGGCACCGCGATGCGCTCGAAGCCGACGCACTGCGCGCGCTCGCCGGGGAAGCCGGCGCGGCGGATGCGTTTTCCGAGCGGTTATCGGTTGTACTGGGCGGGTAAACTTGCTATAATTGTCATATGAAAGAACTCGGCCAAACCATATCGCGCGCGCTCGCTGCGCGCGGCGTTACGCGGGTGCGCGAGCAGGTGCCGCTGTCGGAGCTGACGAGCTTTCGCATCGGCGGGCCGGCGGCCGCCTGCGCCGAGGCCGGCGACGGGCGGGAGCTCGCCGCCGCGTTGGACGTGTGCCGCGAAAACGGCTTCCCCTTCTGCGTGCTCGGCAACGGGACGAACGTGCTCGCGCCGGACGAGGGATACGCCGGCCTCGTGTTGCGCCTTGCCGGCGGCGCGCCGCGCTTTGAGGGCCGAAGCGCAACCGTTGCGGCCGGCACGAGCCTGTCCGCCTTTGCCAAGGCGTGCGTCGCCCGCGGCCTCGCGGGGCTCGAAGCGCTCAGCGGCATACCGGGGACGGTCGGCGGCGCCTGCGCCATGAACGCCGGCGCCTACGGCGCGCAGCTTTCGGACGTGCTCGTGTCCGTCCGCATCCTGCGGGGCGGCGTCGTCGAAGAGGCGGCCGTGCGCGAAGGCGACCTGGGGTATCGCAGCAGCGCGTTCGCCGCGCCCGGCTGCATCGTACTTGAGGCCACGGTGCGCCTCGACGAGGACGACGGCGGCGCCGTGCAGCGCATGGAGGCGTATACGCGCGCGCGCCGCGAGAAACAGCCGCTGGCGCTTCCGTCGGCGGGCAGCGTTTTCCGGCGGCCGCCCGGCCACTTTGCCGGCGCGCTGATCGAGCAGTGCGGCCTCAAGGGCGCCCGCGTCGGGGGCGCGGAGGTAAGCGAGCTGCACGCCGGCTTCATCGTCAACCGTGGCGGCGCGACCTACGCCGATGTGCTCGCGCTGATCCGGCACGTCCAGACCGTCGTGTTTGAGCGCACCGGCGTGCGCCTGGAGCGGGAAATCAAACTGTTTTCTGAGCTTTGACGACGGCCGTCGATGGCCGCCCGGGAAAGGAGCGGGGAAAAGATGTACCTTCTGATCGTATCGGGCCTGTCCGGCGCCGGCAAGTCGCTCTGCCTCAACTGTCTCGAAGAGCAGGGCTATTTCTGCGTGGACAACCTCCCGTCCCCGCTGCTGTCGGAATTCGTGGAGTTGTGCGAAAGGGCGGTGCCCCGCATCCGTCGCGCAGCCGTGACCATCGACAGCCGCGAAAGCCTCCTCTCGCGCCAGCCCCACAGCATCCTGGAGCGGCTTGACGCGCTGCGCGTGCCGTATGAGATCCTGTTCCTCGACGCGCGCGACGACGTGCTCCGCAAGCGCTACAACGAGTCCCGCCGCCGCCATCCGCTCGGCGACGCCGGGGACGCCTACACGGGCGTACAGCGCGAGCGCGCCTTCCTGCAGGGCATTCGCAATCGGGCCGCCTACGTGCTCGACACCAGCGACATCCGCCCGCGCGACCTGCCCAAGACCATCGCCAAGGTCCTGCCGGAATATGAGAGCCGGGATGCGACGCTGCTGCTGTGCAGCTTCGGCTACAAGCGCGGCGTGCCGGTGGACGCGGACATCGTGTTCGACATGCGCTTCATCCCGAACCCGTTCTACGTGGAACAGCTCCGCCCGCTCTCCGGGCTTGACCAGACGCTGCGCGACTACGTGTTCGCACAGCCGTTCGCGCGCGAATTCATGGACCGGATCGAGGAGATGCTGCTCGCCATGATCCCCCTCTATCAGGAGCAGGACAAGCGGATCCTGCGCGTCTGCTTTGGCTGCACGGGCGGGCGGCACCGCTCCGTGGCCGCCGCGGAGGAGATGGCGCAGCGCTTTCACCGCCACGGGATGAACGTGCGCGTCTACCATCGCGATCTGGTGGTGGAGGCGGCCGATATCGCGGCGCGTTTTTCCATCGACGGGTAGGAGTATCGCGGAATGTCCTTCAGCACCGAAATCAAGGAAGAGCTTTGCCGGCTCCGCCCGCGGACGGAGGCGGAACGGCGCGCGCAACTGGCGGGGCTGACCCGCACCTGCGCGACGCTGCGCCTCGGGCGCGCCGTGCAGGTGCTCTACCAGAGCGAATCGGCCGCCGTCGTGCGGCACATTGCGCAACTGGCGACCTCGCTGTACACGCTTGAGGCGGTGATCATGCGCCGCGAACAGGCGCACCGGCGCACGCCGCTTGCGGCGCTTGCGCTCTCCGGAGCGGACTGCCGCAGGCTGCTCATCGATACCGGCGTGCTCGGCCAGGAAGCGGACGGCGTATCGTTCGCCATGCGCATCCCGGATGCGCTCGTCTCCGACCCGGAATGCCGCCGGGCGTTCCTGCGCGGCGCGTTTCTCGGCAGCGGCTCCTGCAGCGCGCCCGCCACCGGCTATCACCTGGAGATCGTCTGCCGCACCGAAGCGTTTGCCGCCGAGCTCGTATCGCTCATCCGCACGTTCGGCCCACAGGCGCGCGCCACCAGCCGCAGAGGGCGTCCGCTCATATATCTCAAGGGCGAGGAGGTGGCCGGGTTTCTGGCGCTCGTGGGCGCAAGCGCCGCCGCGCTCTCGTTTGAGGATACGCGCACCGTGCGCGATTACCGCAATTATCTCAACCGCCGCAACAACTGCGAAACGGCCAACATCGGCAAGACCATCAACGCGGGGCTCGACCAGCTGCGCGCCATCGAGGCCATCGAAGCGCGCATGCCGCTGACCGACCTGCCCGCGCCGCTCTATGAGGCCGCCCGGCTGCGCCTGGCCCACCCGGACGCCACGTTGCAGGAACTTGCCGACCTTGCGGAGATCGGCAAGAGCGGCATGAACCACCGCCTTGCCCGGCTGATGCGCCTCGCGGCGGAACTGGAGCCGTAACCGCCCCGGCGCTGCCCGCGCAGGGACGCGCGAACAGAAGGAGTTGCCCATGACCCCGTTTGTCCATCTGCATGTACACACCCAATACAGCCTGCTCGACGGCGCTGCGCGCATCGACGAGCTGGTCGCCCGCGCCAAGGCGCTCGGCCAGGACGCGCTGGCCGTCACCGACCACGGCGTGATGTACGGCGTCATCGATTTTTACAAGGCCTGCCGGAAGGCCGGCGTCAAGCCGATCCTCGGCATGGAGGCCTACGTCGCGCCGCGCTCCATGCGCGACCGCGAGGGCGCGCAGGACCGCGAATACGCGCATTTGATCCTGCTGGCCAAGGACGAGACCGGCTATCGCAACCTGATGCTGCTCTCAAGCGAGGCGTTCATCCACGGCTTTTATTACAAGCCGCGCATCGACTACGACCTGCTCGAAGCGCACGCGGAAGGGCTCGTCTGCCTGTCCGCCTGCCTCGCCGGCGATATCCCGCAGGCCCTGCTGCACGGCCGCTATGACGACGCCAAGCGTCTGGGCGAACGGCTGCACCGCATGTTCGGGGACGACTTCTATATCGAGCTGCAAAACCATGGCCTTCCCGAGCAGCAGCGCATCCTGCCCGGCCTGCGCAAGCTGGCGGCGGAGCTGGGCGTCAAGACCGTGGCGACCAACGACGTGCATTACGTCGCCCGGGAGGACGCCGAAGCGCAGGACGTGCTGCTGTGCATTCAGACGCAGCGCTTTGTGGACGAGCCGAATCGGATGCGGATGGAGGCGGAGGAGTTTTTCCTCAAATCTGGCGACGAGATGGCCGCGGCCCTGCCGGACGATGCGGGCGCGCTGGCGACCACGCGCGAGATTGCGGACAAGTGCAACGTGGAGATTGCGTTCGGCGTGCGCCGCCTGCCCCAATACACCGCGCCGGACGGGCAGGACAACGAGGCGTATCTGCGGCGGCTCTGCGCCGAGGGCATGGCCCAAAAGCTCGTCGGGGGCGACGATGCGGCGCAGGAGCGGCTCGACTACGAGCTCAGCGTGATCACGCGCATGGGCTTTGTGGATTACTACCTGATCGTGTGGGACTTCATCCATTTTGCCAAAACGCACGGCATCGTCGTCGGCCCGGGCCGTGGCAGCGGCGCCGGAAGCCTCGTGGCCTACTGCATGGGCATCACGGATGTGAACCCGCTCAAATACGGGCTGCTGTTCGAGCGGTTCTTGAACCCCGAGCGCGTCTCCATGCCGGATTTCGACGTGGACTTCTGCTATGAACGACGGCAGGAGGTCATCGACTATGTGTCGCAAAAATACGGCGAAGGGCATGTCGCGCAGATCATCACGTTCGGGACGATGGCTGCGCGCGCCGTGCTGCGCGACGTGGGACGCGTGCTGCGCGTGCCATATGCGGACGTGGACCGGCTGGCCAAGCTCGTGCCCGCCGTGCTGAACATGACGCTTTCGCAGGCGTTGCAGCTCTCGCCGGAGCTGCGCGCGCTGCACGAAAACGACGAGACGATGCGCAAGGTCATCGACCTGTCGCTCAAGCTGGAGGGGTTGCCCCGCCACAGCTCCACGCACGCGGCGGGCGTGGTCATCTCCGGCGTGCCGCTGACCGACGTGGTGCCGCTGCAGCTCAACGACGTGGTGGTGACCACCCAGTTCCCGATGGGCACGCTCGAGGAGCTGGGGCTTTTGAAGATGGACTTCCTCGGCCTGCGCACGCTGACGGTCATCCGCGACGCGCTGCGCTATATTGAGCAGGGTGGCAAGCCGGCGCCCGACCTGAATGCGCAGGTCTTCGACGACCCCGCCGTCTATGAGATGATCTCCCGCGGCGATACCGACGGCGTGTTTCAGCTCGAGTCCGCGGGGATGCGGCAGTTCCTCGGCCAGCTCAAGCCGGACTGCTTTGAGGACCTGATCGCCGGCATCTCGCTGTACCGGCCCGGCCCGATGGAGCAGATCCCGCGCTATGTGCGCGGCAAGCACGACCCGTCGAGCGTCTCCTACGCGCACCCGCTGCTCGAACCCATTTTGCGCACCACCTATGGCTGCATGGTCTACCAGGAGCAGGTCATGGAGATCGTGCGCACGCTCGCCGGCTATTCCTACGGCCGGTCGGACCTTGTGCGGCGGGCCATGTCCAAGAAGAAGCACGACGTGATGGCCAGGGAACGCGAGTACTTCGTGCACGGGACGGACGGCGTGGAGGGCGCCGTCCGGCGCGGCGTCCCGGAGGACGTGGCCAACCGCATCTTCGACGAGATGATGGACTTTGCTTCCTACGCCTTCAACAAGTCGCATGCCGCGGCATACGCCGTGCTGGCCTATCGTACCGCCTACCTCAAGCATTACTATCCGGTCGAGTTCATGACGGCGCTCATCAACAGCTTTATGGGGACGAGCGACAAGGTCGCCGAGTACGTCTACTCCGCGCAACGGCAGGGCATCCGCACGCTGCCGCCGGATGTCAACCGCAGCCAGGCGCGCTTTTCGGTGGAGGACGGGGCGATCCGCTTCGGCCTTGCCGCAGTGCGCGGGGTGGGCAGCGCCGTGATGGAAGATATGGTCGCCTGCCGTGAGCGCGACGGCGATTTCCGCAGCTTCTTCGACTTTTGCGAGCGCACGAACGGCCTGAACAAGCGCATGCTCGAATCGCTCATCTGCGCCGGCTGCTTTGACAGCATGGGGGCAAAGCGCGCGCAACTGCTGACCGTATACGAACAGGCGCTCGACGGCGCCGCCGCCACGCGGCGCGTGCGCGAGGCGGGGCAGCTCTCGCTGTTCGACCTGGGCGGCGGGCAGGACATGAAACAGTCCGCCGCCATGCGTCTGCCAGACGTGCCGGAGCTGCAGAGCGCGCTGCTGCTCGCGCGCGAGCGCGAGGCGACGGGCATGTACCTCTCCGGCCATCCGCTCGACAACTACCGCGCCGCGCTCGACACCCTCTCCCTCTCCGTGCAGGATCTGCAGGAGGCCGACGGCATCACGGGCGTGGGAGACAACGCTTCCGTACAGGTAGGCGGCATGCTCACCGCCTGCCGGCAAAAGCCCACCAAATCCGGCAACGGGCTGATGGGCTACGCCGTTCTCGAGGGCGTGACCGGCAGCTGTGAAGCGGTGCTGTTCCCACGCACGTTGCAGCAGTACGGCGACCTGTTTCTGGACGATATGCCGGTACTGGTGAGCGGCCGCCTCAACATCCGCGAGGACCGCGCCAACTCGCTGCTCGTCGAACGGATGCAGCCGCTCGGGGACGCGATTCAGCGCACGTTCTACCTGCGCCTGCCCGCGCTGACCGACGAAGAGATGCGACGGGCCGTAACGTTTTTGAAGGCGCACCCGGGCAAGTCGCCGGTCGTGCTCGTGGACGCCGCCAAGCGCATCCGGCGGCAGGCGCCGCCCAACCTCTACCTCGACGCCACCGACGACGTGCTGCGCGAAGCGGAGGAGCTCTTTGGAAGGGAAAACGTGAAATACCTATGAAACAGCCCAAGCAGCCGCCCGTGCGCAAGAACGACGACCTCACGCTGGAGATCGAGGCGCTGACCGGCGAGGGGCAGGGCATCGCCCGCGTGCAGGGCTACGCCGTGTTCGTACCCGGCGCTTTACCGGGCGAGTGCATCCGCGCGCATGTCATCAAGGTCACGCCCGGTTATGCCGTGGCCAAACCGCTCGAAACGCTCTCCACCGCGCCGGAGCGCGTGCGCCCCGCCTGCTCCGCCTACCCCGCCTGCGGCGGATGTACGCTGCAGCACCTCGACTATTCCTCGCAACTGGCGCTCAAGCGCCGGATCGTTGTGGATGCGCTCGAGCGGCTCGGCGGGTTCTCCGCGCCCGACGTCGCCCCCGTGCGCGGCATGGACGATCCGTGGCGCTACCGCAACAAGGGCAGTTTCCCGTTCGGCAGCGCGGACGGCCGGCCGGCGTTCGGCTTCTATGCGCCGCGCAGCCACCGGCTTGTTCCCCTCGAGGACTGCCCCATTCAGGATGCCCGCATCGTGGATATCGTGCGCCGCGTGCAGGAATGGGCGGCCTGCTATGGCGTCGCCCCGTACGAAGAGACGACGCGCGCCGGCGTGCTGCGGCATGTGATGGCGCGCGTGACGGATACGGGCGAATCGATGGCGGTGATCGTGGCAGCCGCGAAACGCCTGCCGCATGCGGACGCGCTGCTGCCGTATCTTCCGGATGTGGACAGCGTTTATCTCAACGTCAATCGGGCGGATACGAACGTGATCTTCGGGCCGGAATTCCGCCTGCTCCGCGGCAAGCCCGCGCTGGAGGAGCGCATCGGCGGGCTGCGGTTCGCCGTCAGCCCGCAGTCGTTTTTGCAGGTCAACGCGCGCCAGGTCGCCGTGCTCTACGGGGAAGCGGTGCGGCTGCTCGGCGCGACGCCCCGCGAACACATCGTGGACGCTTACTGCGGCGTCGGCACGATCTCGCTGCTGCTCGCCGCACATGCGGCGCATGTCACCGGCATCGAAGTGGTGCCGGAGGCGGTCGAAAACGCGCGGCAGAACGCCGCCGCAAACGGCGTCGCCAACGCTTCGTTCCTTTGCGGGCAGGTCGAGGACGTGCTGGTACGGCTCGACAGGCCGGTGGACGCCATCGTGCTCGACCCGCCGCGCAAGGGGTGCGACCCGCGCGCGCTCGACGCCATCGCCGAAAGCGGCGCCGGCCGCGTGGTCTACGTCTCCTGCAACCCCGCCACGCTCGCGCGCGACTGCGCCCGCCTCGCCGCTCACGGCTTCCGCCTCGCGTGCGCCACGCCCGTGGACATGTTCCCCCACACGGGCCATATCGAGACGGTTGTCCTGATGACAAAAAGCGAAAACAGGGGTGAACAACACGTGGGTTTTAGCGGCGAATGAAAGGAGCGCCATCGTTAGATATGTATTACGATACATTAAGTTCAGAAGAACAGGTCTCCTATCTCATTAAACCGATTATTGAAGTTCTGCAGGCGGCCGGCGGACAGCTGGAACGCTCCGAAATCCGGAGCAGGATCAGTGAACTGGATGAGCGCATTGCCGAATTTGAACAAAAGCTTTATACTTCGAATAAGACGGGAAACCAGTATAAGAAATTTGACTTCAAGTTTAATTTTGCAATCAAAGAGCTTGGATTCGTCGGGCTTGTCTCTTATGTGAAATACAGACCGCTGATTACGCTTACACAGGAAGGCGCGGCTGTTGATCTTTCCCATTTTGATGTAAAGACCGAGGTGAGAGATAAGGCGCGGGCATACTGGGAAGCGCATTCCCAAAGGAATAAAGCAAAGGGCAAACGGGTTCTAAGTCCGGATGCGGAGGAGGAAGGCGGCGAACCTTCAGAGGACGAATTGTTGGATGATGTTAAAGTAAAACTGCAGAGTGCCATTTCCAAGATGTCGCCAACGAAGTTTGAACAGTTTTCCCGAGCGTTGCTCACAAAGATGGGCGTTCAGTTTACCAGCAAAGGCATCCAGATCTCCAATGACGGCGGCATTGATGGTTATGGATATCATGTGGATGATGATGATTTTCGGACTACCAGAGTGGTTATCCAGTGCAAAAGGTTTAATGCAAGCCCTGTGAGCGAGCCGGAGATCAACCAGTTTCTTGGCGCCATGAACAAATATCAGGCGGATTATGGCGTGTTTCTTACAAACGGCCGTTTTACAAACAGAGCGCGCGAGGCGGCCAGGGAGGGAACGCCGATTACGTTCATCGACGGAAACGACCTCATCCGGCTGGTCATCAAGTATGAATTGTTTATTACGCCGGTTATGACCTATGTGTTGGACGATTTTTATTCCGAAGAATAAACTTCCGGCGTCATCGCTTCTGACGCTGCCTGTTCTGCAGGAGCTATTGACGAAGATTGGAGAGAACAACCATAATCATATTAAACAAAGAGCTCAAGGGAAGTATTCTGGATATTGGCGGCGGCGGAGAAGGCTTTATCGGTCGCGCTTACGGCAAACAAGTTGTTGCCATAGACAATTCGCAAGAGGAGCTTGCCGAAGCGCCGGGCGGCTTTGAAAAGGTTTTCATGGACGCCACCAACCTAAAATATGAAAACGATTGTTTTGGCAACGTCACTTTCTTTTACACGCTGATGTACATGACGGCGTTGGAGCAGGCAAAAGCCATTTCGGAAGCCGCAAGGGTTCTGAAAAGCGGCGGCACTTTGGCAATTTGGGATTGTGAGATTGCATCCGCTTATCCCGACCCGTTTTTCGTCGATGTCGATGTTTTAATGGACGGACAGAAATATCATACGACATACGGAATCATAAAAAAGGATGCGCAGGATCGGGAACAAATCGAACTACTATGCGCAAAGGTCGGATTGCGGCTTGTAAACGCAAGTTCAAATGCCAAACATTTCAATTTGTATTATGAAAAGGATAGCGGATGGCGGGATTCGTAAAACTGACGGACACATTGCCGAATTTGAACAAAAGCTTTATACTTCGAATAGGACGGGAAACCAGTATAAGAAATTTGATTTCAAATTTCATTTTGCAATCAAGCAACTTGGATTCGTCGGGCTTGTCTCTTATGTGAATAACAGACCGCTGATTACGCTTACACGGGAAGGCGCGAATGTTGATCTTGCCCATTTTGATGTAAAAGCCGAGGTCAGAGATACCGTTCAACGAGGAAGATGTTCTGCATGATAAGGGCAAGGTGACCGCCGCCATTGCCAAAGCCTTTGCCGGGAAAGAGCTTGAGAAGTTCCGAGGTTTGCAGGATCGGACCTGTCAGAGCGACTTTGATAGGCAGGTTGCGGAAACTTCGGATGACCTGACAGAACAACCAGATCTACAGAAAGCCCGCGCTTCCGGTCCTCTTTCCGGCTGCGTGGGCCTTCTATTATTTCGCTTTATCGTCGTTTGAATGCCAGAGAAGGAATCTCCGCAGGTCGCGCAACTGCTCCCGACAGGGCGCATGGGAATACGCTCATAGAGTTCTAACGGATTTTGATTCCCGGTAAATTGGGATCTACCGTAGTGACATTATATAAATCTGGCAAGGATTCCATTCGTCCCATAGGGTGGGAAAGACTTCAAATTCCTTAAAGCCCAGACTGAGGTAGAAACGATTTGTGTTATCATATTCCTCGTAGCGTCCCATTTGAACAGTCTTTACTTGAAGAAAAGCATATCCTTTTTCTACTGCAAGTTTCTTGGCGTTCAAAAACAATTCTTTTCCAATTCCTTGGCGATGATACTCCTTTAACACGCCCATCACGCTCAATTCCAGGGTATCCTTACTCGTTTCTTTTAAGCATAAAAACCTGTTGCCTGCTTTTGGTCAAGTGCGGCAAGGAAAAGTTGGTCAGTGCTTTCTGTGATGTAGTTTTCCCTTGCTTCATCTATTCCGAACCAGTCGGGTAGCGCTTCTAATATCCTTCTTGCAATTTTCTGCTTATCGTCATAATCCTCAATTAGCTTAATTTCCATCATCTTGTTCCTCTACAGAAATCCCTGTCTACTTCATTATGATAAATCTACCACGAAAATAGGAATAAATCTACCATGGAACGAAGCACCGCCCGAATAGCGTTTCTGCTCAGACGGTTTCTTTCCGCTATATTCCTTTCTGTTGCGCTTGTTCCCGGGCTTCCCGCTGGGCGTTCAGGCCCGCTGAAAAGCCGTACTGGAAACGGCTCGCGGGTTCCTCGCACTGGGCGATAGCGGGCTGCGCCCGGAGTGCCTCTGCCAGCGCATAGCCCTCTTTGCTGAGCCGCTGGGATAGCTGCTCCATCAACGCCGCACGGGGTTTGACCGCCTTGCGGTATTCCGGGGACGTGGCACTGCCGTTTCTCAGGGATGAGCCTCCCCTATACATTGCATCTTGACATGATATGCGCAAGGGTATATAAATACTACGCGCCCATAGGATAAGGTTCTTACTTTTACATTGCGCTGGAATCCGTATGGAAGCAGCTGTAAACAATTTTATCAGCACCTTGGAGATGCAAAAGATTATTTGGCAACAGGGTTTCCGTTTGCGAGATCTGTATAACATTTTGAGGGGGAAGTTTTGAAATCATGAAATCTCACATTCAAAAGGAAATGCAACGGCGGCAGATTGTCTCCATGCTTGTTTTTGCGCTGATTCAGCTCACGTCCCTGATTACCCCCTATCTGATGGGGAAAATCATCGACGTGTACATCCCGACCGGAAACACCGGGCGCATTATTGGGGGGATTGTGCTTTTCATTACCATCCCCATGCTGACCATACTCCTGCAGACCGGCTACCAGTATGCCCGCATTAAGTACATCCGGAAAAAGGGCAACCAGGTGGCGCTACAGATCATGGAAAACCTCATATACCAAGAAAAGCGGTTTTTCGACCAGGAGAACTCCATGGAGCTCCTATCCTATTGCAGCAAGGAGGCCACCGGATATTTTGACTTCTATCTATCCGATATGAGCCGGTTCTATGTGAACATCCTGATGACCGCGGTGATTTTTGTCCTTCTAACCATCATCGACCCGGTACTGGGCGTGCTCCAGCTTCTGTACCTCCCGCTGGCCTATTTCCCGGTGAAACACATCATGAAGAACGTGGACAAGGAAATCCAGAAAATCCTGGAGCTGAACGCCCAGATGAACCAGATGAAGGGCGATGTATTCCAGGCGGTGGAATTTGTGAAGCTGGCCCAGCTGGAGCAGAAAAAGCTCCAGGAGGTGGGCGGGAAGAATCAGCAGATCAACGGGGTATGGGGCAAGGTCGCGGCGCTGGACAGCCTGAGCGGCGCCTGGGCCAACGCCTTTGCCAGCGTTCTTTTCAAAGGCCTGACCTTCGGGCTTGGCGCGCTGTTCGTGGTCAGCGCCATCGGGCATCTGCAGATCGGTCAGTTGATTTCTGTCATCACATACGGCGGCCTGTTTTATGCCAATATCAACGCCATTCTACAGACGCAGATCGACAAGAAAAAGAAAAACAGCGAATACGAGCGGCTGTTCTCATTTCTGGAACTCACCGGTGAGCGGGAGCAGGACGCGGGCAAGGAGGACTTTGCCCTCCAAAAAGAGATCGTCTTCGATCACTGCAGCTTCTCCTACAAGGAGGGGGAGCCTATACTAAAGGATGCAAGCCTGTGCTTTGAAGTGGGAAAGTGGACCGGCATAGTGGGTCCCTCCGGTCAGGGCAAGAGCACCATTCTGGACATCCTCCTCAAGCTCTATCCGGTTGCAAACGGCTGTGTGCGCGTCGACGGAAAGGATCTGAACAATCTCAGTCGTTTCTCCATCCGGGCGCAGGTGACAAAAATCGCCCAGGATATTTTTCTGTTCCCCGGCACCATTGCGGACAATCTTATGCTGATGGGCGAGAATATCACTGAGGAGCAGATGTGGCAGGCCCTGCGCTTTGCCTGCCTGGAGGAGTATGTTAAATCCCTGCCCCAGGGCATCCATACCGACGTGGGCGAGGCGGGCAAGCTCATGAGCGGCGGCGAGCGCCAGCGGCTGAGCATCGCCATGGGCATCCTGCGAGGGTGCAAAATTCTCCTGCTGGACGAGGTGACATCCAACTTGGACGCCGCCATCGAAGCCAAACTGGCAGAACACTTCCACGCCTTGCAGGAGAAGGGCTATACCATCATCTCCATTAGCCATCGAATGAATTTCTTGAAGTATGCCCAGAAGGTTTACGAGCTTCGAGATGGCATAGTTACTCAACGGTCATAGGAGGGCATATCATGCCCGGCAGCCACAACCGCGCGGCCGGCGCGCGGCACGCCCGGCGGCCTGCAAATACAGGGTGCGAATCGCGCGATGCCGGCTTTGCGACGATTTTTCATGCGAGCGCATCCCGGGCTTGGCCCATTGACCATGAGCCCGGCGAAAATCTTTTTCGCATTATCCATCCCTGACCGCGACGGGCGCAATGCGCCAATCCGCGCGGTCCTTTTGACAGGCGCCCGTATGGCGGGAGGCATGTATCCGTACACGAAAAAGGGTCATGCCCGCCACTTTGGCGAAATCCTGGCGGCGACGACATCGAAAGCGGTTTCTGTCATGCCGCCGTAGTGGTCCTGCTTCGATGGAGCAAAAACCGGATTCCCTCACAGCCCCGTCCGGCACCCGAGGCCCCCGGCGAATGTCGGGCGCTGTGTAAAATGCTCCGTCGTTTTCTCCGGCATGGCTGCATCCACACGGGGCCGTGTATCGCATTCCGCTCGGCACCCGGGCGAGCAACCGGTCGGCGCCGGGCCGTCGCCCGGGCCGAAAGCCATGCCGGGGAGGGGCGCTATCTGTGCCGATGGATCGGCCGTGATGCAACGGCGGGGACAAAAACGCATGCGGCCGCAGTCTGTCCGTTCGTCCGCGGCATACCGGTCGCAGATGCGAGACGTGCCGGACGAAAGGGCGGCCACCTGGGAGCCCGTCATCCCCCGTGCCGCACACAAGAAGACATGGCGCGGCTTTTACGCCTCTCCGGCCGGGTCTGGAGCGAATGGGCGCAAACTCCGCCCGGCGCCGGGTTCCGCCTTCCTTTGTCCGGTCGTCGCCGGGGCCGGATCGTGCGCGCCGTCAACATCCGACATCGTCCGAATGAACGGCCGTTGCCCACCGGCGGGCACATCGGGGCGACAGCGCCCCTGCAAGTGCAAAAGGGGCTTGCAACAGCGATGGTCGCGCTCACACTCAGGGAATGCCGCCGGCCTGGCATTGCCCGCGTCCTCCTGGTCTGCAGGAAGGGCAATCCCGCCTCCGCCCGGATCATTGCCCAAACGGCGGCGGGTTAAAGAGCAAAGCCGAATCGGGCGGCTGTCTCCGGCAACGGCGCTGGAACGGCCCTGCGCCGGGAACGGAACCTCCCCCGCATCCGCGCTCATACAGATCTGCGCAGCTTCAGAATCGTCAGGTTGATTTCACCATCGCGTGCATTGGCGGAACCGTTGTAGGCCAGTGTGAATACGGTCTGCGCCGGCGCATACAGGATCAAAAAGGCGGACCCGCAGGCGCTGGAACCATCCGCACTGGTGGCAAAATAAATGCCCGTCTCCAGATGCGCGCTGCCATTGTAGCTCGGCGTGATCTGCATGTAATTCGGACTTGCAAAGATGGCCGACACCTTATACGAAATCAGATAATATCCCGGCTCAAGCGTGATATGCTCGAGGTCGGTCTGCACGATGTTCCCCGTCGTATCCGTTACGTCCGGAAACAGCGAGATCAGGCTCCCCATCTGCAGCGGATATTGTACGTTCATGAAGGACGCAAAGGCATCGTCCGGAACCGTTCCGGTGGGGCCGGTCGGGCCAGTGGGACCCGTGGGGCCGGTCGTTCCGGTGGGGCCGGTGGGACCCGTCGGTCCGGTGGGACCCGTCGGCCCCGTGGGGCCGGTGGGCCCGGTCGCGCCCGTATCGCCCGTAGCGCCGCGCGCGCCGGTGGGGCCGGTCGGCCCCATCTGGCCGTTGGTGCCGGCCGCACCGGTGGGTCCGGTCGGCCCGGTGGGGCCCATGGCGCCGTTCTGCCCGGCGGGGCCCGTAGGGCCGGTGGGACCCATCAGGCCGTTGGTGCCGGCTGCGCCGGTGGGGCCGGTGGGGCCGCCTGCGGGGCCGGTGGCGCCGGTTGCGCCCGTTGCGCCCGTGGGACCGGTCGCGCCCGTTGCCCCCGGAATGCCGGGGATGCCCATGGGTCCGGTCGGGCCGGTCGGCCCGGTGGGTCCCACGCAGCAGCAGCGGCAGCAGTTGGCCGGCCGCCCGCACCTCGGGCACACGGGCTGCCTGTTGCAGTTGTTTGGATTCATTGGATTCATATGCCAATACTCCTTAACCCATGATAGGGAGCGGCGCGGAACAGCCGCACCGTCCCACTCCAATATATTCCTGCGGCTCAGGTTGGGTGCGCGGCAAGGGACTGAAAGTATGCCACGTTCTGCAGATAGGCCGGCGACGAGGGCCGGTATTCTCCGGCGCGCCGGTTGTATGCCTCCGCCCGCGCGTGGTCCCCCAGGCGATCGTAGCAGACGCAGAGCTGGATGCAGGGCAGGTAACCGTAGCAATCCGCGGAGATGAACGCCCCGCTTTTGTCGTTGCGCGGGAGTTGCAGCGCCAGTTCATACCAGAAAATGGCCTCCCGATAGCGCCCGCCGCGCATCCAGAGCGCCCCCATCTCGCAGCATGTCTCCGCGCGTGGGACGTCGTAGCGCAGCGATCGGGCGAGCGCCTCGCGCGCGCCGTCCAGGTCGCCCTGCTCCCGCCGGCAGTAGGCCAGGTATTTGCAGGCCTCGATGTTGTTTTCGACCCAGCCCCGCCCCTGATCGAGGAAGGTCTGCAATACGACGCACGCCCGCGCATATGCGCCGTGATAGTACAGTTCCCGGCCGTAGTAGAACACATCGCGCGGCGCGAGCGGTTCGCCCTCGGCGATCTGGCGCTCATAGATTCGCAGGTTGCGGTCGGGATAGGTTCGCTTGTTCGACCGGTGGGTCACGGCCACGTCGCTGTAGATCGTGCGCCCCTCGTGGACGAGCGCCTCGTGCACCCGGCCCTTCCATTCATGCGGCGCGCTCGTGCGCACCAGCCGTTCCCGATAATAGGTGAAGGTGGGACGTCCCTGCTCGTCAAACGCCGTATGATAGCGCATCATGACGGCGTCCACATCGTCCGGCAGCGTGCGCTTGAGCTGGAGGAAGGCGTCCAGATCCTCCGGCAGGAGCACGTCGTCCGCATCGAGCCACATCGTAAAGTCCATCGTCGCCTTGGAAAAGGAGAAGTTGCGGGCAGCGGAAAAATCATCGATCCAGGCGAAGTCGTACACCCGGTCGGCATACTGCGCCGCAATCTCGCGCGTGCGGTCGGCGCTGCCCGTATCGACGACGATGATCTCGTCCATCGCGGCGCGCACACTCTCCAAACAGCGTGCGAGCACCGCCTCCTCGTTTTTGACGATCATGCACAGGCTGACGGTCGCCATACTCTGCCTCCTTCGCTTTTCTATTGCAACATATGCCGCGCGGCCGTGCGGCGTGCCTTGCGAGGAAGCGGACGGAGCCGGGCGATGAAAAGGGGGCTGGGCGGCAAACGACCGCATATGTGAATTTTTACAGGGACCCCTTGCGGAAACATGGCGCCATCCGCTATAATTATCACTCGAAAGCATCTGAGCGGCGGCCCGGCCAACGCCGACCCCGCCCTGCCGGTTGCGACGCCTCCCATATTGCGGGACGGCGTGCCGCCGGACCTTTCTCCCCTATGCGGCGCGGGTTCCCCCCCATAGCCCGCCTGCCGCAGAAAGCACGGCGCCCGGCCATTGGCCGGGCGCCGTGCCGTTGACCGCCGCGACGGCGGTCATTCCACGGTAACGCTTTTGGCGAGGTTGCGCGGCCGGTCGACCGAGCAGCCCTTCTGTACGGCCATATAGTAGGCCAGCAGCTGCATCGGCACGATGGCGAGGAACGGCGCGAGCGTTTCGTCCGTTTCCGGCAGCTCCCACTGTTCGTTGGAATTGGCCGCCACCGCCGACGCATCGCCGCAGGTCAACGCCAGCACGTGCGCGCCCCGCACGCGCACTTCCTCCATATTGCCGGCCATCTTGGGCAGGAGCTTCTTCTGCGTGGCGAGCGCGACGACGAGAGAACCCTCCTCGATCAACGCGATGGTGCCGTGTTTGAGTTCGCCGGCGGCGTACGCTTCGGAATGGATGTAGGAGATTTCCTTGAGCTTGAGCGCCGCCTCCATTGCCAGCGCATGGTCGATGCCGCGCCCGATGAAGAATACGTGTTTGACCGCAAACGCCCGGCTTGCAAAGTACTGGATGCGTTCGCGGTTATCGAGGATGCCCTGCATCTGTTCCGGCAGGTCGAACAGCGCTTCCAGTCGTTGTGAGACCTGCGCCGCCTCCATCCGTCCGCGTTTTTGCGCGAGGTCGAGCGCCGTAAGATACAGCACGGCGATCTGCGTCAGGTATGACTTGGTGGCAGCCACGGCGATCTCCGGCCCGGCATAGGTGAAGAGCACCTGTTCGGCTTCGCGCGCGATGGTGCTGCCGATCACGTTGCATACCGCGATGGTGTGGCAGCCGCGCGATTTGGCCATGCGCAGCGCGGCAATGGTGTCGGCCGTTTCACCGGACTGGCTGACGACCATGAGCGCGTCGCCGGCGTCAAGGCGGGCATCGCCATAGCGAAATTCGGACGCAATATCCACGTCCACGCGGATTCCCGCCAGGCGCTCGAAGAATTTTTTGCCCAGCAGCGCCGCATGGTACGCCGTGCCGCAACTGACGATCGTCAGCCGTTCGAGCGCCGCCGCTTCGGCGGCCATCCAGGGGAAGCAGTCCGCCTTGAGCATGCCGGCACGCCGGCTGGCGTACTGTTCGAGCGTCTTCTTCAGGGCGACCGGCTCTTCGCAGATCTCCTTCATCATGAAGTGCTCGTAGTTCCCCTTTTGCGCCGCTTCCACGTCCCAGTCGATGTGCGCGACGGTCTTTTCCACCGGCTGGCCAAATTCATTGAAGTATTCGATGGAATTCGGCCGCAGCACCGCGATCTGGCGGTCCTCCATGAAACATACGTCGCGCGTATGCGGCAACAGCGCCGGGATGTCGGAGGCGACGAAGCTGCCATCCTCCCCGCGGCCCACGACCATGGGACTGTCCTTGCAGGCGCAGTAGATGGCGTCCGGCTCGTCGCGGAAGAGGATCGCCAGCGCAAACGAACCCTCCAGCAGGCGCATGGCGGCCATGACGGCCGAGAGCGGATCGCCCATGTACAGGCTGCCGGTGAGCTGCGCGATCACCTCCGTGTCGGTTTCCGAAACGAACCGGCAACCCTTTGCGACCAGCATTTCCTTGAGCCGCCGGTAGTTTTCAATGATACCGTTGTGTACGAGCGCGATCTGCCCGCCGCCGTCGGTGTGCGGGTGCGAGTTGACGTACGACGGCTCTCCGTGCGTCGCCCAGCGCGTATGGCCGATGCCGCATCGCCCGGCGACCGGTTCCCGCTCCAACAGCTCGCCGAGGCAGGCCAGTTGCCCTTTCGCCTTGCGCAGCGCCAACCGCTCTCCGTCCCAGACGGCCAGCCCGGCGGAGTCATACCCGCGATAGGCGAGCGACTCCAGCCCTTCCATCAGGATCGGGACGCAATCATTGCCGCCCGTATAGCCTACGATGCCGCACATAACGGCTCCTTTCCTCCCCGATTCGCCTGGACGTCGCGGGGCCGCAATCTTGCTAATAATACCGCCGAATATTATAATATATGCGCCCGGCGAATGCAAGAAAGGCAAAGCCGCTCGCCAAAGGCGAGCGGCTTTGCCGAGAATTCCACCGGCGGCAGGCCGATCAGTCTCCGTCCGTATGGTCGCGCCCGGCTCTGCGGAACAGCATCGTGATGCCCCAGATGCCCGCAACGCCTACGATGGTATAGACGATGCGTGAGAGCGTGCTGGTCATGCCGCCGAAGATGGCGGCCACCAGATCGAACTGAAACAGGCCGATCAGGCCCCAGTTGAGCGCGCCGACGATCATCAGGATCAGTGCCAGAATGTCCATAAAAAATCACTCCTTTGCCGCTTAGGGTACGCCAAAGGGGCGATTCTATGCATGGGATGCGTTTATGGGCGTCTGGCGTCCGACGTTTTCTTCTTTTCCGGGAACAGCTCCACCTCAAACCGGTCGAACGATACGCTCTCCATGAAGTCGCCCGGCAGGAACGCGGTGCGGCCAAAGTGCGCCAGTTCGCGCACGTGTTTGTCCAGCACGAGCGGCCGCGCCAGATCGAGCGGGCGGCACAGCGCATCGAGCACGCGATTCCAGCCGTCGGCGTCCGTCGGCCGTTCCATTTCGAACGCGCGCACAAGATCGCGTTCGATCCTGTGCGCGCGCATGATCCTTGCCCAGACCTTCATGCGGTCGTTATTTGTTCCAGACGAACCAGCCCCACACGTACGGGAGCTGCGTGTCCTCGTACAGGCCGGCATAGCTGCCGGCGATCTCCTTGGTGCGGTTGATATCGTCCGCGGCCAGGGTGTTCTTGAGGCTGCGGTTGCACACGATGACCTCCTTGCCGTCGGTCAGTTCGACGCGCACAATGGTATACGGGGACGTGGAAATGATTTCCTTGATCTTGCCCGTGACCAGTAGCTTGTCGGTCGTGTTCGTCCCGTCGACGATCTTGTCATACACGGAGGAAATCTTCGTGCAGGCATTGCGGAACGTGTTGGAGCTCGTCGGCGCGCGCTCCACGATGCAGGTGGCCGTCCCCTCGTTGTAGCCCTCGAGCGTGCCGGTAAAGGTCAGCTCATAGAAGCCGTCCTCGGAGATGGTAACCGGACAGGAGAACGTGCCGTTGGCGGTAACGACCACTTCGCCGCAGGTCACCTTGTCCGACGCGCAGGCGACGGTGACCGCCGAGCCTGCAACGGTGGTCCCCTCCACGGTGACGGTGTTGTTCTCGGCGCGCAGGGTTTCCGGCGTGGAGGTGACCGACATCGTGAGGTCCTTCACCACATACGGCGTGACGGTGATCGTCTGCGTCATGGTCACGCAGTTCTGCTTGCGCACGGTGACGACGATCTGGCCGCCGGTCTCGGGATCGACTTCCGGCACGACCTCGGTCTGGAATACGCCGCCCTCATAGACGGATACAAGCGAGTCGTTGACCAGCACCTCGGCGGTATGGTCATCCACCGTACCGGCCACGGTAATGGCGCCGTTGTCCGGCTTCTGTTCGACCGTGAGGGACGCCGGTTCCGTGATCGTAAGGTTCAGCTTGGTGACGGTCAGCGTCACCGCCGGGATGGACAGCGGCGTGACCGAGCCGTCCGGCAGCGTGACCTCCACCTCCGGCGTTACGGAGATCGTCTCGGTCTCGCAATACTCGTAGGGAAGAAATACGACCGCCGGGATTTCAAGCGTGAGCTTGTTGTCGCGCTCGATCGGATATTCGTCCTGCTGTACCGACGCCTTGGTGATGATTCGCACCTTGCTGCCGTTCGGGGCGGATACGATCAGGTTGAAGCCGGGCTGCCCGTCCTGCGTGGTGGTTGATTCAATGGTCGCGCTGACGCCGTCCACCGCAACGGTCTGTCCGCCGTTCGGATCCGCAGTGCCGTCCGGCGCCTCGGTGGCGGCCGGATTGCCAAAGAGGTTGCCGACGAACTGGTTCAGGCCGCCGTTCTTGCTCACGACATACCAGCCGAGCCCGCCGATGAGCGCGACCAGCACCACGATGAGCGCCCAGAACAGGATGGTGGAACCCTTGCCGTTCTTTTTGCCGCCTTTCTCCGAAGCGTCGTCGTCTTCGTCGTAATACGCATCGTCGTCGTATTCGTCGTCGTCGAATTCATCCACGTCGTCCGCATACAGGTCGGCGTAGTCCTTCTTGGCCGTTTCCGCAGGCTTTTCGGCATGTTTGCCGAACCGTCGTCCGCTGCTGCGGACGGGCGCTTCCGCCTCCGTATCGGAAACGGCTTCCGTTGCGGAGGGGGCGGGCGCGGCCGCAACCGCGGGCACCGCCGCTGCCGGCGCCGCACCGACACGCGCGCCGCAAAAGGCGCAAAACGGCGCGTCCGGCAGAAGTTCCTTGCCGCAGTTGGCGCAGAGCTTTTTGGCCTGCGCGGCCGGCTCGGCCTTGGGCGCCGGCTCGGCCTTGGCTTCGGCCTTTTCGGCGGGCGCCGGCTCGGCCTTGGGTGCCGGCTCTGGCGCCGGATCGGCCTTGGGCGCCGCTTTCTGCGCCTCCGCCGCACCGGCATACGCCTCCTTGGGCCATGCGGGGGCCTGTGCAAACCGCCGCGACGGACGGCCCGGCTCCTGGGCCGCCTGATCGGCCGACGATTCCGTATCCTTCAATTTTGCCGCGCACACCCGGCAATGGGTCAGATGATCCGCGTTATATGCGCCGCATTCCTTACAAACCATGGTTGCCTCCTCCAATCCTGATTCGTTGGTATCTCTGTTGCATAGCATGATTCTATCCTATTATACAACCGTTGCCGCCCGAATGATAAAGAACAAATCGTAAACAATATGGTACAAAACGCGCGGGAATATGGTATACTCCCATTTGGACGGAGTGCCGACGCGCTTTTTTGCGCGCGTTCATAGTATATACCATGCCGCTGCCGCACGGCGGCGGCGATTCGTCCATCAAGGAGCATACAGCCATGATTTATCTGGATAACAGTGCGACCACGCGCACCCTCGACAGCGCGGCGGAAGCCGCCGCCCGCTGTATGCGCGAGGATTTTTATAACCCTTCGAGTGCGTATGCGCCCGCCGCACGCGCCGAAAAGCGCGTGAACGAAGCGCGCGCCCGCCTCGCCGCCACGCTCGGCTGCCGGGCGGAAGAGATCGTCTACACTTCCGGCGGCACCGAGTCGAACAACATGGCCGTCACGGGCGTGTTGCGCGCTGCGCACGGCCGCGGGCGCATCATCACTTCGCAGTCGGAGCATCCGTCCGTGTATGAGCTGTTCCGCCTGCTGGAACAGCAGTACGGCTACCGGACCGTCTATCTTGGCACGGACGAGGCGGGCGCCGCCTCGCTCGACGAGCTGGCTGCCAGCCTCACGCCGGATACGGTGCTGGTGTCGCTCATGCACGTCAACAACGAGACGGGCGCCGTCACCGACATCGCCGCCGCACAGTCGCTGATCCACAGCCGCGCGCCGCAGGCAGCCTTCCATGTGGACGGCGTGCAGGCATACGGCAAACTGCCGTTCGGCCGCGTACCGTGCGACCTGTACAGCGTGAGTGGCCACAAGATCCATGCCCCCAAAGGCGTCGGCACGCTCTATGTGCGCGCGTCGCTGCGCTTTGCCGGCGGGCAGGTCGGCGGTGGGCAGGAGCAGAACCGGCGCTCGGGCACGACCAATACCCCGGGCATCATGGGGCTTGACGCCGCCGTTTGCGCCTATGCGGCGCACCAGGAGGCGTGGATCGCCTCCATGCGCGCCTGCAAACTGCGCCTTGCGCAAAACCTGCTCTCGCTGCCGGACGTGTTCGTCAACGGCCCCGTGCCGGAGGCGGGCGCGCCGCACATCCTGAACGTGTCGTTTCCGGGCGTGCGCGGCGAGGTGCTGCTGCACGCGCTCGAACAGCGCGAGATCTATGTCTCTACCGGCTCGGCCTGTTCGGCGCACAGGAAGGGCAAGAACCGCGTGCTTGCCGCGGCCGGCGTGCTCGGCGCACGGCAGGAGGGCGCGCTGCGCTTTTCCCTCTGCCCGTTCAACACGCTGGAGGAAATGGACCGGGCGGCGGAGGAGATCGGAAAACAGGTCGCTTTTTTGCGGCGATACCAGAGAAGATAGGGGAGGACGCACATGGAAACGGTGCTGCTGGTCCGCTATGCGGAGATCCATTTGAAGGGGTTGAACCGGCCCTATTTTGAACGGAGCCTGACGGGCGCGCTTGGCCGCGCCCTCGCTCCGCTGCCGGTGCGCGTGGTGCGCGAACAGGGGCGCATCTTCGTGTTCGACGTGCCGCAACAGCGCGCGCAGGCGGCGGCCGAACGGCTTACGCGCGTGTTCGGCGTACACTCCGTCAGCATCGCGTTCGCGGTGGAAAAGGATTTTGCCGCCATCACGGAGGCGGCGGCCGAACTGATGGCGCAGGCGCTGCAGGGCCGCACGCACGCTACGTTCAAGGTATTTGCGCGCCGGGCGGACAAGCACTTCCCCATGCGTTCGGCCGAGATCTGCGCCGCGCTCGGCGGCGAGCTGCTGGAGCGGTTTCCGGCGCTGTCGGTGGACGTGCATGCGCCGCAGCTTCGCGTGGGCGTCGAGATCCGCCAGGAGCGGGCGTTCGTCTACGCGGGAGAGCTCATGGGCCCCGGCGGCATGCCGGTGGGCTGCAACGGGCGCGCGTTGCTGCTGCTCTCCGGCGGCATCGACAGCCCCGTGGCCGGCTATATGATCGCCAAGCGCGGCGTGACCGTGGACGCGGTGCATTTTTACAGCTATCCATACACCAGCGAACGCGCGCGCGACAAGGTGGTGGAGCTGGCGCGCCTGCTCGCGCAGCATACCGGGCCGGTCGCGCTGCACCTCATCCCGTTTACCGACATCCAGCTCGCCATTTACGACCGCTGTCCCGCTTCCGAAACCACCGTGCTCATGCGGCGGCTCATGATGCGCATCGCCGAGCGCGTCGCGCGGGCGACCGGGGCGCAGGCGCTCGTCACCGGCGAATCGATCGGGCAGGTCGCCAGCCAGACCATCGAAAGCCTTACCGTGACGGAGGACGCGGTGACGCTGCCCGTGTTCCGGCCGTTGATCGGCTTTGATAAGGAAGAGATCGTGGAGCGGGCCAAGGCCATCGGCACGTTTGAGACCTCCATCTTGCCGTATGAGGATTGTTGCACCGTGTTCGTGCCGCAGCACCCGGTCACCAAGCCGCGGGTGGACAAGCTGCGCGAGAGCGAGGCGCTGGTCGACTTTTCGGACATGATCGAGGCTGCGCTGCGGGATGCTGAACATATGACCCTGCAACCGGACGGCCTTGTGTGAAGCGTGCGGCGCGCCGCGCATTTTACAGTCTGTTTACAGCATAGAATGGGATGGCTGTGGTAAAATGTTGCGTGTACGAAAAGGAGGGCGGGCAACATGCTCAAACCGGTGTTTCAACTCATCGGCCTCATTGTGGTCATTCTGATCCTGCTGCTGGCCGTGTTATTCTATCTGGACGGGAAGGGGCTGCTCACGGGCGAGCTGGCCGATTTCATCGGCTCCCTGCGCGCGTTGTTTGAGCAGATCAAATCTGTGGTCACCTCGTTTGTGAACGAATCCGGCATTGCAAACGATGCGGCCGATTTGCTCGACGAAGGGGCGGACAAGCTCCGCGGCGAGACCCCGCAGCCGTCTGAGGCGCCGGAGGAAACGCCCATTGTCGTCGTTCCCGCGCCATAGCCGCATCGATTTGCCGAAGAAATGAGAGCGTTGCAAAAGGGCCGCAGAGATGCGGCCCTTTGTGCCTGTACGGTTCCAGCCCGGTTCAGCGCCCGCGCCCGGCGGCACGGCAGTATGCGCTGATGGCGGCCGCCGTACCCTCGCCGCCCGCTGCGTCGATGCTGTCGGTAAACCTGCCGGAAGCGTACAGGCCGGCCAGACATTCGAACACGTCGAGCGTGCAGGCATAGTAATTCGCGCTGATATACCCCCGCAGCCGTTCCACCTGCCGCTGTACCGTCGCATCCTCCGGCGGCAGCGACTTGAGCCGGCCGAGCGCGGCGAACTGCGCCATAAACGCCGCGTCGCCGTCCGTGCCCGCCTGCGCGTGTCCGTCGGAGGACGGCGTCCGGTCGTCGCGCTGCAGCGCGTCCGTGATGCAGTGGTCGAGTCCGTGCCGGTCAAACGCGGAAAAGTCGGGCATGCGGCCGTCGGCCTCGTCGCCGGAGGCCTGCAACCCGCAGGCCAGCGCGATCAACGCATCCAGCCGCTCCCGCTTGAACCGCAGCATCTCGGCCAGCTGGGCGAGCGCGTCGCGGCGATGGAAGGTGGGGCTGTCAAGCAGCCGCTTGATCTCGTCGAGCGGAAAGCCAAGCTCCCGGTACAGCAGGATGAGCTGCAGCCGCCGGAGCGCCGCGCCGTCGTACTGCCGGTAGCCGGCCTCCGTAACGCCGCTGGGCGGCAGCAGGCCGATGGCGTCGTAGTGGTGCAGCGCGCGAATGCTGACGCCGGACATCCGGCTGACCTCCTTGACCGTTTTCATGGCCGTCTCCTTCCACATGGTTTGCGCGGCGGGCGCAGGACTCGCCCCCGGTGCTCCGAGGGTCTTCTATAATAAAGACTTTCGAAAGGGACATTTGGTTGCATTAAATTTGTAAAATCCTGTGGTTTTATGGGGCGGCCGTCCCGGCGGAGTCAGGCCGGGCGGTTTCGTCGGCCGTGGCGTGCGGCGTCGGCGCATCGGCCGCCGGCTGCGCTTTTTCGGCGTGCGTAACGCGGCGCGCGCTGAAACGCCGGTAGGCGAGGATGCCGGCCACGCTGATGATCGCCGTGGCGACAAACACGATGATGGCGATGCGATAGTCCTGCACGCCGAGCGCATTGCCGCCGATGGTGGAGGTCACGATGGAGGGGATGCGGGCAAACGTGGCGATGAGCATCCATGTGGAGAATTTCATCGGCGTCAGGCCGACGCAATAGGTCATCACGTCCTTGGGCGTGCCGGGGATGAGGAACAGGATCAGCGTCAGCAACGTCATCCGTTGGGGGTCGTTCAGAAAGCGCGCCGAGGCGATCTGCTCCTCGGAAAAGAACACCCGCACCACGCGCGTGCCGTAGCGCCGCACAAACGAGAAGATGAGCGCGCTGGCCAGCGACGCGCCGAGCATGCAAAGCAGCGTCCCCTCCCAGAAGCCGAACGCATAGCCGGCGGCGATTTCGAGCGGCTCGCCCGGCAGGATGGCCAGCACCACCTGTGTGAACATCATGCCGACGAACGCCGCGCGGCCAAGGAGCCCGTGCGTATCCACCCATGCACGGAACTTCGCGGGATCGCCGATGAAGTGGAGCAGCGGCCTGCCCACCAGCAGCGCCAGCACCCCCGTCGCCGCGAGAAACGCCGCGACGGCGAGGATGCTGCGCCGCATGGCACGCCGCCTCTCCTCCGGCTGATCTCGAAACCATATCCGCCTTGCCGACATGGGGCGCCCTCCTGCTTGCAGCGGTTTGCCTTGCGATGGACGGCGATAACCGTCCCCGCCGCATGATGTTATTATAGCATGGAATGCGGCGGGACTTCTTGCTATTTTTATAAGAAATGCTTAAGATGCCTGCGCGGGGAGGAGAACGGTAAACGTGGCTCCCGCGCCCGGCGCGCTTTTTACCGTTACTTCGCCGCTGTGGCGGAGCACGATGGCCCGCACGAGGGAAAGTCCCAGGCCGTTGCCTTCGGCGCGGTGCGAGGTGTCTCCCTGATAAAACTTGTCAAAAACATGCCGCTGTGTTTCCTGCGACATTCCCTCGCCTTCGTCGGAAACGACGACCTCCGCGCCACCGGCCAGGGCGCGCAGGCGCACATGCACCGTTCCGCCGGGGGGACTGAATTTGATCGCGTTGTCCACGAGGTTGATCCAGACCTGCATGAGCATCGACTCGCAGCCGGTATAGCGAACGCTGTCGAGTTCCACATCGAGCCGGAGACCCTTGGGGGCCCAGCGCGGTTCGAGCAGCAACAGCGCCTGGCGGATCTGCTCGTCCAGCGAGAAGGCCGCCGCTTCGTCCGGATACGCTCCGTTATCGAGTTTGGAGAGCAGCAGGATATTGCTCACGAGCGCCGAAAGGCGGCCCGTGGATACGAGGATGTGGTCGATGTACTCCCGCCGCTCATCTTCGCCGAGCTGCAGGTCCTGCAAAAGCGTGGCATATCCCTCGATGGCGTTGATGGGCGTTTTGAACTCATGCGAGACGTTGGCGATAAAATCGTTGCGCAGCGTTTCCGTGGCGCCCAGCTCCGACACCATGTCGTTGAAGCTCCGGTATGTGGCCTGTACCTCGTCCAGGTGGCCGGAGTAGGCGAGACGGGTGGAAAAATCGCCCTGCGCCACGCGCCGGGATGCTTCGCTCAGGCGCAGCATCGGCTTGAGCACGCGGCGGCTGATGATGGCGCTGAGCACCGCTCCGATCACGAGGCTCGCACCGCCCAGCGTGAGGAACGCAAACAGCGCAATCGACGGCCAAACCCCCGTCAGATACAGCACGGCCGCCACGCATCCGGCGGTCGCAAGGGACAGCGTCATTACGCCGAACACGATGCCGGCATAGTACAGGCGAATGCGGCGGTGCCGCAGCGAGCGCGGCTTATCCTGCATGGCGCTTCACTGCCTTGTAGCCGAGGCCCCGCACCGTGACCAGCTCAAAATCGGGGTTGCCCCGCAGGCGGTCGCGCAGGCGGTTGATGTGCACGTCCACGGTGCGCGCCTCGGTCTCGGAGTCGATGCCCCAGATATCGTCCATCAGCTGCTGGCGCGTAAAGATGCGTCCGGGGTAGGACAGCAGTTTGTACAGCAGCAGGAATTCCTTTTGCGGCAGCACCATGCCGCGACCGTCCCGATATACGGTCATGGAATCATACTCAAGCACCGTGGAGCCAATCGTCTGGCGCCGCTCGTTGATCATCTGTGCGCGCCGCAGCAGCGCGCGCACGCGCAGCACCATTTCGTTGACGTTAACTGGCTTTACCATATAGTCGTCCGTTCCGGAAAGAAAACCCTGCTGCATGGCGGAGAAGTCGTCTTTGGCCGTGATCATCAGCACGGGGATCTTGCTGCCCGCCTCGCGCAACGCGTGCACGAGCGCATAGCCGTCCATGCGAGGCATCATGACATCGGCAATCATCAGGTCGATGTATTCCCGCTCGAGCAGCGCCAGGGCCTCCACGCCGTCTGAGGCGGCGAAGGCAAGGTAGCCGTTGCGTGTAAGCACCCGGCAGAACAGTTGCGACAGCGCCGCATCATCCTCAACGACCAGAACCCGAAACATGCGCTTTCCTCCTTCCAGCCGAAGAGCGGCAGGCGTTTGCAACAGTATAACACATTCGTGCGCGACAAACATCAACTGGCGTTTACCTTGCGTTGATGTTTGGTTTAACCGGGCGCGCTATACTGTGTGCGAAAAGGAGGGATGGGCGTTGAGAGCTGTGTTTGCCGTGTTGTATATCGTGCTGCTGGGCGTGGCCGCGCATGTGGTCGGCGAGGCGCTGCCGCGCAGGTGGTTCCACTTTGACCGCGGGCCGTACCGCTGCCGCGACTGGGAGCGCGGAGGAGCGGCCTACGAACGGTTGGGCGTGCAACGCTGGAAGCTGCGCGTGCCCGACGCCAGCCGCTACGCGCCGGACATGGTCAAAAAAAGGTTTTCGGGCAAGCCGACTGCGGCGACGCTCGAGCGGCTGTTGCAGGAGACCTGCGTGGCCGAATGCATCCACTGGGTGCTCCTGGCGTGCAGCGCAGGCCTGTGGTTGCTGCTGCGGGGCGTAGCCGGCGCGGTGGCCACGGCGCTCTATGCGCTGTCGCACTTGCCGTTCATCATCATCCAGCGATATAACCGCCCGCGCCTCGCCCGCCTGTATCTGCGCCTGGGCGGCAATCGCACCGTGCAGCAACCGGCCCCGTGTGCGGAAGCGGCGCAGCCGGTCGGAGCGGCCTGAAGCCATGGAAGCCATGGAAGGACGAAAAGGATGCAGCAGGGTGCTGCTGCTTTCCTGCAATACCGGCGAGGGGCATAACGCCGCTGCCCGCGCGCTGATGGCGGAGCTGGAGCGGTTCGGCGTGCAGAGCGTGCTGAAGGATGCGCTCTCCTTTGCGCCGCCCGGCGTATCGCAGCTGGTCAGCGGCGTTCATAAAAGCGTTTATCGCAACATGCCGGCCCTGTTTGACGCGGGGTATGCGCACAGCGAAACCCATGCCGGGTCGGCATGTAGCAACGCCCCCTATCGGCTGAGCGCCCTGTATGCGCCGAAGCTCTACCGCTTTATACGGGACGGGGGATTCGACGCGGTGGTCGCGCCGCACGTGTTCCCGGCGACGGCGCTGACATGGCTGCGCCACCAGCGCGCCTATGCGCGGATGCGCGATATCCGCTGCTGTTTTATTGCCACGGACTATACGTGCAGCCCGTTCGTGGGGCAGACTGCGCTGGATCTCTACTGCATCCCGCATGCGTCGCTTGCGGATGAATTCGTGGAAAAGGGCGTCCCGCGCGAAAAGCTGTTGCCGGCTGGAATCCCGGTTCGGGCAGCGTTCACCGTGCGGATGCCGCGCGCGCAGGCGCGGCGGGCGTTGTCGCTGCCGCAGGATGGGCGCGTGCTGCTGCTCATGTCCGGCAGCATGGGCGCCGGCGGCGCCCGGGAGACGGCCGCTGCGGTCGCGCCGCACCTGGGACCATGCGACCGGCTCCTCTGCCTGTGCGGAAACAACCGGCGCCTTCTTGGCGCGCTGCAGGGGGATCACCGGTGCGATCCGCGCGTGATCGTGCAGCCCTTTACCGACCGGGTGAGCCTGATGATGGACGCGGCCGATTTGCTGCTGACCAAGCCCGGCGGCCTGACCGTGACCGAGGCGGCGGCAAAGGGCCTGCCGTTGCTGTTGACGGACGCGGTAGGCGGATGCGAGACGCGCAACGCCGCCTTCTTTGCGGCCAACGGCATGGCAGCCGTTGCGGCGGACAGCGCGGATGCCGCGCGCCTTGCGCTCTCCCTGCTGGACGATGAACGCGCGCGTACCGCCATGGCCGACCGGCAGCACGACGTGCTCGCGGCGGGCGCGGCGGAGCGGATCGTGCGCGCGCTGCTGGGCGGCGCGCCGGACGGAACCTGAGCCCCGCTTTCCACGACAACGGCCCCCGACAAATGTCGGGGGCCGTTCGATTTCGCCCGTGGGGCGGCGTTCAGGCGTACACCGGGAACCGGTCGGTCATCTCGGTCACGACGCGCCGCACGTCGTCCGCGCTGCGCGCATAGTCCGTGGCGGTACGATAGATGCAGTCGGCGATGAGGTCCATCTCGACCGTGCCGAGGCCGCGCGTGGTGACGGCGGGCGTGCCGATGCGCACGCCGCTTGTGACGAACGGCTTTTGCGGATCGTTCGGGACGGTGTTCTTGTTGACGGTGATGTAGACGGAATCGAGCCGGTGCTCCAGCTCCTTGCCCGTGATGTCAAGGCCGCGCAAATCGAGCAGCAGCAGGTGGTTGTCGGTGCCGCCGGATACCAGGCGCATGCCGCGCCGGAGCAGGCCGTCCGCCAGCGCCTTGGCGTTTTCCACGGTGCGGCGCTGATAGTCGGCAAAGGCCGGTTGCAGCGCCTCCTGCAGGCAGATGGCCTTGGCGGCGATCACGTGCATGAGCGGGCCGCCCTGCGTGCCGGGGAAAACGGCGCGGTCGATGGCCTTGGCCAGCGACTCCCGCGCGAGAATCATACCGCCGCGCGGCCCGCGCAGCGTCTTGTGCGTGGTGGTGGTGACCACATCCGCATACGGGACGGGGCTTGGATGCACGCCTGCGGCGACGAGCCCTGCGATGTGCGCCATGTCCACCATCAGCAGCGCGCCCACGCCATGCGCAATTTCGGCAAAACGCGCAAAGTCAATGGTACGCGGATAGGCGGAAGCGCCTGCCACGATGAGCTTGGGGCGCACGCGCTCGGCGATGCGCGCCACCTCGTCGTAATCGATGCAGCCGGTCTGTTCATCCACGCCGTAGGCTTCAAAGTGGTAATAGCGACCGGAAAGGTTGATCGGCATCCCGTGCGTGAGGTGGCCGCCGTTTTGCAGCGACATGCCGAGCACGGTGTCGCCCGGATCGAGCAGCGCAAAGTAGACCGCCAGATTCGCCTGCGCGCCGGAATGTGGCTGGACGTTGGCGTGATCCGCATGGAACAGCGCCTTGGCGCGCTCGATGGCGAGCGTTTCCACCACGTCCACATACGCGCAGCCGCCGTAGTACCGCTTGCCGGGATAGCCCTCGGCATACTTGTTCGTCAGCACGCTGCCCATCGCCGCCATCACCGCCGGCGAGGCGAGGTTTTCCGAGGCGATCAGCTCCAGATTGCGTTGCTGGCGCTGCAGCTCGCCCGTCATTGCCTCCGCCACGGCCGGGTCATGTTCCGCGACGAAGCGGAGCGTGCGCTCGATGCTCTGTTCCATATCCGTTTGCCTCCGTAAAAAATGGGAGCCGCGCCCATAGCGGGCAAGCTCCCTCCGATGGGCCTGCTGGGGCCCCATCATCCGTCCCGGTACTCTGTCCTTTTGCCTGAGAGATTCGGCTTGCCGGACGGCCGCCTTGCACCTTCGGCACCCGCAGCGGCGGGTTTCTCCAGAGTCCCCTCCGTTTCCAGTCCCGCCCCGATGCGGGGCGCCTGAGAGTTTCATTCCTTCGGCGGGCGCAAAGGCCGCTTTCCTGGAAGCATCAAAGGGAGTGTGTGTGAATTATGCACATTATATACGATCCCAGTACAAAAGTCAACGCCGCGCTGCAAATCGTGTCAAACGGCCGCCCCAACCCGCGGGAAACGGGACGGCGACGGCGGGAGCCGTCGCGTCGCCCCAAAGCGGCTCGGGGCCGCTGCCCGGGGCGGAGAACCGCGCCGATCCGCCGCGCCGTCGTCAAAGCCCCTGTTATCGGGAAACGGGAGGAGGCGACGCGCCTCCGCCGCTCAGGGGCGCGGCCGGGACAGCGACGGCGGATGCCGCCGCATTGTCGCAGTTGCATGCAGGGCCTTTTTGCGTGCCGGATTGGCGGCGCCGTATCCCCGGTCCGGATGCCTTTATTCCAGCGCTGCGCTCACCCCGCCGGCTGCAACGGCCAGCGCCGCGCGAATAAATCCGACAAAGAGCGGGTGCGGCCGGTCCGGCCGCGAGCGGAACTCCGGGTGGAATTGCGTGGCGAGATAGAACGGGTGGCCGGGGAGCTCGACGATTTCGCATAGCCCCCGCTCCGGGTTGATGCCGGTGAAGCGCAGCCCGGCGGCTTCGAGCGCCGGTACGAAGTCGTTGCGGATCTCATAGCGATGACGGTGGCGCTCCCGCACGACCGGCTCCCCGTAGAGCAGCATCGCCAGCGAGCCGGGCTGCAGGCGGCAGGCATATCCGCCAAGGCGCAGCGTGCCGCCGAGATGGTCGAGGTTTTGCGCCTGATCGGGCATGAGATCGACGACCGGGTATGCGGTGTCGGGATCGGCCTCCGTGGAGTGCGCGTCCGCCCAGCCGAGGACGTTTCGCGCATATTCGGCCACGGCCATCTGCATGCCGAGACAGATGCCCAAAAACGGTACGCCTCCTTCGCGGGCGAAACGGATGGCGGCCATCTTTCCCAAAAGGCCGCGATTGCCGAAACCGCCCGGTACGAGCACGCCGTTCACGCCGGCGAGCAACGAGGCGGCCGGCGCCGTCTCCAGCGCTTCCGCCGAAACATAGCGCAGGCGCACGGAAGCTCCGTTTGCAATGCCGCCGTGCCGCAGCGCCTCCGCAATGGAAAGATAGGCGTCGCGCAGCTCCACATATTTGCCCACGATGGCGATTTCGCAGTCGGATTCCGGGTGCAGCTCGCGTTCGACGATCCTGCGCCAGCACGCAAGGTCGGGCGTGCGGTTTGCAAGGCGCAGGTGCCGGCACACCGCCGCGCACAACCCGTTCGCCTCGAGCATGAGCGGGACCTCATAAAGCGTGCGGCCGTTGCGGTTTTCGATCACATCCTCCGCCGCCACGTTGCAGAACAGCCCGATCTTGCGGCGCAACGACTCCGGGATGGGGCGTTCGCTGCGGCAGGCGAGGATATCCGGCTGGATGCCGATACCGAGCAATTCCTTGACGGAGTGTTGCGTAGGCTTGCTTTTGAGTTCGCCTGCCGCCGCCAGATACGGCACGAGCGTGACATGCACAAACGCGCAGTTGTCCGGACCCCATTCCGTTTTCATCTGTCGGGCGGCCTCAAGAAACGGCTGCGACTCGATATCGCCCACCGTACCGCCGATCTCCACGATCAGCACGTCCGGTGCAACCGTCTCCGCCACGCGGCGGACCCGCGCCTTGATCTCGTCGGTAATGTGCGGAATGATCTGCACCGTGCCGCCATGGTAGCCGCCGGCGCGCTCGCGCTCGATCACGCGCAGATAGACCTGCCCGCTTGTGGTGTTGTTTTCGCGGGTGAGCGTCTCGTCGATAAAGCGTTCGTAGTGGCCGATGTCGAGATCCGTCTCCGCACCGTCGTCCGTGACGAACACTTCGCCGTGCTGGTAGGGGTTCATCGTTCCCGGATCGACGTTCAGATACGGGTCCAGCTTGCAGATGCTGATCCGATAGCCGCGCGCCTTGAGCAGCCGCCCAAGGCTGGCCGCCGTAATTCCCTTGCCGAGCGACGAGGACACGCCGCCGGTGACAAATACGAGTTTTGTGCTGTTTTCCATACCGGTATCTCCTTTCGGGCACGCCAAAAAAGAAAGGAACGCCTCCTGTGTCAGGAGGCGTTCCTTGCCCACATTTCGCAGGGGCGCCCTTACAATTATAGCGGCGACCGGCGACGATAGCAAGCGTTTTTTGACGCGGCAGCCGTTTTATTGCGCTACGGCGCCCGCCGACCGGCTCAGCCCGGAGGCCATTGCAGCGAACGACCGCCCAGCAAATGCAGATGCAGATGCGGTACGCTCTGGCCGCCGTCCACGCCGACGTTGGTGACCAGGCGGTACCCGCTTTCGGCTACGCCCAGCTCGTGCGCCACGCGTCTGGCGGCGGCGAACATGGCCATGACGGTTGCCGCATCGCTTGCGCAAAGCGCATCGGCGCTTTCGATGTGGCGCTTGGGTATGACGAGCACATGTACCGGCGCCTGCGGGTCGATGTCGTAAAACGCAAGCACCTCGTCGTCCTCATACACCTTTTTCGACGGGATTTCCCCGTTTGCAATCCGGCAGAACAGGCAGTTTTCCATGCGCGCTCCCCTTTCCATTGTGCTTATGTGCCCGCAAGTTTACGGGCGGCCAATTCAGTATACCACGTTTGCCGGCCGTTTCAAAGCCTTCGGTGCAAAACCCGCCGCCGTTCCCGCCCGGTCGCCTCCCGGCAAGGGGCGTTGCCGTGCCGGCGCAGCCCCGTCCCGCCGCACGCGCGGCTTTGACGGCCGGCGTCGTGGCGCTGCGGGTGTGCGCAGCGAACGGGGCAAAATCATATATCTTGCGCGCGGCGACGGGAAATGCGCGCCATGCTCTTGACAAACGGCTGCAAAGGACGTAGTATAAACTTAACCCATGCTTAACCGGTTAAGCATATCTGAAGCAAAGCATTGCCATCGTCTTTTTTGAATCCCGGACCCGCATTATGTGAAAGCAAAAAGGAGGAAACAACATGAAACGCACAAAATGGAAGCTGCTGACCGCGTTGCTGCTCGTCGCCGCGCTGGCGTTTGCGGCGGGCTGCACGCAGGAACCCGCTTCGACCGAGCCGACGGAGGCGCCGGCAGGCGACGGGTGGACCGTCACCTTCTTCGACAGCGACGGCGTGTCCGTGCTGCAGGAGGTGTCGGTGGCCGACGGCGCGACGGTGGAAAGGCCGGAGCTGACGCGCGAAGGCTATGTGGTCAAGGACTTTTATGCAACGCCCGCGCTGCTCATCCCGTTCGATTTCTCGGCGGCGATTACGGCGGACACGTCGGTGTTCGTGGCGTGGCAGTCCTCCGTAGCGGACGAGCGGGCCTGGATGCTGGCCGGCAGCCTGGCAGGCTATCCGGCGAACAACTGGGGACATGCGTGGCCGCAGGACGATTTTCTGCTCCAGCCGGTGGAGGGTGCGTTCAACACGTTCTCCATCGAAGTCAACCTGTACGAGGGCGATGAATTCAAGATTGCCGTTATCGACCAGGACTACAACTGGGGCGACGCCATCGACTCTTCCGCGCTGACCGACCGCACCGCAATGGCGGGCGGCGAGGATGCCTTTGCCACGGGCGCGAACATCCTGGTGCTGGAAACGGCCAAGTATCGCCTGACGCTTGAAACCGACGCCGAGACGCTGGCGCTGTGCAAGCTCTCCTATGAGAAAATCGGCGAGGCTGACGAGCTGTCCGTGCCGGAGTTTGATTTCCAGGTGCAGGGCAACTTCAACGGCTGGGGCGCGAACGATCCGGAGGGCGACAAGATGACCAGAAACGGAGAGGAATTCAAATGGTTCTATTTCCTCACCGTCACCGAAGAGATGTACGATACGGAGAACGGCAACGAATTTGCTTCGTTCGGCATCAAGAACCTTGTCAGCGGCGACTGGTATGACGGCCGCAACGTCGATCCCGAGGCCGCGCCGAACTTCTCCCTGACCGCCGGCGAGTATATGGTCTACCTTGAGATTGAGCTTGTCAACAATCTCGCCACGGTGAAGAACCTCTTTGTGGCCGAGCCGGCCTATTATGTGGTCGGCACCTGCGGCAACAAGGGCTGGGCGGCGGATGTGGCCGAGGAGAACACGGCTTTCCGGATGGAAGCGCAGGAGGACGGCACATACAGCCTGACCGTCACCTTCACGGATGCGGATACCGATAGCTGGACCGAGGGCAAGGTCGCCTTCAAGGTGGCCTATGGCGCAAACGGCGCCGTTGCCAACGAAAAATGGTATGGCGACGGGGCGGACAACATCCTGGTCGATCCCGGCGAGTACACGATCGTGCTGGACCCGGCGACCGGCACCGTCACCTATTAAATTGGGGGCGTTGCGGGGCGGGGGCGTCTGCCCCCGTCCCGGCGCCCGCGGCGCGCGTCCGGCCCTGAGGCGCGGGAATACAAAGGGCGGAGGGGCTCACCCTCCGCCGGAGATACACGCCGCAGCGGGTCAGATCACGCGCACATCGTGCTCATCGTCCGCCTGCCGGGCGATGGTGTCGAGTATGAGCCGCACGATGATGCGGCACTTCTTGCGCAGCGGCAGCAGGATTGTTTCGCCGTTGCAAACGGCCTCCTCGCCGTCCTCGTCGTAAGCGAGCGCGAGCACGCGCGCGCCCGTGCGCGCCCGAAGTTCCGCCGCGAGCCCGGGACCGAGCGCCACGCCGGCCGCTTCCGCGCCGCGTCCGGCGGCAAAAGCGTCCGCCTGCACGGCGCCGTATACGGGGCGGACGTCGTCAAAAGCGCGGCGGATCACCTCGCCGATCTCGCGGTTGCGGTACGGCCGCAGGGCAAAAAACGGCTGCTCTACGCCCAGTTGCCGCCTTGCCAGCGCGGCGATGGCGGAGAAGTCGTCGTAGATCTGATAGAACAGGTCGAGATTCCAGATGCAGCCGTCGACGGATAACAGCGGGAAGAAGCAGTTGTTGCCGATCCGATAGAACGTTTCACTGTCCACGTCTACGGCGATGAGCGCGTCCAGATCCCGCAGTTGCTGCCGTTCGCATGTGCCGGTCATCAGCCGCAGCGTCTTGCCGACCGTTTCCAGTTCGGCGGCCAGCACGGCCGAAAGTTGAAGGTTGCGCAGCGCGCAGTCACCGTCACGCGCCGCCTCCGGCAAATACAGGCCGACGGCGCCGCTCCTGCCCGTTGCCAGCGCGCGCGCGAGCGCCGAGGATTCGTACCCCATGATGTGTACATAGTGCAGGATGCGGTTGCGGGTTTCCTCGCTGATGCGCTGCTCCTCGCGCCCGTTGAGCACATAGGACACGGTTGCGGTGGAAACGCCACAAGCGGCAGCGATGTCCCGAATGGTCAGTTTTTTGTTTGCCATGCGTACATGATAACAACCGGGCGCGCGGCCTGTCAATATTTCCGGCGAAGGCGGCCGGACACCCCAAGCAGGAGGTTACCCCAATGGAACCGAGAGCCATCCTTCATCGATCCCGCTCCGTGGACTGCTTCCCGGTCGACGGGCATACGCTCGGGCTGCGCCTGCGCACCGGGCGGGGCGATTTCGACCGGGTGGAGGTCATCTATACCGACAACAAGTTTACGTGGACGCAGAAGCGCCGCAGGCTGCGCATGGAGCGCGCGCTCAGCGACAGCCGGTTCGACTATTATACCGCCCGCCTGCACGGCGAGGATTCGCGCTTTGCGTACATCTTCCGGCTGCATGCCGGCGACGAGAGCTGGTATCTTTGCGAGGAGGGCCTCTCGCGCACATTCCGCTATCCGCTCGGCTATTTCAACTATTTCCAATATCCGTACATCCACGGGAGCGAAGTGCTGCGCGTGCCGGAGTGGGTGCGCGGCGCCGTCTGCTACCAGGTGTTCCCGGATCGGTTCCGCATCGGCAGCGGCAAGGCCGACCGCTCGTACATCAACCTGCCGTGGGGCGAAAAGCCCACGCCCGGGAGCTTTGCCGGCGGCGACCTCGACGGGGTGCGCGAGGGGTTGCCGTACCTGAAGGAGCTGGGCGTCTCGCTGCTCTATCTGACGCCGGTATTCCGCTCTCGCAGCAACCACAAGTACGACGTGGAGGATTACTATGAGGTGGATGCATGCTTTGGCGGCAACGAGGCGTTGCGCGCGCTTGTAAAGGCGGCGCATGCGGCCGGCATCCGCGTGATGCTCGACGGGGTATTCAACCACTGCTCCAATGAAAACGCCATCTTTCAGGATGTGATCCGGCGCGGCCGCCGGTCGCCCTATTACGGCTGGTTCTATGTGGACGGCGACGCCGCCTGCGTGGAGCGGCGCAACTATCTGACGTTTGCCGATGTGCCGTATATGCCGAAGCTGAACACGGAGAACGATGCGGTGATCGACTATTTCTGCCGGGTCGGCGCGCACTGGGTCACCGAATATGGAATCGACGGCTGGCGGCTCGACGTGGCCGACGAAATCGCGCCGCGGTTCCTGCGCCGGTTCCGGGAAGCGGTCAAAGCCGCGAACCCGGAGGCGCTGATCGTGGGGGAGGTGTGGCACGAGGCGCACGACTGGCTTGCCGGCGACCGGTTCGACGGGGTGATGAACTATGGCCTGACCAAGGCGTGCCTCGATCTGCTGGCCTTTGGCGCGATCGACGCGCGCGGTTTTGCCGACCGGCTCGTGCTGCTGCTCACGCGCTGCACCGACCCGGCCAACGAGATGATGTTCAATCTGCTCGACAGCCATGATACGGAGCGGTTCCTCACGCGCGTGAAGGGCGATGTGCGCAGATTCCGCCTTGCGATGGCGGTCGCATTTTTCCTGCCCGGCATTCCGTTCCTGTTTGCCGGGGACGAGATCGGCGTCATGGGCGGCTATGACCCGGACTGCCGCCGCACGTTTGAATGGGATCGCTCGCGCTGGGATGGGGAGCTGTTCCGCCTGGCGCAGCGCCTCGCCGCGCTCAGGAGGACGGCGCCGCTTGCCCGCGGCACGGCCGCGGTCGAGGAGGAAAACGGCGTGGTGCGCATCCTGCGCCGGCACGGAGGCCGGCGTGCGGAGCTGTTGATCAACCCGGGGGAAATGCCGCGCGGGGCGTTCGGCGCGTCGGTATCCCCCATGGACTTTCTGATCCGGTGAATGCATCTGCCGCCGCGCGGGACGACCGGATATCACGCAAACGCAACGACAAACGGATAAACCAACAAATGGACAAAGGAGGAAACCGGAACATGAAACAGATCAGACGCCTATCCGCGCTGCTGTTGGCGCTGTTGCTCGCGCTGCCGCTCGCTGCGTGCACCGGCGCGCGGGACGAGGCGGAAAGCGCCGTCTACGACCAGGTCATGGCCCGCTTCACGGGCGAACTGGAGGAGGGGGCGGTTGTCAAGGTGCTGGAAAACGACACGGCCATCGAGCTGGGCTATGTGGATGAGCTGATCGCCGCCTTCAACGAGGCGTACCGGGATCAGGGCATCTCCGCCGAGCGCATGAATACCGACCAGTACTCCGACCTTGCATCCGACGGGCCCTACGGGTACGGGCCTGACGTCTGGTATCAGGCAAACGACATCATCATGAAGTACGCCGACAACCAGCACATCCTGCCGCTGCCCACGCGCTCGATGGAGGACTACGATCTCATCCCGCAGACCGCATGGGACGCCTATGCGGTGGAGATGAACGGGGAAACGTTTTACTGTGGCATCCCGGTCAACGTGCAGACCGGCATGCTCTACTACATCGAGTCCATGCTGCCGGATGACTGGCAGAGCGAGTGGGACATCAACGGCAACGGCGTGCCGGACTTTTTCGAGACGTATACGGCGCTTTACGCCTTCAGCAAGGACGTGCAGGAGAACGGGGGCAAGACGGAATACGGCTATCTCGACGAGCTTGTGGACACCTATTTCATGGCCGGTTATCTGTTTACGTTCGGCGGCTATGTATTCGGCGACAACGATACGAACCCGGAGGACATCGGCTTTGCCGCGGGCGACGCGGCCAAGGGCCTGTATATGGTGCGCCAGTGGGCAACTCTTATGGACAACACCGAAATCATCGACAAGGCGTTTGCCTCCGCCGCCTACGGGTATCTGACCAAGGGGCGGATGCTCTGCACCGTCACCACGCCGGATGTGCGCGCCATGTTCCTCAAGGAGATGGTCAACAACGGCTGGACCGAGGAAGAGGCCGAGAACGACCTCAAGATGATCCCGGTCCCGCGCCTGCCGGTTTCCGGAGACCTGACCGCCGACGCATGGCAGGATACCATCGAGCAAATGGACACGCTGACCACCGAGGTCAAGATGATGGGCGGCATGAACGGCTACGGCATCTCCGCGTATACCAAGTGCCCGAACGCCTCGCTCGCGTTTATCGAGTTTGCGGCCGATTATGAGCAGGTCGTCCGGCGCAACGAGATGTGCGGCATCACGCCGGCGCGCAGCGACGCGGCGGCGACCGTCGGCGAGCACGACACGGCCGTACAGCAGATCTTTTCCAACCTTGACGCCGGCCTCATCGACATCATGCCCGCCATCAACGAGGTCGGGCAGATCTGGACGCCTGCCGAGTCGTTCCTGGTAGAGGTGGCAACCGACGCGCTCAACGACAACCGCGGCGAACCGGTGCTCTATGACACGCAGGAGAAGCTGCAGGCGGGGCTTGAGCGGCTCTGCGAGCAGATCCACGACGCCATCTTCACGTTGGCGTAAGCGCATGCGGCGGGCGGGGCGCCGGCCGCCCCGGATTGGAAAGGGGGTAATCCTATGGAACAGGCGCTGCGCAGGGGGGCGGGCGCTGGCCGCCTTGCGGCCGCGCTGGCGGCCTTCCGGAGCACGCCCGTGCGGGCAAAGCTGTCGTTCGTGGTGATGGGCCTCGGGCAGCTCTGTTACGGGCAGATCGTCAAGGGCCTGCTGTACCTCGGCAGCCTTGCCGGGCTGCTCTGGTATTTCATCGCCCGTGGCTTTCGGGACATCGCGGGGTTCTTCACGCTCGGCACACAGCAGGAGAACCTCTGGCTTGGCATTGTGGGCGACAACTCGATGCAGATGCTGATCCTCGGGCTGTTCGCCATCTTTATCCTGATCTTCTTCCTCGTCCTGCATGTCTCCAATGTGCGCGACGTGCTCTATACGGCCCGCCGGGTCGCGGCGGGGAAAAAACCGCATACCTTCCGCGAGTCGCTCGCCACCATGGCGGACGACAAGTTCCACGTAACGGCGCTGGTCCTGCCGGTCATCGGCGTGAGCATCTTTACGATACTGCCCATCGTCTTCATGATCCTGATGGCGTTCACCGATTTCGGCGGCGACGTGGTCCATCCAAAGCTGGCGAGCTGGTCGTTTTCGGCCTGGACGAAGATCCTCGGCGTCGGTTCGATCGGGGATACGTTCGGGCGCATCCTGACCTGGAACATCCTATGGGCGGTGCTGTCCACATCCCTGAACTTTTTCGGCGGGCTGGCGCTCGCGCTGCTGCTCAACAAGCGCAATGTGCGCGGGTCAAAGCTCTGGCGCGCGTTCCCGATTCTGGCGTACGCAATCCCGGGGTTCATCTCCATGCTGGGGTTCAAGTTCATGTTTTCGCAGAGCGGGCCGATCAACCAGTTGCTGCTGCAGGGCGGTCACGACGCCGTCTTTTTCCTGTCCAATGTGGAATCGGCCAAGTGGTGGGCGCGCGGCATCGGCCTGTTTGTCAACGGCTGGATCACCATTCCGTCGATCATGCTGATGAGCACCGGCATCCTGTCCAACATCAGCCACGATCTGTACGAGGCCGCCGCGCTCGACGGGGCGTCCCCATTCCAGCAGTTCCGCAAGATCACGCTGCCGTTTGTGGTGTTCTCCATCACGCCCGTGCTGATCAGCCAGTTCGTCGGCAACTTCAACAACTTCGGCATCTTTTTCTTCCTGCGCGGCGGGTTGCAGAGCAACTATGCAAACTATTTTCTTGCCAGCGATACGGACCTGCTGATCAACTGGCTGTACAACCTGTCCGTGGACAACAACTACTATTCCATCGGCGCGGCCATCAGCCTCGTCATCTTCCTCATCACCGCGACGCTCTCGCTGGCGGTGTACGTCCGTTCGGCAGCCTATAAGAGGGAGGATACCTATCAATGAAACTGAAGCGATTGTTGCAACCCCGGCGCATGGCCGACAATGCGGTCACCTACCTGCTGCTGCTGGCGGTCTCCGCCCTGTTTCTGTTCCCCTGTCTCTGGCTGATCCTCGCGTCGTTCTCCAAGTCGGGAGATATCTATTCGTTTTCCGGTTTCTTCCCGACCGAGTACAGCGCGAATACGTTCATCGACCTGTTCACCAACGACGTCAACGGCCTGTACCCGTACGGCCGCTGGTTTCTGAACACCCTGTACGTGGCCTCCATGAGCTGCCTCATCGGCACGCTGCTGGTCATCCTCACCGGTTACGTCATGTCCCGCTTTCGTTTCCGCGGCCGCGATACGATCAAAAAGACGACGCTGCTGCTCGGCATGTTCCCGGGATTCATGGGCATGACCGCCATCTACATCATCATGACGCAGCTCGGCCTGCTCGACAGCCTCGCCTCGCTGATCTTCCTGTATGCGGGGACGGCGCCGCTGGGCTATCTCGTACAGAAGGGGTATTTTGACACCATCCCGTTCACCATCCATGAGGCCGCCCGCATCGACGGCGCGAACAACCTGCAGATCTTTGGCCTCATCACGCTGCCGTTGTCCAAACCGATGCTCGTCTATACGGCTTTGACGCAGTTCGCATGGCCGTGGAGCGACTATCTGCTCCCCAAGCTCCTGCTCAAGGAGCGGGAGATGTGGACGGTCGCCGTAGGGCTGTGCAACATGCCGGAGACGCAGTTTGCGCGCTTTGCCGCCGGGAGCGTGTTTATCGCCGTGCCCATCGTCATCCTGTACTTCTGCCTGGTCAAGCATATCGTCAACGGCCTGACCGCCGGCGCCGTGAAGGGATGAGCGTATGAAAACGACCGGAAAGCAAAACGGCCGGCACGTCCTGCTTCGCCTGCTGTGCCTGCTGCTGGCGGCGCTGTTATCCGGCGCCTGCGCGCCGCGGGCGGAGACCGCGCCCACGGACGGCGAAACGAACGTCATCGACGACAAATACCGCAACTGGTACGAGGTGTTCGTCTACTCGTTCGCCGACAGCGACGGCGACCGCTACGGCGACCTGAACGGCCTGACCGGCAAGCTGGATTACATCGCCTCGCTCGGCTGCAACGGCATCTGGCTCATGCCGATCATGCCCTCGCCCTCGTACCACAAATACGACGTGACGGACTATTACGACATCGATCCGCTCTATGGCACGCTGGACGATTTTGAAAACCTGCTTGCCGAGGCGCACGCGCGCGGGATCGACGTCATCATCGACCTCGTGGTGAACCACACCTCCAGCGAGCACCCGTGGTTTGTCAGCGCCCGCACGGGGGAGGAATCGCCCTACCGGGACTACTACAACTTCACGGATGAACCGCAGCCCGGCTACAACAGGGCGGGGGACTCCTATTATGAAAGCCGCTTTGTCGCCACCATGCCGGATCTGAACCTGGACAACCCGGCCGTGCGCGACGAGATCGAGAAGATCATGCGCTTCTGGCTGGAGCTGGGGGTGGACGGCTTCCGGCTCGACGCGGTGACGAGCTACTATACGGGCAATCCGGCCAAAAACATCGCGTTCCTCTCGTGGCTTGGCGATACCGCGCGCGCCATTGCGCCGGACTGCTATATCGTGGGCGAGGCGTGGGAGGATCTGTATACGCTGGAGACGTATGCCGAGAGCCGCATCGACGCTTTCTTCTGCTTTCCGGTGTCGCAGCGGGAGGGTTATATCGCGCAGATCCTCGGCGGCAACGTCCAGCAACCCGGGACGAGTTACGGCCGCGTCACCCTGCTGCTTGAGGAGAAGTTCGCCGATACGATCCCGGCCCCGTTTCTCGGCAATCACGATACGCCGCGCGTGGCCAGCTTTCTCGGCGCGGCAGACCCGGCGCGGCTTAAGATGGCCGCCGGCCTGCTCGCCATGATGCGCGGCGGCGTCTTCCTTTACTACGGCGAGGAGATCGGCATGGCCGGCACGGACAACGATCCGAACAAGCGCATTGGCATGCTCTGGACCACGCGCGCCGAAACAACCCTCTGCCCGCCCGGCACGACGGTTGCGGAATATCCCTTTCCCTCCGTTGCCGAGCAGGAGGACGATCCGGGATCCCTGCTCAACTACTACCGCCACGCCATGCGGCTGCGCAACCGCAATCCGGAGATCGCGCGCGGCGTGAGCGAGGTCGTCGATTGCGGCGACACGGACTGCTGCATCATCCGCCGCACCTATGCGGGCGAGAGCATCCTCATCGTGCTCAACATCGGCCGCGAGGCGCGGACGCTTTCGCTCGACGCGGCGGCGCTCGGCTATGCGGCGCTGACCGATGCGCTCGTTGCAGGCGAGGGCGTGGTCACGCTCACGCGCGGCAGGACGGCGGATACGCTTGCGCTTCCGCCGTATGCCATCGCCGTTTTGCGGTAGCGCCGCCGGGCGCATTCGCCTTGCGGGCGCGCCGCAGGGCGGGCAAACAAAAAGCGGCCCCCACGGACGTGGGGGCCGCTGTGCATCCTCCGTGCGGGGGCGGGATCGTCAGGGGGCGACGCCGGTTGCGTCGAGAGGGACGACGGCTTCCCCTTTCGACGGCAGGGAGAACCGCACAAGCGTTTGCGGCCCGCCGTCAGGGCCGAGGAGGACGGTCAGGTTGTCCGCATCCGCCTGCACGGCGGCGGCGCAGTCCCCGGCGAGGACGGCGCAGGCGGAATCAAACGTTTCCGGGACGGCCGTGTCGATGCACGCGACCACGGTATACGCTTCGCCCGCATCGCCAGTGAGGAGGCGGATGTCGTCCGCTTCAAGCGCCGTCGCGCCGGAGGCATCGTACAGCGTGGGGCAGAAGGAGCGCGGCTCGTGGGGTACGGCGGCGCCGTCGAGCGCATATGTGGTGACCACCAGCACCATGCCGTCCTGGGAAAAACTGCCGGCATACCGGCCGCTCTGGGCGAGCGTGGCCATCGCCTCCGGGGCGGTCGGATCGGACACGTCGAGCAGGAGCACGCATGCGACCGGCTCCGCATCGCCGTCCCAGGCGGTGCGCTCGTCCATAAAGACCACCGCCAGCCGGTCGCCGCACGAATACAGTGCAAGCGCTTCGCCCGCCGGGATCGGCAGATCCGTGCGGGAGAGGAGGTGCTCTTCGCCGCCGGCCGTATCGAAGATGGACAGCGTGCCGCCCGCAAGGAGATAGCGCACCTGCCCGCCGTCGGCCGCAAGCGACGAATTGTCGGGGGAAAGGGAAGCCGCCATGTCTGCGCTCGACGACGCGCCATCCCCCGCGCTGTCGCCGCCGGCCGCCGTGGCGCCGGCAGACCCGCCCTCCGCATCGTTGGCGTCGTCCCCCGCGTCGGCGGCGTCCGCTTGCCATCCGTCGGCGGCGCCGTCCGCCGTTTCGCCGTTCGACGCCGACTCGGAAGCGGCGGCCAAGTCCGCATCCGGCGGAGGGGCCAGCAGCAGGTACAGCTCGTCGTAATCGGCCGGGACGGCCAGATCGCCCGATGTACAGGCATAGGCCATGGGCGCGCCGTTCTGCTCTTCGCTTTCGGCGGCCGTATCGCTTTCGCTGCCTGCGGCACGGTCCTCCGTCACGTCTTCGCGTGCAGCCGCCTCCATCATCGGCGCTTCCGGCTCGGCCGCATCCATGCCCTTGCCGCCGTGGGCGCGCAGCACGCCGAACGCCCCGGTGCAGACGAGGAGCAGCGCCGCGGCCGCCGCGACATAGCGCGTCCAGACGACGCGGCGCGGCGTGGAAGCGCCCGCCCGCTCCTTGATGCGCCGAAGCGCATCCTCGGGAGCGTGCAGCCGTTCGTTATCGCGGCGGTATTGCTCTTCAAACATCGAATTCTTCCCCCTTCAGCCGTTGCCGCAGCAGCTCTCTCGCGCGGAACAGCCGGGACTTGACGGCCGCCTCGGTGCTGCCCGTCAGGGCGGCGATCTCGCGCAGGCCGTACCCCTCGTAATAGTGCAGGTGGATCACCGTGCGGTATTGCTCGGGCAGTTCCAGCACCGCGCCGTATACGGCGGTCTCCTCCCGCATCTCGGTGAGCAGCGCATCGTCGTCCGGCGGCGCGCTCTCGAGCGACGCGGTGTGCCGCCGCCAGGCCGAGGTCACGAGCGACTTGGTGCAGTTGAGGGTGACGCGGATGAACCATGCCTTCTGATGCTCGGCGTCCGTCCAGCGCGGCCTGCTGCGCAGGCAGCGGACAAACACCTCCTGCAACACGTCCTCCGCATCCGCCGAGGAGCGCGTGCGCAGAAACGCAAGCCGGTACACCATGTCGGCATAGGTATGGAACAGGTCGTCAACGCCGGTGCTGGGCGGGTCCTGCTTGCAAGCGGTCAGGCGCTCCATCCGTTCCTCTCTTCCTGCCCATAACACCTTGCGGCGGGCGGTTTGGTTGCGGAAAGATCAAAAATTTCTACAAAAAGTTTTGCCGGCGGCGGCCGGCGGTGGCGGCGTTTGCGGATTTCCGCACGGCGCGTCAGGCCGGCAGCTTGTCGAGGATCGTGCGATGTACGCGGCGCAGCATGAACAGGCTGACCACAACGGAGAACACCTCGGCAATCGTGAAAGAAAGCCAGATCAGGTCGAGGTCGTGCGTGAGCACCGAGATCAGCAGGGCGACCGGCACGAGCGCGACCAGCTGCCGCAGCAGCGACATGATCATGCTGTACACGCCGCGGTTGACCGCCTGGAACAGCGTTGAGTTCGTAATGCCGATGGCCGCGAAAAGAAAGCTGGGCGAGATGATCCGCAGCGCAACCGTGCCGATGCGCAGCGCCTCGTCGGACGCTTCGAACAGCGAAAAGATCTGCGCGGGAAACACCTGAAAACACACCAGCCCGGCGGCCATAACCGCAAGCGAGGCCAGCAGGGTCAGCCGCCAGGTGCGCAGCATGCGTTTTTTGCAGCGCGCGCCGTAGTTGAACGCGATGATGCTCATGGCGGCGCTGGTCATGCCCAGGACGGGCATGAACACGATGGACTGAATCTTGAAGTATACGCCGAACACGGCCACCGCCGTGGTGGTGTAGGCGATCAGCAGCGCGTTCATCGCCAGGTTCATGACCGTGCCGATGGCCTGCATGATGATGGACGGCACGCCCACCGCATAGATCTTGCGGATGATATCGCCGCTGGGCCGGAAGCGGCGGAAGGAGACCTTGACGTCGTGCCTGGTGCAGAACAGCAGGAAAAAGCTCAGCAACATGGCCATGATCTGACCGCCGACGGTCGCATACGCCGCGCCGGCCACGCCGAGCTTCGGGAATCCCAGCAGCCCGAAGATCAGGATCGGGTCAAAGATGATGTTGATCACCGCGCCGGTGAGCTGCATGAGCATGGTATAGACCGTTTTGCCCTGCGCCTGCATGATGCGCTCCACGCCGATCTGCAGGAATATGCCGAACGACAGCGTACAGCAGATGGTGAGGTATTCCACGCCCATCTCGTGGATCTCCGGCTCGTCGGCCACGAAGGCGTCGAAGAACGGGCGCACGCCGAACAGGCCAAACAACAGGAATACGAGAAAGGAGATAAACAGGATGAACAGGCCGTTCGTCGCGGCGGCGTTGGCCTCTGCATACCGCTGCTCGCCGAGCTTGCGCGAGATCAGCGCGTTCATGCCCACGCCCGTGCCGACGGCAACGGCGATCATGAGCATCTGGATTGGGAAGGCGAGCGACACCGCTGTGAGCGCATCCTCGCTCACGCGCGTGACGAAGATGCTGTCCACAACGTTGTAGAGCGCCTGCAGCAGCATCGAAATGACCACCGGCAGCGACATGGAGAAGAGCAGCCGCCCCTCCGGCAGCACGCCCATCTTGTTCGATTGCAGCAGCAATTCCGAACCGGCCGATGTTCCCAACGTTTCCCTTGCTTCCATCTTTCCAACCATTCCCCTGTCATTTTTCACAATGAAGGGACTATATCACGCTTTGACGAATTCTGCAAGATTGCAGACAAAAAGACCGCGCGCAAGCGCATAGCGAACGGTATACAAGGTTCCGCCCGATACCGCCTGGAGATAGGCGATGCAGCAATCGGCATGGTCGGCCAGATAGCGGTTGCGGCGGCGCATGGCGGCGGCGTCCGGCGCGCCGGTCGCGGCGTACCATACGCCGTCGGCCCGGCGGAGCGTTTCGCCGTAGCGTGCGCGCGCGGCGTCGCTCCAGCCGTCGGCCTGCGCCGGGGAGGGGAGCGCAAGCAGAAGACGCACATCCGGCAGCCCGTCGCGCAGCAGCAGCACCGCCTCGGCCGCAAGCTGGTCAAAGCCCTGCGCCCCTCCGGCGAGGAACGTGCGCACGCCGCCGTCGCAGGCGGCCTGTACGACGCGCATGAGCGCAAGGCGCAGCGCCGCCATGCCGCCGGCTGACTGCGGCAGGCCGGCGGGGCGGTGCCCGGTAAAGCAGCAGGCCGTATGGCCGGCAAACGGGTTCGGATCAAACGGGTTTTCCATGCGCCATACTGCCTCCCTGCAGCCGTTCGAGCAGCGGCGCGTCGTCGCCGCCCGCCAGCGCGCCGGCCAGCAGCGGCGCAAGCGCGAGCGCCTCGTCAAGCGCCTGCCCGTACAGGTCAAAAAAGGATTCGGTGCGGATAACGCCGGGCGCCCACGGCGCCGCCCAGGGCGCGTGCGACTCGTTGAACAGATCGGCCCCTTCCGCAGCCGCGGGCGCGATCAGAAACCCGGAGAGCGTGCCGACGCGCCGCCCGGCAAGCCGTTCAAACCGGCGCAGCAGGCGCTGCTTGCGGGCGGACGGGTCGTATAACAGGGCGCACGTGCGTCGGAAATTGCGGAAGCTGCGGGCATATACGCCCGGTCTCCCCGCGCCCGCAACGGCCTGCGCAAGGTCGCGTTGCAGCGCATCGATCGCATCGAGCAGGCCCCGTTCGGCAAGCGGCGGTGCATAGAGCCGGTCGGGCGGCACAGAGGGGAGGTCGCTGCCCATGCGCACGCAGAACGGCAGCTCGAGCTGCATTTCAAAGCGCGTATGATCCAGCCCCCGGTGCGAGGCTTCGACGAAAGGGTGCGCCGCCGCGTCGAGCGCATAGTGGCAGAGGAAGCCGAGCGCATGGGCCGAAAGCGTTTCGTCCCCCCGCGCTGCGGCGACGAGCGCGGCGAACACCTCGGCTGCGGGCGCGTCATGCAGCGCGTTGCCCGTGCGCTTCTGGTGCGGTCGCAGCAGCGGCGGCGGGAAACGATCGTAAAAATAGATGTCCGGGCCGGGCAGCCCCGCAAGGAACGCGGCGCCATGGCACCGGATTGCGGCCCCGGCCGGCCCTTGCAGCCGGTCGCGCACGGCAAACCCGAACAGGGTGTGGATATACAGGCTGGGCATATTGTCAGTATACCAGCTTTTGGCGCGCAGGACGAGGAAATTTCTGCCCGGCATATGTACAATTTGTGAATCTTTTTTTCGGGCGTACACATTCGCTTGCGGTCGTGATAAAATGACCATATCCGCAGGCGATTGCGCGCGGCGGACCGGTGGACGCGATTTTTGCGGGCATGTCCTGCGCATGGATGGGGAACCCCTGTTTCGCGTGCGCCCGGTCGTGCGCAGGCATGGCATTGGTATTCCGGTGAGAGGTGGACGGTTCGCATGAAGAAGATCAAACCGCGGCGCAGACGTCTGCGCATCAACAACCCGCTGTCGTTCGGCGTGCTCTGCGCGCTGATCCTGCTGCTGATCGGCGGGGCCACCTATGGGCTGGCCGCCGGCGTCATATCCCCTGCCGTGGAGGCCTATCGGGAGGCGCACGCCACGGCGGAGCCGCCCCTTTCGTCCTCTCCGATGATCGTCACCCCGTCGCAGTCGACGGCGACACCGGGCCCGAACGCGACGGTAGACCCGAACGCGACGGTAGACCCGAACGCGACGGTAGACCCGAACGCGACGGTGGACCCGAACGCGACTCCCGGCATGGCGGGTACGGGCGATGAAGAAACGCCGGCCCCCGGCCGGCTGGCCGGTCACACGATTGTGATCGATGCGGCCAAGAGCAAGGGCTCAAAGTATAAGGGCACGTCGACCGGCGTGGCGGAATACAAGATCAACTTTGCGTACGCCGACGCCGTGAGGTCGCTGCTTGAAGCCGAGGGCGCCACGGTCATCATGACGCGTTCGAGCGAAAGCGAGGTCGTTGATCCGTCGGTGCGCATCCGTACGGCGAACAGCAGCGGCGCGGAAATCGCGCTGTCGATCATGTGCAACTATATCGATGCCGGCGGCACGCGCGGCACGCAGATGATCGTGCCGAAGAACCACGATCAGGTCACGGTCTGCGACCGGCTCGCCTCCTGCGTGCTCAACCGCTATGTGGCGGCGACCGGTATGCCCACGCGCGAGGTAGGCGGCGAGACGATCCGGCACCTGACCACCTGGGAGGTGCTCAACGGCATCGATCTACCGGTGGCGGCGATCGTGCTGGGCCATATCAGCAACAGCACGGATGACCGCACCCTCAACGATGCGGACTTCATGGCGCGCGCTACGGCGGCCATTGTAGAGGGCATCGTGGACTATTTTGCGGCCTGATGCTCAGGCTTGCGGGCGGCGCATGGCGTACCGACCGCGGAACCCCCCACTCCAATCCCCATCCTGCGGGGCCGCGTCGGCGGCCCCGCGCCTGTTTCTTTTCCGGATGACCGATCCGCCCAATCCGGCAGGTTTGACAGATTCCCTCCCGGCTCTTGCGCAATGTCTTTCAGCGTTCCGGGTCTTTCAGCGCCGCCCTGCCGTGGACGAGGGCACGGCAAGCACAACGGCCCCAACAAAGATCCGCTCGTATGCGTACAACGCGTACGGGGAGATCGAGAAAATTACGGACAACACGTCGTTCCTGACGGGTGGCACCTTGACAACTGCATGACGGACTGAGAAAAAAGACGTGTCCGGGCGGCAGGCGTATCTGCCTGCCGCCCGGACGAACGGCGTGACGACGGCCAGCGGCGATACGTTTTTCAACGAAGTGACGTTCACGGGCAGCGTGGCGGATGCCTCCGGCCTGCTGTACATGAACGCCCGCTACTACAACCCCGCCACCGCCCGTTTCCTCTCGCAGGATACCTACACCGGTTCCGCCTCCGACCCCTGGACGCAGCACCTCTACGCCTACTGCAACAACAACCCCGTCAACCTGATCGACCCGACGGGGCATGCGCCCGTCGGCCCCATGCAGAAGAACAGGGTCTATATCAATGACGGCGGCAGCGGTTTGTCGAGCTATGAATTGATGGAGCTTTCGGTTACGTCCGAGGATCCATTGGAGAAATACAGCAGTATACGCGACAGTATAGTGATAAAGCGGGAAAATGAAGTGCAGTTTTTATTGAACCAATGCGAAGACAAAACGATTGATTTAATTTCCAATTATGGCATAACGAACGCATGTGATATGCTTGCAAATCAGATTCGGATTGCATATTTTGAGATTTATAATGAAGAATTCTTTGCAACGCAAGGACAGCTCAGTTTTGAAATACAACTACATATTGAAGGTTACTTCTGGGCAAGAGATATCCAAACGGAATACAATGGGCAGGTGCAGACATACAGCTGCCCGCCAGTATTTGATTTGTACAGGGAAATCGATTTAGTAAGGAGTTGGTTAAAAAGAGAAACAATAGAAAGGCGAGAGGAGTATATTTTAAGAAAGTGTAAGACAATTGAAATCTCGCTGGATAGTAAATTAGAGAATTTATATTTTTATAAGTTGCATTAATGGTATGGTGATTAAGAGGTTTAACAAGATGGACAATATAAAACCGCTTATAAAAAAACAGAAGTGCAAACGAGCACAACTCAGGCGACCGCGTCCAATGTCTCTGGCAGGATTTCTTTTCTGGTTTGCTGCGATCTCCGTAATGGCCAGTTTCAGCCTGTTGCTCACCTTTGAGTTTCATGACGATGGACTCTATCCTTATGGAGTTGTGTATGTGCTTGTTGTTCTTCTTTTGCTACTATTGACGGTATACAATATTTTTCAAGCGCCTGCGAGAAACGGATGTATGTTAATAGGTGTTATCGTTTTTTCAATTCTTGCAAACAGCTGGCTGATCGATTTAAGCATTTGGCTGTATCCGATAGGTCCCAATCAGCCATATGTTGTCAAAATGAAGCCGGATGATGTATTATTGTTCCTGCTTTGCGTTGGACAAATAATTGCTGAGATTGCGGCAGGAACGATTGCATTGTTGATGGCAACGTCACGGCATTCCATGCTAAAAATTAAAGTGCCGCAGGAAAAAGAGCAGTAATTTTGCAAGTATATGGCATAGTGTAACATTGACAAGCATATAGCGGTGGCTGGCACCGGAAAACAGTGGTACGACGATCGTGGACGGGGCAGGCGCGGTGGGCACGACACCCCCTGACGGGCGGCACCTTGACAACTGCATGACGGACTGAGAAAAAAGACGTGTCCGGGCGGCAGG